>OIZR01000017.1_pt1 | contig 164649 bp, 159 predicted proteins | sample 1588591 | NCBI WGS metagenome assembly OIZR01 (sample SAMN03283249) | human gut metagenome | biome: human-associated habitat; material: feces | host: Homo sapiens | place: USA | collected 2013 | reverse complement strand
TCAGAAACTGCTCTTTTTACCTGCTAAAAATGTGATACTTCACTTAAGAATTATACCATAAGCCCATATTTTTAAAAAGGGCTTATTTTTTATACCCTTTTTTAAGGAAGGTGTGATTATATGAAATTACCTAACGGCTTCGGAAGTGTTTACAAGCTCTCCGGCAACCGCCGTAACCCCTATGTAGCAAAGAAAACAAAAGGCTGGGATATCGGCCCGAAAACCGGGAAGGCAAAACAGCTATATATAACAGTCGGCTATTATCCTACCAGGAAAGAAGCGCTTACCGCCCTAGCAGAATTTAACGCCAACCCTTACGATGTGAACGCCGCTAAAGTTACTTTTGCCGATGTATACGAACGTTGGAGTGACGAACATTACCCGACAGTTAGCGAATCTAACGTAAAAGGTTACAGGGCTTCCTGGAAGCTCTGCGATAAAATCGCTTCAATGCGCTTCGTTGATGTTAAATTAGATCATCTCCAAATGATTGTTGATGAATCCGGGAAGAATACTCCTACGCTTAAGAAATTAAAAATTATGCTGGGGCTTATGTACAAATACGCTGTAATACATGAAATAATACCGAAAGAAAGAAATATGGTCGAATATCTAAATATTAAAAATGCTGGAAATCCGAACGCGCTAAACCGTGAACCGTTCAGCAAGTCGGAAGTTTCCCGGATATGGGACGCTAAAGAAAGTAACCCGTATTATACGGTTATACTCATGCTGATCTATTCCGGCTGCCGCATAAGTGAACTATTAGACTTAAAAAAAGAAGATGTAAATTTAGAAGAACGTCATTTTAATATTGTCGCCGCTAAGACTGCTGCTGGAATCCGTACAGTACCGATAGCAGAAAAGGTTTACCCATTCTTTGAATATTGGTATAACCTTAATTCTTGTGAGTACCTTTTAAGTACACCAGAAGGCGCACACTTCAAATATCGTAATTATTACGATTCTTACTGGAAGCCGCTACTTGATGCCGTCGGAATGTCGCACCGTCCGCATGATACCCGGCATACTTGCGTAAGCTTATTAACCGTAGCTGGTGTATCGGATAAAGTCATAAAGAAGATAATCGGACATAAAGGGCAAGGCGTAACCGAAATAGTATATACTCACTTTGAAATAGAGGAACTAATAGACGCAATCAACAAGATATAGTGTTAGTTACCTGTTAGTTACGTGTTAGTTACCGTAAAAAATTCGTGCTTTTTTGTGGTGTTCCACAAATCGGCGGGCATAAAGAAAACCCAGGAAATATAAGCATTTCCTGGGTTTGTATATTTTTCGTTGTCTCTTTGTAATTATCGTTTAGAGAACTGTGGTGCTCTACGAGCTGCTTTAAGTCCGTATTTCTTACGTTCTTTCATACGTGGATCACGTGTTAAGTATCCTGCTTTCTTAAGAACTGGTCTGTAATCAGCATCAGCTTGAAGTAAAGCTCTTGCGATACCGTGACGGATAGCTCCAGCCTGTCCTGTGTATCCTCCACCGTGTACGTTTACTAATACGTCGAATTTGTCAACTGTCTCTGTGGCAACGAGTGGCTGACGAACTACAACTTTTAATGTCTCTAATCCAAGATATTCATCAATATCTCTTTTGTTTATTGTAATTTTACCTGTTCCAGGTACTAAATATACTCTTGCGATTGATTTTTTTCTTCTTCCTGTTCCGTAGAATTTTGCATTAGCCATTATAACTTCCTCCTTTCAACCTTTCCTTAAAATGTTAATACTTCTGGTTTCTGAGCTTGTTGTTCGTGCTCTGGTCCAGCGTATACGTGTAATTTTTTGATCATACTTCTTCCCAAAGGTCCTTTTGGAAGCATTCCTTTAACTGCAAGTTCAATTACTTTTTCAGGTTTCTTAGCCATCATTTCTCTTAATGTAGTCTCTTTCATTCCTCCTACATAGTCTGAGTGATGATAGTAGATTTTCTGATCTAATTTTTTACCTGTTACTTTAATTTTTTCAGCGTTGATTACAACTACGTAATCACCTGTATCGATGTGTGGTGTATATTCCGGTTTATTTTTTCCTCTTAAAACTTTAGCGATCTCAGAAGTTAAGCGTCCTAATGTGCATCCTTCTGCATCAACTACATACCATTTTCTTTCAATCTTGTCTGGATTAGCCATGTAAGTTTTCATTGGGTGACCTCCTAATAATTTTTATCAAGTTAATATCTTCTTTCTATTAGAATCAGTCCACTCCGGGGCTTTGGTGTAAACTGTTTCTTCTGTTTTCATACTGATTTATTATATTATTATTATGGGCTTATGTCAAGTACCATTTTCTCTTTCTATTCCGATTTTTCAGGGAATTTTCTAAGTATCCTGCCTGTTCTTCTCATCAGATTCATTCCTTTTAAAATCCATTTTCGCATTGCAAGCGAAAAACACCATATAGCCACATATATATGATACAAACGATTTTTCTCACAATCCACATATCTTTCCCCACGATAGAATCCTTTCAGCACACCCAGCACCTGCTCATCCTTAATTCCTCGTTCAAGCACCCACTGGTTGTCTCCGCATAACACATATCCATCCGGCTTCGTTTTCATTACTCTATGAAGAATATAATTTCCATTTTTTCTTTTATAAAGAATGACATCGTGTTTTTTTACGCTTTTGTTTGGGGTGACAAGATGAATCATATCTCGTTTTGGACGAATACACGGGAGCATACTGATACCGGAAGCAGTTGTAAAAAGTTCTCCGGTCTCCACAAGAATCTGTTCCATTTTTTTAATCATTGCACACTTCCTGCCTTACGCCTCTAAAATTCCAGCCTCAATGAGCTGACTGGTAAATGTCTCCACGTCTTTTTCAGCTTGTCCTTCCGTCATCTGATAATGCTCCCGTTTTATTGGTTTGCAGCATTCCTTTAAAATCATTTGCTCCCACTCCGACCGGAACCGCCACGAATTTTCCAGCTACTTCTCTCATCATAAACCCAGTTTTAATTTTCATCTTGATCTCCTTTCATTTTCTCATATGCCGTCACTACCGCTTCCTTTGAAATCGTACATTTCATTCGGTAAACCGGCACTTCACTCAACAGTGTATCTAAAATGGCTAATAATTCCCCTGCCATCTTTTCACTTCTAGGCACAATCGTCTGACGCATCAAAAGCGGAATCGCTTCCCAGACTCCGATTCTCTCGATCGCATTCTCGTTTCCACGCTCCAACATACAGATCCCTTGAAGAATGGCTTTGCGATTGAGGTTCTCATCTGTCTTTCCACTAAACGGTGTCCCATATGCAGCCCATCCGTTTTTGTCTTTTCGAATCGCGGGTTTATCATCATTGATGATCAATGCTCTTTCTTTTCCGAAATAGTTCTGCCACTGCTTTGTATGTGTCGACTTTCCTGTTCCACTGTCCGCTGAGAACAGATATGCTTTTCCATCCACTTCAACCGCAGAGGCGTGTACCATAATCCCACCTTCCGAAATAAATTTTTTGTAAAACTCAGAGCCTGCAAAAATATACTCACATTGTGCTTCCGTGAGATGTGGCTGCTCCTTTTGTTTTTCTTCACAAAATTGTTTCGTTAATGTCAATCTGATATCTGGTTCTCCTTCTCCCGCAGTTCGATATGGCTCCATCTTTCGGCGCAGCATCTCATAATGCGGCTCATATTCCGTCACGCATTCGGCAATCTTATAACGCATAATTCCTCCTTATTCTTTGGCAAAAAGGACTTGGCAATCATTTTCCCAAGTCCTTTTCTGATTAGTCAATTATAAATTCTTTTTCTACTGTATGAATCTCTCCGTTTATTTCTACATCCATATAAATTTTATAGGTTCCTTTTCTGAGTGTAAAGTAATTAAACTGGACTCTCACGCTTGAAGGATCATCATTTATAAAATAAGTGGTAAGAGATGCTTTTGACGGTAATTTTCCATCTTTAATCACTTCAAAACGAATATCATTTTGTCCCGGATACCAATCTAGATTTTGTGAAAAAGTAATATCTAAGCATGTTCCATAATACCAATCTGTATCCTCTTTATTGTATACGATCGACTCGATCTCCACTTTTGGCTCCTCCGGATCAACCGGTGGTACATATGCCGGAATCTCTTTATGTTCTGTATACCCTGCATAATTTCCTTTTTCATCTACGTAAAATGCAAATATATCTTCATCTGTTCCGTTATATGTAAATTCTACAGTATTTTGTCCCGCATGCATCTGCACTTTTGTGGACGCAACTGCTCCACTGAGAATCTCTTTTCCAGTCGGTGTATTATTCCATGATGCATTACTTTCATCATTCCACGTATACGTTCCATAATAGAGCACACCATCTTCATCCGAAGTAAAACTATAGCGTACTTCTGTCTCAGAAATACGTTCTACTTTCTGATTTGTAATACGCGGCGGTGTATATTCCACTGTAAAGGTCTTCTTTGCCACTGTTCCATCTTGGAATGTCACTTTCGCTGTATACTGATTGTCCTTGTGTCCATAATTATCCGGAATTACAATTGTATACGTTGTCTTGTCTTCACTTACCTTCAACTGTGCTTCGTCGATTGTAATCTCAGAATCTGTCGGGCAAATGAACGAGAAATTATCCAGCGTCAATTCCTCCTCAGGTGCTTTATTTAGCACGATTGTAATTGTATTTTTCGGCTTTTCACCGACAGAAACTATGGAATATTCTTTGGAAATATTCGGATCTTCCTGCACACTTCCACTGATTGCAATCGGTCCTAACACTTCAGAACTTCTTCCGTCATGCGCTTCTAACACATAGTATAGCTGATAAGAAATCCCCGATTCCAGTCCTCTAATCATTACTTTGTTAAAACCAGTCTTAATTTGCTGCTTGTATCCTTTTTTCACCGTTTCCGCAGATGGAATGTCTGCCGCTTTGCTCACCTGCGTGTGTCCCGGAATATATACGTATACATACCCGCCTTCATCCACGTCGAACAAGTCAAATTCTGCTCTTGTCGCCTCGCTTCTCAACACTGTTGCGTTACTTACTGTTGGACAGTCTATTTTATAACTAAACTCTTTCTGAATAATCTTTCCTGATTCCAATTTGATTGAAAATGTATATGTGTCATCTTTGGCAAATGTAGAAGTCGACACTGTATAAACCTTGTTGTCTGTCGTCTCTACCTTTAAGATTGTCATATCTTTTCCTCCGTGACAGAGGATTGTCATGTCATCTACTGTGAGTTTTTTCTTTGTCGCTTTTTCAAGTGTCACAATCATGCGGTTCATACCGCGCACTTCCACAGACGCGATACTGTTTGAAAGAACCTCTACCTGCACATCATTATTTCCATTGTCCTCTACTTTGTCAATCTTTCCAGTCCCGGAAATTGTAGAATTTTCACCTGCCAAAACAGCATCTTCCACCATTTTATTTACTTCAATCTTAGAACCGCTTGCATTCTCTGATACAGTCAGTTTTTCTGCCGGTGTATTCACAACAAAATTTTCTACTTTGTTATCAACTGTTACTTTCACAATTTTCAAATCGCCCGTAATTGTCATGTTGCTTGATGCACTGAGTTCTGTTACGTTTGAACCGGCGCCAAGATTCAGTACAAGGTTTCCTGCTGTTCTGCTTTTTCCGGCTACCTTACTTATTTTATCAAATGATACATTGTTCGCTGTGATTGTACAACTCGCATCTGCTGCAACTTCCAAATTTCTCACACGGATATTATCAAAAATAATCTCTCCGCTGTTTACAGAACTATCCACGATCACTTTTTTGTAATTTCTAATTTTTGAAGTTGCTTATAATGTGTACTTACCATTTTTCAAATCAGCTGATGTGATTGTCAGTGTCTCTTTTGTCACTTTCTTCGCATCATCACATGCATCTATGACATTTGTTGCAAGCCATGATTTCTGACTTGTTGCAACATCTTCCGAACTAATCATATCTTGAGCTGTTGTATATGGTGACTGTGTCAATGTATTTCCATATGTTACCTTACCATCCACACTAATGTAAGAACGAACCGCATATCTCGTATTAAATCCGGATCCGCTGATTCCTGTCAACACACCGGTAAAATAAATTTTATCCTCTGTCGTCTTCCAAATCTCTTCTCCCGGAATATTCAGTACCTTATACACTTTCTTATTATAAGTATAACTTTTACCAATCTCCAATGTACCATTCACTTTTTCCAGCACTGTTGCCGGCAAAGCTACTGTTCCGTAAGTCACATTCTTACCTTCCGACTGTAATTTTTCTACATATGCTTTATCAACCGCTGAAATTGTACGAAGCCCCACTTTTTCCCCTGTACGAATTTCCATCGACTCTGTTGTGACAGGCGTCCCTGTCTCTGACGCAAACGCCATTCCTACGCTGCAGAACATGCATACGAAAGCGACTATTATTGTCAGCCATATTTTATTTCTGTTTTTCCACATTCCTCTTTCTCCTTTGTTGTTACTCATTCCATTCCTCTGGAATTTCCATCTCGTTATCAAGATTTTCTGTCGTATCTTCTGTCGATTTTCCCTCTCCATCTCCTTCGATGTCTTCATCGTTGTCAGATACATCTTGATTTTTATTCTGATTTCCTTTTACATCCTCATTCTGTTCTTCTGTTTTCTCCTGCTTGAAAGGTGCTTGTTGACTTTCACTCTTTCGAGAAGCTGTTTCCTTATTCTTTGAAAAACTGACAGCACAAATTATGAGGCCACAAATAAGAATTATTGCAATCAGAATCATAACTAATTTCTTTTTCTTCATAGACACCTCTATTGTACTCCGGAAAATTAATCTAAATCTTCATCTCCCCAATCTCCTACATCACCATCATTATCCAGCCCACTCATCAGGATTACATCTTCTGTTTCAAATTTCACGATATTTAATTCCAAATTTTCATACATTTCTTTCTTCACTGTTGTCTTACTCCTTCGCTGTTTTTTATTTCCGACAAATTATATCGTAATTTTTATTGATGTGCAATCTTTTTTTCTCCGTGTATTTCCCCAAACTTTTCCTAATTCCTACCATTTTTATCATCATTCTAAACAATACACTTCATGCGCCAATCGACAATGTTTCTTCTGTATGATAAAATAAATATCAGCAAACACTAACACAGCAGAGGAGGTAATGTCTATGTGGGCTTATGAAAGTGTTTTTTATCAAATATATCCAATCGGATTTTGCGGTGCTCCAACCGAAAATGACGGCGTCACGGTTCCACGTATTCGCAAACTTATGGATTGGACAGACTATTTAAAATCCCTTGGTATAAGTGCCGTTTTACTGAATCCAATCTTTGAATCTGACAATCACGGATATGACACCCGTAATTTTCTGAAAATCGACTGTCGACTAGGAACAAACAAGGATTTTTCGGATGTTTGCTCTCATTTGCATCAACATGGTATTCGAATTGTTTTAGATGGAGTTTTTAATCATGTCGGTCGTGGTTTTTGGGCTTTTCAAGATGTAAAAGAAAAGAAATGGGACTCTCCATACAAAGACTGGTTTTATCTTAATTTTGACGGTGACAATGCATATCAGGACGGCTTCTGGTACGAGGGCTGGGAAGGACATTTTGAACTTGTCAAACTCAACCTGCAAAATCCTGCCGTCTCCGATTATCTGTTGGAGTGTGTAAAACAGTGGATTGAACAATTTGATATTGACGGGCTTCGTCTGGACGTTGCCTACAGTTTAGACCACAACTTTATGAGAAGACTCCGCAGCTTTTGTCAAGAATTAAAACCGAATTTTGCTTTGATCGGAGAAGTGCTGTTCGGAGATTACAATTTGATTGTAAATGACGAGATGCTGCACAGCTGTACCAATTATGAATGTTACAAAGGACTTTTTTCCAGCTTAAATGACATGAACCTATTTGAAATCGCACACTCTCTGAACCGCCAGTTTGGTCCTGAACAGTGGTGTATTTATCGCGGAAAACATCTGATGACATTTGCAGACAACCACGATGTCACAAGACTTGCAAGCATTTTAAAGAATAAGGAACATATCCGAATTGCCTACGGAATCCTGATGGGCATGCCGGGAATTCCGTGTCTTTACTACGGAAGCGAATGGGGTGAGGAAGGAGTCAAAGAAGCAAATAATGATTACGCACTCCGTCCATGTTTTGAAAATCCAAAGCCAAACGAACTGACCGATTGGATTCGCCGCTTGATCATGCTTCGCCAGTCAAGTGATGCACTTTGTAATGGAGATTACCGGAATGTGGTAATTCAAAATCATCAGCTCATCTTTGAGCGAAAAACTGACAAAGAAAGAGTTCTTGTTGCTGTCAACGCATCGGAGCAGGAATACACAGTTCGCCATGGCGATTTGAACGGAAGCGGAACAGAATTAATCACAGAGACGGAGATTACATTAAATGGGGAACTCACACTTCCACCTTACAGTGTGCAATATATTCGATTTTAGGTTAAAATCCAAATATACAAAGGCACTCCATCATTTACGCTGAGTGCCTTTATATTGTTCACTATGATACTTTTCATCTGTTTACTCGTCTACCATGTCACTTTTAATTTGCAGTCTTTCCAAATCTCGCAGGAATCCAAAGAAAGCTCAACTCCCGCACTTTTCAATACTTTGCAAATCTCCTTAAAAACACCTAAGACTGTATTTTCATGTTTCATATTTTCTTTATATTGCTGATAATACTGATAATTGGTCAGTATCATACCTTTGACAAATACTTCTTGAATATTCACCGCAGTAACCCAGCTGAAGTCGCTAAACAAAAATTCATTCAGCATTCCATCCTCCGAACCATTGTCCAGCTTTTGCGGCACTCGCTCCAAGCGTTTTCTCGCCTTCTCAATAATCCCGTAAATATCGTACACTGCCTCTTTACTCACTTTAAACATCTGAAGCAGCCTGATGTCATCAAAAAGGCGATAGACACAATACCTTAGATTTCCATTTCCATAAAGTTCTATCGAAAAACCTCCGTCATCTCCCTCCATGCCGTTTAAAGATTCCGTGCGATACGAAAAAATTTTCATATCCTTTGTCAATGTCTTCATGCTCTTTTATACCCCTTATTCTTTTTTATTTCTCAAGAAATTCTCCAATATTCTCGCTTGTCACTTTTATATATGGCAGATAAACATATTTCTCGGCAATCTCTTCGTCTGTTCCAATTGCCTCAACCATCTTCGCCATCGCCTTTGCCTGTCCTTCTTTATCATTATATACTGTTCCCGACAGCTCTGAATCTGCAAGCGCTCTAAGTCCGGCATCCGTGCCGTCAATCCCAAAAAACACCGGCCATGCCGATTCCGTATAATTCGCCTTTTTGTAAGCGTCAATTGCTCCAAGCGCCATATCGTCGTTGTTTGCAAGAACAAGTTCAATCTTGTTCTGATACTGGCTAATCAGCTGCTCCATCCTGTTCTGTGCCTGAACACGGTTCCAATTTGCAATCTGATAGCTTAGTTTTTCCAGCTCTATTCCACTGTTTTTTATCGTATCAACCGCATTTCCTGTCCGGATGATTGAATCTTGATGTCCTGCCTCCCCTTCCAATACAACATATTGGATCTTTCCATCTCTGTTTTTGTCAATCTGAGTATTTTTCTGTATTACTTCAGCCGCAAGCTCTCCCTGCATCACACCGGACTGTTTCGCCTCTGCTCCTACATAATAAAGTTCATCCCACTGTCTTAGATCTTCCTCTACCGGCTCCCGGTTAAAAAAGATAATCGGAACATCATGATCTCTGGCAAGGTCTATAATTTCCGACGGATCTGCCCGATCCACCAAATTTACACAGAGCACATCACACCCCATGTCAATCAATTCTTTCACCTGATCATCCTGTGTGCGCTGTGACCCCGCTGCATCTAATATCGTAACCGTCGCCTCAAGCTCCTCATGTTCGGGATTTTTCAACTGTTCCTTGAACTGGGCAAGAAGCTCATTCAAAAACGTATCGCTTTGGTTGTAATAAGTAACCCCGATATGCACCTTGTCCTCCCGTGTTTCCTGACGTTTTCCACAGCCAAACAAAAGAAATACATTTACGATGACAAGCATTCCAACCAACCATTTTTTCTTCTTTCTCACTTTTCTCCCCCTTTCCTCTACTGGCTCATTGTAAGAAGCAGTTCTTGGTTTTCTTTGCTGAACAACGTCTCCTTTCGGATTACCGAGTATGATACCGTCTGTTTCTTCATATTTTCAAAATAATGGTCCAGCTTTCTTGCAACTTCGCTCAGACTCTGATAGCCAACGTTAAACTCGTCCGGAACTACAACACACTCCGCAATCCCTTTATCAAGATAATAGATAGCTTCTGTAGACTGACCTATTCCATACAGTAATTCTCCGTGCGGCTGACTGCTCGCCAAATATTCGCCAATTGCAGTCAGATTGCTATCATCCAAAGCAATCACAATATCCACTTTCGATTCCGTGTTTTCCTCTCTGTTTAAAAACGAATCCAAAGAAAGCTCTAAAATATTGGCATTTTTATCTTCCAGCGCATCTTTAAAACCACACTCTCGGCTGCTGAGCATATTGGAATCCGTCGACGCCAAAAGAAGTCCTATTTTTTTCTCTTCTATATTACCTTCAAAATCTTTGAGCATTTCTTCCGCCAAAGCTTGTCCCATCTCATAATTATCTTCTTTTATAACCGGAAGATCATACCTTGTTTCCCCTTTCTCCGCTTCATAACCCACAAGCATAACCGGTACTCTCTTCTCAATCTTCTTCAGCACCTCCTGATCATTCTTGTCTAACACCGGCTGCACGATCAACGCATCCGCTCCATCCTCAATCTCACGTTCAAGAACTTTTTTCTGAGTTTCTGCATCCAATCCTTCTTCTACATCCACAACCGCAAGTTCAATGCCCTGCTCCTCTGCCGCCATTTTCAGACCATACTTCAAAGCAGACCACTGACTGTCTCCTGCATTTTCAAGAATTACCGAAACCTTATCCAGTGCTTTTTTATTCTGTCCCGAAATCATCATCAACGCCAGTCCGATGACCATTATCATCAGAATCACTTCTGTCAGGACAAATCCTTTTTTGTTATTCATCATCTCGTTTCACCTGCACTTCTTTTGCCGTCTCTTCCTTTCGGAACATACGCCCTTTTTCAAAATCCTCCCGGTTGTCTTCCGTGTACAAAACTGCCGGAATACAGATGGATACTGTCGTCCCTTCATCTGGTTCACTCTCCACAACCAGACCATACTCTTTTCCGAACAAAATCTGTATTCGGTTATTCACATTCACAAGCCCTACACCGGAACCATGCTTGCGAATCCGTTTACTGTCCGTCAAGACCAAATCAACTTCTTCCTCCGTCATCCCAAGACCATTGTCTGTAACAGAAAGAATAATATTTTCTCCTTGCATGCGGCCTGTCACTTTGATTTCTCCACAATCATCCATCGAACCCACACCGTAATTGATTGCATTTTCAAGAATCGGCTGCAGCACCAGCTTTACAATACAATACTCATACAGTTCAGGTTGTACATCAAATATGACTGAAAACGTGTTCTTATAGCGTACTTTTTGTATATTCATATAGCTTTGCGCATGCTGAAGTTCTTCTTTGATACTGATTACCGTACGCCCTTTCGAAAGACTGATTCTGAAAAGCCTTGCCAGCTGGGTGATCATAAACGATGCCTCGTCATTTCGCTCCCCCTCAATCATCCAGGTAATAGACTCCAGCGTATTGTAGAGAAAATGTGGATTAATCTGGCTTTGCAATGCATCCAATTCACTTTTTCTCCGTTCGTTCTGCTCCAGTACGATTTTCTTCATAAGCATGTCAATCTGCTCATAGGAGTTCTGAATAGAGTTTCCAAGATGCCTGATCTCCGTGGAGCCTCCAATATAAATCTTCGGTTTCTCTCCCGCTTCATATTCAATAACAGAATGATTTAATTTCAGAATCGGGCTGGAAATCCTCACAGAGACAATACGATTAATAATCATCAACATCATCGCCATCAAAAGCATCAGCATGGCAATGAAATACCGGATATCGATCGTGCCGTCAACAAAGGTCGTCTGAGGAATTACACCAACCAGCTTCCAGCCTGTATAGCTGATTGTATTTACAACAACCTTTCGATGCTCTCCCTCAAATTCCTCGTCATAGACTCCTTCTTTATATTTTGCCACAGATTGACTGCTTTCTTTCCTTGTTCCGTCTGCAATCTGTATCTGCTGCGGATGATAAATAATCTGTCCGTCTCCATCACACAGATAGTAATATTGTCCTTTGTTTGCCGAATTGATCTGCTTCATCATGCGGGCAATTCCTGAGTAATCCATATCTACAAGCAGAACTCCCATACGCGACACTCCATTGTCGGTAATCTCCACTGCCCGGCTCAGCGAAATCACCCAATAATACCGAAACGTGCCATCGTCGAACAGATTCTGGATATGCGGCACTGAAAAGTGCATATTTTCCTGAATCTCCATCGCCTTCTTATACCAATCCTGTTCTGTGACATCCGGATCTTCCTTCTCCGCCGCCACAGGCTCCGCTGCCATCAGACGTCCATAGTCATTATAGATAGCAATACTCTGCAGATTGTCTCCATTTACTTCATACAAAAGATTCATTCCACTTTGAATACTCTGAGCCTGACTGGAAAAATCATTTTCTTTTATTACATTATAATAAACCGTGTCTGAGATCTGTCTCATACTCACCAGATAGTCTTCTAAATATTCACTTGCCTGTTCCATCAGTTTTTGTGTGCTTCCAACCATCTCATCTTTTGAAATCCCTGAAAATCGAAGATAGAGTGCAACCCCCAATATCAGCATGATGGAAATCGACACCACAGAAAAGGCAATCATAAGGGTTGATTGTATCCCTTTCGGCTTTAATTTTTTCAAATATGCCAAACACTTATTTTTCACGTTCCATATACTCCGTTCTGTATTTTGACGGCGATGTGTGAAACTGCCGTTTAAAAACATAACTAAAATAATTCGGGTCTGTATAGCCTACTTTTTTCGCTATGATATAACTCTTTTCCCCCGTCTCGATCAGCATACGGGCAGCCTGCTCCATACGATACTCTGTCAGATACCCGATAAAAGAATTGCCGGTCTCTTTCTTAAAAATTGTAGAAAAATAAGAGTTGGATACTCCAAGTTCTCTACAGATGCTGTCCAGAGACAACTCTTCATCTGCATAATGATTGCGAACATACTCCTGTGCTTTTAAGACAAAAGATTTTGTCGATCTGCTTCTTGAATTTAACAGTCTCTCACGGAAAGAGAAACTTATATCCAAAAGCCATTTTCGAAAGCTCTGCGGCTCCATATCAAGAAGCCTTCCATACAGTTTTCTCATATCTCCGGAAAATTCATCCATCACAATCTCGTTATTTGCAGAGAAACGATATAATTCACTTACCAGTTCCATGACTGAAATATAGTGCTGCTGTAAGGATTTTCTCTGAAAGGATATCTGCTCCAAGTATTCATCAATCGCTTTTTCAATATCCTCTTCCGTGCCCAAACGAATCATCTTAAACAGCTGATTAAACGAATCTGTCCCCTGCTTTAAATCCGGTTCACTTACCTCCTGCGGCGCAACCTCTTTGATATTGATTGCTCTTGACGCCCCATAAATCGCGCGGTATGAAACCGCATCTCTTGCACTTGCATACGACTGTGCAAGGTCCAAAATATTGTCGCAGACAAATCCAATCCCAACGGTCACAACAGCTCCGACCATTCGCTTGACATATCTGCAGAACCGGTCGCACTCATCTGTCAGCCTTGATACCTCGTGCTCATCCTGAAGCTGCACGAGCAAAATACTATTTCCCAAATAAGAAAAGCACTTTCCTCTCCAAGCTTCTCCAAGGCGCTCTTTTGCCTGTTTTTCAACTGATGCAAATAAAAGCAATGGGTTCACATCCTGCTGTATCCTGCTTGAAGATGTATGGATGACAAGACAACAGTAACAAGGTCCCTCCAACGAGATCTGATAGTCTGAAAGATACTTCTGCAGTTCCCCTGCCTGAATTCTTCCCTCTATCAGCGTGGAATAAAAATTGACCTGCAAAAGTGGCAAGGACTCCAGATAATAATTCTGCAGCACCTGAACGTTTTTCTTCTCGCTGATCTCCTCATCAAGCTTTATCTTCATCTGCGTAAACACATTGGTCAGTTCAACTGAATTTACCGGCTTTAACAAGTACTCCTCAACTTCTAAATGAACCGCCTCTTTTGCATATTCAAATTCATCAAATCCGGTGAAAATCAACAGTTTTGTGGCCGGAAACTCCTCTTTGATATGATGTGCAAGTTCCATACCATCCATATATGGCATCTTAATATCCGTCATCACCACATCCGGCTGGTATTCTTCCACCATCTCAAGTGCTTTTACACCGTTGTTCGCATAGCCGATCACAGAAAAACCAAGCCCTTCCCAGTTGATCTTTTTCATAATGACTTGTATTACATCTTCTTCATCGTCTACTAAAAGTACTGTGTATGTTTTCATATCCTTCTTCTCCATGTCTATATAGTAATTTTTATTATATCAGATGTCACTTCAAATGCAATGCATACCCCGAACAAATAAAGAGCCAGAATAGCTTCTGACTCTCTTTTTGTAAAAATAAAATTATTTTTTCTGAACATATTTCAAACAGTCCAATGTTACTGCTACAAGAATAATGATTCCTGAGAATACAAACTGAAGGTTTGTGTCAATACCAAGGATTGTAAGAGAATATGTAAGTGCTGTGAAGATACATACACCAACTACAACTCCTGAGATCTTACCGATACCACCTGTAAATGATACACCACCTACTACGCAGGCTGCGATGGCATCCATCTCCCATCCCTGTCCATAAGCTGCTGAACCGGAACCAACCATTCTCACACATTCTAACCATGAACCAAATCCATAAAGAACACCTGCAAGAACAAATGCACCAACTGTTACCCAAAATACGGAAATACCTGAAACAGATGCTGCTTCTGGGTTTCCACCTACTGCATACAGGTTTTTACCAAATGTTGTCTTATTCCAAATGATCCATACAATTACGATTGCAGCCACTGCCCAAAGAATAATTGTTGGGAATCCATTGATTTTCGGAATTACCATATTCGGAATCGCTGGTTCAATCGCACCAAAGGATACACCTTTTGTCGCATATGTAACAAGCCCGAAGATTACAAGCATGTTTGCCATTGTTGAAATAAATGGGTGCATTTTGAATTTTGCGGTAAAGAAACCGGCAATTGTTGTAAACACTGTACATAACAAAATACACATTACAAGTGCTAATATCACTCTTGCTCCAAGCGGCATTTTTGTAAAATCAAAAATATGTCCGAATACAGAACCTGTATTGACACCCTGGTGCATGATAATTGTTGCGGTTGTCATACCCATTCCGACCATACGACCGATAGAAAGGTCAGTACCTGCAAGAAGAATCAATGCTGCTACACCAAGCGCAAGGAACATTCTAGGCGAAGCCTGCTGTAAAATATTCAATACGTTGTTGTAAGTAAGTAACGGTGAACCTTTTACCATTGGAGTAATAATACATAACATGATAAAGATTAAAATAATCGCAATATACAAACCGTTTTGTAAGAAAAATGCTCTGCGGTTAAATGTATATTTGTAGTTTTCCCATTTCTGTGCTCTTGTCTCCAGGAAAGTGAATTTTGACATACGCAGTAAATCAATCAAATGATATTTGTAATTGTAAGCTGCATGTCTTCTGTCTTTGATTTCCTGAAGCTCTTTCTGATATTGAATCTTCGCATCAAACAGACGGTTTTTGTAAACGTACTTCTCATCTTTAATTTCATTGTGATCAGAAAGTTTTGCAACAATTCCCTGATGCTCTTTTTCCAATTCTACAAGTCTTGCTTTATAGTTTTCTTTTGCCTGTACTTTTTGCTGTGCACAGCTTTCTAAAACCGCATTGTAGTAATCTTTGTTAAAATGTTCTTTCAAGTAAGCTTCTGCTTCTGAAATCAATTTTGAAATCTGATCTTTATTTTTTGCCTCAACAGCTTTTGCTTTCTCCAGCTCCCGTTTCGCCTCTTGAATCCGGTTCTCTTTTTCCCCTTTTGTAAGGCTTCGGTCTTTTTTCATTCTGTCTATAATGCCCTGAAGATGAACAACTTTTTCTGTACCATCTACTCTGAGGCTGTCAATTTTTTCCTGAATTTTACCCACATGATCCTCAATCGGTTTGCGGAGCTTTAACTCCTGCTCTTCCGTAAGAATCTTACTGTTTCCATTAGCCATATCTATCATTCTCCCTCATTATAGGTATTTTGCACTGAGCCTTAAGAGCTCTTCCTGATTTGTGTCTTTTGTATTAACAATTCCCGCAAGATGTCCATTAGACATAACACCAATACGGTTTGTGATTCCCAAAATCTCCGGCATTTCAGACGAAACAACAATGATTGTTTTTCCTTGCTTTGCCATTTTGATAATCAATTCATAGATTTCATATTTTGCACCAACATCAATTCCTCGTGTCGGTTCATCCATCATAAACACTTGAGGTTCACGTTCAAGCCATTTTCCAAAAATAACTTTCTGCTGATTTCCTCCTGACAAACTTGAAATCATATCATCTGGTCCCATACATTTTGTATGCATAATCTTAATCTCATTCGAAGTCGCTTTTGTCATCTTTGCGTCAGACAACAACTGTCCGGATTTGTACTGACTGAGATTTGCAATTGTTGTATTAAATGTCAAATCTCCTTTTAAGAACAATCCGTTTGCCTTACGTTCCTCTGTAATCAACGCAAATCCATGCTCCATCGCTTCTTTTGCACTTCCGAAGTTCATCAGATGGTTGTTAAAGTAAACACGTCCTGCCGCTCTGGTTCTAATTCCGAAAATTGTCTCCAAAAGCTCTGTACGTCCTGCTCCTACCAAACCGTACAATCCAAAAATTTCACCTTTTTTTACATCAAAGGAGATATCCTGCAAATGAGGCTCAAATTTCGTTGACAAATGCTGGATAGACAAGATCGGTTCTTTTGGTTCATTGTCTACCGGCGGGAAACGATTCTCAAGAGAACGTCCAACCATCGCAGCGATCAGCTCATTCATATCTGTGTCTTCTGACCGTTTGGTCATAACAAGATTTCCATCCCGTAGTACGGATACTTCATCACAAATCGTGAAAATCTCATCCATTTTATGCGAAATATAAATTAAGGAAATTCCCTGTTCTTTCAACATATTCATCATCTCAAACAGCTTTTCAACTTCCTGAACTGTCAATGAGGATGTTGGCTCATCGAGAACGATTACTTTTGCATTGTAAGAAATCGCTTTTGCAATTTCACACATCTGCCGCTGTGATACGGACATATTCCGCATCGGTTGAGTCAGGTTGACAGTCATTCCAAGTTTTCTAAAAAGCTCGGAAGCCTCTTTTTTCATTCTTCCCTCATCCACGATTCCCATTGAGTTGCGCGGATAGCGTCCGAGGAATAGATTGTCAACTACATTTCTTTCTAAGCACTGGTTCAATTCCTGGTGAACCATTGCGATTCCGTTTTCCAGTGCATCTTTTGGACCTGAAAAACTTACTTCCTTTCCATCAAGGAAAATTTTTCCTTCATCTTTTTGATATGTACCGAAAAGGCACTTCATCATCGTAGATTTACCAGCACCATTTTCTCCCATCAGTCCCATAACCGTTCCTTTTTTCACATCTAAATTAATGTGATCCAAAACCCGGTTTCTTCCGAAAGACTTGCTCATGCCACATATCGATAAGATGATTTCTTCTTTCTTATCTGCCATTCTTCTCTACTCCTGTTTTGTTTACACGTATTATTATTTTCTTTTACTCAAAAAGAGGTTATCGGGAAGAATTTCTTCTTCCCAATAATCTGCTCTTTTTCATTTCTTTTTTGTTATTATTGATTCAATAAAGATGTGTAAGAAGCTGCGTTGTCTGTCTTAACCATGTTGATTGCGAACGCATCATACTGGCTTGGATTTCCAAGACGGTTTGTAATGTTAGATTCTGTCTGTCCATCACCACCGATGTATTCAACATCAAGGTTAAGAAGATCATCATAGTTCTGAAGTAATGGCTGATATGTTGAGCTTAAGAAGTTATCAGAAGCATTGTAGATGTTCAACCATACTTTTTTCTTTGCATGTTCTTTTTCATCAAGTTGATTTGAAACTGGTTCGAATACCTTTGTAGAATCTGTAAATTCTTTATAGTTTTCAGCTGTAACTGCTACGTTCAATGCATAGTAAGAACGTTCTTCTTCGCTGTATCTGTATACATCTTCTGAAAGAACATTTCCAGCTTCATCTGCTGTACCGATACCTGTGTCAATATCTACACCATCAAGTGAGTTACGAAGAACACGAAGTGTTAAATATGCCTGTACGTCTGCATGCTGGCTGATTGTTCCGCCGTATCCTTCTGCGATAGCTGCAACTGCATCGTTGTTTGCATCGTATCCGAATGTAGGAACTTGATTGTCTTTTGACCAAGCATTGAACATTGACATTCCCATACCATCGTTGTTAGATGCGATTACATCGATCTGATCACCGAATGAAGAAGACCATGTTCCGATTGCATTACCTGCTGTTGCCGCATCCCATGTAGCTCCTGAAGAGTTCTTCATTTCCTGAGAAGCAAGCTCACGAATAATATATTTCTTTCCGCCAACTTCGATTGAACCATCTTTTACTGCTTTTGAAGAACCATCTGTATTAGTTCCGATTGGGTCACTGTTGATTGCACCATCTTTTTCAACGTCTGTTCCAAGAGCTTTACGAACACCTCTTGTACGAGCGATAGAGTCATTATGTCCGATATCACCGATTGCCAATACATAACCGATTACACCATCACCATTTTTATCGATTGTAGCAATATTTTCTTCAATGTACTCTTTGATCATTGTTCCTTGAAGTTCAGCACCCTGATTAGCATCAAATCCTACATAATATGTATCTTTATTAAAGTTCAAAGCGTTCTTGTCTAACTCACCTGTAGAGCTGTTAGATGGCTGACGGTTGAACCATACTAAAGGTTTATCTTTGTTCGCAACGTCTGATGTGGATTTGTCTCCGCCTTTGTCAGATCCTCCATTGTCTCCTCCACTTGATCCACATGCTGCTGTAGATACAACGAGTAATCCTGCCATTGCTAATAATGCTAATTTTCTTTTCATAACTTTTTTTCTCCCTTCTGTTATCGACGTTTCGCTCCGTCGTTTGTTGATATTGCTAGTATAATATATGTTTTAAAGAAAAAATATAGGATATTTTTCTTTTTTCATTGAAATTTTAAAGCTTTCACAAAAATTTTATATTAATACCTTTAATAAATTACAAAAAACGACATCATTTTGCATATACACTTTCACCAAACATTTTTATCAGCACAAAAAAAGGAACCCTCCCAGTTCAATCACCTGGTGGATTCCTCTTCTTTTCGCACTCTTATTCTTTCACAAGCACCTTCACAATTTCAGCCATATACATCGTATGATAATCTTTTTCCGGATACCATCTTGCATCATTCTCTTTGACATCAAAACATTCCGGACGCATCTCTTGATGATACTGTTTTTTGCAGACCATAATCATATCCGCCTCTTCAAACGCCACTGTTCCATCTGTAAAATACGGTGTCAATCCTGCATTTTTCACCTTATCCTCGTCTCTTCCGGATATTTTTCCACAGTAAGCAAGCGCCGGACGATAGTTTTCCCCAAAAAACGCAATCGTAAACAGATCATTGTGATCTACGAACTCTTTCGTGTATCTCTGTGGACGAATGTAAACACTTACCACATTCTTTCCCCACATAACACCAACGCCTCCCCAGCTTGCTGTCATTGTATTATAGGATTCTTCATTTCCCGCTGTAATCAAAAGCCATTCTTTTCCAATCTTTGTAAATGGATTGAACGAAAGGTCTTCTATTTTCACTTCTTGAAATGCCATCTTATACACTCCTTTCACCTGCGCCACATAAGGCAGCTGTCATAAGTCTATGTTTCAGAACCTTATTTCATGATTACTTTTCTAAAGTTCTTTTTCCCTCTTCTCAGCACGATACCTTCTCCTGCAAACACGTCTTTTGCAAATACCGCTTTAATATCAGTAACTTTGTCTCCATCTACAGCAACACCGCCCTGATCTACAGCACGTCTTGCTTCAGATTTAGATGGAACTAATCCGCTCTTTACAAGCATTGTCAAAATATCGATACTTCCGTCCACAAGATCTTCTTCTGTAAGTTCTGCTGTCGGCATGTTTGCTGCTGCACCACTTGAGAACAATGCTCTTGCACTTTCCTGTGCTTTTGTCGCTTCCTCTTCTCCATGAACAAGTTTTGTCAACTCAAATGCGAGAATCTCTTTTGCCTGATTCAGCTGGCTTCCTTCCCAGTCATCCATCTTGTCAATCTCTTCCAACGGAAGGAATGTAAGCATACGGATACATTTCAGAACATCTGCATCTGCGACATTTCTCCAGTACTGATAAAATTCAAATGGTGATGTCTTATTCGGGTCAAGCCAAACTGCACCAGACTGTGTTTTTCCCATTTTCTTTCCTTCAGAGTTCAAAAGCAATGTGATTGTCATCGCACTTGCATCTTTTCCAAGCTTACGGCGGATCAATTCTGTACCTGCCAGCATATTGCTCCACTGGTCATCTCCACCGAACTGAAGATTACATCCGTATTTCTGGTACAATGCGTAGAAATCATACGCCTGCATGATCATGTAGTTAAACTCTAAGAAGCTCAGTCCTTTTTCCATTCTCTGTTTGTAGCACTCTGCTGTCAGCATACGGTTCACGCTAAAGTGCGCCCCTACTTCGCGAAGCAATTCAATGTAGTTCAGATCCAAAAGCCAGTCTGCATTGTTTACCATCATTGCTTTTCCTTCTGAGAAATCAATGAATTTGCTCATCTGCTCTTTAAAGCAGTCGCAGTTGTGCTGAATCTGCTCCGGGGTCATCATAGATCGCATATCTGTTCTTCCAGATGGATCTCCGATGTATCCTGTTCCTCCCCCGATCAATGCGATTGGTTTATTCCCTGCCATCTGAAGACGTTTCATCAGGCACAGTGCCATAAAATGTCCCACATGAAGACTGTCTGCTGTCGGGTCAAATCCGATGTAAAATGTTGCCTTTCCTTCATTAATCAAGTTGCTGATCAGCTCTTCGTCTGTTACCTGCGCAATCAATCCTCTTGCTTTCAATTCATCATAAATCTTCATTTTTCATTCTCCTTCTTGTCTGTCGGTTTTATTACTTTTCGGAGCGTTTTATTGCATGACATATAATTTTCTATAATTAAAAAAACCCGCCCCTTATCTAACATAAAGGGCGAGTGTAATCCCGCGGTACCACCTTCATTCGCATTCACTTCACAGCAAACGCCTCTGCAAGTATCTATCAATACTCAGGCACGATAACGTGTGCCATCCCGTTGCAGCCTACTTAGAATTATGTCACTGTTCGGTGCAAAGCTCCAAGATGTATTCATAATCGACTTTCCATGCGCCTCTCATCAACCGGCAGCTTTCTGTATGGCGTCTCAATTATTACTTTTTCTTTTCTTCGCCGTTTCTTATTCTGAGGAAATACTACCCCATAAAATGATATTTGTCAAGGGGCTTATACGCCTTTTTCTTGTTCCAAAGCATCATTCCAGCCAAGAGCAGCAAGCCCGTCACAGACAATACTTTTCCCATCTTCAATCCCGGTGCATGATACACAATCTCTACCTCATGTGTTCCGACCGGCATCTTTACTCCTAAAAATGCCGTATTGACTTTTTCATACTTCACGTCTTTTCCATCTATCTTCACTTCAAAGTGCTCATCATATGGAATCGATGTAATCAGATACCCATCTTTCACGCCGTCCACACTTCCTACAATTCGGTTTCCTTTTGTCTGTGCTTTGTCCACCCTAAATTCGCTTTGGCACAGCGTCTTTAAGGATTCGTCAGTATTTCCGATATAGCATCGAAGGTTTCGGATTTCATAGTTTCCTGCTCCTAGTCCCAGATTCACTTCCGTTTGTCCCGCCTTTAGGTTTACCGCATAAGTAAAGGTTGTGTTGCCATTATAGTAAATATGCGATCCTGCGCTTAGTTTATTTTTCACACCTGCAAGCCACACAGAAACATCCTTGGATGTCTTGTAATTTTTTAGTTCAAACTGCACAAACAGAATCTCTTCCTTCTGTGCCTCCTCACTGATTTTTAATTTCACATTCTGAATTTTTTTTGACTTAATATGGTATCCATCTTCTATCTTTTCAATCGCCTTCGTATCTTCCATCGGAATCTCTGCCCCAGTCTCTTTCACCTGACTCTTCAACACCTCTTTCGGATTCACTGTATCATTCACTGATTTTCCTACAGCAAATCGCAAAAAAGCGAGCTGACTGTACGGAAATTCCAAATCTTCATACGCTTTTTCCGAAATCATCTGATTTGTCACATACGCAATCGGAAGAACTTCTTCATTTTTATAGACTGTCACATCTCCGACTTTCTTCTCCTGTTGATACCCTGTGATTTCTTGTTCAGAAAGAATGTATTTTATCCCCATCAATTTCTGATAAATCGGGTTTTCTGTCACAGACTGCATCAATACATTTCGAAATGGCTGTTCCACCAGAAATGTTTCGGTTCGAAATTTCTGGTACGCCGGATTGTAGGAAGACGAATAAATCGATGATACATACTGCTGCATATTCCAAATACGGTTCAAATTTGCGGCATTTTCACTTGTCGTGCCGCTTTGCTCCATTCGGTAAAATCCGTTCTCTTTTTCTGTCAACTCTTCAATCTCAGTTCGAATCTGCTTATTTGTCACCTCTTCGTAAAATGCCGGTTCGATCATCTTGTCGGCACTTTTGTGCAGCACCACTCCATACAGCGCCAAAAAGCCAATTGGAACAACGATGAGAACCCAATCGAATTTCTTCCAATAAAAAATAAGATAGCAGACAAGCATCACCAGCGCATCCACCAGCACCCAGCCCAGATATTCTGAATATTTTCCTTGTTCACGTCCCATATACACCAACACAATTGTCAGTAAAAACGGCAAGGCTCCTGCCCAAAAAGAGATTTCACGCCGTTTTTGCTTTTCCAAATAAGTTGCAATCAGATAACATAAAAACGGCAAAAATGGAATCATCACTTTATCCCGAATATAAAGTCCTCCATTAAGCAAATAGGCAAACAAAGGTACTGCCAAAATAACGATACAGGCAATGTGCAAAAATTTCTCATATAGCTTCCGATATGTCAATCCGGTAATCAGGACCGTGATTGCAAGTGTTGTCAATCCGATACCGTACGGCGTATATACAACCCGGAAAATCGGAATTTCCGGAATCAAAAGCGCAGACAGTGCCCTCTTATGTCCTCCTTCTCGTCCTCCCGCAAGCGCCATCGCTGTCGGCACAAGAAGTACGGCACTCATCAAAACTGCCGTCAGCATCGGTAAAAGAAAGCGAAATCCATCTGACACAAACCCTAAAATCTTTATATTTTCTCCAAGTTTCTCTTTACCCTCGGCATACCGATAAATACCATACAATACAAGCGCAAACATTCCACCTATGCTAAAGTAGAAACTTGTCAGAATCATAAGAAACACACTTATCGTGTAGAGTCCTGGTTTCTGTTTCTCAAAATACCGATCTACACCTAAAAATGCCAGACACAAAAACGGCATATAATTGACAAACATAATCTGATTGTAAGAATGATAAATCATCGGTCCGGACAATAAAAAAAGCAACGCTGTCAGAAAACTAAGCCTGCTCGTAATCCCTCTTCGCAAAAGCCATTTATAAAACAATAAGACAGCTGCTAAAAGACTTATAACGCCTGCAGCCATCATATAATCGCTCATTTTTACAAAAGGCAGAAAATACGAAATCAAAACAACAGGGCTATACAAACCATAATAGGCAAAGTTATAAATATTTTGCCCTCCTCCGATATTTGCTGCAAACTCCGGAAATAGCTGTCCCGTATTATAAAACTGCTGCCGGAAATAATCCGGCAGTACGCTGTGCTGACTGATCCAGTCTACCTTCGAGCCAAATACACCATATCTTCCGCAAAAAAACCAGCAAAAAAACAGTGTGAACATTCCCAGTATCAGATACGGAATCGTTTGTTTAAACTTCTGCCTGTTCATATTGGTTCTCCTCGCTGGAATCTTTCAATATGTAAATCGGACGATGCTTCGTCTCCAAATATGTCTTAGACAAGTACTGCCCAACAATTCCAGTACAAAGCAGTTGTACTCCGCTCACCATAAAAATGATACACACAAGTGAAGGCCAGCCTGCTACCGGATCCCCCCACACGATCGTGCGCACAATAATAAACACAATTATCAAAAAAGAAAGGATACAGAACAAAATTCCGACAACGGACGCCAAGGAAAGCGGGGCAACCGAAAACCCTGTAATCCCTTCCAACGAATAGAAAAATAATTTGCGCAGCGACCACTTTGTCTCTCCTGCTGACCGTTCTACATTCTCAAACTCCATCCATTTTGTGCGGAATCCGACCCACTCAAAGATGCCCTTCGAGAATCGGTTATATTCGCTCATCTCCAAAATCGCATCTACCATTTTTCGTTTCATCAATCGATAATCTCTGGCTCCGCTTACAATCTCTGTCTTGGAAATCTTATTGATAAATTTATAAAAACGATTGGATAAAAAGGAACGGATTTTGGGTTCACCTGTCCGTGTAGACCGCTTTGTAGCCACACTGTCGTACGGATCTTCAACAAGAGTTCGATACATTTCCGACAGCAGACTCGGCGGATCCTGTAAATCCACATCCATAATTGCCACATAATTCCCCTCTGCATTGCTAAGTCCCGCATAAATCGCCGCCTCTTTTCCAAAATTTCTTGAAAACGATAAATATTTGCAGCGCTCATCCCTCTCATGCAGACTTTTCATAATCCCAAGTGTCCGGTCCGAAGATCCATCATCCACAAACAGCAATTCAAAGTCTACTCCTTGCATCTGTTTCATAATACGGCTCATCTCCTCATAATATACCGGCAGAGCCTCCTCCTCGTTAAAGCAAGGTATCACAATACTAATTTTATTCATTTTTCTCACCTCACGTCTATTTTACAGATAAAATCTTAAGGAACTACGCAACTAATTCTTAAGATTTCTTAAGTCTCTCTGATTTTTGTCATTTTTTCGCTATAATAAGCATAGAAGACAAAACACGGAGGAAACACCATGGATAATGCACACATTTTGATCGTCGACGACAACCCGGAGATTCGAGAAATCATACAGATTCTGCTGTCCGGTGAGGGCTTTTTAACAGAAGAAGCAAAAGACGGAAAAACCGCACTCGACCTCTTACAGACAACTTGTTTCGACCTCATCATTTTAGATATTATGATGCCCGGACTTAACGGATATCAGACCTGTCTGGAAATCCGTAAAATAACAAATGCCCCAATTCTATTTCTGAGCGCCAAAACAAAGGACAGCGACAAGACACTTGGATTTTCAAGCGGAGGTGATGACTATCTCGCCAAACCATTTTCCTACAGTGAGCTGATCAGCCGTGTCAAAGCGCTCATCCGCCGCTATCACATTTACAAGGGAAAAAAAGAAGCACTACCTCCACAAACAACCTTTCAATACCGTCATCTTACCATTGACGAAGAGAAAGAAGAAGTCTTATCAGACGGCAAAACGCTCGACCTGACTGACACAGAGTACCGAATGTTACTCCTTCTCGTGAAAAACCGGAAACAGCTTTTTTCTGCTGAACGGCTCTATGAGGCTGTTTGGGACGAGCCTTACTATTATGGCGCAAACAACACCGTAACGGTGCATATTCGGAATCTGAGAAGAAAAGTGGAACTGGATCCGAATCATCCAACTATCGTCAAAACGGTCTGGGGAAAGGGGTATCGATGTGATTAAGAAATTTCAAAACTGTAAAATACGCACGCAGTTTGCAATTGTCATACTACTCGCCGGAGCACTCTGCTATTTCCTTTTTTCGTTCTTATGGGGAAAACGCTATGAGACCTTCGGTTATCTGAACGACAAATTCGGCTTTTACCCGCAGCTAAACGACGATTCCTTTTGGGGAACACTCTATGAGGAGGCACTCAAATACGATATTCCGGAATCAGAAGATGACAAGGAAACGAGCGAAAAAATGCAGCCTTTCTTTGATCTCGTGGACGACTATACAGGTATTTATATTTACCGCTTGGAAGATGGAATTTTTCTGTGTGGAAAGCCTCCGATTTCCATGGAAAAACATGCGTTTCGGAGTTTTTTTGACTTCGGCTATGCTCTGACAGACGGCGAAGGCGAAACCCCAATCAGCTTTCCGATTCAATTTAAAAACGAAATGGCACAGGTACATATTACTTTTTACCACAGTTCCTTCTTTCTCTATCCATACTGTATGGTGCTTCTCGTAGTCTGTATCGGATTGTTCCTTTTTCTTGTACTGTTTTTTGTCAGCCGGAAAATGAAACAGATCATTCGCTTAAAAGACGATGTGCTCGTGATGGCAGGTGGCGATCTGTCACATCCTTTTCCAGACTACCAAAAAAATGAAATCGGAATACTCTCCCATGAACTTGATCATCTCCGCATTGCCTTTGACGAAAATATCCAGTCCGAGCAGGAGAGCCGCAAAGCCAATCAGGACTTAATTACCGCGATGTCACATGACCTTCGCACACCGCTCACCATTTTGAATGGATATCTGGAAATTTTAAAACAGCAAAAACGCCCTGATAAACAAGAGGACTACTTAAACCGTTGTCTGCAAAAGACAGCGGACATCAAAGAAATGACAGATCGTATGTTTGAGTATGCGCTCGTATTTGATCCCACTGAGACGCCGGAACTGCACTCTCAAAATTCCGCTCCGTTAAGACAGATTTTGATGGAGCACTGTGAATTTCTGAAATTGGTTGGTTTTCAGACAGAACTTGCCTTTCCTGAGAGTACGTTCTTTTTTCTCTGTGATGTAACGATGCTGAAACGTATTTTTTCAAATCTATTCTCCAACATTATCAAATACGGAGATAAGCAGGATAGGATAACCGTCACAGTCACACAAGCACTACATTCCATTACCATCAAGCTTACAAACACTGTCAAAAAAGATTTCTCTGCTATAGAAAGCAATCAGATCGGCTTGAAGAGCACTGTAAAAATGATGCAGCTAATGGGTGGTACAACAACGATTGACAAAACAGCGACACAATTTTCCGTGTTGCTGACATTAAAAAACGAGAGGTCTTAAACCTCTCGTTCTATTTTCTTATGAACGACCCTCTCGTCTCTTACGCACAAATACTGCAACTACCGCTACACATGCTGCCATGAGAACCGCAACTGGTAATACTGTCATTGTATCCCCTGTTTTAACCGGTTTTTCCTGATTCTTATCTTTATTTGAATCAGATGGTTTTTGTTCTGGTTTCTTTTGTTCATCCACTTTTACCAGCTTATCAACCGCATTTTTCAACACTGTGCTTGCTGCATCTACTTCTTCCTGAGTTGCATCCTCATCTGCCAGCACTTTTTTTGCTGTATCCATTGCTTCCTGGTAGCCTTTCCAGCTATCTGCTGTATAATCTTTCTCTTTCAGTTCGCTGTATTTATCTACCAATTCTTGTAAATCTGATTTGTCAGCTTTGTCCGGTTCTACTGGAATATCTTTTTCTGTTACTTCAATTGTAACTTTCCCGCTCACGCCATTTGCGGCTGTTGCAATAACTTCTGCTGTTCCTTTTGCTTTCGCTGTTACTTTTCCAGTGTTATCCACAGAAATTACCTCTTTATCTGATACAGACCATGTTACCTCTTTGTTTGTTGCATTATCTGGTGTTACGATCGCTGTTGCCTGTGCTGTCTCGCCAACTTTTAACTCTTTCTTGTCAGCTGTCACTGCTACACTCTCTACTGGTACGCTCGGCTCTTCTCCTCCATCAAATGCTGTGACAAATTTTGCATCCGCCCAGTCAGCGTGGTCGTTGCTATCACTTGCTCCCATCAATGCCTGCAAATGAAGCTCTTTTGCTCCCTCTGGAATCGTAACTTTAACATGTTGCATAATATCTTCTGGAGCCATCTCTTTTGTTGAAGTAAATACTTCTTGCTCATCTATAAACACTTTAAATGTTACTGAGCCAGGTTTTCCAAGCTGTGCTGCATCTACCCCCACGTACGTTTCAAACTCTTTATAACCTTTGTTTTCCAAGTCGTAGTAAATATTTGCAGTAGCATGAGACCATACACCTTTTTCAAATGTACGAATATTCTGTTCTTCATCTTCTACCAGTCTAATTGGATTTCCTTCATAAGTCTTATCCATTCCAAATGGTTTATTGCTCCAACCATTTGTCGAATTATTCTTATGCTCCAAATCAGAAAGATAGATAACACTCTTTCCTTCTAACTCGAATGTATAAGTCTTTTTCTCTTTCTTGTCCGGAGAAGTCACTTCAATTACAATTGTATTGTCTCCTTCTACAAGTTTAACCTTCTTGAGTTCTTTTTGTTCTTTTCCATTGACAGTTACTTTTACCGTCGCATCTTTTTCTTCGGCTGCCACATCTATCGTTATTGCAGAAGAAGTTGCGATTCCAGTATATTCTGTCGTTGTTTTTTCAAACTTCTTATCTAATTTTACATTGTCACTGAATACAACACTTTCCAGATTTGCATTTGTCGGATCCGGAACTTTAATATTTACTGCGTAACGTGTTGGCTCTGCACTCGTTTCTGGTGTCACGATAATATTCACCATATTGCTGCCTGGTTGCAAAGTTACTTTGTTGTCTTTTACAACTTTACCCTCGAATGACATTGCTACTTTTGCAGATGCGTTTGCTACTACTTCTAATGCAACTTCTTTTGCTTTATTCACATCAACTCTGTATTCGTATACATCGTCTTTTAATTCAACTGTTTGCCCATCTACTTTCAAAGAAGTCAATTTTGCATTATCATCTCCATCACGGAAAATGGTGAAACGATAATATTTCTTTGTAATACCATCTTCTGCAGTTACTGTCACTTCAATCAAGTTACGTCCACTTGTAAGTGTCAGTTTACCTTTGTTACCTTGTACCACTTTATCATTGAATACAGTCTCAACTTTTGCATTTTTGTCTTCTGCCGCAAATTCTACATTGAGTTCTTTCTCTTCTGTTGTTGCCATTGTAAGATATGTCAATGTATTTTTGTCGAATTCAAATCCTTTTGTAAGTCCTGTAATGTCTGCTTTAGCTAACCGTGCATTTGCAGATTTTGCGTTTCCTGCATCCAGTCCTTCTCCTGTCACTTTCACTGCCTGAGATGACCATACGATATCTCCGGATACTCCACTATCTTTTACTGGAACAACAACTGCTTTGACATATTTATTCTTCATATCCGGAGTTGCAGTCAATGTGTCACCTGTATTTGCTTCCAAAACTGAATAGAATCCGTTTTCTTCACTGGAAACTGCCCATTTCACAATCTTATCTGAGCCTTCGCCCAATTTGTAAGAAGCTGTCAATTTGTTTTCTGCTTCTGTGTAAGCTACAGATACCTCAGATACAGATGGAAGGTTATCTGATACTGACTGAGTCAAGGCAACAGGCTTATTATTTACTTTCAAGTCTGTGAATACATACTCTGTATTTCCATTTCCCATAGCTCCGAATGCGACATACAGCTGACCATTGCTGTCTGGCATAAATGTTGTGTTGGTAACTTCATTGCCAAATTTTGTCCAATCTTTTCCATCTTCACTATAGTAAGATGTGACTTTATTATCGCTTCTTAATAATCTAAAATAAAGATCTTTTACATCTTGCTTGTCACTTGCGCTCTCAGCCAACTGCTCACTTGCACTCTGATTAGACTCACTAACCATACCGAATCGTTCACCAACATTTGATTGTCTATGTTTTCTCTGAATTGCCACATAGTTGTCTGCATCTTTTCCAAGATAAAGCCCTACGTCTTCCCATTCAACTGCAGTTTTCCCTTCAATCTTAAGAGATACTTCTGTAGTATTATTGTCTACCGGAACTTTAAACCAGTTTGCTGGTGTCTGTCTGTTAAAAACTCCTCCTGACGTTGATTTTACGTGGATTCTGTTTTCTCCCTCTACATCCCAGCGTTCTTTGTTCTCTCCCTGAATAGTAATTCCTTTTGCAAGTTCCTGCGCAGAATCTTTTGTCAATGGTACTCTTTCGCCATCAACTGTCAATTCAGAAAAAGTATACGAAGTATTTCCATCTGCTCCTTGATCCATCATAGCACCAAATGCAACGTAAAGCTGCCCATTATCAGATGGTATAAATGTCGTATTCTCTACAGCCTCTCCAAGTTTTGTCCAATCTTTTCCTTCTACTTTATAATAAGATGTTACATTGTTTCCTTCTCTTGACAATTTAAAGTACATCTCTTCAACATCTTGGTCTTCAACTTTCTTAAGCTGTTCACGCCCGTTATTTGCATCTCCGTTCATTTCATTAACCATTCCGAGATTTTCTTCTGTTCCGCCACGATGTTTTCTCTGAATCGCCACATAGTTGTCTGCATCTTTTCCAAGATAAAGTCCTACATCTTCCCAAGAACTCTTGGTCTTTCCTTCAATCTTAATTGTCACTTCTTTCACAGTTTTATCAACCGGAACCTTGAACCAGTTTGCTGGTGTCTGATTATTGAATGTACCTCCCTGTGCTGCCTGTACATGAATCTTATTTGTTTCTGGAATAGACCAACGAGATGTATCTTCACCCTCAATTGTAATTTCCTCCGCAAGCGCCACTTCTCCCACTTGGATAGAAAGTAATTTTCTTGCTTCTAAACCATTTTTTGTCTTTGCAACGACTTCCACCGCACCGCTTTTTTCTGCTGTCAAAAGTCCTGAAGTTTCATTGATTGTTGCTTTATCTGTTGCTTGACCTGTTGTCGGATCAACAACTGACCATGTCACAGCTTTATCTGCTTCGTCTTCCGCTGTCACTTCTGCTGTATATTGCAATGTTTGGTCTGTTAATTTTTCTTGATTTGTCGTAATCTTAATCGCAGTCGGCTGGACCGTTGCTTCTCCTTCTACTGTATATGTAATTGGAGCTGCCTCGAATTTTCTTCCTCCTGCAACTGCATATGCCGTTACATCTGCTGTTCCATTTCCCACTGCTGTCACAACACCTGATGCAGATACTTTTACTACTTTATCATTAGATGATTTGTAGAAAATCGTTCCCACTTTATTCAGCTTGTTATCTGGTCCCACTTTTGCAACGTCATTTTTCACTGTCACTTGGTTTTTGTCTGTACTTGCAAGCTCAACACCTGCATTTAAACCTCCGTCATATGTATTCCCCTCGATTGTAACGTTTTTGCAGCCTTCAAAACGATAAGCTTTTGCACCAAGCTCCGCTCCATCTGCTGTCACAGTTATACTTGAAGATTCCCCTGCTGCAAGATTTGTTTTATCCGCTTTCGCACTTACTGTCACATCTGGATTTTGACGATACACTTTATTATTCTTAAACGTCAGATTTTCCACACATTTTGCATTCAATACATTTTGGCTCTGTGCCATGAAAAATGTATTATCCTCAATCTTCATATTCTTATGAACAATACCATTTACATTTCCATTTGTCGGCTGTACAAAGATTCCGGCCGCTCCTGCCGTAAGCGGGTTTACAATAAATGTATTTCCTTTGATCGTGACATCTGTCGTACGTCCTGATTCATACCATCCCTGTGCATCATTGGAAATATAAATCGCAGCCATCCCCATATTATCAAACATGTTATCAGTAATCTCTACTTTTCCTCTTGTTGTGCAAAGTACGCCACGTGTCGGTGTCTCTTTGAAAATATTGTCGTGAATTTTCACTTCTGGTGTGTATGTAATATTTTCCACAACATGAGAGTTGTTTGCCGTAATCTCCGCAGGAATTGGTTTGTCAAATGTAAGCTTAATCTTTGTCAGATCATTCAGACTTCCTTTGCCGCCTTTTCCATCCGGTCCGTCCACTTTCACAACTTCTCTCACTGCAACTTTTCCATCTTCGGATACCGGAACCATATTTCCTCGAGTTGAGAATTCTACCTGATCTCCTACATAGTAATTCGGGAATCCAGCCGTTTCATTATGTTTGTACTGCACAGTCACTTCTGTTCTATCATCACTAATTCCGATTACCTGCAGGAAAGTACCATGAATATTGATCGGGTCATCATGTGGGTTAGAAAATGTACAGTCTGAAATGTCAATCAATCCTTTACAGCCTGACATCTGAATGAAATCCGCGTAACCTGCCGTTGTTCTTCCAGACGCTTTGTCTGTCTCAAAATCCACATCTTTCATTGTGATATTTTCAGAGAACTGCCCTACCATACCAAATCCATGAATAAAACGAATATCTAAATCATTCAGGGTAACATCTTTGCTCTGCCAGAAAAATGTTCCCGCATGATCCCTCTCAGTATTACGCATTTGGAAGCAATATCCCTCCTGAATGGAATCTGCATTGGTATATGTAATTTTTACATGATGATTTTCTAAGTCTTCAATTTTAGAGATATTTGCAAATGGACTTCCACCTCTCCAAGTCATTCCATTTTTTGTATCAAAGATTTGAGTATATTTCATACTATTTGTTGTTGTCCAATAAGTTTCCCCTGTATACGGACTCTTATCACTCATCCACTTGATACTGTTTCCATTTACCTGATAGTTATAGCATTCCGGAATATAGTATGTAACCTCATTCCCTTCTTTTTTAACAGCCGTCATATCTATAACTGTCGGAACTTGGAAATCCACCTCAAAGTTCTGAAATGTTACATTCTCACTGTCAATAGATGCAAATGTTGTCATCTTTCCATGGAACATAAACAATGAATCATTTCCTTCTACCGTTACATTGTCCATATCCTCAATCAGAATACCAATTTTCTTATCTTTATAAGTCTGGTTTGTTCCTACTGTATTCGAGATATACAATTCTCTTTCTTCTGCCTGGTCCGGATAAATATCATATCTACCCTCCGGAAAATCAATTGCAACAGGTGTATCCGATTTTTTTGTTACCTTTTTGGCCGCTTCAATAGCCTTTTTAATTGCCGGTGTACTGTCTGTCGCACCAGTTGGATCTGCACCATATTTGGTTACATCAATTACCTTTGCTTCTTCTTTGTCTGCCGCTTCCACAGTAGCTCCCACTGTCCCAAAGCTTGGCACTGCCATACAAACCGCCATCAAAAAAGCAACTAGTTTCTTTTTCACTTTCCTTTTCCTCCTATTTTCATCATTTTCACCAATACATCAAACTTTATAGATAATATGTATTATACATAGTGTATATTTTTATTTCAATATATTTATGCATTTTGTATATTTCTTTTTTTAATCCCACAGTATAGATCGCAAACAAAGAGAGATGGAATTTCAAGAATTCCACCCCTCTGCTTTTAAACACTATACATATTTTTTCTTTTATACACAAAAACAAGGTACATATTTCTATATACCTTGCTTTATAAACTCCATCTTTATTCTAACCATTTATAATGATCTTTTTAATATTCAAATCCTCATCCAACAGCACTACATTAGCCACTTTTCCTTCCGTGATTGAACCATATTGTTCATACAGTCCAACGCTCTTTGCCGGATTCATCGTCGCACATGCGACAGCGCTTTCCAATGGAATTCCCATCTCTTTGACAGCTGTTCGCATACAGTCCATCAGATTTGTCACTGAACCGGCGATTGCACCATCAGACTTCAATGTTGCAAGCTTTCCAACCACTTTTACGTCTTGTCCACCAAGTGTATAATCTCCGTCTGACAATCCACATGCACGCATACTGTCACTGACCAACACAATTCTGTCATCTCCAAACATCTGGAATGTCGCACGGACAACAGATGGATGAATGTGAATTCCGTCACAGATCAGTTCTACCATACAGTGTTCGCTGTCTCTTGCTGCTCCGATTACGCCAGGCTCTCTGTGTGTAAATGGCGGCATGGCATTGTACAGATGTGTTGCGTGACAAGCTCCCAACGCATACCCTGTCTTTGCAGTATCATAATCCGCAGTTGTATGTGCAAATGAAATATGCACTTCATCTTTTAACTCACTGATGAATTCCATTGCCCCCTCTTCCTCCGGTGCAATATCTACAAGACGAATCAATCCATTTGCTGCGTCCTGAAGTCTTCTGAACATAGTAACATCTGGTTTGTGAATATGTGTCGCTGCCTGTGCGCCTTTTTTCTTTGAACAGATAAATGGCCCTTCCATATTGATACCTGCAAGCACAGCAGAACCCTCTTTGTTTTCGTAGCTTCCTCCGTTTGCCATGATTTTCATCAGCTCTTCTTCTGATAGAGTCATAGTTGCCGGAACAATCGTTGTAACTCCTTGGGATGCCTCATATTCAGCAATCTTCTCAATGGCTTCCTTTGTGCCATCACAGAAGTCATATCCCATACATCCATGAAAATGTACATCAATCAATCCAGGAATTGCATAACAGCCTTCTCCGTCAATAATCTCTCCGCTGTCAAACAGATTATTCTTAAAAATACCATTTTCAATTCCAATTGCTCCTGGTTCAAATGTTTTATCTTCTGTAAACACTTTTACATTTTTAATAATCATAACACTTTGCACAGTCCTTGTCCTGTGCCGCCTCCTTCCAGATCAGATTATGCTTCTACTTTTGAATATGCAGCCGCATCACAAATCACAGTCACATCCGGATGCATCTGCAAAATAGATGCCGGAACAGATGGTGTCACCGGTCCGCTAAACGCTCTCTTTACAATATCCGCTTTGTCTTCACCGCTTACTACCACAACGATTTTCTTTGCACTCATAATCGTGCCAATTCCCATTGTATAAGCCTGTCTTGGAACATCGTCCGCTGATTCGAAGAAACGTTTATTTGCTTCAATTGTGCTCTCCTGCAAATCTACACAGTGTGTCACTTTGTCAAATTCTTCTGCCGGTTCATTGAATCCGATATGTCCGTTATGTCCAAGACCTAATAACTGCAGATCAACCCCTCCCAAGGATTTGATCAGTTCTTCATAGTTTGCACACTCTTTTGCCGCATCCGGCTCCATACCATTAGGCACATGTGTATTTGCTTTATCAATGTTAATATGATCAAACAGATTGTGGTTCATGAAGTAATAATAGCTTTGATCATTGTCTCTTGGAAGCCCTTTGTATTCATCAAGATTTACAGATTTCACCTGCGAAAAATCAAGATCTCCTTCTTCACATCTTTTGATCAGTTCTTTGTAAGTTCCAATCGGAGATGATCCTGTTGCCAAGCCCAAAATACAGTTTGGTTTCATAATTACCTGTGCCCCGATCAAGTTCGCTGCCTTTCTGCTCATTTCATTATAGTCTGCTGTTTTAATAATTTTCATACCTTTTTTCTCCTTTTTCTGCTTTCCCAAATCTCATAATTCCCTTAATTTCATTATAATATATATACTGCTTTCTAGCAATTGCACAATCAGCCGTATTTTGTGTATAATTGCATACTCCGATTTTTGGAATTTTCTTAGAATTTTACCTAAACGCTAAAATAGATTGCACAAAATAGATAAGCTATTTTGTGCAATCTATTTTTAATCAAGCTCAAGATATTCTGACAAAAATCGCAGAGCCCCATCCTCGTTATTGGATAAAAGGATCACATCAGCATCCCTTTATATCCCTTTATGCAAAAATACCCGACAGCAAGTTGTCGGGTATTCTAATCACTATTGATTTACACTAATTCAAGAAGAACTTCCATAGCGGCATCACCTTTACGTAAACCGATTTTTACGATTCTTGTGTAACCACCGTTACGGCTCTCATATTTAGGAGCGATCTCTGTGAATAATTTTTCCACTAAATCAACTTCTTTTGCACTTCTCTTCTTGCCATCTTTTACTTCAACTACAGGATAAAGAACTTTTAACATTTGTCTTCTTGCATGTAATCTTGAAGGCATATCTTTTTTGATTGTTTTTTCAACTTCATCATAAACAGTAACTTTTTTACCATCTACAACTTCTTTTACTCTCTTGCCGTCTTTGTCTTTACGAGCAACTTTTGCCATAACTTTTACTTCTTCAAAGTTATCTTTTTCTTTTACAGCTAAAGCGATAAGACCTTCAGCAACTTTGCGGATCTCTTTTGCTTTTGCTTCTGTTGTAACGATTTTACCATTGTTAAGTAAAGCTGTTACCTGATTTCTGATTAATGCTTTTCTTTGGCTTGATGTTCTTCCAAGCTTTCTATATTTTGCCATAATAATTATCCTCCATTTGACACGTGGTTATGCTTCTTCGGGCTTACTAGCCATGTGCTTAGTCATGCCATCGGTCTTACTGACTAACATAATTTTCACTAAGTGCTCTACTCTTCACCTTGGCTCAGTTCAAGACCAAGCTCTTTTAATTTAGCTAATACTTCTTCTAAAGATTTACGTCCAAGATTACGTACTTTCATCATATCTTCAGGAGTTCTATTAGTTAACTCTTCAACTGTATTGATTCCTGCTCTCTTCAGACAGTTATATGAACGAACAGAAAGTTCTAATTCATCAATGCTCATCTCAAGCACTTTTTCTTTTTCATCGTCTTCTTTTTCAATCATAACTTCCGCTGCCTGAGCAACTTCTGATAAATCGATGAATAATTTCAAGTGTTCGTTGAGCACTTTCGCTGCAAGACTGACTGCTTCGTCCGGAAGTAATGTACCATTAGTATATACATCAAGTGTCAGCTTATCATAATCTGTAATCTGACCAACACGTGTATTCTCTACTGTAAGATTTACACGTTCTACCGGTGTATAGATAGAATCAATCGGAATTACCGCAATTGGTAAATCCTCTTTTTTATTCTTATCTGCGCTCACATAACCTCTGCCCTTTGTGATTGTAAGTTCCATGTACAGTTTGCTGTCAGCTCCGCCATTCAAAGTTGCGATAACCGCATCAGGATTCATAATCTCAATATCCGGATCTACCTGAATGTCAGCTGCAGTAACTACACCTTCACCTTCAAACTCGATGTAAGCAGTCTTTGGTTCGTCTGTTTCTGAAGTATTTTTGATAGCTAATGATTTTAAATTCATTACAATCTCAGTAACATCTTCTTTTACTCCCGGAATTGAGCTGAACTCATGTAAAACTCCATCGATTTTCACCTGACTGATTGCAGCTCCAGGTAATGAAGAAAGCATAATTCTTCTCAAAGAGTTACCAAGTGTTGTTCCATAACCTCTCTCTAAAGGCTCTACAACAAATCTTCCGTATTTCTTATCTTCTGAAATCTCAGTAATTTCAATATTTGGTTTATTAAAATCAAACACTACAAAGCCCCTCCTTTTGGGTTATTAAAGTATTGAGGGTGAATCAGTTTCTAAATAATCCTAGGGATTATTTAGAATATAATTCGACAATCAACATCTCGTCTACAGGAACATCGATAACTTCTCTTGTAGGAAGTTCTTTTACAGTTCCCTGAAGGCCTTCTGCATTTACATCTAACCATTCTGGAACTAATCTTCCACCTGTTACTTCTAAGATATCTTTATATCTCTGTGAACCTTTGTGTTTTTCTTTGATTTCGATAACATCTCCAGCTTTTACTAAGTAAGATGGGATATTTACTTGTTTACCATTTACTAATACATGTTTGTGGTCAACAATCTGTCTTGCTTCTTTTCTTGTTCTTGCAAATCCCATACGGAATACAACATTGTCTAATCTTGACTCAAGAAGAATCATAAGATTTTCACCTGTCATACCGTTCATTTTAGAAGCTTTTGCAAAGTAATTTCTAAATGGTTTTTCTAAAACGCCATAGATAAATTTCGCTTTTTGTTTTTCGCGTAATTGAAGTCCATATTCGCTCATTTTTCTATTAGCTCTTTTTAATTGTCTGTTAGATTTTTTATCGATTCCTAAATAGATTGGATCCATACCAAGTGATCTACATCTTTTAAGAACTGGAACTCTGTTTACTGCCATGTTCTATATCCTCCTATTACACTCTTCTACGTTTTGGTGGGCGACATCCGTTATGTGGAACCGGAGTCACATCTTTGATACTTGTTACATCAATACCGCATGCCTGTAATGCACGGATCGCTGCCTCTCTACCAGAACCTGGTCCTTTTACCATAACGTCTACTGATTTAAGACCATGTACTAATGCTGCTTTAGCTGCTGTCTCAGCTGCCATCTGAGCTGCATAAGGAGTAGATTTTCTTGAACCTCTGAATCCTAGACCACCAGCACTTGCCCATGAAAGAGCATTTCCCTGAGCATCTGTTAATGTTACGATTGTATTATTAAAAGATGATTGAATGTGTGCTTGTCCGCGTTCAACGTTTTTCTTGACACGTTTCTTTGTCACTTTTTTTGTAACTTTTTTAGCCATTTAAACTAACCTACTTTCTTTGTTTTTGTTATATTGTTTCTTTTCATAAGGTAGTTCTTCTTACTAAATTCGTGCATCGGTATTCCCTCGCACTCATTAAGTTCCGAAGAACAAAGTTCGCACTAACCTCAAGCTGCGTTTAACAACTTGCTTTCGCTAAGTGCTCTACTTTTATTTCTTCTTATTTGCAACAGTTCTCTTAGGACCTTTTCTTGTTCTTGCGTTTGTCTTTGTCTTCTGACCACGAACAGGAAGTCCTTTTCTATGACGAATACCACGGTAGCATCCGATTTCCTGTAATCTCTTGATGTTTAAAGCAATCTCTCTACGAAGATCACCTTCTACCTGATAGCTTTCATCGATAACAGCACTGATCTGTTTTACTTCTTCGTCTGTTAAGTCTCTACAACGAGTATCTGGATTTACTCCAGCTGCCTCCAAAATTTTTGTTGCGCTTACTCTACCGATTCCGTAGATGTAAGTCAAACCGATTTCTACACGTTTGTCTCTTGGTAAGTCTACACCAGCAATACGAGCCATGTAATTTTCCTCCATCTTGAATTTTAGTAAATAAATAACTGCAGCCCGATAAAATATCGCCTGAAATGTGTGCAGATATTTATTCCCATTGGTTAATATTGTCTCAAATTGGGGTACATCATAACGTACCCAGCTGCTAGATACTACAGCCTTTCCCGGAAATGACACCGGGTATTATAAGCAATATACATCGAGGAATAGTTTCCCTGTATATTAATAGTGTTTCCACACCGCCTGGCGTGTCACACTACAGCCGCCTAAATAATGTTTGTGCTCTCACGCACAAAATCGACAACGATAATTATCCTTGTCTTTGTTTGTGTTTCGGATTTTCACAGATTACTCTGATGCTTCCTTTTCTTTTAATGATTTTGCATTTTTCGCAAATTGGTTTAACTGATGATCTAACCTTCACGTCAAATCCTCCTTTCATCCACTGCTTTGCCTGTATTTACCACGTTTTCTAATATTAGATACTAGAAAACGTTCGTTTTACATTATAGCATTATTTTTTATTTAAAGTCAATACTTTTTTATTTATCTCTCCAAGTAATTCTTCCTTTTGTCAAATCATATGGAGACAGCTCTAAAGTTACTTTATCTCCCGGCAGGATCTTGATAAAGTTTGTGCGAAGCTTTCCACTGATATGTGCTAAGACCTGATGGCCATTTTCTAATTCTACTTTAAACATTGCATTTGGTAATTTTTCTACTACTGTTCCTTCAATTTCAATTACATCAGCTTTTGACATTTCTAATTCCTCCCTGTTTCCTTATCAAATAATTTTAGTATTCGCTTTATTGCAACATCGTCCATTCCGGACAGCTCATACTTTTCACATATGAGCTGTACATGTTTCTTTTTCTTTTTTTTCGGGTTCTCAAGTTTTCTGCCGGAACCGTCTATTAAATATACATATGTTTCATCCGCCTGATGTATCACATACACATGCCCTTTATCATGTCCGGCTTTGGATCTTGCAAGCATTCCAACTTCATATTTTTCCATACTGCATCCTCTTTTACTTCGATAAGGTCAAAAGTATTGGTTCGTCTTCTGTGATCAGTACTGTGTTTTCATAATGTGCTGACAGCGAACCGTCTCTTGTCACAACTGTCCAGTCATCGTCCAGCCAGTTGACGGCATAACCTCCGATGTTGATCATCGGTTCTATCGCTAAAGTCATTCCTTTTCGAAGTTTCATTCCCTTTCGGTTCATTTCGTAATTTGGTATTTCCGGAGCCTCATGCAGCTTTGTTCCGATGCCGTGTCCACACAGATCACGAACTACGCCGTATCCACGTTCCTCTGCATATCTGCCGATTGCGGAAGAAATTTCAAATAAATGGTTGCCCTCTTTTGCAAACTTTATTCCCTCAAAGAAACATTCTCTTGTCACTTGGATCAAGTCCTTTGCCTCTTTGCTGATCTCTCCGATTCCATGGGTTCTTGCCGCATCTGAATGGTAACCTTTATAAATAACGCCTGCATCCAAACCTACGATGTCGCCTTCCTTCAGGACTCGTTTCGCACTTGGAATTCCATGAACAACTTCATCATTTACAGAAACACAGATGGATGCCGGATATCCGTTATAGTTCAAAAAAGAAGGCTCGCATCCATAGCTGCGTATAATCTCTTCTCCCAAACGGTCTATATCAAGTGTTGTCATTCCCGGATGTAATGCTTTCCCCAATTCATCGTGAACGATCTCCAAGATTCTTCCGGCTTCCTTCATCAATTCAATTTCTCTTGCTGATTTTATTGTAACTGGCATAATGTTTACGCTCCTAACACGTTTACGATAGCAGCAAATACCTCATCAATATCTACAGTACCATCTACTTCTACTAAAATATTTTTTTCTGTATAATAATCAATCAATGGCTGTGTCTGCTCATGATATACATTCAGACGTTTCTGTACTGTCTCTGGCTTGTCATCTTCTCTTAAGATTAATTCTCCATGACAGTTATCGCATATATTTTCTTCTTTTGTAGGTGCATATACAATATGATATGTAGCACCGCAGTCCACACATGCTCTGCGTCCCGACATACGGCGGACAATGTTTTCATCTGGAACTTCCACATTGATTGCGTAGTCCATCGCTTCTCCCATCGCTGCCAAAGCTTTGTCAAGTGCCTCTGCCTGAGGAATTGTTCTCGGGAAACCGTCTAAGACATAACCATTGCTGCAGTCATCCTGCTTTACGCGGTCTACGACCAAATCTACAACAAGTTCATCCGGCACTAAAAGTCCCTGATCCATATATGTCTTTGCTTTCTTTCCAAGCTCGGTTCCGTTTTTAATATTTGCTCTGAAAATATCTCCTGTGGAGATATGAGGAATCGAATACTTTTCAGCAATTTTCTTTGCCTGTGTCCCTTTTCCCGCACCAGGTGCACCTAACATTATAATTTTCATATGCTTTCCTCCATAAAAATATCCATATAGCATTTTAACTCGCTGAACTTCTATCCTACCAAGACTGAAATTCAACGAGCTAAATAGCTAAACAATTACTTGCCTACTTATGTTTTTAGTATCCAAGGAAGCTGTTACTGCTTACAGAACCTTTTCCACTATTCAAAAATCCTTTGTAGTTACGTACAAGCATCTGTGATTCGATTTGTTTTAACGTCTCTAACACAACACCTACGATGATGATGATAGAAGTTCCACCAAACGAAACATGTGCTCCAAAAACTCCATTAAAGAAGAATGGAATTACCTGTACAATCACTAATCCAATAGCACCTATAAAAATAATATATTTCAAAATCTTTGCTAAGTAATCTACAGTTGGTTTTCCTGGTCTGATACCTGGAATAAAACCACCGCTCTTTTTCATATTATTCGCAATTTCCAACGGATTAAATGTAATTGATGTATAAAAATATGCAAATAAAATTGTCAAGATAATGTATACAATCAATCCCCATGAATACTTGATATTCTCTGGATTACACCAGTTATTCGAGTTTAATCCTCTTAAAATCTCACTTCCGATACCGTCTCCATCACCTTTTCCAAGGAAAGATGCGATCACGATTGGGAACTGCATTAAAGAAGATGCAAAAATAACCGGAATTACTCCTGCTGTATTCACTTTCAACGGAATGAATGTAGATTGTCCCCCCACATTTTTTCTTCCTTGAATTTTCTGTGAATATTGAACTGCGATTTTTCTCTGTCCATCCTGAAGGAAAATAACAAACACAATAACTGCAAGGATGATTGCTACGATAATGAACGCCGCTAATCCTGCTGTTGCAAGGCTCTTTCCCTTCATAAACTGAGTATATAATGTATTAAAGTCATCTGGAATACGTGAAAGAATATTAATCAAAAGTACGATAGAAATACCATTTCCAACACCTTTTTCTGTAATTCTCTCTCCAATCCACATCAAGAATGCGGAACCAGCTGTCAATGTAAGTACTACGATTGCTGCGTTCACAAAGTTATATTCTACAAGTAATCCGCTGCGTCCAAATCCAACTGCCATAGCTGTTGACTGGATTAAAGCTAAAAGAACTGTCACATAACGTGTAAATGCTGCAATTTTCTTTCTTCCTTCTTCACCATCTTTTTGCATCTCTTCCAATTTTGGAATCGCAATTGTAAGAAGCTGCATAATAATAGATGATGTAATATAAGGTGTAATACTCAAAGCGAATATTGACATTTGTTCAAATGAACCACCTGTGAAAGCGTTAAAAAAATTAAACGCTTCCCCAGTTTGATTTGCAAAGAAATTTTGAATAAAAGTTGGATCCACTCCCGGTGTAGGCAGTTGTGATCCAAGTCTAACAACGAACAGCATTGCAAATGTATAGAAAATTTTCTTTCGAATCTCTTCTATTTGAAATGCTTTCCGAAATGTCTTTAACATTAGATCACCTCAGCTTTTCCACCAAGACTTTCAATTTTAGCTGCTGCACTTGCACTAAATGCGTTTGCCTGAACTGTAAGTTTCTTAGTTAACTCTCCGTTTCCAAGAATTTTTACTCCATCTCTAGGATTTTTCACAATACCAGCTTCAATAAGAGTTTCTACTGAAACAACTGTATCGTTTTCAAATACCTCTAATGCGCTTACGTTAATACCAACGATCTCTTTTGTATTTCTGTTAGTGAAACCTCTTTTTGGTATTCTTCTATATAATGGCATCTGTCCACCTTCGAAACCTGGTCTTGTGCCGCCTGAACGTGCTTTCTGACCTTTGTGTCCTTTTCCGGCAGTTTTACCATTTCCAGAACCGTGTCCACGGCCTCTTCTGAAATTATCACTATGTTTTGATCCTTCTGCTGGTCTTAAGTTTGATAAGTCCATCGTGACACCTCCTTATCTTTTTCTTATACTTCTTCTACTTTTACTAAATGTCTTACTTGTTGTACCATTCCTCTTGTTGCAGCGTTATCTGGTAAAACAACTGTTTTGTTCAGTTTTTTAAGACCTAAAGCTTCAACTGTTTTTTTGTGTTTTGGCACAGCACCGATTGTAGATTTTACTAATGTAACTTTTAAATTTGCCATTTTCAATCTCCTCCTTAGCCTAAGATTTCTTCTACAGATTTACCGCGAAGCTTAGCTACTTCTTCTGGAGTCTTGATCTGACTTAATCCATTAATTGTAGCAAGTACTACGTTTTGTTTATTGTTAGATCCCAATGATTTTGTACGGATATTTTTGATACCTGCAAGCTCAATTACCGCACGAGCCGGTCCTCCGGCGATAACTCCAGTACCTTCCGGAGCTTTTTTCAGTAATACTGAAGCACTTCCGAATTTACCAATCAAATCATGTGTAATACTTTCGTTTTCATCTAAGGAAACAGAAATGAGTTTTTTCATAGCATCTTCTTTTCCTTTGCGGATTGCTTCCGGAATTTCAGTAGCTTTTCCTAAACCTGCACCAACATGGCCATTTCCATCACCAACAACTACTAAAGCTGTGAATCTGAAGTTACGACCACCCTTAACAACTTTTGTTACACGTTTGATTGATACCACTTTTTCTGTTAGTTCTAATTGACTAGCATCAATACGATTTTGTTTCATGTGTGTTCCTCCTCCTAGAATTCTAATCCAGCTTCTCTAGCTGCATCTGCTAACGCTTTGATTTTTCCCTGGTAGATAAATCCACCTCTGTCAAAGACAACAGTGTTAATACCTTTTTCAATTGCTTTTTTAGCAATTACAGTTCCCAAATATGCTGCTGCATCAACGTTGTTAGTTTTTTCTAATTCTGCTTTTACATCTTTCTGTACAGTAGATGCTGATACCAGAGTAGTTCCAACTGTATCGTCAATAATTTGAGCATACATATGATTATTACTTCTAAACACAGCTAAACGTGGTCTTTCAGCAGTTCCGCTGAAACGGTTACGTAATTTTCTATGTTTGTTTACACGAACTTCGCTTCTTGATTTTTTACTAACCATCTTCACACTCTCCTTAATTATTTTTTACCAGTCTTACCAACTTTACGTCTAATAACTTCATCAGCATATTTAATACCTTTACCTTTGTATGGTTCCGGTCTTCTCTTATCTCTGATTTCAGCTGCGTATTGGCCTACTTTTTCTTTATCGATACCTTTTACAGTAATTTTGTTCTGTCCGTCAAGTACTGTCTCAACACCTTCTGGATCGATCATTTCTACTGGATGAGAGTATCCTAAGTTTAATGTTAATTTGTTTCCTGATTTTGCGGCTCTGTAACCAACACCGTTTACTTCAAGAACTTTTTCATATCCCTGAGTAACACCAACAACCATGTTGTTGATCAGTGTTCTTGTAAGACCATGTAAAGCTTTCATTTTCTTTAAATCACTTGGTCTTGTTACTACAACTTCTTCGCCTTCTTTTTTGATTTCCATTTCTACTGGAAGTTCTCTTACAAGAGTTCCTTTTGGACCTGTTACAGTCACTTTGTTGTTCTCAGCGATTTCAACAGTTACACCTGCTGGAATTGCTACTGGCAGTCTTCCTATACGTGACATACCCTTACCTCCTACACTTAAATTTTCGGAGAAGCGGCTATGGCTTCTCTGTTTTCAGTTGCTTTCGGGCTACCAAACAAATGCTAAAACTTCTCCACCTACGTTAAGTTTTCTAGCCTCTTTGTCTGTGATAACACCCTGATTTGTTGAAATGATAGCTGTTCCAAGTCCACCTAAAACCTTTGGAAGTTCGTCTTTGCTTGCGTATACACGAAGTCCCGGTTTAGAAATTCTCTTAAGACCTGTAATAACTTTCTCATTTTTGTCAGCACCGTATTTTAATGTAACACGGATTGTCTTAAAGCTTCCGTCTTCTACGATGTCATATTTTGTAATGTATCCTTCGTTTAAAAGAATATCAGCAATAGCGATTTTCATTTTAGACGCTGGAACATCTACTGTATCATGTTTAGCAGTGTTTGCATTACGAATTCTTGTAAGCATATCTGCGATTGGATCACTCATAGTCATTTGAAGTTGCCTCCTTATTCTTTGCTTTTATTGTTACATCCTTCAGATGCAGCCGGTGAAAACCGACCACTTCTACTACGGATATCCTAGTTTTCACTAAGTTGCTTTCAGTCTACCAAGAAGCTTTTTTCACTCCCGGGATTTGTCCTTTGTAAGCTAATTCACGGAAACATACTCTGCAGATTCCGTATTTTCTTAAATATGCATGTGGACGACCACAGATTCTACAACGATTATACTCTCTAGTAGAGAATTTTTGTTTACGTTGTTGTTTGATTTTCATAGATGTTTTTGCCATGAAATATTTCCTCCCTACTATTTTGTAAATGGCATATTGAACTGAGTCAATAATTCGCGAGCTTCTTCGTCTGTCTTAGCTGTTGTAACAAAGATTACGTCCATACCTCTTACTTTATCAACCTTATCGTATTCGATTTCAGGGAAGATTAATTGTTCTTTGATACCAAGAGCATAGTTACCTCTTCCATCAAATGCGTTAGGATTAACACCTCTAAAGTCACGTACACGAGGTAATGCTAAGTTAATCAGACGATCAACGAACTCATACATTTTTTCTCCTCTTAATGTAACTTTACATCCGATAGCCATACCTTCTCTAAGTTTGAAGTTAGCTACTGATTTTTTCGCTTTTGTAAGAACCGCTTTCTGACCTGCAATTTTCTCAAGGTCAGCTACAGCTGATTCTAAAACTTTGTGATTATCTTTTGCTTCGCCAACACCCATGTTGATAACAACCTTATCAAGTTTTGGCACTTCCATAATATTTTTATAACCAAATTTTTTGATCATTGCGTCAACGATCTCGTTCTGGTATTGTTCTTTCAGTCTACTCAAAGTTTATTTCCTCCTTCCTTAGATTAGTCAATAACTTCGCCTGTTGATTTTGCAACACGTACTTTTTTGTCTCCATCCATTTTGAAACCTACTCTTGTAGCTTTTCCTTTGTGAAGATACATTACGTTAGATGCATCAATAGGTCCTTCTTGGTGAATGATGCCACCATTCTGATTAGCAGCACTTGGTTTTGTGTGCTTTGTCAGCATGTTTACACCTTCAACTAATACTTTGTTATCTTTTTTATTAACAGCAATTACCTTGCCTTCTTTATCTTTATCTTTTCCAGCGATTACTTTTACAGTATCACCTTTTTTGATTTTCATAGTTGACATCCTCAGGCACCTCCTTATAGTACTTCCGGAGCTAATGAAACAATCTTCATAAATTGTTTTTCACGAAGCTCTCTTGCTACTGGTCCAAAAATACGAGTTCCTCTTGGGTTTTTGTCATCTTTAATAATTACAGCAGCATTTTCATCAAATCTGATGTATGAACCGTCTTTACGACGAGTTTTGTTTACTGTACGAACAACTACAGCTTTTACTACATCACCTTTTTTAACAACGCCACCTGGTGTTGCATCTTTAACAGAAGCAACGATTACATCACCGATGTTTGCATATCTTCTAGTAGAACCACCTAACACACGAATGCAAAGTAATTCTTTCGCACCTGTATTATCTGCTACTTTAAGTCTACTTTCTTGCTGTATCATGCAGGTAAACCTCCTTCAATACTATTTTACTTTTTCCATAACTTCAACAAGTCTCCATCTTTTATCTTTTGATAATGGTCTTGTCTCCATAACTTTTACTTTGTCACCGATGTTGCATTCATTTGCTTCATCATGTGCTTTCAATTTATATGTTCTCTTTACGATTTTGTTGTAAAGAGGGTGTTTTACGTGATCTTCAACTGCAACTACAATAGTTTTATCCATTTTGTTGCTGATAACTTTACCAACACGTGTTTTTCTTAAATTTCTTTCCACAGTTTTGCTCCTTTCACAATTTTCAACACAATCTTAATTATTATTCAGCTTTAGAAGCTTCTGTAATAACTGTCTGAATTCTAGCAATATTTTTTCTTACTTCTTTAATTCTGCTTGTGTTTTCTAATTGATTTGTTGCGTTTTGGAATCTTAAGTTAAAAAGTTCCTTTTTAGCAGCTACTAATTCTTCGTTTAATTCTGCAACTGATTTTCCTTTTAAATCTTTTACAAATGTATTAATTTTCACTGTTATCACCGCCTTCTAAATCTTCGCGAGAAACGATCTTACATTTACAAGGTAATTTGTGCATAGCAAGACGTAATGCTTCACGAGCTACTTCTTCAGGTACTCCTGAAAGTTCAAACATTACACGTCCTGGTTTTACAACTGCTACCCAGTATTCAAGAGTTCCTTTACCAGAACCCATACGTGTTTCAGCTGGTTTCGTAGTTACAGGTTTGTCAGGGAATATTTTAATCCAAACTTTACCACCACGTTTGATGTAACGTGTCATCGCGATACGGGCAGCTTCGATCTGGTTTGAACGGATCCAGCATGGTTCCATTGCAACAATACCATATTCACCATTTGTGATTTTATTTCCACGTAAAGCTTTTCCTTTCATAGAACCACGGAATTGTTTACGACGTTTTACTCTTTTAGGCATTAACATAATTATTTATCGCTCCCTTCCTTAGTTGCTTTCGTTGGAAGAACTTCGCCTTTATAAATCCAAACTTTCACACCTACTTTACCGTAAGTTGTGTCTGCTTCAGCGAATCCATAATCAATATCAGCTCTAAGTGTCTGAAGTGGAATAGTTCCTTCGCTGTAAAACTCTGTACGAGCCATATCAGCTCCACCTAAACGACCTGATACTGCTGTTTTGATACCAAGTGCTCCGGATTTCATTGTTCTTGACATGCAAGATTTCATAGCACGTCTGAATGAGATACGGTTCTCTAACTGTAATGCGATGTTTTCAGCTACTAACTGAGCATCTTTATCCGGTCTTTTGATTTCTTTGATATCAACAACTAATTTTTTATCTGTGAACTGTTGAAGTTCTTTTTTCACTTTTTCAATCTCAGCTCCACCTTTACCGATTACAACACCCGGTTTTGCTGTGTAGATGATGATTTTTACACGGTCAGAAGCTCTTTCGATCTCAATCTTAGAAACTCCTGCGCTGTATAATTTCTTTTTCAGAAATGTTCTGATTTTATGATCTTCTACTAAATAATCTGCAAATTTATCTTCTGCATACCATTTAGAGTCCCAATCTTTGATAACACCGACTCTCAAGCCATGAGGATTAACTTTCTGTCCCATTATTGCCCTCCTTATCTTTCATTCAGCACTAAAGTAATGTGGCTCATTCTCTTTTCGATTCTGTAAGCTCTACCCTGTGCTCTCGGTTTAATTCTCTTCATTGTTGGTCCCTTGTTTGCGTAACATTCTTCAATGTAAAGGTTCTCAACATTCATACCGTTGTTGTTCTCAGCGTTTGCGATTGCTGATTCTAATAATTTCTTTATTAAGCTAGAAGCATATCTTGGATTGTATGTTAAAATACCAAGTGCTGTTTGTACATCCTTACCTCTGATGGCATCTAATACGAAACATGCTTTCTGAACAGAAACTCTAGCGTAAGATAACTTAGCTGATGGTCTAGTGTCCTTATTTGCATTTCTCTCTCTTTTGATCTGGGATCTATGTCCTTTTGCCATGGATGAACCCTCCTTTCAAATTACGATTAATTAACGAACTCTTGATTTCTTTTCGTCTTTTCCATGTCCTCTGTATGTTCTTGTTGCAACAAACTCTCCAAGTTTGTGTCCAACCATATCTTCTGTTACATATACAGGTACATGTTTTCTTCCGTCATGAACTGCGATTGTATGTCCAACCATTTGTGGGAAAATAGTAGAACGACGTGACCAAGTTTTGATAACTGATTTGTCACCTGCTTCGTTCATAGCTTTTACTTTTTTCAGTAAGCTTTCATCCGCGAATGGTCCTTTTTTAAGTGAGCGAGCCATAGGTTCTAACCTCCTTGTAAACTGATTTATTTAATACCTTTACCATCTCTTCTTCTAACGATTAACTTGTTAGACTGTTTGTTTTTCTTTCTTGTCTTAAGACCAAGTGCTGGTTTACCCCAAGGTGTACATGGACCTGGACGACCAATTCCTGTCTTACCTTCACCACCACCGTGTGGATGGTCATTAGGGTTCATTACAGAACCACGAACTGTAGGTCTGATACCCATGTGACGTTTACGTCCGGCTTTACCAATGTTAATCAGGTTGTGATCTCCGTTACCTACAACACCGATTGATGCTCTACAGATGATCGGCACCATTCTCATTTCGCCTGATGGCAATCTTAATGTTGCATATTTTCCTTCTTTAGCCATTAACTGAGCGCTGTTACCAGCTGAACGAACTAACTGTCCGCCTCTTCCTGGATATAACTCAATGTTGTGGATCTGTGTACCTACTGGGATCTCAGAAAGCGGTAAGCAGTTTCCTACTCTCACTTCAGCTTCTGGTCCGTTCATTACTTTCATTCCATCTGTTAAGCCTTGAGGTGCAAGAATATAAGCTTTTTCACCATCTGCGTAGCAGATAAGCGCGATATTCGCTGTTCTGTTTGGATCGTACTCGATTCCGATTACAGTTGCCGGAATACCATCTTTCTTTCTCTTAAAGTCGATAATTCTATATTTTCTTTTAGCTCCGCCTCCGCGGTGTCTTACTGTGATCTTACCTTGATTGTTACGACCAGCTGTTCTGCTTTTAGAAGCTAACAAAGATTTCTCTGGAGTTGTCTTTGTGATTTCTGAAAAATCAGAACCTGTCATATGTCTTCTGGAAGGTGTATATGGGCGATATGTTTTAATTCCCATTACTGTCACTCCTTTCGTTTACGATTATTTATTATCACGGTTTTAATCCGTATGGTTTCTATTGTTGGGCTGTCTCTTACAGTCCTTCGAAAATTTCGATATCAGCGCTTTCAGCTGTTAACTGAACGATTGCTTTTTTTGTCTTAGCAGTTTTTCCGAATGTCATACCACGTCTTTTTGTTTTTCCATCAAGATTCATAGTATTTACGCTTTTTACTTTTGTTCCTGCGAACATTTTTTCAACTGCTTCTTTAATCTGATTCTTTGTAGCCTGTGTGTGAACTAAGAAAGTGTATTTCTTGTCAGCCATAAGCTCCATAGATTTTTCAGTGATTACTGGTTTAAGGATTACGTCATAGTATTTAATGTCTGCCATTATGCGTACACCTCCTCGATTGTTGCAACAACAGCTTTCGTTACGATTACTGTGTTGTATTTTAAGATATCGTACACATTAATTGTATTTGTCCAAGCTGTTTTCACATTTGCAATATTTCTTGCAGATAATGCTGCATTTGTGTTTCCATCTTCTAACACTACTAATGCTTTAGATACTTCTAAGTTGTTTAACATGTTCTGGAAATTCTTTGTTTTAATTTCACCAAAGTTCATTTCGTCAAGAACGATGAATTTGTTTTCTAATACTCTTGTTGTAAGAGCTGATTTCAGAGCTGCTCTCTTTTCTTTTTTGTTTAATTTGAAAGAGTAGTCTCTTGGTGTTGGAGCAAATACAACTCCACCGCCTGTCCATTGTGGAGATCTTGTAGAGCCTTGTCTTGCATGACCTGTTCCTTTTTGTCTCCATGGTTTTCTACCACCGCCTGAAACTTCTGAGCGAGTTTTTGCTTTCTGAGTTCCCTGACGTTTATTTGCAAGTTGGTTCACAACTGCCATGTGTAATAAGTGTTCATTTACTTCAACACCGAATACAGCATCATTCAAGTCGATTGTTCCAACTTCTTTACCTTCGATATTATAAACAGATACGTTTGCCATCTGTGTGTTCCTCCTTTCCTAATTAAAGACTAGATTGCTTTTACGCTTTCTTTAATTGTTACTAAAGATTTCTTAGGTCCCGGAACTGATCCTTTTACTAAGATTAAGTTGTTTTCAGCATCTACTCTTACGATTTCAAGATTTTGAATTGTAATTCTCTTGCTTCCCATGTGTCCTGGCATCTTTTTACCTTTGAATACTTTACTTGGATCAGATGCAGCACCATTAGAACCTGCATGACGATGGAATTTAGAACCGTGAGTCATAGGACCTCTGTGTTGGTTATGTCTCTTAATCGCACCCTGGAATCCTTTACCTTTTGAGATTGCAGTAGCATCTACTTTGTCTCCTGCTGCAAAGATGTCAGCTTTGATTTCCTGTGCTAATGTAAATTCCTCAGCATTTTCAAATTTGAATTCTCTTACAAATCTCTTGCTTGAAACACCAGCTTTGTCAAAATGTCCTTTTTCTGCTTTTGTTGTACCATGTCTGTGTACAATCTCTTTTTTACCATTTTTGTCTTTGTTCACGATTTTGTCTTTTTTGTCAACAAAACCAACCTGAACAGCACTGTAACCGTCGTTCTCAACTGTTTTGATCTGTGTTACTACACAAGGACCAGCCTGAAGAACAGTTACTGGAGTTAATACTCCGTCTTCGTTGAAGATTTGAGTCATTCCGACTTTTGTAGCTAAGATAGCTTTCTTCATTATTATTACCTCCTGTGATTTACAGCGGAACACTTTCGTGTTCATCCTAAATTATAGGATACTTACTGTCTCTTAATTTGATCGAACTCTTATTTGTTTTTCATTTTGATGTCGATATAAACACCAGCTGGCATCTCTAATCTTGATAATGCATCAACAGTTTTCTGTGTTGGTGTGATGATATCGATCAGTCTTTTGTGAGTTCTTTGTTCGAACTGCTCTCTGGAATCTTTGTATTTGTGTACGGCTCTTAAGATTGTTACTACTTCTTTTTTAGTTGGAAGTGGTACCGGTCCGCTCACCTGTGATCCATTTTTCTTTACAGTTTCGATAATTTTCTTTGCAGATGCATCAACCAATTGGTGATCATATGCTTTCAGTGTAATTCTCATTACTTGACTTGCCATAAAAAAAGTCGCCTCCTTTTCGTACTATTAAACTCAAGTACGACAAGCGGTGACTGTACACTCTCCCGTGTGTGTCGTGAGAACTCACACGTTGTTACCGTTTTTCATCGGTTGTTATTGATTCGTACAGTGACTTGTCGCCAGTTTCCTAACTTGACATTCGCTCCACGGAACACCTACTATTATAAGTAGCAACCTCACGCTTCAACGCTATCATGTCACAGCTTTTTTAGTATACATGATTTCTTTTCATTTTTCAAGACTTTTTTTTATTTTTTTCTGCCAGTTCGTTTACAAGAGAAAATTTCTCATAAATCTGCTGCAAAACCGACTGCTATACCACTGTTTCAAGCTTTTGCAGCCGAACTGTTACTCTTATATTTATAAATAGGAAGAAACGCTGAATCTTAGGCTTTTTTCGGCACTTTACTGAACTAAATTTCACCTTTGAATCCATTGACTTTTCCTATTAAACTTGTTACAATTATCAATAGATAAAGACATATTTTTAACAAGGTATATTCAATATCGGGGGCTTTGCATATACTATCTCTTTGATATGTCTCTATTTTTTACCAATTTTCAAAATTTAATATTTAATCTGGAGGGATATTATATGAACGCTACTCTTATTTTACGTATCGTTATTATTGCTTATACTGCAGTTTTTGCTATTTACTGGATTGCCGACTGTATCAAACATAAAGAAGAATTTACAGGCAAGAAAGTTATCTCATTGTTACTTATTGGTATTATCACTAACTTTTTCGATACATTAGGAATTGGTAGTTTCGCTACCACTCAGGCAGGTTTCAAATTTACAAAGTCTTGTGATGACGAAGTAATGCCAGGTACTCTCAACGTTGGAGATGCGATTCCTGTCGTAACAGAATTCGTACTCTTCCTTGGATTGATTGACTTAGACACAGTTACATTAGTAGGTTTACTTGCAGCAGCTGCAATCGGTTCTTACATCGGTGCAGGTATCGTTTCAAAACTTCCTGTAAAACAGATCCGTATCGCTTTAGGTGTTGCATTACTTTTCCTTGCAGTGATGATGGGTTGTAAATTAATGGAAGTTGGACCATTCGGTGCTGCCGGAACAGCTACAGGTCTTACAGGCGTAAAACTTGTTCTTGGTATCGTAATCAACTTCTTCTTAGGTGCATTAATGACAATCGGTGTTGGACTTTACGCTCCATGTATGGCTATGATTGGTGCACTTGGTATGAATATTAAATCTGCATTCCCTATTATGATGGGTTCTTGTGCATTCTTAATGCCATCTTGTGGTATCAAATTCATCAAAGAAGGAAAATACGACAGAAAAGCTTCTGTTATGTTAACAGTTGGTGGTATGATCGGTGTATTCATCGCTTACTTCTTAGTAAAAGAGATGCCAACTACAGTGTTGACATGGATTGTTATCGTAGTAATGATTTACACAGCACTTACATTCTTCAAAGATGCGAAAAAACTTTCATAGTTCTATATACGCAAACAGAAACCGGAGCAAAAGCTCCGGTTTCTTCTTTATTATAATACTATCGCTTCTCTTTTCTCTTTCTTTCCATTAGGACAACTAACATCGATACTGCTACTGCAAGCCAAACAATCATAGAATTGTTATCTCCTGTTTTCACACTCGATTGCTCTTTTGGATTTTCTTTCTGATTTCCACTTTCCGGCTTATCCGGTGTTGTGCCACTTTCAGATTTTTCTTCCAATCCCTGAACTGCCGCTCTCAGCATATCTGATGCCTTTCTCACATCAGCACTTGTCGCATTCTCATCAAATGCAACTTTCTTTGCAAACTCCAATGCTGATTCCACCTTGCCTGCTGATTCCTCAGTATATCCTGTAAGATCCATTTGTTCCACATCTTTGATCAACTCTTCTAATTTCTCCTTGCTCGGAATTTGTCTCAGATCAAAAATCGCCTTCTGCAATTGTCCAAATGCTGCATCTACCGCTTCCTGAGTTGCCTTTTCATCCTCATATACCTCTTTTGCAAGTTCATAAGCTTTCACAAAAGCTTCTCTCGTTACAGGTGTATAGGAATCAAGCTCTTTCCTGTATTGTTCTGCCTCATCCAGTTTCTTCTTAAGATCTTCTTTTTTCACAGGCGTGCTCGGAATCAACTCCAACCCTTTTTCTGCTTCCTGCAGCCGTTTTAATGCTTCATCAACTGTTTCTTGTGCTGACTTTTCATCGTCCAATACTGCTTTTGCGTTTGCAATTGCATCTTCCATCACTTTGCGGCTCTGTTCTGTGTACATACTCAGATCCATTTTAGCTGCCTTATCATAGGCTTCCTGTAGTTCTGCCTTGTCAACCGGCACTTCTACCTTTTTCGGTCCGGTAATGCGAATCTCAGTAGCGGAAGCATAATTATTAGAATCCGTCGAAAGCGACTCTACCGCATAGACACGGACATTTGTTGCCTCCACTTCTGAAAAACTTGCCTTTTTCCAACTGTTTCCAGAACTCCATGTTCCACTGCTCACTTCCTGATAACTCTGTCCGTTGTCAGCACTCACTTCAATTCTGTATTTTGTGATAACTCCATTTGTTCCACTTGTTCTTGGCAACAAACGGATTCCATCCACCAGTTGTTTTTCCGGAAGCCGGATATCAATCCACAGGTCTTCTCTCTCTGCCCCAGCCCATGAAGAATGCCACAGCGTTCCTGTATTGTTATCCAGAACATAATTTGCCAAGCCTTCCGTCTCACTTCCTGCCTGCTCACTTCCGGCAGTTGCAGTCATTCCTTCCAGAGAGATATCAAACTCATCGTTCTCTGCAGGATCTTTCGGAATCTGGCTTACAGAATACTTATCAAGAATCTCTGTCCCCAGCTTTTCCAAATCCATACCGTTTGCTTTCGTTGGATATTCGTTATTGCTCCGAGCCCACGCCCATTCCATTTCAAACCAATCTGCTGCTGAGTAATTTTTTGACTCTTCTCCTGCCAATTCTTTTTTCCGTTCGGCAATCCATTTTTCCCAGCGTGGTTTATAATAGTCGCTTGTAAGTCCTGACCACTGACGATTGGAATAATCAATCAAGCCTCCACTGTTTGCCTGCTCGATACTTCCCCACGTTGTGATAAGACCACGTGCATTTAGCTCATACAATTCTTTTGTGAAATCGTCTGCATTTTTCGCAAGTGCTTTCGCCGATTCCAGCCATGTGCCAAGCATAAATTCTTCCTGTGTTCCGGTTACTTCCTCTACCTTTGTAATAATTTCAAGGAAACTGTTTGACATTTTTTCAAATTTTTCAGCGTCCCCCTCGCGGAATGCATTTGCCATCTTCTTCTGATATTCCTGCGCAGTGTTCGATAACACCTGCTCTAATACATTTGCAAGATCATATTGATAACCGGCACTGTCTTTTAATTTGTCATAGTCTTTTAGCAACAGTGCTGCCGCTTTTTCCAGTTCAGCCTTATCATAATCGATCACCGCATTTCCCCAAGTGGAAGCCGCTCCAATATCTAATCCCGGACGGGCGTTGACAACCGACTCCGGCGCTCCCTGTCCTTTCATATTCAGCTCTGGATTATACACAGTATCATTCAGGATTTGCATTGCTTCATACGCCGATTGGCTCTCTGCCCCATATCTTCTCGTTGTGTAATCCTTAAACCATTCGTCCAGATTGATCGCTGATAAATTCTCACCATCATCTGACCAGATTGTCTCGAAGAACAGATCATACAGTACCGGATTATTCACAGATGCTTCCGGTGTGATACCGATTCCCGCCATATGGTCCGCCTGTGCCGCTGCCTGCGCAACACCATTTACAAAATTCTCAATATGTCCGTGCAGTCCGAGACGCCCTCCGAAGTTATTCAGCATGCAGTAAACCCAAGGAGTGTTCAAAAATTCTCCACCGCCTTCTGCTCCACCGTAAGAGCCAGGATCTGTCTCGTTCCAGTGCGGAGTTTTCTCTGCATAGAGATCAAGTACAAGCGCATGGTCACGTGCTGCATCTAATCCCTGAAGCAGAGCCGTCGACGGATTTCCCTGCCATGACTGAATAATCCAGATACCATTTTCGTCTGCCTCCATCATGTTTGCCAACACTTTCTCGGCAATGACTGTCGGGCTCATACCACCTGTGTTTCCACCTTCATGGAACGGATCTGTTGCATAGTAGTCAGATACATCTCCATATACTTCCTTTTGTACCTTATAGAACAACTGCGCATATTTGTCAAATGTCTCACTATCTGTCTTCAGCATACTCGGTCTTTGGAACGAACACCATGTCCCCTGCTTGATTACCTGTGCACTTGGGTCTTTATCTGTAATATCAACAGGAACCATACCGCTATAACCTTGCAGTACCGGCTGCATGCCAAGTTTTCTCATAATAAGCTGATTTTTTCTCGCAAGTTCTGTTCTCTCCGTGAACCAGCTGTCATGTACCGGTCCTCCAAATCCGGAGAGATTTGCCATATATGCCCATGCATAGTATGCCGGCCCTGCGATGAAATCTTTTGCTTCTTCGTGCGAATATCCAAGTTCTCCCAAAAATCTTCTCCACACTTCTTCCTGCGCTGTTGCATCGAGAACAACATTTACACCATTCAATGCAAGCCAGTCCAATTCATTTCTCCATTCTTTCTCACCCCAGAACGCCATAGAATATGAAAGCGTACAGTAGTTATAAGAATAGCGGACCGGGAATTTTGTCTCTTTATGTACCGTTCCCTCAATTGGAACAATGCTCTTTGGCATCTTCACCTGATCCCCAACCTGAGAAATATTTACGTTACAATAATATTTCAAATAATGGTTCAGCCCTGTCGCAAGAGAGACACCATCGTTTCCTTTGATGTGAATCTTTCCATCTTTCTGAGCTAACTCAAAGTAATCATATGCATTGTCGCCTTCTGCCACTTCCAAGGTAAACCAGTCAACATACGCTGAGCCGATTCTTCTTTCAATGATCCCTTTCACTTCATCAATCGTATCTTGTTCTGTAATCTGCACATCATATGCGGAACCCGCAAAATCTTCCACCTGAACTTTTGGTGTCTCCTGAATTTTCGTTCCGCTTTCCTTTCCAAGCACACGGATTTCATTGATCAAAGACTTTTCCGAAGTCGACTGATATTCCATATATACACGAACAATTCTTGCTTCTTTTCCATCAGCAGCGTATTTTTCACCGTCTGCCGGACAGCTTTCTTTACTTGTTTTTTCCGCAAGCTTATCAAAATCTCTTCCGTCCATACTCGTATAAATCGAATACTGGGAATATCCTGTGGACGGTGTAAACACTTGAATCTCATCCAGATTATAATTTTTCTCCAAATCAATATCAATGTATGCCGGATATCTGTCCCCCGACCACACATTCGTTGTAGAGCCATCATTCACTCTGGATACTGTAGACTGACCTGTGTTAGTATGAACCGGTTTTTTATATGCGATACTCTCAGTATCTTCTACATTGCTTCCGTTTGCATCTGCAAAGATTTTAAATTCCGCCAGCGCCGGCCACGGATCTCCGCCTGTGCTCGCAATATCAGTCACATTGATGCGAATGCTCTTTAAATTCTTGACACTGTCTAAAGATAATGTCTGAATATGTCCATCCTCCAGACGCGTTGCCTTCACTCCTGCAAATAACGTCTGCCACTCGGTGTCATTTTTACTCTTCCCAAGTACGTCAAATGTAAATTCAAAGCCATTTTCATCCGGATCCACAAGTTCAAAAGCCGCCTCCATAGATTTTACCGGATACTCTCTGTCGAGCTCCATCTCGATCCATGCTCCGTCTTTCAAACCGGAGATACCTCCATTGTTGTAAACGTACAACGTCTCATAATTATCATCAACCAGATTACTTTTTACTCCGGCATCCCCGCCAACAGATGTGATTGCCGCCTGCGGCGCCACATTGGTCAGATCACTTTCCTCGGAAGATGCCTCCGTCCAGATTCCCACCTCTGCAATAGCCGGCCAGAACGCTCCCGGCTGTCCATCGTTTTGCGGATTAGCCAATGTAATATACGTGTGTGTAAAATTCAAAGGTGTCTCATATTCAAATTCATAGACATCATCAAAACAGTGATTCACTTTTGTATCATCCACAACAAGATCACTCGTGACGTTATTCAATGCATGTGACAGTTGAATATCCACCGTCCAAGGAGTATGTCCCTGTTCAAACTTTACAACGATTTTTTTAATCTTTTTTGTATTATCTGCAGGCAGCTTCAATGATACCTCACTCGGCCATGTATCACCGTTTTGCACCCACAAGGTCGTATCGTCACCGTCAACCAGATTTTCTTTTTCTTTCCCCGCTTCCGAACTTGGGACTGTAATCTCTGATTCCGGTGCGATATTCACCAATTTTTCCTCTCCTTTTTTCTCTCCGGCAGCGACAAGTGTCGGTACCTGGATCGAAGTCATCACAAGACTCAATACAAATATTCCTGCAAGAATCTTATGAAATCCTTTATATATTTTCTTTTTCATTTCTTTTTCCTTTTTCCTTTTCCCTTTTAAAACAACCGGCAACTTTCATTGCCGGCTATTTTATTATTCATCCGTTTTTTTCTTTTTTAAGATTTCTTTTCCTGCAATTACGGATGCTGCTGCCGCAAGAACCATCATCATTGGCGCCGCAGTCGAATCTCCTGTCACCGGTTTCTTTCCTGATTCATCTGAACCACCGGCAGATGGAGTACTTGGTTTCTTATTTTCCTCTTTTTTCGCTAAATCCTTAGCTGCCTTTGCAAGTTTCTCTGTAGCTGCCTTGATTTCCTCTGCTGTTGCATCTTCATCATCAAGCACTGTCTTGGCATTTGTGAGTGCTTCTTTATATACTTTCCAGCTGTCTGCTGTGTAGTCAGCTTCTTTGTAGTATGAAACACATTCATTGTAGTATTTTTCCAAAGCGCTCTTATCTACTTCGCTCGGTACTACAGGTTTGTCAGCTTTTTCTAACTGTTCAACTGCTGCTGCCAACTGTCCCTCTGCTGCATCTACAGCATCCTGATCAGCTTCCGGATCTTCCATAACTACTTTCGCCTGAGCAAGTGCATCTTCAAACACTTTTACGCTCTCTGATGTATATCCGCTCAGATCCATCTTCTCTGCTTCTTTGATTAAGTCTTCCAATTTGTCTTTGTTTGGAATCAGTCTCAATTCAAAGAGAGCTTTTTGAAGATCAGCATGTGCTTTTTTCACTTGTTCTTCTGTTGCTTCTTTATCGTCAATAACTGCTTTTGCAGCGTCCATTGCATCTGCATATGCTTTCCATGTACCTGGCGTGTACTCTTTTTCGTCTCTGTCAGCCGCTACACAGTCATCATACAATTTCTTAAGACTGCCTTTGTTTACTCCATCCGGATCTACCGGTGTGTCAGATTCTTCAAACTTAGCAACCAATGTCAGGTTATCTTCCGGTGTTACTTTGTAAGAAGCTTCCTTGCTCACTTCATTTCCGAAAATGTCATACCAGCCAACGAATTTGTTTCCTTTATCTGCCTTTGCAGTAAATGTAACTTCCTCGCCTTTAATGATCTGCTCTTTTGAAACTTCTGCTGTTCCTTTTCCTTCTACATATGTGCTGATGCGAAGTGGTACTTTTGTCAAGTCCTCTGTTCCTCCAAGCACTTTGAACTCTGCCGCACTACCGAAATCATTCTGTCCTTTTGTAACTGTCAGTCTTAATTTTGATGTGTTGATTGGTTTAAATCTCACATTTTTCTCAGATCCATTAGAAGACCATGTTCCTTTATCTACAGCTTTCTGCCAGTTTCCGGAAGCATCTTGATACTCCAATGTATATTCTAAGATATATCCATTATTTCCTGTCTGTCTTGGCATATAGTAGAATCCATTGATATCGTAATTCTTCTTCATATCAATTGTGATCACAGCCGGAAGTGGTTTCTTGTTTGGCGACCACTGTGTATGCCAGATTGTAGAAATATTATTATCAAATGCATTTGTAATTTTTCCATCTGAGTTTTCGTTGTCAGCTGTCACTGTGAAGTCTTTTGAATCGATTGCTCCCTCTGTCAAATCTTCTTTTACCACTTTAGAAGTCAACACAATGTTATCGATCACTGCGTTTACCGCATTTGTCTTAGAACCAATTCGTTCTGTCGGCAATGACAATGACGCACGTGAGATATTAGATGCTTTCAAATCGCCTTCATATGTGTAGCTTCCTGTTGCAGTATATTTCTTGCCATCTGCAATCAGAGAAGTCACATCTCCGTCTGTTCTGATTGTCAGAGATACTTTCTGATTTACCGGAAGCTTATATCCAAAGAAATAGTCATAACCTTCTCTTGTAAATCCAAGTGTTCCATCTTCCATGATACGGATATCATATGTTCCGTACTCTGCATCTGCCTCGAATAAAATTTCTCCAGGCATTCCAGGTTTTTTCATTGTAATGTCGAAAGAAAGTTCCTTTCCAGGGCCAACACGGTCAAGCGGAGTAGAGACATAGCTTTCTTTTCCGTTCAATACAAATGCTTTATCTTCTACTTTTGCGTTCACTGCATCTTTTGCATCATAGCCGTTTCCGGATTCATCATTCAGACCTTCATCAAAATCGTATGATACAATAGTGTCCCCCTTGCTGTCTACTTTGTCATATGCATTTGTGCGAGGAGCTTCTCCAACTGCTTCACTGACTTCTGTTGCCTCTGCGTAAGTCTTTTCTTCATCTCCCCACAAGCTTGATGCGTAGAATGGAGCTGCATCGTTGAAACGGTCATAAATTTCCATCTCAGAAAGACCATTTGCTTTCTTATCTACCATGTCATTCCAAATTGCATAAGCTCCACCGAGTGTCTGTTCAGAACCAACCGGAACTCCCATACGTTTTGCCGGATCATAATTACTGTATAAGTGCTGTTTATTCAAATAATCACCATAATATCCGGCTGCCGGAACAATGTAAACTGTTCCATCGTTCATATCAATCAGATCATATCCTTCTTTGTACATCTCTTTTGGATTTGCCCAACCGTCATTCCAGATATTCATCTGTACATCTTCGCTTCTTACATCTGTCTGACCTTTTCTTGCAGTAAGACTTCCCCAAAGACGAACTTGATTACCTTTCTCTTGAACATGTGCTAACAAATCATCTGTAAATTGGCGGAACTGTTCTTTATATGTTTCTGAATATTCATCTGTTCCGATATTAACAATTGTCTCTTCATCGAATACAGGATTCTCACCTTCCAAATATTCATCCCAAAGACCTTCTACAAATTCTAAAGACTTCGCATATGGCGTTTCACTTGCATCACCCCCACTAGGAGTTGCCAAATTAAAGTGATCATTCTCACGTCCATTTCCACCCATTTTAAGGTCTGGACGAACCTTTGTAAATGCAAGAGAGTGTGCCGGTGTATCGAACTCAGGTACAATATCCATACCGATTTCACGGTAATCCTGAATCATCTGACGCATCTCATCTTTTGTCCAGTACATGTCATCACTTGTCAAATCTGCCTTATTCAGATTTCCATCTGCTTTGATATCAGACTCCAAACGGAATCCCTCATATGCAGTCATCGGATCTTCTCCTGCAGTTGTGTAATCTTCCAAGAAGATATAGTTGTCATTTAAGTGAAGCTGTAAGTCGTTCATCTTGTACCATGCCATTGTCTTTGCAACTTCATTGACAATTTTCTTAGAGAATGGTCTTCTTCCGACATCAAGCATGAATCCACGCACTTCGTATTTTGGATAGTCACGCGCCTCACCTTTTGCGATTGTTCCATCTGTCTGTTTTAAAATCTGAAGAATACTTCTTGTTGCCCAGTATGCACCTGTTGAAGTTTCTGCTTCCACTGTAACTGAATCATCAATTTTCAGATTGTATCCTTCCTCTTTCAGACCTGTTCCTGCTTCTACAAGTGTAAAGAAGAAATCTCCGGCATTTGCGCTGTCCGCATATACAATTTCAAGATCTTTTCCAAATAAATCTTTATAATCTTTCTGGAACTCTGTTGCCGCTCTCTGAAGCGCTGCTTTATCTTTGTTTGCAACAACGATACGGCTGCCGTCCTTCACTGCAAACTCTCCGCCTTTTGCACCTTTCCACTCAGCAAGTTCCGGAATTACTGCTGGCTTTGCGTTGTCTCCCTCTTCCTGCTCGTATTTACCGGTAACAGTCATTGTATATTCTTTCGAGTCAACTGCTTTTCCATCTTTTCCTTCTGCTTTTACATTGAAGTTCATCTTAATCTGCTGTGTAACCAACGGCTGATAAACTGTCAAGTCTCTGTCTAAAATCTGCTCATAGTCTGCTCCGACAAAGCTTATTTCAAACCCTTCCGGAACTTCCGGCATTGTAAATTTCTTAGAATCACCTTCGATCGATTCAGGCAGCTCTAAGTTATCTGCAACTTCCTGTGGATCCTGAGTGTTTTCCGGCTCTTCTAATTTTCCGGCATAAGTCTCAAACTCCCAGATACCAACTGTGTTCCATGTTACCTCAGCTCCGTTTTCCGGCGCCCCTTTTGGATCGAATTCTTCAATGAAAAGGCGTACATGCTGTGTGTTGATCGGTTCATCTAAGTTGATAATCTGCTGATAGCTGTCTGGTTTTTTCTCAAAACTTACAACCGGCTCCCAGTTTGTACCGTCTGACGATTTTTCCAAACGATATTTTGTTGCATTCGTGCGCTCCCAGTGAATCTTAAATGACTGGATAGAAATTTCTTTTCCATAATCTAAGCTAATCCAGTGTTGTCCTAACTTAGCCGGACTTGCCCAACGCGTTGTATCATCCCCGTCAACTACTTTACCAGGTTGGAATTTTTCAAGATTATCTTCATATCCGTCTGCTGCTACTGTTGCACCTTCACTCAAGTTCTCAGCCTCTCCGAGTACTTTGAACTCATAGAGAGATACAGACTGCCAGTTACCCGGGTTCAACGTATACCCATTCACCGTCAAACGAACAAAACGTCCTGTTGCAGCTTTCTCAAGATTGATCCTGCTTGTGAGAGATGTAATATTCTTACCATCTTCCTTTACATAAACATCTTTATAAGTACCATCTTCTGTGTCAGAAACAGAAATCTTGAAATTTGTAATATTGGTTCTCTCCCACTCAATTACAAACTGACTGAATGTCTTTACTGCCCCCAAGTCTAATGTCAACGTTCTCGCTTCCTGTGTAGTGCTCTGTGCTGTTGACCAGCGTGACTGTTCCGGTTTCTCAGCATCACGATTCACAATGCCATCTACCGCTTTCTCCGGTCCCCACTGATTTGCCAGTTCCTGATTGCTCGCAGTTACTTTTGAATTAAGAGCATAGTTAACCTCATAACCCGCTTTCTCTTCCACATTTTCTGCCTTTACAGCCGGCGCTACAGTTACAGACCCCAATACCATTGCCGCAGAAAGGGCGCCTGCACTTGCACGCATCCATGTTCCTTTTTTCTTCATATCTTTCCTCCTCATTATTTATTATCAGACGAATCTTTACAGCAGGAAAATATTCTGCTTTGCACTAAAAAACCGAACTTTTGGAACAGACTATACAATTTTACATTATATACTCTGTTCCAAAAGTTCGGTTTTGCCTAAAAAGTAACAACCCGCCTGTATAATATTAATTTTATTAAAGCACTTTTTGCCAAAATTTGCAAGTGAATATTTTATTCTAAATCCTATATCGTTAGATTTCCTCTTTCATCTTCCTTATTCAATTTGCTATTTCTGTGTATTCAACTGCTTGTATCTCTTATAAATTCAAAAAAGATTGCGCATCTTTGCACGAAGTGCATTTTTTTGAATTATAGGATTCCAAAGGAATTTCCTATAATTCAAGAAAAACCCCGGAAACTTGCGTTTCCGGGGTATAAATTCAATTAGTTCAAATCACAAATCAACGATTACTCGATGATTGTAGCAACACGTCCTGATCCTACAGTACGTCCACCTTCACGGATAGCGAAACGTAAACCTTGTTCCATAGCTACTGGGTGAATTAATTCGATTGACATTTCTACGTTGTCACCAGGCATGCACATTTCTGTACCTTCTGGTAAGTTACAAACACCTGTTACGTCAGTTGTTCTGAAGTAAAACTGTGGTCTGTAGTTGTTGAAGAATGGTGTATGACGTCCACCTTCATCTTTTGTCAATACGTAAACCTGAGCTGTGAATTTGTGGTGGCAAGTTACACTACCTGGTTTAACAAGACACTGTCCTCTTTCGATTTCAGTTCTCTGAACACCACGAAGTAATGCACCGATGTTATCACCAGCTTGAGCTTCGTCAAGAAGTTTACGGAACATCTCGATACCTGTGATAACAACTTTACGAGATTCTTCTTTGATACCAACGATTTCAACTTCGTCAGATACGTGAAGTGTACCACGTTCTACTCTACCTGTAGCAACTGTACCACGTCCTGTGATAGAGAATACGTCTTCTACTGGCATCAAGAATGGCTGATCTGTTGCTCTCTGTGGATCTGGAATGTAGCTATCTACTGCATCCATAAGTTCCATAATTTTGTCTCCCCATTCTCCGTTTGGATCTTCAAGAGCTTTAAGAGCTGATCCCTGGATGATTGGAGTATCATCTCCTGGGAATTCGTATTCATCTAATAATTCACGAATTTCCATTTCTACTAATTCTAATAATTCTTCATCGTCAACCATGTCACATTTGTTCATGAATACTACGATGTAAGGTACACCTACCTGACGAGAAAGTAAGATGTGCTCTCTTGTCTGAGCCATAACACCATCAGTAGCAGCTACAACAAGGATAGCACCATCCATCTGAGCAGCACCTGTGATCATGTTTTTAACGTAATCGGCATGTCCTGGGCAGTCAACGTGAGCGTAGTGACGTTTTTCTGTTTCGTACTCAACGTGAGCTGTAGAAATTGTGATACCACGTTCTCTTTCTTCTGGAGCTTTGTCGATGTTTTCGAAATCTACAGCAGCGTTACCAGCAACTCTTGCTGCAAGAGTTTTTGTGATAGCAGCTGTTAAAGTTGTTTTACCATGGTCAACGTGTCCGATTGTACCAATGTTAGCATGTGGTTTTGTTCTTTCAAATTTAGCTTTAGCCATTTTGAATAATCCTCCTTAATTATATGCCCCTTATAAAGGGGCTTTTTTCATATTTTTGATTTACTCGGTTATCTCTGATTATATTTCAAATCATATAGATTTTCAAGTCTTTTTAAGATTTTCGTCCCGAAAATTAGTAAGAATTATGCATTTTTATTAGATAATACTTTTTCTTGAACGTTCTTCGGTACTGGTTCATATTTCTCAAAGAACATAGAGTAGTTACCACGTCCCTGAGTTCTTGAACGTAAGTCTGTAGAGTATCCAAACATTTCTGACAATGGAACGTAAGCTCTTACGATCTTACCGCCGCCTAAGTCATCCATACCTTCGATACGTCCACGACGTGCATTGATGTCACCGATAACATCACCCATATATTCTTCCGGCATTGTTACTTCAACTTTCATAATTGGCTCAAGAAGTACCGGAGCCGCCTTTGCCATAGCATCTTTGAATGCTAAAGATCCGGCAATATGGAATGCCATTTCACTTGAATCGACTTCATGGTAAGAACCATCGTATACAGTAGCTTTAATACCAACTACCGGGAATCCACCAAGTGTACCAGATTTCATAGCTTCTTCAATACCTTCTCCTACTTTTGGAATGTATTCTTTTGGAATCGCTCCACCTACTACTGTAGATTCAAAGAAGAAGGTCTGCTCGCCATTGACATCTGTTGGCTCAAATTTAACTTTACAGTGTCCGTACTGTCCACGTCCACCTGACTGTTTTGCATATTTGCTGTCTACATCAACTGCTTTTGTGAATGATTCTTTGTAAGCAACCTGCGGTGCACCTACGTTTGCCTCTACTTTGAATTCACGAAGAAGTCTGTCTACGATGATTTCAAGGTGAAGCTCACCCATACCAGCGATGATTGTCTGACCTGTTTCCTGATCTGTATGAGCACGGAATGTCGGGTCTTCTTCTGCAAGTTTTGCTAAGGATTCACCAAGTTTACCCTGAGAAGCTTTTGTTTTTGGTTCAATAGCTAACTCGATAACCGGCTCTGGGAATTCCATAGATTCAAGAACTACCGGATGCTGTTCGTCACAGATTGTATCTCCAGTTGTAGAGAATTTGAATCCGATCGCAGCTGCGATATCTCCTGAATATACTTTGTCAAGCTCTTCTCTCTTGTTTGCATGCATCTGAAGGATACGTCCAACACGTTCTTTCTTTCCTTTTGTTGCATTCAATACATAAGAACCTGAGTTCATTGTTCCAGAGTAAACTCTGAAGTATGCTAACTTACCTACGAATGGGTCAGTCATAATCTTAAATACTAATGCTGAGAAAGGACCTTCATCAGAAGATTCTCTTACAACATCGTTTCCGTCTTCATCAACACCCTGGATTGCAGGAATGTCAAGTGGTGAAGGCATGAATTCGATAACTGCATCAAGAAGTTTCTGAACACCTTTGTTTCTGTAAGCTGTACCACAGCATACCGGAACAGCTGCACAAGTACATGTTCCTTTTCTTAATGCCGCTTTCAATTCTTCTACAGATGGTTCTTCTCCTTCTAAATATGCCATCATTAAATCGTCGTCTAATTCGCAGATTTTTTCTACTAATTCTGTACGATATAACTCAGCATCATCTTTCATATCTTCCGGAATATCAACGATAGAAATGTCATCACCTTTATCATCATTGTAGATATAAGCTTTCATTTCAAATAAATCGATAATTCCTTTGAAGTCATCTTCTTTTCCGATTGGCAACTGAATGCAGATTGCATTTTTACCTAATCTTGTCTTAATCTGTTCAACTGCTGCGTAGAAGTTGGCACCTAAAATGTCCATCTTATTGATGAATGCCATTCTTGGTACGTTGTATGTGTCAGCCTGACGCCATACGTTTTCTGACTGTGGTTCAACTCCACCTTTTGCACAGAATACACCTACTGCACCATCAAGTACACGGAGTGAACGCTCAACTTCTACAGTAAAGTCAACGTGTCCCGGAGTATCAATGATGTTGATACGGTGCTCTAAAGCGCCAGCTTTAGGTTTGCAGTTTTCCTGCAATGTCCAGTGACATGTTGTAGCTGCTGAAGTGATTGTGATACCTCTTTCCTGCTCCTGAGCCATCCAGTCCATAGTAGCAGTACCTTCGTGAGTATCACCAATTTTATGGTTAACACCAGTATAGTATAAGATACGCTCTGTTGTTGTTGTTTTACCAGCATCAATATGAGCCATAATACCGATGTTTCTTGTTCTCTCTAATGGATATTCTCTTCCAGCCAAGATTTTTTCCTCCTATTATTTGAATCAATTTCAGCAAGCTGAAATTAGAAACGGTAATGAGCAAATGCTTTGTTTGCTTCTGCCATTTTGTGCATGTCTTCTTTCTTCTTTACAGATGCGCCTGTGTTGTTAGCTGCATCAAGAATTTCGTTTGCCAGTCTTTCTTCCATTGTTTTTTCTCCTCTTTTACGAGAATACAATGTAATCCAACGAAGTGCTAAAGCCTGTCTTCTGTCAGCTCTTACTTCGATCGGCACCTGGTATGTTGCACCACCGATACGTCTTGCTTTTACTTCAAGTACCGGCATAATGTTGTTCATTGCTTCCTCAAATACTTCGATAGCTGGTTTGTCAGCTTTCTCAGCAACTCTTTCAAATGCTCCGTATACAATCTTCTGTGCTACACCTTTTTTACCATCTAACATAATGTTATTGATAAGTTTTGTAACCACTTTGTTGTTGTATAATGGATCCGCTAATACGTCTCTTTTTTGAGTATGTCCTTTACGTGGCACGGTTCTTCCCTCCTTAATTATGGTTTCGAAATTTTCATTTCTAATAAAATTAATTCATCGGTACTCACATTTTCTGAAATATGAATGTGTTCGCGCGGGACTTACTATCTATCGATATAACCCGCAACCTACAGGAATCATAGTTCTGTTTGTGATACGATTGTTACATAAAATGTAGTTCGCACTACACTCGCGCTATGCACTTGCTAATATTCTATTTCTTAGCGTCTTTTGGTCTCTTAGCTCCGTATTTAGAACGAGCCTGACGTCTTTTTGCAACACCTGCTGTATCAAGTGTTCCACGAACGATATGGTATCTTGTACCTGGTAAGTCTCTAACACGACCTCCACGGATAAGAACAACACTATGTTCCTGAAGATTATGTCCCTCTCCTGGGATATAGCTTGTTACTTCGATACCGTTAGAAAGACGAACTCTGGCGATCTTTCTAAGAGCTGAGTTAGGTTTTTTAGGTGTAGCTGTCTTAACTGCTGTACAAACACCTCTTTTTTGTGGTGCTGAAGCATCAGTAGCTTTCTTTCTTAAAGAGTTGTACCCTTTCTGAAGAGCTGGTGCTGTTGATTTCTTTACAGAAGTCTGACGTCCCTTTCTTACTAACTGGTTAAATGTTGGCATTCCTTTCACCTCCTATGAATACTGTTGGTTGCTGTTTTAACTTATTCTAAGTTATACGTGCACAAAAAACAATGCGTTTCGATGCACACTTAGACAGTGTAGTATGATTCTTTCCAAAAGTCAAGTATCCAAATCAAAAAAATAAGAAATAATCCTAAAAAACCGAATTATTTCTTACTCTGTTTCACTTAACTCATCATATTTCTATATTCATTCGCCGACATTCCGACAATTTTCTTAAACACTCTGGAAAAATGTGCCATGTCCAAAAATCCTACCTGCTCTGCAATATCACCAATCCGAAGAGACTGATCTTTCAGCAGCTCCTGCGCTTTTGCAATCCTCGTTCTGTTCAAAAGCTCAGAAAAACTGTGACCGGTATGCTTATTCAACAATTTACTCAGATGCCACTGACTGACATAAGTCTGCTCTGCCACTTCCAAAAGCGTCAATCTCTCTGTGTAGTGATTTTCTATATATCTCATTGCATTTTTCACAATAAAACTATTTGCCATATCACATTTTTCTTTTGGCTCCTCTGCCTTAGAAATTGCTGCTTTCTTTTCGAGTCCTTGAACCATCGCCTCCACCGCTTCTTCAATCTCTTTCATGCTGGAGGGTTTCAAAAGAAATCTTCGCACGCCTAGCCGAACTGCTTCCTGCGCATACTCAAAATCGCGATATCCTGTTAAAATACTGATCTCCATATCCGGAAACTCTGATTTTAATCCCGCTATCATCTTCAACCCGTCAACTCCCGGCATGGCAATATCAGAAAAAACAAGGTTCGGCTGATACTGTTCGATAATCTTGCGTCCTTCTTCCCCATCGCTTGCCGTTGCAACGATTTTGCAGTTCCACTGCTCCCACGGGAGTGTCTTTGTCAATCCTTCTACGATAATCGATTCGTCATCAACAATTACTACTTTGTTCACTTCTCACACCCTCTGCCTTACATCAACAAACCATCTCTTATTATACACGTCCAAAAAAACTTGTCAAAACCTTTTCTGCCTCTTTCAGAGAATCCTGTTTAAAAACGCCCCGTCTCTTCCAGACGTTTTCTTACATTTTCCCGGCTGTCACGCTCCATCTCCACTTTCTTTTCACGTATCGGAATCACAATCGTTGACACAATATATTCCCCCTCTTGTTCAATACAAAGTCCATACTCTTCTCCATAGATCAATTTCACCCGCTCGTTAATATTACGAATCGCAAGTGAGACATGATACCCCATCTCCTTGGAAATCTCCTCCTGCCTTTGATTCAGCAATATCTCAATTCGCTCTTTCGCCTCTTTTGTGAGTGGTTTTCCACTGTTCATCACCTGAAGATAAACGTTTTCCACATCGCTGTGTATTTTTATCTTGATTATCCCCTGCTTAATTCGTTCAATACCGTGAACGACCGCATTTTCTATCATCGGCTGGAGCACAAGCTGAGGAACTTTTACAGGAAGCAGTTTCTGATCAATCTCCTTCTCCACGGTAAGCCTCTTTCCAAAACGCTTTGATATAATATGAAAATACGCATCCGCACACCGAAGTTCCTGCGAAAGAGTTGTCAGACGCTTTGATTCCCGATTCATATTATAATCAAGCACAACTCCTAAAGATTCAATCATACTCGACACCTCCAGATTACCTGACATTCTTGCCTGCCAGTTCATCATTTCCAGCGTGTTATTTAAAAAATGAGGATTGATCTGCGCCTGAAGCGCCATGATTTTTGCATCTTTCCTTGCCATTTTTTCATCATAAGCATAATCAAACAGATACTTTACCTGTTTTGACATCTTATTAAATGCTTCCCGCAAATACTCAAATTCTATATTCGGCATCTTTTCATCCCGCACAATTGTCCCGATTGCCCCTCGTTCAATCGCTTTTGATGCATCGATCATCTTTGTGATCGGCTTGGAAATATGAATCTTCAAAAAGTAAAACACATATACAAACAGAGGGATCATAAGCAGGATAATAAAGAGAATCACTTTGTAAAACTCGTACACTTCAATATACAACTGTCTGTTTGAAGACAGATAGATGATTTCTAAATTGCAATACTCCTGGCGATTGCTTCGCATATATCCGCTATACTCCTGATTATGTATACTGACCTGCTTGTACGATTGGCTGCGTCCAAACTGTTGTAATAGCTCTTTCTCCATTTTCTTCTGCCATTCCTCTTTAATTTCGCCCTGTATCATCACACGATTCTCTACTTGGTTCAGATAAATCGCCGTCTCCTCTGCTATTTTGGGCTGAATATCATGAAACAGTCTGGATACATTCAGTTCAATTGCCAATGTTCCAAATATCCCCTGCGCAGAATCCGCATACAGATTTTGCACGATAAAAATACGCCCGTCTATCACGAGCATCTGCACATCCAACCTCTCCTGCTTTCTAATTTCTCGAATTGGCTCATGTATATTCTTCATGCAGTCAGGAACTGTACCTTCCTCTCTTACACTATAGCAAAAAGGAAGTTCTTTTCCCTTCTCGTAAAACAAAAATGTGTCATAGCTTTGTTCTAGATAAAACAGACGTTCCAGTCGTTTTTTCACTCTCTCACGAAACAGCTCCTCTGACTGCTTCTCGCTTTGATATTCTCTCCATGCATTTTCATATTCTTCATCGTATGCTGTTGCTTTGCAGATTTCAATCGCATGATTCAATCTTCCGGAAATCAGCGATGAGACATACTCCATCTCATTCTCCACCATAGACTCCGTTTTTTCCATAATTCCCCGCCTGTAAGAACTTGCCACAAACAGGACAATAAAAATAACCGGCACGATCCCGCACAGCAAAATGATCCCCATAAGCCGGTTATTCAAAGACTTCCCCCACTCTTTTATTTTCTTCAACACCCACACTCCTCTATTTCTATTTTTAGCTACATTCCCAATGCCACACACCAAATTGGGAGCGTGATAAGCGATACTATCGTCGTGACAAATATCATTCCCGTAGCATATGTCTCGTCCCCGTCGTATTTCGCTGAAAGCAGCGCCGTTGTAATCGGAGCCGGCATTCCTGCAATGATGACAGCAATCCCGCGAAGCAGCGGATCAATGTCCAAAAACATCGTCAGTAAAAAGACAACTCCAGGAATCACAATCAAACGGACACCTGTATAAAACAACATGGTCCGGTCAATGATCCCTCTCGGGTCCATCTCCGCCAACATCATCCCTACAAGCATCATGCTAAGCGGCGTATTGCAGCCGCTTAACCCCGAAATAGTCTTCATCAGAAACTCCGGCAATACAATTCCTGTTCCCATTAGTATTGCGCCGACATAAACTGCGATAATACACGGATGCGTCAGCACCTTTTTCAAAATATTTTCTCTCTTCCCTTTTAAAAATACCAATATTCCAACACTCCACATCACAATCCGCACCGGGATCATAAAAATGGAAGCGTAAAACAATCCGCTCGTCCCGTACACACCCTCAATGATCGGATTCCCCAAAAATCCACCATTGGAGACAATCGTCCCATATCGCAGTGTCTTCTTCCTGTCCTGTGGCGCTTTTTTAAATAAAACCGAACTCAGAAAAACACTGACTGCATTGTATCCGACTGACAATAGCAAAATCACACTGCACGAAATAAGCATTTCCCATTTCCAATCGACAAAAAAGGAATTCAAAATATTGAATGGGAGTGTCACATAGAGACACAGATCCACCATATTTTTCCTTCCTTCTGTCTCGACAATATTTTATTTTCGTATCAAAAAGCCGATTAAAACAAGCAGAAACATCATCATCTGCATGTTGAGCATATTCTTTAATATCATCTGTTACAGTCCCAGTATATCTGAAATTTTGCCCATCTCTTCCAATGCAATATCAATCAAGTCATCCAGGCTTAACTTAGTAAATTCGATGGATTCCATGTAATCACGGTTCGCACCTGCCGCAAACCTCATCTCATTGAAACGTTTCATAACGGATTTATGTTTTACGCTTGCAATCTTCTTATCCGGATAAATCTGCGCAACTGCCTTTACAAATCCGCTCATCGGATCCGCCGCCAGCACTGCGTACTGAAGATTCGTCTTTGCTTTCACACCACATTTTGGATTGTGTGCACAGATTGCGTCATGCAGCACCTTATCGTCCACTCCTTCCTTTTTCAGAATTTCAACAGAAGTAGGTCCGTGTACTTCTGGGTGGTTCTTCCAGTCACAATGTTCTTCATCCAGATCATGCAGCAATCCTACAATTCCCCAAAATTCTTCTTCTTCCGGGGCGAGTCTCTTTGCAATTCCTTTCATAATCGCTTCAACCGCATAAGAATGCTGAATGTAAGCCTCTCCTTTCATATATTTCATTAAAATACCATGTGCTTGTTCTCTTGAAATACTCATTTTTTCAAAACTCCTTTTCCAAAACTCTTTCTCTCTATTCTAATACAAATCTCACTTTCTGTAAATAGTCTTGTTTTTTTTGCTATATTCCTAAGAATTGGCAAATAATGCCAAGAAATACAATTGTATTTTGTCAGAATTAAGAGGATAATGGAAATAGTTTGAAAACACACAAATATCTTACAGAATTAGGAGAATTATTATGCATTACACAGAACCTTACAAACTTCAATTGAATCTAGAGATTTCCAGTTCAAACATGTTGGAAATTCTAAAACAATTGGCACGTCTTTCAAAAGACAGCAACATCAACACATCTTTCACACTTCCCGAAGCCATACCTGATATTTCCGGCGAGCCTTTGGAAACTCGTATCGTATCTCTCATACATGAGATTGGCATTCCCTCTCACATCATGGGGTATCAGTATCTGAAAGATGCCGTACAGATTACGATGCACGACAGAGATACACTCAATGCGATCACAAAAGTATTATATCCGGAAGTTGCAATAAAAAACAAAACAACTTCAAGCCGAGTGGAGCGAGCCATACGCCATGCAATTGAAATTGCATTTACCAGGGGAAACTCAGAATTTATCACCTCTTTATTTGGTTACAGTATCAATCCTGCTACCGGAAAACCTACAAATTCCGAATTCATTGCTGTCATTTCTGATTATCTCCGTATGAAACATCATTAATCTCCCATACAAAAGAAAAAAATCATCGGTCTCTAAAAAGATTCCGATGATTTTTTCTAATGATTGTCTTTAATATGCCTCTACAATCTCTTTTAATAATTTCCATACATTGTCGATTGACTGCTTGGACACACGCTCTTTTACCGTATGTACATCCATCATATCCGGTCCCATGGAGATAATATCCACGTTTTCCATCTTGCCATCCCAGAATCCACATTCCAGTCCTGCATGAATCGCCTCGATCACTGCCTTCTTTCCAAATAACGCTTCATATTTTTCAATCGCAAGATCACGAAGCGGAGATTCTTTCTTAAACTCCCATCCCGGATAGTCGCTTGAGGAGATGCTCTTTCCGCCAAGTACATCTGCAACTGCTTCGATCTGGCTCTTCACAATGGATTTCTGTGATTCTACCGAACTTCTCACAAGACTTCCGATTACAAGCTTTCCTTCTTCTTCTTCCATCACACCTAAGTTTGTAGATGTCTGAACAAGGCCTTTCACACCCATTGACCAGCTTATGATACCATTTGGCAAAAGCAGTAACGCATTCTTCACATTCGAAGCTGTCTTTTCCGTGTAAACCGTACAACTGTCCACTTCCGGCTTGACCTCAACGAGAACCTCTACTTCATCTGAGAACTGCAGCTCATTCTTGAATACAGCCTCACATGCTTTCAGACATTCTGTAAATCGCTCTACATCTTCAGGTCTCACAAAGCATTCCATCTTTGCCGAATGACAAATAACGTTCATCTTTCCTTTTGCCTCCACTGATCCGATCTCAAAATCAAAATCGTTCAGCGCATAGAGAATTCGTCCTAAAAGCTTGATTGCATTTCCTCTCTCCAAATGGATATCCGCGCCGGAATGTCCACCCTGCAATTTGCCAAATGACACTTCCACCGGCACATATGTTCCATGTTTTTCTTCTCTTTCTATCGGAAGCTCAAATGTATTACGCACTCCACCGGCACATCCGACACAAAAGATTCCCTCTTCTTCCGAATCCAGATTGATCAGCGCCTTTCCTTCCAGCACACTCATATCCAAATTCTCTGCACCTTTCATGCCGACCTCTTCATCCACTGTAAAAATAAATTCTAACGGTGGGTTTTTGATATCTTTGCTGTCTAAAAGCATTAACGCATAGCAGACTGCAATTCCGTTATCCGCCCCAAGCGTCGTATCTTTTGCATAGAGGAACTCCCCATTATCCAGAACCTCGATTCCGTCCTCATAACGATGATCAGAGTCTTCTGTCTTGACATAGACCATGTCAATATGTCCCTGGAAAATAATTGGTCTTCTATGCTCTTCCCCCGAAAACGCCGGTTTCTTAATAATGACATTGTTGTATTCATCCTGAATCACTTCAAGATTACGTTCTTTTGCAAATGCCACCAAATAATCACTGATTGCCTGCTCATCTCCGGAAGTTCTTGGTATTTTTGAAATTTGTTTAAAATAAGAAATAATCTTTTCTAAATCTGTCATCTTTACTCCTTAAACCGGTACAACTGTTAATTCTTTGCTTAAATTGTTCAGTACTTCGCATCCGTCTTCTGTAATCAGTACCAAATCTTCAATACGAACACCTGCTACTCCAGGAACGTAGATACCTGGTTCTACCGAGAAACACATACCTGGTTTCAATACGTTTTCATTGATTCCGGAAACATCACCGTATTCATGAACTTCCATACCAATGTTATGGCCTGTTCTGTGTGTGAAATATTCTCCGTATCCCATCTCTGTAATATAATCACGTGCCGCATTGTCAACATCACAATATCTTGCTCCCGGTTTTGCCGCTGCAATTCCGCGTCTGTTCGCCTCTAAAACGATCTCATAGATCTTTCTCGCTTCGTCAGATACCTCTCCGATAAACACTGTTCTTGTCATATCTGCACAGTATCCGTCTTTGATACATCCGATATCAAGTACTACCGCATCTCCGACTTTTCCTGTAGAATTGTCTGACTCATGATGTGGGTCAGCTGCATTATCTCCATATGCGATAATTGGCTCAAATGAGTGTCCTTCTGCTCCGAGTTCCAAATAGATCTCTAAAAGCTTATCTCCCATCTCAAGTTCTGTATAACCTTTTGACACAAGTGGAATCAGTTTTTCGCACCCAAGATCATTCAATCTGGAAGCCTGTCTCATCAAATCCTGTTCTTCTGCACTCTTGATCTGACGGATATTATCAACGATAAATGAAGCATTGATATATTCTGTTCCCACGCCAAGCTCCATCAGGCGAAGTAAAAATTTTGCAGGCCAGATCTTGTCAACTCCTATCTTTGTTCCTTTTCTCATGTAACTTGCTAATTTTGCTACACAGTCCTCTGTATCGTCAAAGTAAATAACTTCTACTCCCATCTCAGGTTGTGGGAATAACTTTCCGATAACAAATTTGTGATTTCCTTCCACATCCAGATACAATACCTGCATTCTTTCCATACAGTTTACATAGCGTCCTGTCAGATAGTTGATAGATGCCGGGTCTGAAATGAGCAGCTGCTCAATTCCTGTTTCTTTCATTGATTCTAATACTCTGTTTAATTTGTTTTGATCCATGGTTATACACCTCGTCTTCATTTTTTTAGTCAAATTCATTATAAACTTCCTCTATTTAAAAGTCAATCTGGCATCGGTTGCTTTTCCAAACAAATCGCCCTGCATATAATCAAAAATCATATCTTCTACAAGCTTTAATTCTTCCATCTCCGCCACTCCTTCGAGGCAGACCTCTATCTCCATATCATGGCATATTTTTACTATAAACCGGATGAAATCCAAATCAAAACTGCTGTTGACGACACGGCGCACGATTGTCCTGTCCACCTTCACGATATCTACCAGATCGTTTTTCAGCAGACCGATCGATGCGTAATCTGTGCCAAAATCATCCAGCATGATCTTCATACCGCTTTCTTTGATAGCTCTGAAAGCCTGTTCATAAATCTTCATATCGCTGATAAAATAACTGTCCACCACTTCGATTACAATCTTTTCCGGCGGAACCTGCGAGCTTTTTATGATCGTTATAATTTCCTGAATATAATTCCAGTCCGAAAACTGCGCATAAGACACGTTCAGATTCAGAGACAGATTCCAGCCCTCCGACAGCCACTTTTTCAGTGCCATGCATCCTGTCTGGAACATCCATCGTCCGACTGGATTCAATAGCCTGTTCTTTTCTAAAAACTTACTCAGCTCGTCATACTCCAGATTTGCAATGTGAGGATTGTCCCACTGCAAAAGCGCCTCAACAGCTATCATTTCCTTCGTCTCACCTTCCACAATCGGTTGATATTTTAAAGAAAATGCTCGAAAATTGTCCGAGATATCTTCCTTTAACAGGCGGATGATATCCAGTTCTCTGGATCTGTGTGCCAACATTTCCTGCGAAAACAGTTCCAGACAGTCTCTTCCATTCTCCTTTGCATATTGCAGCGCATAATCCGCATACTCATACAGATCAACAAAGGAGCCTGCATCTTTCGGATATTCTGCATAGCCTGCCGACACTGTCATCAAAAGTCTTCTCTTTCCATTCCCTCGGTAACACTGGCAGCGCGAGCGTATTGCACCATACAATTTTTTCACAATTTCTTCATTCGGATATTTCACAAGAATTCCAAAATGATCTCCTTCCAGCCTGTAGACACGAATCCCCTCCGGAACCAGCTCTAAAATTAATTTTGCTACTGTCTTTAACACCTTATCCCCTGTCTGCCTTCCGTATCCCTCATTGATATTGCGAAATCGGTCAATCCCCACCACAAACATTCCAATCTCACCAAATGCATTCTCTTCCAGCATTTTCGCAAAATCCTCTGAGAAAACTTCACTTGTGTAAAGCGAAGTCAGCGCATCTATTCTCGACTTTCTGTCAAGTTTACTGAGCACTCCGGCAAACACTGCCGGCTGATCCTTCTCATCCCGCATAAGATATCCCCGACATTTCACCCAGTGATACTCGCCATCCCTTGCACGAATCCGAAATTCCACAAGATGATTATCTTTTCCTGCTTTCCCAATCTCCATATTCGACAGATAAAACGTTTCCCAGTCATCAGGATATACTACCTCTTTCCAATAAGGGAGAGGATTTTTTATCACTTCCCTCGGAAACTGAAATTCTTTCACCATTCCCGAAGGATAACGATATACTCCGTTCTTCATATTACAAATATATATATATTCATCTGTACTCCGAATCAAAGCGTCATATAACAGTTTTGTGTCATATGAAAATTCTCCCACCAAACTATGTTTCAACTCCTCTCACTCTTTCTAACTGTAAAAAGGAATGTGCAAAGCACATTCCTTTTTCTCTATTCCTGAACGGTCAGTTCTTCCGCATTCTCTTCTGCTATTTCTTCTGTAAATTCTTCCGAAGTTTCATCCACTGCAGTCTCTTCTACTACATCTTCTGTCAACTCTTCAAAATCTTCCAGTGTAATCTCATCATCCATCTCCAGTTCTGTATCTAATTTTACATCACGATACTTTCTCATACCTGTACCGGCTGGAATCAATTTACCGATAATTACATTTTCTTTCAGACCGATCAACGGATCGACTTTTCCTTTGATTGCTGCCTCTGTCAGAACTTTTGTTGTTTCCTGGAAAGAAGCTGCTGACAAGAAGGAGTTCGTAGCAAGAGAAGCTTTTGTAATACCAAGCATTACCTGTTCTCCAACTGCAGGTTCTTTTCCTTCTGCAATCAATCTTTCATTTGTATCTTCAAAATCAAGTGTATCTACCATTGTTCCCGGTAAGAAGTCAGAATCACCATTCTCTTCGATACGGATCTTCTTCAGCATCTGACGAACAACAACTTCGATATGCTTATCGTTGATTTCTACGCCCTGAAGACGATATACACGCTGTACTTCCTGAATCATGTAATCCTGCACAGCACGCAAACCTTTAATCTTCAAGATATCATGAGGGTTTACACTACCTTCTGTAAGTTCATCTCCAGCACCTAATTCTGCTCCGTCCTGAACTTTGATTCTGGAACCGTATGGAATTAAGTAAGCTTTCGACTCACCTGTCTCATGATTTGTGACGATAATCTCACGTTTTTTCTTTGTGTCATTGATTGTAGCAGTTCCGCCGAACTCTGTGATAATTGCAAGTCCTTTTGGCTTTCTTGCCTCAAAAAGCTCTTCGACACGAGGAAGACCCTGTGTGATATCGCCGCCGGCAACACCACCGGTATGGAATGTACGCATGGTCAACTGTGTACCCGGTTCACCGATTGACTGAGCTGCGATAATACCAACAGCTTCACCAACCTGGACAGGCTCACCTGTCGCCATGTTCGCACCATAACATTTCGCGCAGACACCGATGTGTGATTTACAAGAAAGAATCGTACGAATCTTCACTTCTGTAATCGGTCCGCCGTCTTTGTTCACACCAAATTTCATTACCTGTTCTGCACGTTTTGGTGTTACCATATGGTTTGCTTTTACGATGATATTTCCATCTTTATCATAAATTGTCTCACATACATAACGTCCTGTGATACGTTCCTGTAAGCTTTCAATCTCTTCTTTTCCATCCATAAATGCTTTTACATACATTCCCGGAATCTCTGCCCCTTCTTCCACACAGTCAATCTCACGGATGATCAAATCCTGAGATACGTCAACAAGACGTCTTGTCAGGTATCCTGAATCGGCTGTACGAAGCGCTGTATCGGAAAGACCTTTACGAGCACCATGGGCAGACATGAAGTATTCGAGTACGTCAAGACCTTCACGGAAGTTAGACTTGATTGGCAACTCGATTGTACGACCTGTTGTATCTGCCATCAAACCACGCATACCAGCAAGCTGTTTAATCTGTTTGTCAGAACCACGGGCACCGGAGTCAGCCATCATAAAGATGTTGTTGTACTTATCCAGTCCGTCAAGCAGAGCTTTTGTAAGCGCATCATCGGTATTCTTCCATGTCTCAACAACTTCTTTGTAACGTTCTTCTTCTGTGATAAGACCACGTTTGAAGTTCTTTGTGATTCTGTCCACAGTATCCTGTGCTTCCTGAATCATCTGCGGTTTCTGAGGAGGCACTGTCATCTCAGAAATAGATACTGTCATCGCAGCTCTTGTAGAATATTTGTATCCTGTCGCTTTGATCTTATCCAACACTTCTGCTGTCACAGTTGCTCCATGTGTATTGATAACTTTTTCAAGAATCTGTTTGTTCTGTTTTTTACCTACAAGGAAATCAACTTCCAATAACAGTTCGTTGCCCGGAATGCTTCTGTCTACGAAACCTAAATCCTGAGGAATGATCTCGTTGAATAAGAAACGTCCAAGTGTAGATTCTACATTTCCTGTAAGTGTCTCGCCGTTTGGCATTGTCTTTGTCACACGTACTTTGATACGTGAATGAAGTGTGATAACTCCATTTTCATATGCAAGGATTGCTTCGTTCAAGTTCTTGAAGAACTTGCCTTCTCCTTTTACTCCCGGTCTTTCCTGTGTCAGATAGTAGATACCAAGAACCATATCCTGTGAAGGAACAGCTACCGGACCACCGTCAGACGGTTTCAGTAAGTTGTTCGGAGATAACAGTAAGAAGCGGCACTCTGCCTGAGCTTCTACGGAAAGTGGAAGATGGACAGCCATCTGGTCACCGTCGAAGTCGGCATTGTATGCAGTACATACAAGTGGGTGAAGCTTAATCGCCTTACCTTCTACCAGAATCGGTTCAAATGCCTGAATACCGAGTCTGTGGAGGGTAGGGGCACGGTTTAACATAACCGGATGCTCTTTGATAACATCTTCTAATACATCCCAAACTTCTGTCTGAAGTCTCTCTACCATTTTCTTTGCATTTTTAATATTATGAGCAGTACCATTTGCCACTAATTCTTTCATAACGAATGGCTTGAACAGCTCGATTGCCATCTCTTTCGGAAGACCACACTGGTAAATCTTAAGTTCCGGTCCTACTACGATAACGGAACGTCCTGAGTAGTCAACACGTTTTCCAAGTAAGTTCTGACGGAAACGTCCGGACTTACCTTTCAACATATCAGACAATGATTTTAACGCTCTGTTACCAGGTCCTGTTACCGGACGACCGCGACGACCATTGTCGATCAATGCATCAACAGCTTCCTGAAGCATTCTCTTTTCATTACGAACGATAATGTCCGGCGCTCCAAGCTCTAACAGTCTTCTCAGACGGTTATTTCTATTGATGATTCTTCTATACAGATCATTCAAGTCAGATGTTGCAAAACGTCCACCATCCAACTGTACCATCGGACGCAAATCCGGTGGGATGACCGGAATGACTGTCATGATCATCCATTCCGGTTTGTTTCCTGAACCACGGAAAGCTTCCACTACTTCAAGACGTTTTACGATTCTGGCTCTCTTTTGTCCTGTAGCGCCTTTTAAGCCTGCCTGCAGTTCTTCATATTCTTTATCAAGATCAATTGCCTGTAAGAGTTCCTGAATGGATTCCGCTCCCATACCTACACGGAAAGCGCTTCCCCATTTTTCTCTTGCTTCCTGATACTCTTGCTCTGACAATACTTGTTTGTACTGTAAATCTGTCTCACCTTTGTCTAATACGATATAAGATGCAAAGTATAATACTTTTTCCAGTGTTCGCGGTGATAGATCAAGGATCAATCCCATACGGCTTGGGATTCCTTTGAAATACCAAATATGTGATACCGGAGCAGCAAGATCGATGTGTCCCATACGTTCACGACGAACACTTGCCTTTGTCACTTCAACACCACATCTGTCACACACAACACCTTTGTAGCGGATTTTTTTGTATTTACCACAGTGACATTCCCAGTCTTTGCTAGGTCCAAAGATCTTTTCACAGAAAAGTCCGTCCTTTTCCGGTTTTAAAGTTCTATAGTTGATTGTCTCTGGTTTTGTTACTTCGCCTCTTGACCATTCCAAGATTTTTTCAGGTGACGCCAAACCGATTTTGATCGCATCAAAAGTCATCGGCTGGTATGCTGGTTCATTATTTGTTACTGGCATTATTGGCAATCCTCCTATTCTTCGTCTAACATATCGTCAAAATCGATGTCATCCGGTTCATCAAATTCATCTTCCTCTACATCCACAAGCTCCTCGCCTGCAAATTCCTGCTGACTGAAACCATGTTCTCCATAAGATTCATTCTCAGAATTATATCTTCTGTCTCCTTCAATAATTGAATGTAAATCTGTTTCACCGTAATCGATTGTCTCCATAATCTCAACTTCTGTCTGATCTTCACGCAATACTCTCACGTCAAGTCCCAGTGACTGAAGTTCTTTCAGGAGTACCTTGAATGATTCCGGAATACCTGGTTCCGGTATATTGTCACCTTTGATGATTGCCTCGTATGTCTTCACACGACCAACAACATCATCGGATTTTACAGTTAAGATCTCCTGCAGTGTATATGATGCACCGTATGCTTCCAGTGCCCAAACTTCCATCTCTCCGAATCTCTGTCCACCGAACTGTGCCTTACCACCTAACGGCTGTTGTGTTACCAGTGAGTAAGGACCAGTAGAACGCGCATGGATCTTGTCGTCTACTAAGTGGTGCAGTTTCAGATAGTGCATGTGTCCGATTGTAACAGGGCTGTCAAAATACTCTCCTGTACGTCCATCACGGAGACGAACTTTACCGTCACGTGACAGCGGAACACCTTTCCACAATTTTCTGTGTTCTCTGTTGTCTGATAAATACTGTAATACTTCCGGAAGTAATTCTGCTCCATGTTTCTTTTCGAATTCTTCCCATTCAAGGTTTACATAGTCATTTGCCAGATCTAATGTATCCATAATATCGATCTCGTTCGCACCGTCAAATACCGGTGTTGCGATATTAAATCCAAGTGCTTTCGCTGCAAGACTCAAGTGAATCTCAAGCACCTGTCCGATGTTCATACGTGAAGGCACACCAAGCGGGTTCAACACGATATCAAGCGGACGTCCGTTTGGAAGGAACGGCATATCCTCTACCGGAAGTACACGGGAAACAACACCCTTGTTACCGTGACGACCAGCCATCTTATCACCTACAGAAATCTTTCTCTTCTGTGCGATATAGATGCGAACCGCCTGATTCACTCCAGGTGAAAGCTCGTCACCGTTCTCTCTTGTAAATACTTTCGCATCTACAACAATACCGTACTCGCCATGAGGTACTTTTAATGAAGTATCTCTTACTTCTCTTGCTTTCTCACCGAAGATTGCACGAAGCAGTCTCTCTTCTGCAGTAAGCTCTGTCTCTCCCTTCGGAGTTACTTTACCAACCAGAATATCTCCGGCACGAACCTCAGCACCGATACGGATGATACCTCTGTCATCCAGATCTTTCAGTGCATCATCACCGACACCCGGAATATCACGTGTGATTTCTTCCGGTCCTAATTTTGTATCACGTGCTTCTGCTTCATATTCTTCAATATGAATTGATGTATATACATCATCCTGTACTAATCTTTCACTTAATAATACAGCATCCTCGTAGTTGTAACCTTCCCATGTCATAAAACCGATCAATGGGTTCTTACCAAGCGCCATCTCTCCATTTGATGTAGATGGTCCGTCTGCGATTACCTGACCAGCTTCTACTCTTTCCCCTTTGACAACAATCGGTCTCTGGTTGTAGCAGTTGCTCTGGTTACTACGTAAGAATTTTGTTAATTTATATGTTTTCTTTGTTCCGTCATCATGTTTTACAATGATCTCTTTTGATGTAGAGCGTTCAATCACACCCGGTTGTTCTGCCACGATACAAACACCAGAATCTACTGCCGCTGTTGTCTCAATACCTGTACCAACTACCGGTGCTTCTGTCATCATAAGCGGTACTGCCTGACGCTGCATGTTTGATCCCATAAGCGCACGAGTCGGGTCATCGTTTTCCAAGAACGGAATAAGTGCTGTCGCTACAGAGAATACCATCTTCGGTGATACGTCCATGTAGTCAAATGCTGTTCTTTCATATTCCTGTGTCTCTTCACGGTAACGACCTGCAACATTCTTATGAAGGAAGTGTCCTTCTTCATCCAACGGCTCATTCGCCTGTGCCACATGATAGTTATCTTCCTCATCGGCTGTCATATATACTACTTCATCTGTTACGACAGGATTCTTCGGATCTGTCTTATCAATCTTACGGTATGGTGCTTCAATAAAACCGTATTCATTGATTCTCGCATAAGTAGCAAGTGAGTTGATCAAACCGATGTTAGGACCTTCAGGTGTCTCTACCGGACACATTCTTCCGTAGTGAGAATAGTGAACGTCACGCACCTCGAATCCGGCTCTATCTCTTGAAAGACCACCTGGTCCAAGTGCTGATAAACGTCTCTTATGTGTCAACTCACCAAGCGGGTTGTTCTGATCCATGAACTGTGACAACTGTGAAGAACCAAAGAATTCTTTTACAGCTGCTGTTACCGGCTTGATATTGATCAATGACTGTGGTGAAACTCCTTCTAAATCCTGAGTTGTCATTCTCTCACGAACCACTCTCTCTAATCTTGACAGACCGATTCTGTACTGGTTCTGAAGCAATTCGCCAACCGCACGGATACGTCTGTTACCTAAGTGGTCGATGTCATCATCTGTTCCCATTCCATATTCCAAATGGATATTGTAGTTAATAGAAGCTAAAATATCTTCTTTTGTAATATGTTTTGGAATCAATTCATGTATATTTTTATGGATCTCTTCTTTTAATTCGTCAATGTCCCCAGCTGTTTCTTCCAATAATCCAGCAAGTACCGGATAGTACACTGCCTCTGTTACGCCAACTTCTTCCGGATCGATATCTACAACTGCTCCTAAATCTACCATCATATTAGAAAGCACTTTGATATTACGTTCCTCACCGTCCACGTCAATCCATACATATGGAACAGCCGCATTCTGGATTGCTGTCGCTTTTTCTCTCGATAATTTCTCACCTTTTTCAGCAATCACTTCACCTGTGATGGCATTCACAACATCCTCTGCCAACACCTGGCCTGTGATACGGTTCTGAAGCGCTAACTTCTTATTGAATTTGTAACGTCCTACTTTTGCAAGATCATAACGTCTTGCATCAAAGAACATACTTGTGATAAGACTCTCTGCGCTGTCCACTGCAAGAGGCTCACCCGGACGAATCTTTTTGTATAACTCTAACAGACCTTCCTGATAATTCTCAGCAACGTCCTTTCCAAAGCTTGCTAAAATCTTAGGTTCCTCACCGAATAATTCTAAGATCTCTGGATTTGTTCCGATACCAAGTGCACGAATCAACACTGTAATCGGTACTTTTCTTGTTCTATCAACACGAACGTAAAATACGTCATTCGAATCTGTCTCATACTCCAGCCATGCACCACGATTCGGGATTACTGTAGAAGAATATAATTCTTTTCCCACCTTATCATGTGCAATCGCATAGTAAATTCCAGGAGAACGAACTAACTGGCTTACGATAACACGCTCGGCACCATTGATAACAAAAGTACCTGTCGCTGTCATAAGCGGAAGATCTCCCATGAAAATCTCGTGCTCGTTAATTTCATCTGTTTCTTTATTATAAAGTCTTACTCTCACTTTCAAAGGTGCCGCGTAAGTCGCATCACGCTCTTTGCATTCTTCAATCGTGTACTTTACATCATCTTCGCATAGTGTAAAATCTACGAACTCAAGGCTCAGATGACCGCTGTAGTCAGAGATTGGTGAAATATCTTCAAATACTTCTTTTAATCCGGCGTCCAAAAACCACTGATAAGAATCTTTCTGAACTTCAATTAAATTCGGCATCTGCAATACTTCTTTTTGCCTTGCATAGCTCATACGCGAACTTTTTCCGTTTGTGATGGGACGAATTCTGTTTTTCTCCATTGACGTTTCACTCCTCGTATATATATTTTTCTGGGTTACATTGCATTCAATAGTCCATACTACTCCACAATAGTGCATCTTTAACCCTATCATAAAAAAACAGGCTTGTCAATCATTTTTTTCAAAAAAATAAAGCGGAAAATCCGCCTTACTTTTTTTCTTCAATTGTGCCATAATACTTGCCATATTTGCTGTATTTGCCACTATAGTATCCATATCCTTTTCTATCCACTTTATTCAACACAACTCCCAAAATGTTGCATCCACTGCCTTCAATTTTCTTCTTCACATCTTGAATCTGTCTGTACTTCACTTTTCCAGCTTCCACAACGATCACTGCTCCATCACATTCCTTCGCAACAATCGCACCATCAATAACAAGTCCAAGCGGCGCCGTATCTAAAATAATATAGTCATAGACATCTTTCAGCGATTCTATCATCTTATGAAAACGCTCTCCTGATAGCAATTCCGTCGGATTCGGAGTCGTCGGTCCCGCAATGGCAACATGCAGTTTCGAAACATTCGTTGCACAAATCACATCTGCAAGCTGACACTGTCCCGACAGAAAATGAGACATACCATACTTCACATTCTCCATCTCATATCTTGTAATCATCACTGATTTTCTCAAATCCAAATCTATCAATAAAACTTTCTTATTTAACTTGGCAAGAGAACGTGCAAGATTCATAGAAGTCTCTGTCTTACCTTCTCCCGGAATGGTACTTGTCACTACAATTACTTTCTTATCCACACCACAAAACAGCAAGTTCGTTCTAAGCGTCTTCAGTTCCTCTTCTGTTGTATAATCCATTTCTTCTACATTAATATTTACTTTATTCATTCTCTCTCTCCTGTTTTCATGACTTTTTCAGCAGTGCTTGCGGATTGCCGAAAAATAACTCCTGTGCATATTTCTCTCCCATCTTTTTAACCACATAGGAACGACACAATTCTAAATTAGGTGCTCTCCTCTGACTGTCGTGCGCATCACTTCCTATAAAATGGATCTGTTCATTCTTAAGTAACCTTCTGGAAATCATCTTTAGTTTCCAGCCCTGCTCTCCCAAAAGTGCTCCCGCATCCACCTGTATCCATGCTCCGAGTTCGATCAACTCCTCAACCAACGCCTTCTTATCCACCACAGCCCGATACCTTTCTACATGTGCGATAATAGGCCTAAATCCTGCTTTCACCAACTCGTAAATCCAGTTTCTGATCTGCACGAAGTTGTGCCTTGATGAAAATTCCACCAGCACAAACTTTCCTCCATTCATCCTGAATCTTTTATTTTCCGTAAACTCTTTTACCATCTCAGAATTCGCATGATACTCGCACCCTAAGTGCACCTTCATATCAATTCCGAGCGTTTCTATCTCTCGCCTGACATAGTCCGCTCTTTTTTTTACAAGTTGCTCAGTTGGCTCAAACATCCCTTTCCGATAATGCGGTGTCATCACAATGTGTCTCACACCACTTTTATACTCCATCAAAAGCAACTCTCTTACATCTTTTTTTGTTCTAGCACCATCATCTACCCCAGGTATGATATGACAGTGCATATCAATCATCTCTGGCATAACCCTTCTCCCACAATTCAGAAAAATCTCTTCTTCCTAGGCCGCCCTAACAAGAAGAGATTCTCAACTCTATACCACTCTTAACAAAACTATTTTACAAATGCTTTCTTTCTCAGCACTGCTGCCCCAAGCACTGCCACGATTACCACAGCGCCAACTGCTGGAACTGCTGTATTCTCTCCTGTCTCCGGTGATGTCACAGCTGATGAAGAAGTATTCTTATCAACTACAAACGCAACCGGTGATAACGAATCGAAAGTTGCTGTGATTGTTCCATTACCCGCTTTAGAAGGCTCTACCTGCCAAGCACCATCTGCATAATGAAGTACTGCTACTTTTGTTGTAGACAAAACACCAGGTACTTTGAATGTAATTGTTAATGGAAATTCCACTAAACTTGTATCCCCAACAATTACTACATCACGCACATCAATTACTTCCATACCATCGACATATGCGCTTCCAAGAACTGCTTTTAAAGCGGATACATCTTTGATCTCTTCTGCCAAATGCTTATATTCTTCCGGAAGTGCCTGCACATCTACCTCTACTGATTTACCATTCTTATCTACTGCCTGTAGTGCCTCTGTCACAATTCCATCTGTCGAAGGACTGTCTGCCGCGACTGCCTGAAAGCCCATCATCAAAACAAGTGACATTGCTATGATTGTTCCAAATATTCTCTTTTTCAATGTCTTCATGTTAATTTTCCTCCATCATATTATCGTTTCCGAACTTACACAATTACAGTATAGCATCATTCTACCGGTTTGTAAAATAGTTTTATCACTAAATCCCGCAATTTTTCATTGTCCACAATGAACTCATCATGCTCTTCTCCCTGTTTTACTTCCCCTGGAACTTTTTCAATCGTCTCCTTCATCTCATAGGATTTCATCCGTTCCATCTCGTCTACTGATAAATCCATCGTAATATATTCCTTAGCTCCTTCCAGCAGTTGGCGATACCAGCCTGTATCCTTCCCCTGCATCTGTCTTGCTAACGCTTCCATAAATTGCGCCTGTCGCTCCATACGCTGTGTATTGCTGCCAGATACATTCACATCCCTGTATCTGACATATTTCTCAGCCTGTTCTCCTGCAAGCACAATGGTCTCCCCTGCTTTGAATGCCGGATCAATATCCGTGTAATCCTCCGGAACTGTAAGCGTCACTCCTCCCATCAGATTTGTTATGTCAGCAATTCCATCCACACCCAGCGCCAAATACGAATCAATCGGAATCTCATACAGCAGTTCCGAAACAGACGTCATCATCATACGGCAGCTCTTCTTCTTGCCATCGCCATAAGCATATTGGAGTGAAATCTGTCCTCGCTCTGTGGAAAGATATTCTCCGTTCATATCATATATATCAATGTCTGTCATCGCATCTCGCGGAATCTGCAGCAATGTCGTCGTCTTATTCTCCCGATCCATGCTCAAAAGAATCAGCGTGTCCGCCTGTCCACCTTGTCCAACCTCTGTCTCTGTCATCTCCTGGGATTTGTCCACACCTATAAAAAGCATGTTCTTCAAATGATAATTATACTCATATCGTTTTCCTTTATACGTAATATAAGACTCACCTTCATACTCTTCTGTATTTTCCTTTGCAGTCTCCTTTGCCGCATATTTTTTCCAAATGCCATATCCAAAAAGTCCAACAAGCAAAACCACTGCTATCACTATCATAATCGCTATTATCTTTTTACGCTTACTCATCAATCTCTACCGCCTCCACAAGAAAACGTTTATCCGGCTGCCCACCAATACAGGTGCTCAGTGTGATAATATGGCTGTTCTCATCCACTTCCACTCCGCTTCGGAACTGATTCTTCAAGCTGCGCGATTCACTGAGTGATTCCAGAAATGCTTTTCTGTCACTGATGTTATTATTATCGAAACTGTACATCAAATGCCGATCATCATAGACGACCGCCGCAAAAATCCGATACGTCTTGCACTCATTCTCCGTATAAATCGTAACCTTATCATGCTGTTCAAAAAAATCAGCATCTTCAAATTTGTGTAAATCTTTGAACATGGAACCGTCTTTCATATCATGTCCATATATCACTGTATTAAAATCAGAAAAGTCTTTTGCATTCACTTTTTCTGTGTAAATTGATCCCGGATAGCCTTCCTGACCGTCGATTGTGTGGTTCAGGTAATACGAATCATCGTCCGCACTTTGAACAATCGGATAATTCACATTCGTATCTGGAATCTCAATCCATGCATAAATATCCGGGTTGGTCTCTTTCAATGACGCAAAATCAATTGGAATCTCATCCTCTGCGTCTTCTTCCTGTTTTTTTTCTTCCACTTGCTTTTGTACTTTCTGATACACATCCTCGTTCTTGTCTTTTCTAAAATAGTAGATGGCAATATATGCAACTCCCAAGACACAAACCACAATGCACAGCCAGAACAGTATTTTCCCTACTCTTTTTTTCATTCATATACTCCCTTCTGAAGACATATTTAAAATCCATATACCTTCCCTCGGAAAAGTATATGGATCCCATAATTCTTTAACTAACTCTTTTTCTTCTCTTTTTACGTCTCTCAGGAAATGCCGCTAATGTGTTCACACCTAAATACTTCCTCACATCATCTTCATCCTTCACTGTATCATCCAACATATAGAGTAAGACAATCGCTGCAATGGCTAAAGCCACTCCAATCAGTCCACCCATCATAATATTTTTACTTAGGTTCGGTCTTACAGGCGCCACCGGCTTCACTGCGCTTTCCATCAGATTCGGTTGATCTGTATCCATGACTTTCGCCACCTGCTTTGCAACTACATCCGCCATCGTATTGGCAATGTCCTTTGCCAGTTGTGCATCTTCATTCGTCGCTGTCACTTTCAGCATATGCGATCCCGTCGGATTCTCAATGACAACACTTCCTGCAAGCATCTCAGAAGTCACACCATCTCCAACCTTCTCAGCTGCCTCTTCCAATACCGGACGGCTCTTCGCCAAAAGTAAAAAATCCGCTGTCAACTGCTCACTCAAAGACAGACTGATTCCGCTCCCAGATACATTCGTCGTACTTGATAAAATATAAATTGTCGAGGAAGCCGAATACTGTGGTGTCACAAAAAATTTTGTATATACACCAAGAGCTCCTGCTCCGATAATACCGCATAATACAATCAGCCACCATTTTCTCAACATAACATGTATTATTTCCAGTAAATCAATCTGCCCCTCTTCTTGATTCTCATATTGTTCCTGCATACTATCTCCTCATATGTTCATATTAATCGTTTCTTATTCATTCTAGCACAAAAAACTTTTCAATACAATATGGTAAATTCCAAGGAAAAATCACTTCTTCCTGCGCTTTTTCAGCCATGTTGCAAAATAATAAGCCCCAAAACCAATTTCCGCTCCCAGTACATTTCCAAGCATATCATCCACCTCGAACATCCCTATGTGCATCACACCTTGAGTCGTTTCGATCAAAATCGAAATCATAAACGCGGTTAAAACAACTTCTTTATTTTTTTCAAAATGTTTGAAACACAGTGGCAGCATCGCTCCTAACAACACAAACATCAAAACATTCATAATAATTTGAAGCTGTATTTCTACATTCCCTTGTCCAAATGCCTTCACATAAGACTCAAACGGCAAAAAACTTACTTTACGTTCCCCTCCGGGACTTCTTCCGTATAATGTCATGACAAAAATAAATGCAACTTCCAAAGATAGGATCAAACCACATATTAGTGATTTGCACGACTTATCATCATATCTTGTATATCCTTTTTTCATCAGCAGCCAAAAAATCCCTTCCAGCAACAGACCTATGACAAGAATGGGGATCACGCGTTGTATATTGAGTCTTATATATGCCTGCGCATAAATCAGCAATTCTTTCATACGTCTATCTTCTCCTGCAATTTATCCCCAATCAACAGGAGTAAAAATTCTTCAATCGATTCCATCTCCCGCCCTATCTCCACCGTCTCCCATATTAAATTGATCGCCTCTCGTAAACTAAGTATTTTTCCCATTTGGATTTTCCTTCTCTCTTCGTACATTCCAAAACTGTTCTATAAAAATAATTTTAGCAAATTCTTCCTCATATAACCAGCCTTATTTTTATTCTAACCACTATAGAATTCCTCTGTCTTTTCTCTGAATATTTGCCTGAATTGGCATTGACTTGTTTCTTCCAAGCAGCTTCGACCAGAATGGCTTAAGCTGCTTAAGATTTGATCCGGCTTAACCGAAAATAGATTTTACAATGAAATTTTCTCTTCAAACTCTTCCAACGATTTTGATTGAAATGCCAGCTGTGTCCATTGCTTCAACACTTCAAAGTCTTTTTCCTTCTCAATGCGCTCACACAGCGACTCCTGAACCGTTCCAAGATTTTTCAAATACAAAAGTAATGTGCTTTTCGCATTTTCAAGTCGCAATGCAAGACCTTCTGCACGTCCTTCCGCAATGCCCTCTGCGCGTCCTTCTGCGCGTTCGTCTCTCAACATCTCTTCAAAAATCATAAAGCGTTCCTCCATCTCCCGGTTTGATTTGACCTCGTGAATAAATTTCTGAAGTCTCTCCACATATGAATCATGGTATTCTCTCTCACTTCCATCAACAGCATCTCATATGTAAGGAATTATGTATGTCAAAAATTCCTTTTATCCATTATCACTAATACTATGATCTCTCTCCATACGCAGAACATAAAAGATTCCCTTCTCTCTATATCCAAAACATCTTTTGGGATTTACACAACGAAATTTATCTATTTGTTTATCTGAATATTCACTTGTCAAAAACCAGTTTTTGCCTTTAGAAGACGGTAAATACTTCTTATATACCAATGCTTTGTCCTGAAACACCGCATTCCAATCCTCCAATTGCACAAACTTGTCAAATGTTCGAATGCAATCGTAAACCTCATCCTTTTCAAAATCGTCAAATCCATATTCTCTTTCTAATCTTGAAAAGTTCAATCTTGTTGCATCATACCTACAACTCAAATAATTATAAATATCAATGTCTTCATTTTCCCATAACCACTCATTAAAATGCTTCATTGAGGATACGGAAAACACATCTAACATATCTCTTTCATTCTTTATGATATTTAAATTTTTATCAGTAAATTTTTCAAGCGGAAACGAAAACAGAACTCCCCTTGCTTCTGCTGCCTCAGCAATCGATGTCCCTGATACATCCAAGTCATTCCATTGATATATTGCACTCAAATCCTGCCCTATTTCTTCTAAATCCCAAAACGGCGGAGAATCTGTAGTTGATAGTAAAAGAGATTTTAAACGTCTTGCTATATCGCTCTTTTCTCCTCTCAAATCATTCCATGTCTTATCTGGCGTGATTTTTCGTTCATAAAAATCAGAAGATTTATATATTTTTTCTCCTTGTTCATTTACATACTTTAAACATTTGATCATCGATTTTATTTCACAAAAAAACTTATTAAAATTTTCAAATTGTCCTTCTAATGATAATTCATTTAAGTATACTCTATTCATCATGTACCCCAATTATATCCACTCTGACTTGTACCTTTTATAATCCAAGCAAATCATCCAAGTCTTCATCAAATTGATCAAAAAAACCCTTCTCGTAATTTTTAATAATCCCATTTTCATCTATTTTTATGAAAACTGGTCTGCTCAAATAATGCTCATCTAATTTAAAGAAATATACCCTTTCCTGCTCTGCTGAAATTCTTTTCTGCTTCATACTTTTTCTCAACCCATTAAAAATATGATCGCTATGTGTTTCTACAATAATCTGCAAACCTCTTGCTGCTAAAAAACTAAGAAATTCCAATAACTTCGACTGTGCTCCCGGATGCAGATGAATTTCAGGATTTTCAATGATAAAAAGACTTCCCTTTTTACAGGATAAGGCCGAAACAATTACACTTGCAATATAACTTACACCCGTTCCGACATGACTTGGTTTCACTTCCCTACTTCCATTTCGTTTTCTACTATAGGAAACTCTCACCACTTCTGTACCCAAAACACGTTCTGCTGTCACCTGATATCCCATAATATAATCCAACCAATAGTCTACTTGACTCCCCAAGTTCACGCCCACTTTTGGATATTGAAAATCTGGTTCACATAATGGATCCCATTTATTTTGACTAAGATAATCAAATGCATACTGCCCGCGAGTTCCAATCCTATATTCATCTGCTAAATTCTGTAAATAAACGTCTGCTACTCCCATTCTTTCTGCGGATAAATATATAAAGTCCCATTTTGAAATCGCTTCCATATTTTCTGAACTAAATTCTCGGTCTGCATGCAACTCCAATTGACATTTTTCTTTTGTCTCTTCTATCTCTACACTGACTTCCACTTTTTTAGCATTTGTAACTGTATTTTTTACATCTTGAATTAATCCTAACTGAATATACTTACCGTTTAACGGATTCTGCACATTTTCTTTCTGCTGCATCAAAAGCAAAATAGCCTGTATCATCGATGATTTACCAGCTGAATTTATTCCCGTAAATAAGTTCAAATTTTTTAAAGTAAGTTCCTCACATTCAAAACATTTAAACCCCTGCACTCTTATTTTTGCTAACATCTACAATCTCCTTATACTTATCTATTACCTTTTGAAAACGTTTCATCACACGCGATGAGCTATCTACAGTATACTGTAAACTTGCTAAATATTCTTTATCACATAGTAACTCATCTACACCTTTTTTCATCAAACCAGCATCAGATTCTTTTCTGAATAACGTATAATAATAGAATAGTGTCTCAAACAAAGTCATACTAATTGGTCTTCTACTTTTACCTTGAGACGGAATCCTAAAACCATCTTCTCCCATACACTCATACGCTCTCTGCATTGTTTGATCAAACAATTTTTCTAATACCTGCAATCTCTCCCCAGACATACTATTAAAAAACTGCATTCCTATTCCGAGAAATTCTTCCATATCACTTCGATATTCTACTTTTTCATTGTTTAAATTTACCATCTCTCCCTGATATAATAAATAAAAACACAACGCCCGAAGAATAATATACTTATCTTTCATATGTTTTGACGAAATCGAATTTCCTGTCGCCTTCTTAAAACTTGACATTTCCGAAAGTCTATTTAGTAGCTTTGTTGCATTTCCCTGATATAATGCATTCCTCATTTCCTGCTTATTAAGTGGTGTTCCCCCTCGATTTACTCTATCAAAAATATCAAATCTCACTCTATCTTTTGTTGGATATTTTATAATTTGTACTGCGAGCTGCGTGTCCTCAATCATAGTTACATATCTAGAATACTTTATATTTTTATCCATTTCCTGTATATTCATACCATTAATTTGTTTTAATATCTTCAAATCCCTTAACCGGAAGGCATTATTTAAAAATTCAAAAAATGTTGTAAGCCTTTGACGTCCGTCAACTACGATTAATCTCCCATCTATATTTTCTGCTAAATAAATTAGTGGAAGAGGAATTCCCATAATAACAGATTCAATTAATTCTGACTTTTGCTTATACGTCCATACATCCAATCTTTGAAAATCCGGATCAACACATATCATTCCTCTATCATATCGTCTTTTTAATTCAAAAATAGAAAACCTGGCAGACTCAATTTTTATACTCAGGTCAGGATAGTCTTCCGTTACATCATCTTCTTCTACATACTCCTTTTCTACTTCCATCGTATTATAATCTTCTAAATCAACTACTTCTTTTTTATCTTCACTCATTGGTTTTCCCTCTTCATCAAACATGACTCTATAATAATTTCCTAATTATAACATTTATGCCACTCTAATGAGAGCGGCACATTTTCTTCCTGTCTATATTATAACTGAAGCTATAAATTTTTACAATAACTGTTCTACTCGAAGGATAGCTTTTTTTATTTCTTTCAAAAAAGTCCTTTTAGTATAGAATTCCTCTGCTTTTTCTCTGAATATTTGCCTGAATCGGCATTGACTTGTTTCTTCCCAAGCAGCCCCGGCCAGAATAGCTAAAGCTGCTTACGATTAGAGCCGGCTTAACCGGAAATAGATTTTACAATGAAATTTTTTCTTCAAACTCTTCTAAAGATTTCGATTGGAACGCAATCTGCGTCCATCTCTTCAACACTTCCAGCTCTTGTTGGCTTTGAATCCGATCAGAAAGCCCTTTCGAAACTGTTCCAAGATTTTTCAAATACAAAAGTAATGTTTCTTTGCTTTCTTCCGTACGTCCTTCTACACGTCCTTCTGCGCGTTCGTCTCTCAACATCTCTTCAAAAATCATAAAGCGTTCCTCCATCTCCCGGTTTGATTTGACCTCGTGAATAAATTTCTGAAGTCTCTCCACATATGAATCGTGGAATTCTCTCTCACTTCCATCAACATCCTCCCGTATGTAATGCAGAAGTGTTACCAGTTCTTTCGGAACCTCGCCTTCATTCTTTCCATGTGTATTTAAAAATACAACGGTTCTCCCATCCTCAAACTCCGCTTCGGCAGACTCTTCGCATTTCATCCGTAAAGTATAGCGATACTTCCCTTCTCCAATAGGATCAAAATCGCAAATGAATATCACATATGTATTCGGAAGTTCCGCATAATCCTCTCCTGCCAGTAACATCTCCATGTCCAGCTGGCTTTGGTAATAACGACTCCGCTTTCCTAGTGCCGGCTTTTTCTGTACCTGCATCTCTACATTATAGCGTGTCTGATTTTCATCTTTCGCATACACATCGAGCCGCACTCCTTTGTACTCCGGATGATAGACAATGCTCTTTTCTTTGCTGATTTCCACATGATCGATTGGAATCTGCAACACTCTCTCCAAAAGCCCCTTGCAGTTCTCCTCGTCCATCATCACTGCGCCAAACATGAAATTATCTTTGATCGTGAGTTCCTTTAACTGTTTTTTTCTTCTCATATGACTCCTCCATACACAGAGGAATTCTATGAGATGATTGTAGCAGATTGAAACTTAGATAACTAGCTTTAATTTTATTTCTTTCAAAAAAATTATAATAGCTAAAGCTGCTTAAGATTTGATCCGACTTTACTGGAAATAGATTTTACAATGAAATTTTTTCTTCAAACTCTTCTAAAGATTTCGATTGGAACGCAATCTGCGTCCATCTCTTCAACACTTCCAGCTCTTGTTGGCTTTGAATCCGATCAGAAAGCGCTTTCGAAACTGTTCCAAGATTTTTCAAATACAAAAGTAATGTTTCTTTACTTTCTTCCGTACGTCCTTCTGCGCGTCCTTCTGCGCGTCCTTCTGCGCGTTCGTCTCTCAACATCTCTTCAAAAACCATAAAGCGTTCCTCCATCTCTCGGTTTGATTTGACTTCACGAATAAACTTCTGAAGTCTCTCCACATATGAATCGTGGAATTCTCTCTCACTTCCATCAACATCTTCTCGTATGTAATGCAGAAGTGTTACCAGTTCTTTCGGAACCTCGCTTTCATTCTCTCCATGCGTATTTAAAAATACAACGGTTCTCCCATCCTCTAAATTCATCTCCTGCAGTTCCTCGCATTTTGTCTGAAAGGTATAACCATATTTGTTTTCTCCTATCGGATCAAAATCAAAGATGAAGATGACGTAAGTATTCGGAAGTTCCGCGTAATCCTCTCCCGCCAGCAGCATTTCCATGTCCATCTGGCTTTGGTAATAACGACTTCTCTTTCCAAGATCCGGCTTTTTCTGCACCTGCATCTCTACATTGTAGCGAGTCTGATTTTCGTCTTTTGCATACACATCGAGCCGCACACCTTTGTATTCCGGATGATAAACGATACTCTTTTCCCTGCTGATTTCCACATGGTCGATTGGAATCTGCAATACTCGCTCCAAAAGCCCCTTGCAGTTCTCCTCGTCCATCATGACTGCTCCAAACATGAAATTATCTTTGATCGTGAGTTCCTTTAACTGTTTTTTTCTTCCCATATGACTCCTCCATATGCAGAGGAATTCTATGAGATGATTGTAGCAAATTCATGACCTTATAGCAATGACATTTTCTCTTCAAACTCTTCTAAAGATTTCGATTGGAACGCAATCTGCGTCCATCTCTTCAACACTTCCAGCTCTTGTTGGCTTTGAATCCGATCAGAAAGCGCTTTCGAAACTGTTCCAAGATTTTTCAAATACAAAAGTAATGTTTCTTTACTTTCTTCCGTACGTCCTTCTGCACGTCCTTCTGCAATGCCCTCTGCGCGTCCTTCCGCACGTTCATCTCTCAACATCTCTTCAAAAACCATAAAGCGTTCCTCCATCTCTCGGTTTGATTTGACTTCACGAATAAACTTCTGAAGTCTCTCCACATATGAATCGTGGAATTCTCTCTCACTTCCATCAACATCTTCTCGTATGTAATGCAGAAGTGTTACCAGTTCTTTCGGAACCTCGCTTTCATTCTCTCCATGCGTATTTAAAAATACAACGGTTCTCCCATCCTCTAAATTCATCTCCTGCAGTTCCTCGCATTTTGTCTGAAAGGTATAACCATATTTGTTTTCTCCTATCGGATCAAAATCAAAGATGAAGATGACGTAAGTATTCGGAAGTTCCGCGTAATCCTCTCCCGCCAGCAGCATTTCCATGTCCATCTGGCTTTGGTAATAACGACTTCTCTTTCCAAGATCCGGCTTTTTCTGCACCTGCATCTCTACATTGTAGCGAGTCTGATTTTCGTCTTTTGCATACACATCGAGCCGCACACCTTTGTATTCCGGATGATAAACGATACTCTTTTCCCTGCTGATTTCCACATGGTCGATTGGAATCTGCAATACTCGCTCCAAAAGCCCCTTGCAGTTCTCCTCGTCCATCATCACTGCTCCAAACATAAAATTATCTTTAATCGTGAGTTCCTTTAACTGTTTTTTTCTTCCCATATGACTCCTCCATATGCATAGGAATTCTATGAGATGATTATAGCAGATTCACTTCTACATAGCCATCCTAATTTTCACTAATTACAGTTCCCTAATTTCTTTTGCACCACTCCGGAAACTAAATTCAACACCACAGCTACCGCACACACTACTACCGTTGTAATTACTATATTCAGTACAAAATTAGATGTCAGATGCATAAGTGAAACTGGTCCCACGACAAACATATAATGGCACAAATATATCTCAAAGCTAATTTTACAAAATCCTTTACACAACTTTCCTGCTTTTAAATTCTTAAATACAAATGAGCAAATTACAAAAATCGCAAATGCAGCTATGTATTGCGTATAAGGAACAGCAATCCGCTCATACCAAATTGTCCCATCTGCAATTATCTTCACACCAAATCGTGCCCCAAAGCTAACTCCCATAATTCCGAATGAAATCACAGCTTTTCGCAGCGTCGTATCATTCCCTGTATATTTTCTTCCCATAAAGTAAGCTAATACATAAAAGCAAACCGGATCTAACAACGTATAAACGGATGGATTGGGAACAAATGCTAAAACAATCGGCAGTAATCCTAAAAAGCCCCATTCTTTTTTCCATTCCCACTTTGCTATGAAAGGAGTTACACAGTAGCATAGCAAAATCGCTGTTATAAACCATGTATGACTCGCTCCAAAAATTCCCACTTTTACCCCTTGTATCCCTAAAAAATAAACTACCCAACTCCAAACATTAATTTTTAGTTCCAAAATAGCATAAATTATTATTAAAAAGAGTAAAAATAAAACATATGGTATATAAATCCGTTTCAAACGTTTTTTATACCAGCCAATCGTATCCTTTATGTCACCCTGTAATCCAAAACAAAACCCAGATATAATAAAAAATATATTAACCCCTATATTAAAAAGCTGTGCAGACATTTGCATATAAGCATTTTCACTTTCTTGAACATAATGACATAATAATATAGAAATCACCGCAAATGCTCTTAACCATGTTACAAAATCTGTCTGTCTGTCTGTTAAAATTGTACCTCTCATTTCCCATCTTTCAACTCCATTATTACATTTTTATTCTTCTTGTAACCAAATTATACACCAAGCCACCACATATAATGCCATCAGTGGCAACATAATCACAAACATGTTTCTCGAAGCAAATACGAGTGTCGGTGTAAATATTTCTTTTGCTTCATCAGAAGCATAGTTACCGAAACCACGACTTTCGATGTCACCTGTTTCACGCGGTTCTTTTTATCAGCGTGATAATACTAGACTGCATCTAGCTTAAATTGTTTGTCATAGTGTTTTGCCATAATGAGGCCCTCTTCAGTGCGTCACCTACATTATACCATGATTTTTCCAATAAGGAATTCTCATTTTGACTATACTATTTATATTCTAACACCATACATTGTCTCATAAACATTCATTTAGAAAACCTCATTTTGGCTTACACTATTTGCTTTCCTATTAGCGTCCACCGCCGCCACCACCGCCAGAACCTTTTCCCAGCATGTCTGTTCACCCCTCTTTCCTTAAACCTCTATCAAAAAAATAAATAAATACCTGTTTTCCCTGACACTCTTCATAGCAATCAACATATACTAAAGAGTCTCCTTTATCTTGTGGACAAATTGTTCTTTCGTACCTTACCTCTCCATTCATTATCTTATAAAGTTCCACTGTTTCCGGATAAACTCTTTTAAACACAAGAATGTTTTTCAAAGTATGTATTTGCTTTGAATATGAAGTTGTAAAAGTAATATAATCTCTTCCCCACTTCACGCAATGTGGAAATACAAATGTGAACTCTATCTTAAATTGTTCGTACAACTGTAATTTTTTAAGAAATTTAATTTTTATCTTTTTAGTTAATCCATCATCTCCTAACAATTCTGGTTTTATTGCATATACTTTATTAGCATCATTAATCAAATCATATGCATAACATTCCATTTTTTCAAATGGTATATACTCTTCTGCACCTATATTAAAAACAATGCACTCCTCCCCTTTCATAACAGTGCATACTCCTTCATAAGTATATATGAATTTAGCCCGTTCTCCTTCTATTAAACATTTATGAATAGCCGATTTAATCAAAAAAATATTATCCTTTTTATTTATTGGAGATAATAGTGTAAGCAATTCCATTTTTTTGTGCTTTATAACTTTATTATTCCTATAATATTTAACATATAAATAAAATCCCACTTGAAACAAAACAATAATACCACATATAATAATAGCTAAAATATTTTCACTAAAGACTCCACACAAAAATCCACATATGGTACATATATTAGCTAGTCTGCTAAGATTTTGATCAAACATCTTATATCTTGTACCTCATATAATCATAAAAAGTCACCTTTTGTAACACGAAATTTTGATTTTCTAATGTTAATAGCCCTTTCCTATTCAGTCTCTCAAGAATTTCAGGTACTACAAATTGCTCTACTTCTTTTCCCTTTATTAAATATCTCAAACATGCATATTCTTCTATAGGAATACTATAATACAAAGAAACGGATAAAAACTTTTTTATCAAATTAGAAATATCATCGTATTGCATTACACTTGTTTTTCTATTTTCCGGCATTATTACAGAATCTATAGACTTACGTCCTTGCTTTATAAGGGCTACTGCACTTTGAAATCCATTATTTAAAGTATAACAACACATCTGTTCAAAACTTTTCCAATAATAATACCATATAGATTCACTACTACTTAAACTCCTATTATATAACAAAATATTTTTAATAACACAATCATCAAACAAACCTGTTTTTGATAATAAAATCAAACCAAATAAATCACACAATCCCTCTTCATTTAGCGATGCATACGGCTGATATTCCGAATTTTCACTTATTACTTGATGAATCAATTCATGTGCAACTACAAACTCAAAATATACTGGTGTTAAATACTTTTTTACGTAATAAATTCCATATGGAATATTTAATCTCTTTGAATCTTGCCTGTCTATTGATACCCCATCACAGTCTCGTGAATTGTATGGTTCGATTAGCTTGTCAACTAAATAAAGCGGTATATCCAATTCCATATCAAACAATCTTTTTGCTTCATCTAAAATGATGGAATACTTTCTCTCATATCCCATGTAATCATAAAAATCTTTCATATTACATTTAAATTCAGCATCATTATAAATACACAGTATTTTATCCAAATCCTCTTGTAAAATTTTTTTATACTTATTGTCCTTATAATCTACTGATATAATATTTGAAAAAAAAGCTGCAAAATCTCCTATTGATGTATTAGCATAATAGCATGCCGCCTTAAGCTCTTTAATTTTTCTAATCTCCATACAGAATTCCCCCTCTCTAGTGTGTTGGCATGTATATATTTAGCATTACTGCCACTTACACGGAAGTGGCAGTAAATTTGGGATATAGCGAATTCAATTTGATTCGTGCATCAGCAGTTTTAAATTGCCAATCCACCTTTGCCGCCCTTGTATTACGCTCGGTTTCCCATGCCGATAATTCGCTGCGGAGATGATTGATATCGTCAATTCGCCGTGACAGGCACTGGCGTGTCATTACATTAAGTTCTATTTCAGCGATATCCAGCCATCTTCCATGTTTCGGTGTATAATGGATTTCCAAGCGTTTTATAAGACGCCTTGCTTCTGCCGCAGGATACTTTTTATATAAGGATGCCGGTTTATGGGTATTAAGGTTATCCATTACAAGAATGATTTTTTCCACTTCTGGGTACATGACATCAACAAGATATTTTATTTCTTCTGCCCAGTCAACTGCAGTCCGGTGCTCCCGGACACTGACATGATGCTTCCCAGCAAGAGGTTCTATGAAAGCAAAGATGCTGCATGTACCATTACGGATATATTCGGAATCTACTTTCCGGTCATCTCCCGGGCGCATTGGCAGCGGTTCCCTTGTCTCTCCCAACAGCTGGTATGGTTTTTCATCCATGCAGACGACCGGACGCATTGGGTCATACGCGAGTTCATAGACATCGAGAACATCTTCCATACATGCTATGAATTCTGCATCCTCTTTTGGCGGGATGCACCAATAGTCATTGAGGTGAGGTCTAAGTTCATTTTTTTTAATACCCTGCGGATTGTTTCTCTGCTGACTGGTGTTTCCAGTTCAATACGTGCTTTCTTTTCCAGAAGCCGGAGTGTCCATCGGGAGTGTCCTTCGGGTGCCGGACCGCAAGCAATTTGAATCAAATGCGCTTCTGTCCGTCCATCTGCCTTGCGTAATGCCGCACTTGAATTTGGGCTGATGTTGTATTTGACGATATTAGTAATACCGTTCTTAACATAAGATTGGATAATATTTGTAACCGTAGCCGGACAGACCGCATAAGTATGTGCAATTTGTGAGTGGGTCAAACCAGTACCACTGACTTCATCTAACTCTAATAAAATCTGACATCTCTTTAGGACGGTTTTACAGGTTTTCTTATCCCTGATAACCTTACGAAGAGCTGACACTTCATTGTCACTGAGTATAATATGATATGTTTTTGATCTTGCCATAATGAATCACCGCCGTTTCTTTTTAGTATATCATGAAACGGCATGAAGCAAAAGAATAATTGCATTAAATATAAATATGTCAGTACACTAGTTTAAACGAAGAAGTCCCTGTACTTTGCTTTTCAATACACTAAATTCATTACTTTTTCTAAATAGCATATAAAAAATTATATTAGGTACTATGACATATATACTTGCTTTCAAAATAAAATAAATCCATGTACTTGTCGGTACTAATTTAGCCAAATAATGAGTTGTTATAAAAGTGGCAATCATAATTATCAAATACCTAAATTGCATCATATAGTATTCCATCGGTCGCTTTTTAAAATAGTATTTAAATAAAACAAACGGTTCATACGCTACTGAAGTTAAAATTCTTGCAATAGACGATGCAAAGATAATTCCCACAACTCCCATTAATTTTCCTAAAATAATAGAAACTACAAGATTAATAGCTGCTGCAAATACATATACATATCTTGTCTTTACATACAATCCTGTTGTATCCCTAAAATTTCCAACTACTATCATAATCCCTGGAATATAAATATTAAGTACAGTCGCTAGTACAATCCAATTTGACAATATATATTCTTTTCCCAACCAAAGTGTTATGAAATCATTCAGCAAACCCAGTAAGCAAATTGTAGCAAATGCATATATCCAAAAATTGAATAAACCAATCGCATCAAAATTCTTCTTAGCGTTTCTAATATCTTTTTCTGCTATTAATGAACCAACACTTCCTTTAATGGCTTCAAAAATTAAAGCGGCAACTCCGCTAACACAACCACAAAGCATCGTATAATTGGAATATAATCCAACCACAGTTGTACTAATAAGAACTGATATAAGAATATTATCCGTTGCATTTAATACAACTCCTGCCACACGATATATAACCATAGCTTTAATACCTTTAAAAAGATTTTTCTTTTTGACTTTTTCTAATTTATTATGGTTCTTCCTTAAAAAAGGATAATACTTATCCGCAACAATAGAAGTACATATATTAACAATTATCGTACTTGCCAGTTGCATAATCAGATATCCAATATAACTGTGTGTTATATATAATATAAGAATTTCTAAAATATTTGCAAGAACTATTCCGAAAGTCGCTATGAGTTTATTAACATAATTTCTTTGATCTGCAATTAATAATGTTTGCTTATATGCACATAAATATGTAACCGCTGTATTTGACAAAAGTAATAAATATATTACTGTCAAATTTGCCACATCACTTGGTAAGTTTACTAAAACTCCTAAAAACGGAATACAAAGACATCCTATACCAAAGACTAAAATTGCAATTACTCTATATGTCTTTTTAAAGAAATTCATATACGCTTTTATTTGCTCAATATCCCCTTCTGCAATTGGTTTATATAGTGCAAATGAAATAGCTGCTCCTATCCCCAAATCAGCCATAGAAAGAACAGAAAGTATATTTCCAAACACTCCATTTATTCCTAAATAATCCGCTCCTAATAATTTTATAAAATATGTTCTTACAACAAAGCCCAAAACAAGATTTACCAATTGACAGATAATAGTAATCGCTATATTTTTAGCTGAATTTATTGTTCTACTTTTATTATTTAACATTTATCTTCTTATCACCTTTTCCACCTGAAGCTTCAAAAAATATTTCAACACTTTTAAGCCAAGAAAATCTGGCAATTTATAGTTTTTCTTTCTTGCATAATACATAATTTCTTTAATAAAAACATCTTTTGTTCTAATAGAAAAATATTTATATTCTATCCAATACGCTTCTTTATTCTTATAATAATCATCCAAATCAAAAATTTCTGAAAATTCATTCAAAATCCCCAGTATATCTAATGTTAGCATAGTCCTTATACATTTATCACATTTTGAACAATTTTTTACTTTTTTCTTATTCGCTAATATTTTGTTATTACAAACATCTAAATACTTCTTTGCGACTTGATTCTTTGCAATAAATCTAGTTTTATCAAATCTTTCTATATCATTAGAATCTGATATCATTTCAAAAGCTTCTGTTCTCAAAAATGCTTGCAAAAATATATCATAATGTGCTGTATCTTCAAAATTCATTTCAAATTCATTTAATGTATACCCCGCAGAATAGTAATATGTACCTATATAACCTTCAAAACATAATATATTTGCCATCGCAAACAAAGTATGAACTTGTACATATCTAAATCCCTCATAAAAATCCCATAAATTTGAATCAATAGTTACAAGTGGAATTTGTAAAGCACTACTAACCTCAAGCTTTCTTCTTTTTTCCTCAGCAAAATTTTCTATTGCTTTTTTTTCATCACAATATAATCTATACAAATTATAATAACACAATGTATTTATTTGGTAATTTTTCTCTTCTACTTCCTTATTTTTTAAAATAGAATAAAAACAGTCAACTCCCCCTGATAGCCCTGTAGCAACAGCACATCCCTTATTTATTTGTGTAGTATTTGCAATAATATTTATCATTTGTAATCTAGAATTCATCTTATGAAGTTCTGGTTGAATATATTTTTTTATTCCCCACAACAGCCTTTCTGAAACTGGACTGTTTAAAATCAAGTCTTCTCCGCTTTGCATAGCTGGTATAAGTAAACCAACAAGAAATGCATCTGCAACATTCACTTGAATTTTAGTCTCATTTTCAATATCTGTCAAAAAATAACATTCCTTTTTTCTACCATCTTTAAACGTAATCATTGTTGAAAGTTTACTTTCACTTCCATTTGAATTCAACTTTATTTTTGAAACTTCCATGATTCTCTCTCCCTAATATTTAATAGTCTAGTAACAAGTTTTAAAGTATATCCTTGTGCAAATGGCATCAAACTAAAATCATGTGAATATAATCCTAATCCTTTAGAATCTCCTTGTGCATACCATAATACCCCTTTATCAGTTGTACATTCCATCAACGCAGATATACAATTTTCTGCTGCTTTAAGATATTTTATATCCTGGCTTAATTCATAACAATCTAAATACAAATTTCCAATTAAGCTTGTTCCAGAAGTTTCACATGAACCACTAAATGTTATAAGCCACGAAAACCCTTTGTTACCCTTTTGATATAATAATAGCTTATCAGCTAATGAAATCATCACTTGTCTATATTTTTCATCTTCAATAAACGCTTCTAATCCCAATATATACCATCCAATTCCTCTTCCCCACGCATTTACTCCCAAACAATCTCTTGTATTAATATTGTAAGCATGATATGGAAATCCATTATTAAGATCCAACCCTTTTTGGACAAAATCATCCATCTGTCTATATGCAATCATCTTTGCTTCTTGTACATTATATACTTCTCCATATAACATTAAAAAAGGACATATCATTCCTAATGTATCTACAAAACGAAGTTCTAACATATTATTTCGATAGGGTATTGTCCCATCTTTCTGCTGAGTATTTTTAATAATTTTATACATTTCATCCATAGCTGGTTTTACTTTGATGGAATCTCCATATTTTAATATTACATATGCCAACAATGAATAGTCAATAGTATTTGGTATACTCTTCCAAGCTCCCTTTTCATTAATCCAATTACTATATAATTTAGAATTATCTATTACTTTTTTATCCATAAATAATCCCTCTATTAATCCTGCATTTTGCCATGATTGAATAGATCCATTTCGATTTAATCTCAAAACTTTTGCTATAAATGGATGTTTGTATTTTTCTGTAATTGGAACTATCGGCATTTTATCCAACCACTTTTCTGCAACGCTACTCAAAGAGTATTTCCATGTATAAATATCTGAAACTCCCCCATATATATCTCTTCTAAAACCATTCAAGGCATATCCATTAATAACACTATATATTTTATTTACAACACGACTCATATTTTACCCTCATCTATATGCCACTCTAACCATTTTTTTACGCTACTATGTAATATCCACTTCCTTCAAAAAGTCAATTGATTTATCCACCTCTTTTTGAAAATCAACTGTATCGCTTTGAATCTTTCTAGTAAACTCAATATATTGTCTATTCTGTTTTTCGGACGAATCGCAAAATCTTTCTTGATTATTAAATAACGTTAGTAACGATGTAATTCTATTTGACATCTTATCTGCTCCGCTTCTTGGAAATACGAAAAAGTTTTTTTCATATATATTTGAAAAAACACAAGCATGGAAACTATCAGTAAACACACAATCTGAATATTTGATTAATGATACAAACTCCCCTGGAGAAACATCGTACAATTTTACATCTCCAAATTTCTCATCACATTTCCTCTTTTGTCCATTTAAAAATGGCAAAGTAACAATTTTCAATTCATGAGCATCCGCATATTCTCTTGCTAATTGCCGTTCTATAATACCTTCTCCAAGAAAATAACAAAACAAATATTTTTCTTGAATTCTCTTTCCAAAACAAATTTCATCCCATTCATTTTTTGACAATAACAATGTCGGGTCTAAAACATGTTGAATTTCTACTTTCACCAATGGTTGTAAAAGTTCAACTGAATCTTTTTCCCGAACAGAAATTTTTGTATAATCTGCAAGATTCTCTTTAAAAAGTTTTTGTCTTTCAGCTGTAAGCTCATTTGTGCCAACACTGGCTGCATAGGAATATTTAGGTTTATTTTCAACAAACTTCAAAAAATATGCTTCATCATACCAATCCATATTCCAAACTTGATCACTCCCAGTAATAAATGCATCGTATGAGTCATTGCTCTGAGATATTGTATCTTTAGAATATACTTCCAATGAATGTGGAATCCTTGTTCTAAACTCCTCAAGCGCATTAGAACGTTTCTTCATATTTCCCCAAAATTCTTTTTCTTTTACTCTTAAAAATCGGATTTTCACTGCATTTGCTATTCGCCTCATATTCCACTTACGTATCACACTAGATAACTCTTGTGTATTTTCGTGAATATATTGAATTTGTTCTGCATCATAACCAAGTGCATTAAGTTTTTTACAAAGAGCGTATGCCTGTAATAATCCACCATAATTTTGGCTTCCATAATAATGTGTAATAATTCCTACTTTCTTCATAAACTCCTACTTCCGTTTAACTGTATATTTTAATAGCTTAAATAAAAGCCAAATTTTTAAAGTATATGTATCTTTTTTTATATCACTTAATTGCAATGCTTCAAAAAAATTTTTATTATGCAAAAGATATCTCATATACTCTCTTTTATCACTATCTATTTCGGATTTCAAAGTATTTACAATATCCATAATTGTACAATATACAAAATACGTACTTATATCCTGCTTTGAAATACTCCATTTTCTACCGTACTCCCTACGAATAACATATAAAGGTTCTAAAGTATTTTTAAATCTTGCTGGTTTTGCTGATGATTGACTTCCCTCTCGATGAATATATCGATAATAGCAGTGAGAATCAAACCAAGTTCTTTCAAGATTATCAAATACCTGCATCTGAAACACTGCGTCTTCTCCATATCCGATATCATTCGGCATACGAATATGAAATTTTTCTATAAAAGTTCTCCGATATATTCTATTACAAGGTCCACCAAAGACATCTTCTCCCATAAGTGTTGGACAAATCATTCTCAATATATTTTCACGGTTTAACAATTGATCTGTAGGCACTTTTTCCTGTGATGCACATTCTCTTCCGTCTGAATAACAATTCAATATATTGCACAAAACAACATCCAATTCATTTTCATCTGCAATGTCTATCAAACATTTATACATTTCAGGCTCTATATAATCATCTGCATCTACAAATCCTATATATATTCCTTCAGCAATGTCTATCCCTGCATTTCTAGCCGAACTAGGTCCTCCATTTTCTTTGTCTATGATTTTAATACGTTTTTTATCCGTATCTGGATGCTGACTCTTATATTTTTCCAATACATTCATCGTCTGGTCTGACGATCCATCATTAATACAAAGAATTTCTATCGACTCTATTGTCTGATTCCAAATTGAATCTAAACACGATACTATTAATTTTTCTCCATTAAATATCGGTACTATTACAGATACTTTATAACTCAATATTACTCCTCCCACAAAGATTCTAATTTTTTAATTTCTTCAGAAGAATATGTACATTTTTGCAAATTCTCAACTAATTGTTCCCGAAACTCAACATTATTTATTATCTGCTTGATACCTTGTACCATCTCTTCTTCATTATCACAAATTACACCTGTTGTCCTATCTACAATTTGTTCCTTGAATTCCGGAATACTAGATACTACAATCGGCTTACACAGCACTTTTGCCTCTGCTACAGTGATTCCATATCCTTCCCATCTAGATGGTTGTACATAAACATCACAGCATCTCATATATGGATATGGATTTGATTTTGCTCCTAGTAAATGGAAACACCTTTCCACTCCATAATCCTTAATCAATTTCTCTAAATTTGCACGTTCCTCACCTTCACCAACTACAAACCACTCCGCTTCAACTCCTAACGTTCTAAGAGCTGCTAAAACTCGTATAGCTCCATCTATATTTTTCGAATTCGTCAGCCGCCCTACAGTCAGTAATCGAACAGTTGACGTTTCCACATTCATTTCCATTATTTTTTCCTGTGCCATACTATAAATCAATTCTGGCGAAACTATATTTTTAATAATCCGTATTTTTCGCTCCATAAATGGGAAATATTTTAACATAGTCTCTCTAGTATGTTCAGAAACAACTGCTAAATAATCTAGTTGTTTAAAATATTTTTCATCTAATTTTCTGTTATGCGGAATTGTATCATAATCTGTATGCATAAAAGCAATCTTCTTTTTTGCTTTAACATGATCGACTACAAAATAAGTTGTCTTCTTCTCCAAAAAGCCGATAGCGACATCATACTCATTCGGAATATCCGAGTAAAGATGAACGCTATTCTCCCAGCCTATATATTCTTTTTCACGTTTTATATATCTACTAAAGCAACAGCCAATTAGCCATTTCAAACTATAAATACTTCTCCTTATATAGCCATGAATTAAATAAGTAAACCAATCTGTTTTAAAATTTTTTTGCAAAGCATCAACTTTCGAAATTGGAATAATATTAACTCCTTCTGGTATCTGATGCATAAATGCACCTGATGCTCGAAACAAATATAATGATATATCATACTTGCTCTGATCAAGTGAGGATAGAATCGTTACCAGACTCTTTTCCGCTCCTCCAATACCAAGTGATTCCATTACAAACAAAACTTTTTTTTTCATAAATTAAATCCTTCCACTTATATCTCAATAAATATATCAATTCTAATATTTTATCTTAGCTAACAATCATATCATAATACATCATCAGCTTTTTTGCCCATGCTTTAGCAGTATAATTATCTAATATAAATTGATATGACTCTTTCAACGCTTCTTCTGATATAACAATTCCCCCTAAAATAATTTCTTCCATCTTAGTGGCCAATTCAGTACTATTTTTATTTTCAAATGTTATTACAGAAGGTTCCTTAAATGCCCAAGACACTCCTTCTATATCACTTGATAATATTGGTGTACCAGAAAGCATCGCCTCTGCAACAGCATATGAAAACGTTTCTCTTCTGCTCGCAGAAATAAACCAATCGTTTTCATGAAAATACAATTCTATATTTTCTGTTTGAGGTATAATTTCAATTTCATTTGGAATAATATCCCCAAAATATTGATGTATTACATTCCTTGTATCAACACCATCTGTAATTTTCACCTTAAAGTTCAAATTTTTCTTCTTTAATAATTTAATCGCTTCTACCAAAATGTCCAAGCCTTTATGATCAGCTCTCCCACCAAAATTTAAAAAAGAAATAGGTTTTGAATTCTCTTTTTTCTTATAATGAATTCTCTCCTCTTCTATTCCATTCGGCAACAAGAAGGCTTCCTTTTCATATCCAAATCTATTTAATTCTTCTTGGAAACTTTTCCCCAAAATTATAATATGGGCTTTTTTCCCAAGCACATGATATTGATGATATAACACATATCTTTGATACAATTGTTTTAATGAATTTTGAACAAGTGTCCGTGGATTATGATGATGCCATACAACTTGTGCATCTATAAAATTAGCTTTTACCACATATTCATCATAGCCATCAAAATGCGAATGAATAATCGCTGGTTTTTCTTGTTCAAAAATATTTTTTAATATAAAAATTAACCTTCTATCCAAAAACATTTTACATTTTTTAATGGGAGAGGGAACAAATACTACATTCCGCTTTTTGATAAAACTATCTATCCACTTTACACTTTTACATTCTTCTGGAAAGACATATACCATTCGATTATTTCCATTTAACTTGAGCTGCTTTTCAAGCGTTTCTAACGAAGCTATAAAATTTCCTTTATACGGAGCTGCATAATTAGCAATATGCAATATCGTCTGATTTTCCATAATTATTTCCCCTTTTCCATTAACCAATAAAGTTTTTTTATCTCCTCTTCATTTCCTCTGCAAATCTCTTTTTGCTTTGCTATAATATAATCTGTAAGTTCCTGATTATCAATCAATTTCTTTACCCCTTCATATACTGCATTTCCATTCATCTCAACAATTAATCCTGTCTCTCCATCAACAAGCTGATTATTTACTGTCGAAAAATTCGTAGCAACTACTGGTTTTCTTAAAATTTTAGCCTCTTCAATAGCAACCGCTTTTCCCTCGAATCTAGATGGATGAACAATAATATCTGCATTTCTCATATAATCATAAGGATTGTTAGTCGCACCAAGAAATATTAATTCAGCACATTCTCCATATTGTTTCCGACATTCTTGACAAAATTCCTTCTCTGTTACAGGTCCCACCATATACCAACGCACCTTGTAACCATCATTTAATAATCTATAAAGCGCCTCAAAAACCAAATCTATCCCTTTATCCTTGCATACTCTTCCAACCGTAACAATTCTAACTCCATCAAAATCATCCTGAAATGTATTACTATTTAACGGAAACAAATTTACTGTTTTTTCCGAATTAATGTTTTCAATACAGTATATTTTATCTGCATACTCGGGAAATACCTTCTTCATAGACTCTACACATTCATCTGATACTGTCACAATGGAAGATACTAATTTATAATATTTTCTATCCGCATTCTTATAAAATGGCCATTTCAAATAATCACTATGGAAATAAGAAATCTTCTTTTCAGCATGAACTTTTTCTACCATATAATATAAAATCTGTTGTCCATTATAATCAATTGCAACATCATATTTCTTTTTTAGTTTTGGAACTGCCTTAATCATAAAAGCCGCCCCTTTCCCTTTATCAAATAGCCAAAAAAGACATGACAGCAACCTATGAATTGCCAAATAAATTTTTCTATTTTTCAGCAAAGATAACACTGCACTTTTACCATTTCCGAAATAAATAGGATCAACTATTGTCGGCAAAATACTCACTTGTTCAGGAATCAAGTCCATAAAAATTCCTGTTGGATTAAAGAGTAATAAATCCACATCATATTTTTCATAATCAAAACATTGAAGTACAGAAATTAAACTCTTTTGAAAGCCACCAATCTCCATATTAGAACATAAAAATAATATCTTTTTTTTCATCTATAATACTCCTGATATTTCTTCAAACAAAATATTATGATATGTTGAAAACATTTGCATTTGATAACATCCAAATGCAAAAAACAATATAACCATAGCCATAATCACAACACGCTTACTTTTTTCTTTAAATAAGTCTGGCACATACGATACTCCGCAAAGAGCCGGTATCGAAAAATAGAAATCAATACGTGCAAAAAATACATATTTGTAAGAAATAATGCCTATACATGATGAGATTAAAGCAGAAAATAATATTGATGAATCTACTCCTATTTTTTTTTCACAATATTTAAATTTTATGATTAATAAAGAATACGGAACTAGCCAAACTAAAATTCGAATTGCCTTTACCCCATAACCTCCAGATAGCATATCCTCCAAAAAGTGATCGTATGTCGATCCTGTAGTTAACATTGCTGACATTATTGTCTGGAAATTTATAAAAACAAACAATGTTGCAGCAATGATAAATACGGTAGACCAATCTAATCTTTTCTTACGAAGTACAAAATACATTGGTAGCATCAGCCATGCACTTTGATGAATTCCGGCGGCAAGAATTACTAAAAGAAAATATAGAATCAATTTTTTCTTTCTAGCCAAGTCATAACACCAAACTATAATAGCTACTGCCATGTACTGACGTATAATATTCATCGAAGTAAAGTATGCTCCCCCTGCAATATATAAAAAAATAACTAATGATAATGATTTCACATGTCTTGAAAAGAAAATAACAAGTGAAACATTAGTGATAATTGCAGCAATTAATATAAGAAACTGATTTGACTTAAATATATTAGCTGAAATCCAATATAACATCTGCGAAATCCATTCCTCTTCAAAGCCAAAATTTATTTTAAATGGTATCCCTTTCATTGCATCAACCATTTGACGATAATTATATTCATCGCTTTGGTAATAATTCATATATCGAAACCCTGAGACAACACATAAAAATATGATCAGAATTACTACATATCTTTTATTAAAGTGTAATTTATTTCTCTCATCTCTCCATCCCGTTCTTTCTGCTTGATAAGCAAGACAACAAGATATTACAAGTGTAACTAAATATACAATCATCTTATCTCCTTCATTTTAGCAATTACCCAAATACTTCTTTTTCCAATATAGTTGAAGAATTTTCGCTGGTAATGCACACATACAAGTAATACCCCTACTTCCCGAATTGTTTATAATTTTTCTAAGCGACCACTTTGCTTGATAGCCATATACATCATAAAGTAATCCACATTTAATCTTTGTCTTTAGTGGGAATTCTGGATAAAAAGCCATTTTACTATTTTCCATTCCTCCCAAAGGATTTCTCATTCTCATTGCTCTTCCTGACTTTGTCAACCCACCATCCAAATATTCCGTTATATAAATAATCTTATTTATATACAACATATTATACCTTCTTGCAATCTGCCACCAAACATAATTTTCCCCTTGAAAACGCTCATTTTCAAATACCGGAAATTGATATTGACGTAATATATCTGTTCTCCAAATTTCTGCCTTATCTCCCGAAATATTGCATTTAAGACGAATATTAATATCATTATCAATTGATTCATTTTCTGGAAATGGTTTACCAATACATTCCTTCTCGCTATATCCCCTAAGGTATGCAACACCACATAAATCATTTGCTCTTATCATCTCTATATTGCAATACACTTCTTCAATAGCATTTGTCGTTAAAACATCATCACTATCAACAATAAATGTAAGATATGTATCTATCATCTGAAAGCCAACATTTAATGCTGTATGTTTCCCACCATTTACCTTTTTAATATAGTTTATTTCAAAATCCGCCTTCTTCAAAAATTTTTTTACAACTTCTTCTGTGTTATCCTGACTGCCATCATCAATTATAAGCCATTTAAACCTCTTTTCTGTCTGTTTTCGTAGGCTCGCAAATAAATCTCGTAATTGCTCTGCTCTATTATAAGTTGGTGTCAATACTGTAATCATTTCATTCATTATATTTCTCCTCTATGTTTTCACTCCCCAAACTATTTCCGCTCTTTTGTAAAATAAAATTTTTGAATCCACTCTGCATTTTGCTTAATATCAAATCCTGCTTCTTCAATCATTCGATAAGCCTCTTTTTTCCGTTCTCTCTTCTTTTCTATCTCTTCTACCCATTCAGATATCGTTCCGTTTATATCTAAAAATCTCATATTATCTATAACATTGATTTCTTGTGTGATTGTCCCCGAAACAACACACGGCAATCCCGCTGCCTGCGCCTCCACAAGTGTTACTGGAAGTCCTTCAAATAAAGACGGAAATACGAACACATCCATCGCCTGCATTAACTCCTGAATATCTTCTCGAACGCCCAAGAACATAACTTTTTCATTCAATCCTAAGTCTCTAACTTTTTCACGAATCTTTTCTTCTAATTCTCCTGTTCCTACAAGTAACAATACTGCATTTTCATTTTGCTTACATACTTCATTGAAAACATTAATCAGAAACTCATGATTTTTTTGAAGATTAAATCGCCCAACATGTCCCAGCACAAATTTATCTCCAATTCCTAGTTCTTCTCTCTTCTGATGTGCAACTTCTGAATTATAAACAAATTTTTCAGCGTCAATAGCATTACGCATAACTATAAAAGGACGATTCTTGAACATCCACTTTCCGGCTTCTTCTCCACATGCAAACAAGTCTGTCGCATACTTTGGAATTAAAGAACGCGAATATAATTTCACTAAATATTTTAAATTTCTTTCCTGACTTGTATTGTGACTATGTGCAATCCTAACTGGCACTCCATATTTTTTCGCTGCCCTCAATGGATATGCGCTCATGCAGTCTAAATGGGAATGCACGATCTTATATTCCGGATGCTCCCGAAAGAAATCATCTAATTTCTTCAAATATCCTTTTTTATCAAACGGATTCAATGGTGGCAGATGATAAATCTTTCCACCTAACTTTAGTATCTCATCGTCATAATCTTTCTTTCCGTCTCGGTGCGTCAGAAAATCAAACTGTATTTTTGTTCTGTCGATATGGCGGTAATAATTCATAATCATCGTTTCAAGACCGCCTCGGTTCATATGTGTCACAACATGTAATACTCTTATCGGCTCTGCCATTATCTCTCTATCTCCCTTATCGTTTTCCCTACAACCTTTTTCTTATCAAACTTCTCCTGCACCACTTCTCTCGATGCCTGTCCCATTCCTTTTCTCTCTTCATATGCAAGCGCAAGGAACTTCTCCATCTGCTCTAAAAGCGATTCCGCATTTTTCGCTTCAGCCAGATATCCGTTTCTTCCTTCTTCCACTGCTTCCAAACATCCATGTATATTAGATGTAATCAGTGGTCTGCCCATCGCCCCGGCTTCCAAAAGTGTATTTGCCATTCCCTCATGATAAGACGGCAATACAAAGCAATGACAGTTCTCAATAAACGGTTTAACATCTTTTTGGTATCCGTGATACACAACCACACCCTTTTTTACAAGCTCTTCGATTCGTGACTTGTAATCATCTTCCATCGGTCCCACAACGTCAAAAAAGACATCAGAACGTTGCTGTGTGATCCTCTCTGCTGCCTCAAATAACTCGTCCACCCCTTTTTCTTTCATCACACGTCCGATAAACAGAAATCGAGTTCCCTCGTCAGAAGGATACTCACTAAATGGATAGTCCGCAAGATTAACACCCGCTCCATTCAGCACACAAATCTGTTTTTCTTTTAATATGTGTAAATCTAAAAAGGTCTGCTTATTCCCTATATTTTCAAAAAATACTACTTTTGCTTTTTTCAAAGCAATCTTATATAAAAATATTACTAATTTCTTTATCATGCTTTCGCTCTGAAATGCCGTTCCAAGCCCTGTGATATTCACTGCATACGGAACACGGAGTATACGACACATCAAACCACCATAAATATTCGGCTTAATTGTATAAGTAATAACCATATCTGGATGTAATTTCTTAATTAATTTCCAATAAAAAAACATAAGCTTTGCATCTGTCTTTGGATTAATTCCTCTACGATCTATTGTCGTATCCACAAATGTACAACCAAATTTTACTAATTCATCTATTCTCTCTCCATTTGGTACTGATATATATACTTCAGCATTCATTTGTAAAAATTTTTGCAAAAGTTCTTTTCGAAAATTATACAATCCCACAGAATCATTAATTAATACTAAAATTCGCTTTTTCATTGTACTCCTTTAACATATTCAACCACAGCATCCAGTTTGAAAATTCGCGCTTCTTCTCGCATATCCGCTTTATAATCTTCATCTCTATAGACCGCGTCTTCCCTAATAATTCTTATTGTATGTATTGGATAAAGTTTGCGAATATAAAAATCCTTTTTAGGATTATCCCCTACATAGACCATTTCATCAAACTGTATATCAAATTCATCACGGATTATTTCAAACGGTCTTGGATGTGGTTTCCAATATTCCCTTCCTAATTCTTCTGTAACTATAATACTGTCAAAATATCTTTCTGCCTGTAATACTTTCAGCTTATTATTTTGAGTTTCTCTATAGCCATCTGTAATGATTCCTAGCTTAATATTTTTTTCTTTTAATACTTTCAGTGTAGGAATTACGTCACTAAAAAACTCTATACTCGGAAGATGATTTCTATAAATGGATACTAGCTCTAATATTTCTGAAATTTCAAAGTTAACTTGTTTTTCTTCAAACAAACGGTTAAAAACATTTTTGCTATCTTCTTTTAACAACTCCAATAGTCTTCTTTTTGTATTTGCTATACTCCACCCATATTTATCATACAAAAATTCTGCAACTTTTTGATATCCGCTTTCAATATATTGATGTTCAGAAATAAGCGTATCATCCAAGTCAAATACAACCGCTTTAATCATTGAATTTAACCTCTTTTGTATCTCCCGCCTTAAGCATAATGGTATCATCAAATCTCAAAAACAAACTGTTTTCTTCATAGTTTTCATTATAACTCAGTTTTTCTCCCATTAATAAACGGAAGAGATTTTCGCAAGAATCTGCACCAGCCATGATTGTCATCGGTGCTCCTCCTCCAAATCTAGGATTAATTTCTATGTACTCAATCCCTTTGGCCGTTTTCATACATTGTACTGTGATATGACCAATCGGTTTAAGTTCTTTCATTAACCGTGTTACATCTTCTATAATTTCTTGGTCTTTTACAATTTGTCCTTTCGCAATCTCACCACTTCTTGTTGCAAGGCGTCTTCTAGGTACCATTGTTATAATATTACTGTCAAAATCCAAGAAAACATCAATTGTATATTCATCTCCAACCATCAATTCTTGAACCAATGGATTTTTTATATATTTTCTGAAAAAATTCAATTCCTCCAAATTATTTACCTGAAAAGCATTAATACTGGAACTTCCATCTTTCGGTTTTATAAAAACAGGAAACTCCACATTTCCATTATCCATATCTTCATCTTTAAGCATAGCCGGCACTTTAAAACCGTGTTGCTCAAAAAATTGTTGTGTATTAATCTTATCTCTACAATATCTAATTACTTCAATATCAGATATTAAAACTTTCGCATTGGTAACATTTTCAATCAGTTCTTTATTTTCCGCCATGCTCAAAAGCTCTGTGTCTATCGTTGGAACAATTAATTTGATATCTTCTTTATTGCAAACGTCAATAATAGACTGAATATAATTTTCATTTCCTATTCTTGGAATCAAATAATGCTCATCTGCAAAATAAATAGCTGGTGCCATATCTGAAATATCTGCAGCCACTACTTTACTTTTGATATTTAATTTTTTTGCAGCCTTCTGAAAGCATTTTACTAATTCTACTCTTCTTCCCGCACTCAAAACCAAAATATTATATTCCATCTTTAATCCTCTTTCTTTTTCTTCTCTGTTCCCATAAAAACTTCCATAGTTGCACTCGTATCCGAACTAATTCCATCTCGTTTCAACACATTCCAGATCGTCTGAAAGATAATCTTCCAATCACCCAAAAATGTCACATGATCCACATACTCTACATCGTATTTGAATTTCTGCTCCCAGCTGATTGCATTTCTTCCATTTGCCTGAGCAAGCCCACTGAGTCCCGGACGCACTTCATGGCGGCGTCTCTGCTCTGCATTATATCTCGGAAGATATTCTACAAGAAGCGGACGCGGTCCAATGATGCTCATATCTCCTTTTAAGATGTTAAAAAGCTCCGGCAGCTCATCCAAACTTGTGGAGCGCAAGAATTTTCCGAATTTTGTAAGTCTCACTTCGTCCGGAAGCAATTCTCCATTCTCATCCCGCTCATCTGTCATCGTGCGGAATTTATACATATTAAATATCTTTTCGTCCTTCCCCGGACGCGGCTGGCGAAACAGCACCGGACTTCCGAGTTTCACCCGCACCAGTGCTGCCACAACCGCTATGATAGGAGATAGAACTATAATCGCCAGCAAAGACAATAAAAAATCCATCCATCGCTTGACATATTTTTTATACACTACTCGCTCACCCTTACTTTATTTCTGAAATAACCCTCTCACTACTTTGATAATACGTTCCATATCTGCTTTTGTATTCTTGATATCACTTGGCAGACAAAGTCCTCTGTTGAAGATATCTTCTGCGACACTTGTTCCGTCTGTCTTCATTGTGATGAAATCACAGTTCTCATATACCGGCTGCATATGCATTGGTTTCCAAATCGGACGGCTCTCGATATTCTCATCACTCAATGCGTTGATGATATTCATCGGTGTTACCTTGCTGTCTTTAGAAAGTGTCATTGCTGACAGCCAGTAGTTTGCTTCACAATCTTCCGGAATCGGATTCATTGTAATCTCAGGAATATCTTTAAACGCATCTTCATATGTCTCATAAATATTTCTCTTCAAAGAAATATTCTCATCTAAATAATGAAGCTGTCCTCGACCGATACCGGCTGTAACATTTGACATACGGTAGTTATAACCGATTTCTTTATGCTGATAGAACACTTCCTGCTCTCTCGCCTGCGTTGCAAGGAATTTTGCCTTTTCAATCGCTTTCTGATCCGGTGACACAAGCATACCGCCTCCGGATGTTGTGATAATCTTATTACCGTTGAATGAGTAAATACCAAATTTACCAAAAGTACCAGTCTGCTGTCCGTGATATGTTGCGCCCAAACTTTCTGCTGCATCCTCAATCAAGATTGCATTGTTCTCTTCACAGATTTTCATAAGCTCATCCATTTTCGCCGGAGTTCCGTATAGATGTACAATCACAACAACTCTCGTATCTGGATATTTTTTAAACGCTATACGCAACGCTTCTGGATCCATATTCCAAGTATCTTCCTCGGAATCGATAAAAATCGGCACTGCATTCTCATAGCAAATCGGATTACATGTTGCTGAGAATGTAAGAGAAGATACGAATACATTCTCACCCGCTCTGACACCTGCAAGCTTCAACGCAAGATGGATTGCCGCTGTTCCAGCGCTGACTGCCGCTGCATATCCGCCATGTACATACTGAGCAAGCTCTTTTTCAAATTCATTGACATTCGGTCCAAGCGGAGCTACCCAATTTGTATCAAATGCCTGTTTTACAAATTCCTGTTCCAATCCACGAATCGTTGGGGAAGATAAGAAAATTCTCTTTGCTTCCGGTTCTTTATGCTCTTTGATCACATATGCAGGAACGATTTCTTTTACGAGCTCTCGGATGTTATCACTGTTGTTATCCGCCGCAATCTGTAAAGATCTCAACTGTCTTAAAAATTCCGTCTCATCGAATTCAATTGGTTTTCCGATATGAATCAGTTTATTCGCTGTATCCTGCATTCCTTCTTCATCCATTAGAAGTTCTTCATACAACTTCTCACCCGGACGAAGTCCTGTGTATTTAATCTCAATATCTTCTCCGACTTTGTATCCTGACAAACGAATCAAGTTCTTTGCAAGATCTGCAATCTTAACTGGTTCTCCCATGTCAAGCACAAAAATTTCTCCGCCTTTTGCATAAGCTCCTGCCTGAAGCACAAGAGATACCGCTTCCGGAATTGTCATAAAGTATCGAATAATATCCGGATGTGTAACCGTTACCGGTCCACCTGCTGCAATCTGCTTTTTAAAGAGCGGAATGACACTTCCGTTACTTCCAAGGACATTTCCAAATCGTACCGCTACGAATTCTGTATCATATTTATTGTTCATTGTCTGTATGATCATCTCACAGATACGTTTTGACGCACCCATGATACTTGTCGGATTCACCGCTTTGTCTGTAGAAATCAGAACAAACCGTTCCACACCATACATACCCGCTGCCGTAGCCAGATAATATGTACCGACGACATTATTCTTGATCGCCTCATTCGGGCTGCTTTCCATAAGCGGCACATGCTTATGCGCTGCTGCATGGTAGATTACGTTTGGACGGTATTTTTCCATAATCTCATTGATACGATGAGAGCTTCTGACAGAGGCAATCAGCACAACTAAGTCGAGATTTGGATATTTCCGCTGTAATTCCTGCTGTATATCATATGCGCCATTCTCATATATATCCACGATGATCAGCTGTTTTACATCGTGTGATGCCAGCTGACGGCACAGCTCACTACCGATGGAACCGCCTCCACCGGTTACCATGACAACTTTTCCCTGAACATATCCAAGAATCTCATCTAAATTCGTCTGAATCGGCTCTCTTCCGAGCAAATCCTCAATATTCACTTCTCTTAATTGTGACACGCTGACCTCTCCGTCAATCATCTGGTAGATTCCCGGAAGGATCAGAAGATCGCAGCCTGTATCTTTGCAAATCTCTACCAAATCTCGAATCACCTGCTTAGAAGCGTTCGGGATCGCGATGATAATCTTGTCGATATGGAAACGCTCTACTGCTTTTTCAATCTTATCACGTCCGCCGACAACCGGGCATCCCTGAACGTATTTTCCCTGCTTTTCAGGATTGTCATCAATCATACAGCATGCTCTTCTTGTGACATTCTTACTCAGACCAATCTCTTTTACAATGGCAGCTCCGGCATCTCCGGCTCCTATTACCATAACATTGGCAATCTTCTCTTTCTTGCCGCGCGCGTGGAATTCATTGCGCATATAACGCACAAATCGATACCAAAAACGAATCACGACAACTAAAATTTCTAAAAATGTAATATATAAAATCGGATAGCTCTTTGGTGCGCCCACACCTGCAATCCACATAACAATCCAGTTCAAAATTCCGGCTGTCAATACTGCCAGCCCGGCATTCACCAACTCATTGACACTTGCATACTTCCAAAGACTTGTATACAGGTGGAACAGTGCAAATATCGCCACTGTAATTACAACATTGAACGGCATATACCCATATACCGACCGTAGTACATCCGTTTCGATATCCGAAAATACGAACTCACTCTGTACCCAAAGTGCAAGGAACGATGCGACCCCCATCGCAATAATGTCAAGCAATAACAAAACAAATGCTCTGACACGCCACTGAAAGTTTCCCAAAACCTCTCTCATCTAACCATCCTCCAACTGTTTTATTTTGTCATATCTTATTAAAATGCCTTATCTTACCTTATCTTACCTTATCTTACTTAGTATGATATTATACGCTTTTTTAATGTTACGACATTTTTCTACTTTTGTCGACTGTTTTCCCAGAAAATTTTATACAATTTTTATTCACTTTTTAAATTGCTGCACAAAGCACTATCTATCTCCTGCCGTCACACCGCATAAATATACACCAAAAAAACAGGTGAAAAATACTCTTTATCAAAGTATTTTCACCTGTTTTGAATCTCATTTCTCCTTTGAACTCCCTTTGAGTTTCCCGGCAATCACATGTAACACCAGCGTAAGCAAAATCATACTTCCCGCTGCGATTTTTCCCGGAACAGTAACAACCGCCGCCAGTATCCCTCCAAGCATCGGCACACTCAAAGTGACTTTCCCAAGGAAGTTCTCATAGCTTATCGGCTCCATATCCTCTTTTGCATTCGCATCCCCTTTGGTGACAAACTCACCGGATACACTGTTGTTTGACACAACACGGTGCGTGATGATTGAACCATTCTCTAAAGAGCCGTAAAATGCAATCACATCACCTTTTTCGATTCCGGACGGAGCCGTATTTTTTACATATACAAGGCTGCCTGTCGGAATTGCCGGCTCCATACTTCCACTGATCACTGTGTAGATCTGATACCCCGCAATCCGCGGAACTGTCAGCGGAATACATACGACAATGACAAGCGCCAGAAGAATTGTTCCCACGACACTGCACACCGTCGCTGCAATTGGTTTTTTCATCTAGTCTCTCCCTTTAGAATGTCTTATTTCTTTTTAAATCGTTTCACATATACAAATCCGGCTGCCGCCAATGCAGCTACTGCTACTACTGCAATTGTTGCGTAGATTGGAATACGGTTTGTTGTGCTTCCCGGACGATCCAGATCTTTGTTGTCCAAAGGCACGTCTTCATCGTCCAGATCTACTACATTTTGTGGAACTTCTGTTGTGCCCTGATTTTGGTTGTCTGTTGTTCCATTGTCCGTTGTTCCGTTGTCTGTTGTGCCCTGCGCGTCTCCGTTTGCTGTATTTCCACCGGTTGTTGTTCCCGCATTTTGTCCGGCATTGCCGCCTGCGGTTCCTGTCGTTCCGTCCAGTCTTGTGATCACTTCTGTCTCAGTTGTCACCGTATCCTCCGGAACCGGCTCATATACGAATGTAAATACATTTTCTGCTTCATTCTTGCTCAAGGTCTTTGTCAGGTTGTAAGCCTGTGGCTGATAACCTTCAATATAGTGGTAGGCAACCATCGGTCTGTCGCCGACGTTTCCGTATAAAACCTCCTCTTATGAAATTGTTCAGGAGATTTCCTTCCTCGAAAACTCCTGCTTGTAAAATTTGTGAATTGAAAGCATGAATTTTCTGAAAGGACGGATTTTTCTAAAATCCGCTATATGAAATGTACTAGATTCCGGTTAGAACCGGTTAGAATAAATAGAAAATATAATGCTTTTTTTCATCATATCATTGAACTCTCTGGCTTGCAAGAACTTTTAAAGCGCTCCTTGCAAAGCATCTTTTATTACACAGGATACCGATTCCTTGCACACAATATAAAACACCACGCAACTGCGTGGTGTCTCACGTTTTATTCTGCATATCCTTCCGGATTATTTGACTGCCATCTCCAAGAATCCTCGCACATCTCATCAAGTCCCCTTTCTGCTACCCAGCCAAGTTCTTCTTTCGCTTTTGTTGGGTCTGCATAACATGATGCAATATCGCCAGGTCTTCTCGCCTTGATCTGATATGGAATCTCTTTTCCGCATGCTTTTCCGAATGCTTTTACCATATCAAGTACAGAGTATCCGTTTCCTGTTCCAAGATTGTAAACTTTCACTCCTGCTTTTTCTTCGATCTTCTTCAACGCTTTTACGTGTCCAAGCGCAAGGTCTACTACATGGATGTAATCACGTACCCCTGTTCCATCCGGTGTATCATAATCATCACCGAACACTCCAAGGCATTCCAATTTACCAACCGCTACCTGTGTGATGTATGGCATTAAGTTGTTTGGAATTCCTTTTGGATTCTCTCCGATTGTTCCGCTCTTATGTGCTCCAACCGGATTGAAGTAACGAAGTAATACTACGTTCCACTCTGAATCTGCTGTATGAAGATCTGTTAAAATCTGTTCCAGCATTGATTTTGACCATCCATATGGATTTGTGCACTGTCCTTTTGGGCATTCTTCTGTAATCGGTACGAATGCTGGATCTCCATAAACTGTTGCAGAAGAGCTGAAGATAATGTTCTTCACGCCTGCATTTCTCATCGCATCACAAAGCACCAAAGTTCCTGCAATATTGTTATCATAATATTCTAATGGTTTCGCTACAGATTCACCTACTGATTTCAATCCTGCAAAATGAATTACTGCATCAATATCTTCTTTCTCAAAGATATTTTTCATCGCTTCTGCATCACGGATATCTGCTTCATAGAACTTAATTGTCTTTCCGACAATCTTTTCCACACGGTCTAACGCTTCTTTACAAGAATTACATAAATTGTCTACTACAACCACATCATATCCTGCACTGATCAGTTCAATACATGTATGGCTTCCGATATATCCTGCTCCACCTGTTACTAAAATCGTCATAATTGTATCCTCCTTCTAATCATCTTGTTAACAAGGACGAGAGTTTTTCTCCCGCCCTTTATTATAATACTTCACTCTAATATATACAACTATTTTGTTTCAAAACATTTTTTCTGTTATGAATTGTATTTTTTAATAATTTCCTGCATTGTATCCCATTTTGTTTCCATGTCTTCCACCAGTTTAAACTGTGTACGACATCTGTCAAGGTTATGGTTCTCTCTGTGGATCTTAAAGTATGTATCTCCCTGAAGGTGGTCAGTGAGGAATCTCATACCACATTCAAATGTCATTACTTTTGCTCCCATCGGCATCATTTCAATTTCTTTCTGTGTCAATTTTCCGCCGCATCCTTCAATGAAACCTTTTGCATACACATCAAACAATTCCATATCACAAGATACTTTTGAAAGATCCTGCTCGTCTTCTGCTGCTGTGCTTGCACCAAAACGGATAGAATCACCAAAGTCATTCATTGCAAGTCCCGGCATAACAGTGTCTAAGTCGATCACACAGATACCTTTTCCTGTCTTGTCATCAATCATGATGTTATTCAATTTTGTGTCATTGTGAGTAACACGAAGTGGAAGTTCTCCATTTGCAAGCATATCTCCGAATACATTTGCAACGTCTTCATGTGCAAGTACAAAATCAATTTCTTTCTGTACAGATGCTGCACGTCCGCACACATCTTCTTCTACCGCTTTCTTGAATGTAGCAAATCTTGCTTTTGTATCATGAAAGCCTACAATTGTCTCGTGAAGTGTCTCTGCCGGATAGTCTGCGAGCAGTCTTTGAAAATTACCAAATGAAACTGCGCTCTGATAGAAATCTTCCGGTGTCTCTACCTGATCATAGCTTGTTGCCCCTTCGATGAATTTATATGCTCTCCAGTAATCTCCCTGTGAATCCACAAAATATGGTCTGTTTGCTACAGTGCGAATTACGTTCAAAGTCTCTCTTTCCGGATCTCCACCGTTCTCGATAATCTTTTTGCGCAGATAAGAAGTCACTCCTAAAACATTCTCCATAAGTTCTACCGGTTTTGTAAAAATGGATTTGTTCATGCACTGTAAGATCACGCGCAGTCTTCCCATCTCCCCGATATCAAATGTCAAAAGGAATGTATCATTGATGTGTCCGTTTCCATATGGTCTTTGTTCAATCAATGTCCCTTCAAATCTAAAATTTGCAATTGCTTCATCTATTTGTCTATCTGAAATTCTTCCCATTATTTTTCTCCCCACAGGTTCTCTGGATACAAACCTGATTCTTTCATATTTTTAATCGCATTCACTACAACCGGTTTATCTTCTTTATATGTCACTCCGTACCATTTGTCTGCTGATGTCAGAACTGCCACTGTTGCACGGTCTTCTGCAAGCAGATTACTTACAACTGTCGGAAGGAAGTATTCACATTTCAAAGGATTTGTCTTAAGTCCTTCATCTAAAAATGCTGTAAATCCGTTCTTAATCTCCTGAAGAATGCTTGCTGTGAATCCCCACATATTCATAGAAACAATGCTTCCTTTTGGAAGTTCTGTCCATGTCTCTCCCTCATCTTCTGTGTACGCCGCTCCGTCTCCTTTTTTCTCGATGCGTGTTCTTTCCACAACGCTCACAAGCTCTCCGGCTTCGTTCATCGTGCAGACACCACGTGCCACATGACCGTTCTCAGTCAATGTATTTTCTAATTGATAACCTACCATTGTGTAACGGAATTTATCATCGTCTTCGTGTGTTGACAGATAATCATAAATTTTCTGGAATGCATCTCTTCCATAGTAATCATCTGCATTGATTACCGCGAAAGGTCCGTCAATCTCATCGATACAGCTGAATACTGCATGTGCTGTTCCCCATGGTTTCACACGTCCTTCAGGCACTTCATATCCTTCCGGCAAGTTATGTAAATCCTGGAATACGTAAGATACTTCCATTACTTCTTCCATACGTTTTCCGACAGCCTCTTTAAAATCAGCCTCATTTTCTTTTTTAATGATAAATACTACTTTTTCAAATCCCGCTTTTTTTGCATCATAGATTGAGAAATCCATAATGATATGACCTTGCTCGTCCACTGGATCAATCTGTTTTAATCCGCCATATCTGCTTCCCATTCCTGCTGCCATAATTACTAATACTGGTTTTTTCATGATTAAGACCTCCAAACCCCAATTTCTTTTCTATCTTTTATTCTAGTACAAATGTCTTTAAAAATCTTTATCTGATTAATCTCTATGTTTGTATTATTTACACTTTTTCTTTGCATTCTAGAATTCTATAAGATATAATATCATTAAAAACGCCTAAAATACAAGGGAGAAGATTTATATGAGCAATCGACGTTATGGTCTTGAGGAGACCGAACTTGAAAAACTGAATATCCGTTTACTATATATCACTCAAGCTCGATATGATACAGACTGGCACAGCATTGCCCATACGCATCATTTTACAGAATTATTCTATGTCGTTCAGGGCAGTGGCTATTTTCTTGTGGAGGATAAAAAATTTCCGGTCAAAGAAGATGACCTCGTCATCATCAACCCAAATGTTTCTCATACAGAGCTGGGCAGCAAAGGCAGACCACTTGAGTATATCGCACTTGGAATCAACGGCCTGAAATTCAAAGACGGGAATCTTGACACCACCTATGATTACAGTCTGCATAATTTTCATGAATATAAAGAAGAATTCTCTTTTTACTTAAAGACACTTCTTCGGGAGATTCAAAATAAAGGAGAGTATTTCGAAACTGTCTGCCAAAATTTATTGGAGGCGCTTGTATTAACATTGGTTAGAAGAACAAAGAAACAGCTGTCATTCACACCAACAAAAAAGATTACAAAAGAATGTCGTTTTGTCGAACAATATATTGATGAACATTTTATGGAAGATATTACACTTCAGACGCTGAGTGATCTCACTTATTTGAACAAATATTATCTTGTTCATGCATTTAAAAACTATAAGGGAGTGTCTCCAATCAATTATTTGATTAACCGAAGACTTATTGAAGCAAAACATTTACTTGCTACAACCAATTATCCAATCTCCAAAATTGCAGCTTCCATCGGCTTTTCTTCCCAATCCTATTTTTCCCAGGTTTTTCGAAAAGAGACAGGCATGTCACCAAATGCCTACCGACAAAATGAAGAGTTACAAAAAGACACCGGACAATCATAATCCGGTGTCTTTCTATCATAATCTCTATTTATATCTGTGGTTGTATACGAACAAAAGAGTCAGCAGCCCAACAAGTCCAACAAGTTCCATCACAAGACCTGAGACTGAGATATTTCTTTGTCCAATAATGATCAGAGCCAGGCAGACAACAAATACGATAATCATAATAATGTTTCTTACTGCATTATTCATCTCATCTACCTCCTAACCTTTCAATCCACCGAGAGTCATACCCTCTGTCAAACGTTTCTGAACACAAATGTACAGAATCAACGTTGGCAACATAACGATTACAAGACCTGCATACATGATACCATAGTTTGTTGCTGTCTTCTGTACTGCCATCAGATTCTTAAGTCCCATAGCAAGAGTGTCATTACCATCCATCAATGTGTAAGCGATGATATATTCATTCCAGAATGACAGGAAGTTAAACAAGATTACTGTAATAATACTTGGTTTTGCCATTGGCACCATAATCTTTGTCATCGTCTTAAAGTAACCACATCCATCAATGTAAGCAGCTTCCTCAAATCCTTTTGGAAGTGTTTTAAAGTAACTGCTCAGCAAATACACTGTAAATGGCAGTGCGCTTGTAGCATAAATAATCGCCAATATGAGTCGATTATTCAAGAAAAATTCAACTCCCAAAGCTCTGTTTGCAGAACTTAACATCAAGAAAATCGGCACTACAATGTAGTTGATGTTTACAAAAAGTCCTGCCATAAAAGCACCATTCAAAATCTTTCTTCCTTTGAAGTCAAATCTTGCCAACACATAAGATGCCGGAAGTGCAAGAATCAATAACAATACAAGCGCAATCGCTGTAACAATTACTGAGTTCAGGAAAAATGTTCCCATGTTTGCATCACGAAATGCAGTTACAAAGTTCTGATAGCGGAACGTCTCTGGTAAAGACCAAGGACTGATATCTTTTCCGATAAATTCAGAGTTCTTTTTCAAACTTGCCATAAATACCCATGCAACTGGCACAATAATCGAAATTGCCAAAGCAAGAAGAGCTATATAGACAAGTATTTTAGATATAATTTTACCCGGTTTTTTCTTCATCTTTCGCTCTCCCTTCCTAGAATTCGTATACTTCACGGTCTGTAATCTTATTGATAATTCCTGACAATGCAAATGAGAAGATAAATACTACTACACCGATTGCCATACCGTATCCGTATGCACCGTTTCCATATGCCTGTTTATACATGTAGTTCAAGAATACTTCTGTTTTTCCATTCGGTCCACCATCTGACATAATCTGAACGAACAAGAAGCTCAAGTTGATTGTACTGATAATGTAGAATGTAAGTGTTGTACGGATATTGCTCCAGATCAACGGGAATGTAATCTTAGAGAACATCTGAAGTTCTGTTGCACCATCAAGCGATGCAGCCTCATAATAATCCGGTGGGATAGATGCCATACTTGACATGTACATAACCATGTAGTATCCGATTGCCTGCCAAACAAGTGCAAAAATCACTGAATAGATTACAATATTCGATTCTGACATCCACTGTCTTGCCAAACCGCCCAAACCAATTGCTCTTAAGAACGTATTCAAAAGACCGGTACTTGGATTATAGATTGCTCCGAAGATACCTGCAATAACTACAATACTCAAAATGTTTGGAATATAGAAAACAACTCTGAAAAAGTTATTTCCCTTAAAGTTCCCTCTCTGTAACAATGTCGCAAACAAAACTGCAAGCACGATTGTACAAAGTGTTACCATAACAATAATCAAAATGGAATTCTGCATTGCCTGCAGGAAATTCTTATCCCCCATTAAGTTTTTAAAATTCTCAAACCCTACAAATGTCTGTTTGTTCGTGATTCCGCCCATACGGTACAATGACATTCTAAATACATTCACTGTTGGAATAAAAATAAACAGTGCTAATAAGAATGTGGCCGGAGCCAGGCAAGCAAAAACAAATCTTCTTTGTGCGCTTTTTCTGTTCATAAATCGTTCCTCTTTCTTTAGAAAAGCGGTGAGTTTTGGAACTCACCGCTTTAAAAACTTCCAAGTCTTACTTCGAGTCTTCTCTGACTATTTAAGGTGCTCTAAACATGTAGCCCAAGCATCTACTAATTGTTTCTGATAAGCGTCAGCTGTTAAGTCTCCAGTATTAAGTGCGTCAATCGCTCCGTATACTGTCTTAGACATATCAAATCCATTGATAGCTTCAGTTGTTGCCCATACACCAGATACTGCATTGTATCCATCCTGAGATACTAATGTATATGAATCTTTAACTGGTCCCTCTGGAAGCTTATCAGATGCTCCAAGAACTGGTGGAACGATCGGTGTTGCTGTCTTTTCACCTGTCTCTTTATCTGTTGTTTCATTTGCTAACATAAGATCTACTACTTCATCAGAGTACATGAATTCGATGAATTCTTTTGCTAAATCCAAGTTAGGTGCTTCAGCTGGTACCCACATTTGCTCTGTGTATGTGTATACGTAGTTTTCCTGATCTGCTGAGAATTTTGGTTGTGCCATCATTGCCCAGTTGAATCCTTCTGGTGTAGAGTCAGCCATTTCACCGATTACCCAGTTACCGTTTGGCATAAATAATGCTTGTCCGTCGATTACTGCCTGCTGGTTCAATTTGAATCCACCATCAGCGTTTGCATTTGCAACTGTATCAGACCATAAATATTCTGGTGAAGCTAATTTAGCGATTGTGTCAACAACTTCTTTTCCTTCTGCAGATGTCCATGTATTTTTGTCGTACTGAACAGCTTTGTTGTAGAAGTCCATTCCGCCAGCCTGAGCTAACATCTGATACATTGTTGTATCAAAGTATCCTGTTGTAGGATATGTAAATACTGATTTTCCTTCTGCTTTTACTTGATCTCCAAGTGCGAAGAACTCTTCCCATGTTGTAGGAAGTGTGTATTTTCCTTCACCAAACAAATCTTTGTTATACCAGAATCCTGTTGGTGTGTATGTGATTGGAGCAAGGTAAACTTTTCCATCACCGTATGGCTGAGCTGCTGAGTTCTCTGTAATTCCACCTACTAATTTAGATGTTAACTCTTCATCAAATACATCAGAAAGATCTGCGATTGCATTCTCTTTTAACATTGTCTCTGTGAAACCACTTGGTTGTCCTAAGTTGTAGTATACAACGTCCGGAATATCTCCATTCTGGAAATCTTTTGTCAAGTCTTTGTCTAATTCTGAAGACATCTCTAACTCAACTTCTACATTCTCATGAGATTTTTCAAAAGCATCAGCGATTTTTTCCCAAATCTCAGTTCCATTACCACCTTCGAAAGCAGCAAATTTCAATACTGTCTTTCCATCAGAACTTGCATCTTTCTTTCCATCATCTTTGCTTCCGCATCCAACTGCCATAGAAGCAACCATAGCTGCTGAAAGAAACAGTGCTACAATTTTTTTCATTTTCATAACAATATCCTCCTTAATTGTTCATTCTGTTTATTTCTTGATATTTATCTTACACCACTACCGTCATTTTTTCTATACGAATTTTGCTCTATATTTTATATATATTGCTTTTCATGTTTCTTTTTAAGTTAATTACTTAAAAAAAATGTCTTTTAACCATGATTTTTACCAAAAAGAATCGTTCTATAAAATTGATTACAAAAAACGAGATTACACAAGTCGTGTAATCTCGTTTTTATTAACATTAAATTTCATACCAAATGATTTCATTTGCATCTAAATCTAAGTCAAAGCTTGTTCCGTCACCTTTATATACTGTTGTGCTCTGTGGCTCATATGTGTTGTTTACAACACAGTATTTTCCGTTCTTCACATAGGCATGTACTTCTACATTGAAGTTTGTGCTGAACCATTTGTGAAGGTTATCTTCGTCATGTGCCGACCAAAGGATAGAACGGTATAACAGACGGCTGTTTTCAAAGCTGTATGGAAGTCCGCTGATATATACACAACGTCCGTTACCAAAATCATTTACTGCCATCTGAACTTCTTTATCAATCTGTCTTAAGATTGTTGTTCCGTCCAATGCGAAGATATTCTTCTGTCCTTCTCCGAAATCAATATCTTTTGTGCAGTCTTCTTTGATAAAGTGATCATGTTCTTCCCAGTTATATTTATCTGTATTTAAGTTAAATCCGTTTTCTTTTTCTACACCAAGTGCATTTGCAAGCTGGAAGTAACGTCCTTCCCACTGGTAAGCTGTCGGCTCACCAACACCGATAAATCCACCACCGTTGTAGATAAATTCTTTCACTGCTGTTACGATTGTCTCGTCTGCCCATGCAGAACCACCGCTGTGTGCTGTGTATGCGCCACCTACGTTGATGATAACGTCAATATCATTTAACACCTTCGGATCATTTTTGATATCATCAAAGCTGATGAAACGTACATCAAATGGTGCTCCGGAAAGCGCCTCTACGATTCCTGCATAAGAATAGTTCTGTTTTTGATATAAAGCGTGGTGAACCATGTGATTGCCCCATGCTCTCATCTTGCCCCAGCTGTTCAATACTGCAACTGTCTTCACGCAGTATGGAGTTGTTCCTTTAATGTTTTCGTATAATGTACGGAATTCATCACATACACTTTCCACATAATCAATAAACTCAGGGAAGTCTAAAGCAAGTTTCAAATATCCGCCGTATCCGATTCTGTCGATTGGTTTTCTAAGAATCGCACGTCTTGCTGTTACCCAGTTTACTTTTGCTTCTTTTACCGGATCTCCGCCTTCGTGGAATGTATCCGGGAAGAAGTATGGAAGGAAACGTCCTTCTGTATATTTTACGTTTGGAATATCACTGATCAGACGAAGTGTAGAACCATTACCAACACTTCCTACTACAGCATCCAAACCAACGGATTTGAATTCATCCATGAATGGTTCCATACCGATCCAGTGGTCTCCAAGGAACATCATTGCCTCTTTACCCATCTCATGTGTGATGTCTACCATCTCTTTTGCAAGTTTTGCAACTTCTCTTCTCTGGAATGCCTGGAAGTCTTTGAACTCTTTTGATGGAATACGATACTGGTTGTTCATGTAACCTTGATCGATAATGTATTCCGGTCTGAATTTATATCCAACTTCCTGTTCAAACTGTTCCAAAATATATGGACTTACTGATGCTGAATATCCGTACCAGTCTACATATTTTTCTCTTGCAAGTTCATCGAAAATCAACGTGAACTGATGGAAAAATGTTGTATAACGAATAACATCAATATGCGGATTGTCTTCGATGTATTTGCGAAGACGCTTCATTGTAAATTCTTTTGTCTTTGGCTGACGAACGTCGAATGTGATCTGTTTTTCCACACCCTGCCAGTCATTGATTACTGCATTGTACATATGTACCGGATCCCACATAATGTATGCAAGAAAACTTACTGTATAATCATGGAATTTCTTTGCGTTGTGAATTGTGACATCTCCTGTCTCTTCACTGTAATCCCACTCTTCTACCGGAACAACTTCACCTGTTGTACGGTCAATGACTTCCCACCATCTTCTGATATCATCGTGAGAATTTACTTTCAACATATCTGGATATAAGTGATCCATCAAGTGGATAGATAACTCAGCTTCCACAGCTGTATGGAAAGATGTCATAATGTACATCTGCTGAATCTCATCTGGATTCGCCTTTGCCCATGCATTATCTTTTCTTGTTGTGTAATATGTAGAATACACTTTCGCATCCACATCTCTTAATTCTGCCGGATAGTCTGTTCCATCACAGTCACGGATCGCATCTGCTCCCCAACGTTTTACAAGTTCCAATGTCTCAGGAACCACGTCCACATCTGTAGGAATTGTAACTCTTCCTCTTAACTTTTCGCTCATAACGAAACTCCTTTCTTCGTACACCTCAATTTATACAGACAGTATAATTTAGTTTTTTCTATAAATCTACTCAATTGTTGCTGGCTTTTTTATTAATATTGTTTTTATAGCAAATTTTTAATAATTCACCTGTCATTTTTTGTAAAACATGCTCTATTTTTACAGAAATCTCACATATCATAAGTTGATTTTTCCAAAAAATCCGATTATACTTGTCATATCAGATACTAGACTTGATGAGAGACAAGGTGGAATAAGACATGAATTATAAAAGTATTGATTTAAAAGACTGCATTACTGTCGATAAGATTTTTACGATACACTATTTTGAATATATGAGTGACTTTTCTTTTCCAGGAGAGTCACATGATTTTTGGGAATTTATATGTGTAGACAAAGGTGACGTAAAGATTCGGATGGGTGATTCAGATATCATCTTAAAAAAAGGGCAGGTTGCCTTTCATAAGCCAAACGAATTTCACACCGTAGATGCAACAGGTACATCCGCGCCGAATCTGGTTGTGATTTCTTTTCGCTGCACGAATCCGGCAATGTCCTTTTTCAAAGAGAAGATTTTAAAAATCGACGAATTAGAAAGAACTATTTTAGCTGACATTATCGCCGAAGCAAAAACAGTGTTCAAAGGACGGCTTGACGATCCTTATCAGACCGAGATGATTCGCTCAGATTCTGCTACACCGGATGCAGAGCAACTGATTAAGATCCATTTAGAATATTTCCTGATTCACTTAATGAGAAGATACAACCAGACATCTGCAGTGCACTCTGACAGCACAGTTCCAGCTTTAAAAGTAACTAAGATGAAAAGTGATACGGAAGTGTTGAACCGAATTATTCATTATATGGAGACACACTTGAACTCGCGGATTACGATTGAGCAGATCTGCAAGGATAATATGATTGGACGCTCACAGCTTCAAAAATTATTCCAGCAAAAGACCGGTTTGGGTATTATCGAATATTTCTCCAACATGAAGATTGAGTCCGCAAAGGAGATGATTCGAACGGGGCATATGAATTTTACGCAAATTTCCGAACAGCTGGGGTATGCATCTATACATTATTTTTCAAGACAATTCAAAAAAATTACAGATATGACTCCTTCCGAATATGCTTCCTCTATCAAAGCTATGGCAGAAGGGGCTTTTAACCAACAATAACGGGAAAGGCTTTTTTAAAGCTTTTTTCGTTATTTATTTTATATTAGGAGAATTTAAATTTATGAAACAACCCACTACAAAAAAACAACTTTTGAAAAAACTATTTTTTTCCACATTATATCTCAGCACTTTCACTTTTGGAGGTGGATACGTCATTGTCTCTCTGATGAAAACGAAGTTTGTAGACGAGCTTCACTGGATTGACGAAACAGAAATGTTGGACTTGATTGCAATCGCTCAATCTTCTCCCGGCGCCGTCGCTGTTAACGGAGCCATCGTGGTAGGATACAAAATATGCGGACTTCCAGGCGTAATTCTTTCCATACTCGGCGCAGTCCTTCCTCCATTTTTCATCATTTCAATTATCTCGGGATTTTATACATTGTTTCAGGAAAACACTGCTGTACAGGCTTTGTTAACCGGAATGCGCGCCGGAGTCGGTGCTGTGATTGTATCTGTTGTGTGGGATATGGGGGCCGGAATCGTCCGCCAAAAGAAAATCAGTTCCATTTTCATCATGTTCTGCGCATTCATCGCCAACTACTACTTTAAGATCAATGTTGTTTTTATTATTTTAATATGCATTATATTGGCAGCAGCAAAAGCTATTATCAGAGAGCGGAGGGGAAGTCACAAATGATCTATTTACAATTATTCTTAAGCTATCTGCAGATCGGAGCATTTAGTTTTGGCGGCGGTTATGCCGCAATGCCTCTCATTCAGGCGCAAGTTGTTGAAAAATATCACTGGCTCAGCATGACAGAATTTGGCGATCTTGTGACGATTGCCGAGATGACACCCGGACCGATCGCCATAAACTCCGCAACCTTCGTCGGCACACAGGTCGCCGGACTTTCCGGGGCACTCATCGCAACACTCGGATGTATTCTGCCATCCTGCATCATCGTTACTCTACTTGCAAAAATTTATATCCAATACCGCAATGTAAAAATCATGCAGGATATTCTCGGCACACTCCGCCCGGTTGTCGTCTCTATGATTGCTGTGGCAGGACTCGGAATCCTAAGCTCGGTATTCTTTCTTTCCGGAAAGTTCGCACCCGCTTTGTCTAACTTTAATATCCGAGGCATTATTTTCTTTGCCGGCGCTCTCCTCTGCCTTCGCAAAACAAAACTCAGCCCGATTCTCATCATGGTCGGCTGCGGTATTTTAGAACTGCTTTATCAAACAATTTTTTAACCACAAAAAGAGTGAAGCCAATCTGACTTCACTCTTTTTACATTCTTATAAAATTACTCTTGTACGTATGGCATTAAAGCAATATGTCTTGCTCTCTTAATTGCTACTGTAAGAGCTCTCTGATGTTTTGCACAGTTTCCTGTGATTCTTCTTGGAAGAATTTTTCCTCTTTCAGAAACATATTTTCTTAATTTAGCCACATCTTTGTAATCGATTTCGTTATTTTCTTTTCCACAGAATACACAAACTTTTTTTCTTCTGCGTCCGCCTCTTCTCTTCATTGGAGAATCTGCTTTATTACCTTTATCGTAAGCCATTGTCAATACCTCCTATTTTACTCATCGAACACGACTGTTAAAATTTACTACACAATCAATATCGTCTAGCTGAATGGTAATTCCTCATCAATTCCGTCTGGAATATTCATGAATCCATCTCCGATGTCTGCACTTGGTGATGGACTAGGACTTGCCTGGTATCCACTGTTTGATGCGCTGGCCGCTTTGCTCTCTGCAAATTCCTGTTCCTCAACAACAACATCTGTTGTGTAAACTCTCACGCCGTCTTTGTTCGTATAGCTTCCTGTCTGAATACGACCGGTTACCGCAATCTTCACTCCCTGGCGCAAATACTTCTCTGCAAATTCTGCCGCTCTTCCGAAAGATACACAGTTGATAAAATCTGCTGTTGCATCTCCGTCACGTTTGAAACGGCGGTCAACTGCCAATGTATATCTGGCAACTGCATTTGCACTCTCGCCCTGCGAATATCTAACTTCTGGATCTCTTGTTAAACGTCCCATTAAAATTACTTTATTCATACGATTTCCTCTCTTCTCTTATGCTTCCTGTCTAACGCATAAATATCTGAGTACGTTATCCATGATACGAAGTCTTGCTTCCATCTCAGCTGGAACTGTAGCATCAGATTCGAAGTGGATGAAGTAGTAATATCCTTCTTTCATCTTCTGAATTTCGTAAGCTAATCTTTTCTTACCCCATTCATCAACGTCAGTTACGTTACCACCGAAACGAGCGATTAATTCTTTCACTTTTTCGATTGTAGCTGTTCTAGCGTCGTCTTCGATTTTTGCATTGACAACAACTGCTAATTCATATTTGTTCATGTCACTTGCACCTCCTTATGGTCTCTGGCTCCTGAATCACTCAGGAACAAGGAATAAAATAATATATCACAATTTGGCATTTTACCACATTTTCAAGCTCGGCGCAAGCACTTTATTGTTTTTTCTTTAATTCTCTTGTATTCTTTTCTACAAGCTTTCTCGCAATCATGATCTGATGTCCGCATCCTATACATTTGAGACGAAAATCAGCACCTACTCTTAATATTTCCCACTCAAAACTGCCGCATGGATGCTTTTTTTTCAGTCTTACAACATCTCCAACTTCATACATATCAGCCATATTCTGCCCCTTCCTATTTTACCGCTTCTTCTTTGATCATCACGCCATGCACCAAAAAACGTTCATCATCTCTGACATTGGTACATGTTGACAGACTGACAATCTTAGACGCCGTCGTCACCTCGGCGCTTGTCGGGTACGCCGACTGCTGCTTTATGTAATCGATATAAGTCTGGAACGCCGCATCATCTGCATAGTCCATAATATAGCTGTCAGAAGTATCTTTTACCACGCCTGCCGAAAAAATCTCATATGTTCTTACTTTTCCGTCCGGTGTATAGATATAAAAATATGGATGTTCCTTGTAAAAACTGTCATCCTTATATTTCAGCAACTGCGCAAACATGGAGCCATTCTTCATGTTATGTCCATAAATAAATGTATTTCTTCCCGAAAAATCTCCCGGATTGTTCACATCCACAAACAGTGTTCCTAATTTATTTGTGTTTGCTTCAAACGTTCTTTTTAAGTATTCTTCGTTATCTCTTCCCTGAACGACCGGATAATTGATCTCTGACGGTTCGTCAAACCGAATCCATCCAACCACATCGGAATTCATCTCCAGCAATTTTTCAAAATCAACAGAAAACGTCTCTTCTTTCGTATCATCTTTTTTCTCTGTATTAATGACCAGATCCTGAATCTTTTGGTATTCTTTGTCACCTTTATTGTACTCCGAAAAAATACCATATAATTTGTACGCCGAAACCGCAAACACTACAATCGCAATCACAAGGATGATATTTGAAACAATATTGCTTCCACCCTTTTTCTTTCTTCTTCCCCGATGATGTTTCTTTTTGTTTTCTTCCGCCATCTCTTTTTACTCCTTCTTGTTTAATGTACAAAAAGGTGAATGCAATACATTCACCCCTTTCGCTCTTCTGTTTTAGCTCACTTTCAACTTGAACTTCTGAATCTCTTTTTCACTGGATACTCGTTCTATTATTCCGCCGAGACTTCTGAGTTTTTCTTCAAATCTCTCATATCCTCTCTGAATGTAAACAATATCATCCACGATCGTAATTCCATCCGCCGCAAGTCCTGCGATGCAAAGCGCTGCACCCGCACGTAAATCCGGAGCACTTACTCTCGCTCCCGAAAATCTCTCAACACCTTCAATCGTTGCAGAATTTCCTTCGATCTTAGCGATCGCTCCCATACGTGCCAGCTCATCTAAATATTTAAAACGATTTTCAAAAATACTTTCTGCGATAATACTTGTTCCCTCGCAAAGCGCAAGCGTCACACCAATCTGCGGCTGCATATCTGTCGGGAATCCCGGATACGGAAGCGTCTTTACCTGTGTGTGCTTCAAACGCGTCTTCGCAACTACACGTACAGCATCGTCAAATTCTTCGATCTCACACCCAATCTCTTCCAGCTTCGCAATTGTAGCCTCCAAATGTTTTGGAATGACATTCAAAACAGTCACATCTCCTTTTGTAACTGCCGCCGCAAACATAAATGTCCCTGCCTCAATCTGATCCGGAATAATCGAATACTCCGTCTTATGAAGCTTTTCAACACCTTTGATCTTGATCACATCTGTTCCGGCTCCTTTGATGTTCGCTCCCATACTGTTCAGGAAGTTCGCAACATCCACTACATGTGGCTCTTTCGCAACGTTCTCAAGAATCGTAACACCTTCTGCCATCGCTGCTGCCATCATCACATTGATTGTGGCTCCAACACTCACAACATCAAAATAAAGATGTGTTCCTTCTAATCTCTCTGCCTCGGCAATGATCTTTCCATATTCAATCTCAACCTCGGCGCCCAATGCTCTAAAACCTTTCAAATGCTGGTCAATCGGTCTGCTTCCGATATTGCAGCCCCCAGGAAGCGCCACCTCAGCTCTTCTGTATTTTCCAAGTAATGCTCCCAGTAAATAATAAGATGCTCTGATCTTCTTGATATAGTCATACTCAATACTAAAATCCTGCACACCGGCTCCATTGATCCGCACTGTATGTCGGTCTATACGCTGAACCGTGGCTCCTATCCCTGCCATCGCTTCCAACAACACATTGATGTCATTCACATCCGGTAAATTCTCTATCGTAACAGTCTCATCTGTCATAATTGCCGCTGCTAAAATAGCTAATGCTGCATTCTTTGCTCCGCCTATCTCTACTTCCCCTACTAACGGATTTCCACCCTTAATAATATACTGTTCCATTTCACACCTCAATTATCAGATTTCCATTCCATGCTGAAACTTTTTCAGTCATACTTCTCCCAGTTTTATTTATACTTCTTTGCTATTATAACACAAAATGTATTTTTGTAAAATTATTTTTCCAAATATAAACCGAAATAGGAGGTCTGCGCCTCCTATTCTTCAAATAACTTCAATACATTTCCTATCGTCTCTTCAATTGTTAATCCGTCCTCGCAAATTGTATAATCCGCATACTTTTCGAATAGGCAAACTCTTTCTTCATATAAATCCTTTAAAGTCTGCCCTTCTTTCAAGACAACTCCACGGCTTTTCGCATTTTGGATTCTTCTGTTTATTGTCTCATAGGATACCTTTAAATATACAACTGTTCCCGTTTTTTTGTAATGTTCCATTGCTTCTTCGCAATATACAACACTGCCCCCCGGTGCAATCACCGCATTTTCCACATCCAAGTCCCGGTTAACCTGATTCTCTATTGCAAGAAATCCGTCATTTCCTTCCTGCGCGATAATCTCTTTGAGCAATCGCTTCTCCTGCTTCTGTATCAGCAGATCCGTATCCACAAACTCATATCCAAGCCGCTTGGCAACTACAACACCTACCGTACTTTTCCCTACAGCAGGCATTCCAATCAAAACAATATTTTTCATATGTATCTCTCCATTCCATTATTCAATCAGAAATAAAAATTCCTTCGGCATTTTCTATGGTCGCACCTTCGCCGGAATAACTCCTGATACACCATAATCTGAATCATATCTCCCAACCAGTCCTCTTTCCGGCGTCTTCTGATCCCCATATGTTCCTGTGCTTCCATCTGCATTTCTTCCGGCTCTATCCCATCCAGTTCTTTCACTCTGTCGTAAATTCTTCTGCACATCATACGCATCTGCAGCTGATCCGGATATTCATCATAGACAACACTGCCTTCATATGCCATCCTGTCACACTCATCTTCCACATAAGGCAGCAACCTCTTTGCTGTCTCCGGATACATGCTTTTCATATACTCAAAATCACGCTGTTCTATTCGCTCGTCATCATATTGTAAGGGCATCGGGTATGCCATATAATATGGTAATCGGTAATCCACAGGCTTGCACTTCCATTTCTATATACGCTCTAGTATATAGTATGCCAAAATATTTGAGATGTTCTATTCTTTCAGCGGAATTCCTCTTCCGTCTGTATTGATACTGCCGGTCAAGATCAAAATTCCTTCTATAAATCCCCATATTCCTGAAATAATACTTCCGATTCCACAGGTTGCCACCGTCAGAACAAGCTGAATAACCGCTTTTGTTGTATATCCCAAATAAAAATTATGCACACCTAGCGAGCCGAGAAAAATACCTAACAGTCCTCCTGCCAGCTTTGATTTCTGCTCCACCATAGGTCTTTGATTCACAAGACTCGCTCCGCACATCGTACAATATGTCATCCCGACATTGGTAGCATTTCCACAATTTGGGCAATAGTTATCCCCAGTTCCATTCGAAAATCCACAGTTTATACACACTGCAGCATTCGGATCAATCGGTTTTCCACAATTTCTGCAAAACATGTTTTCTTCCTCCTTATACTTTACGATTCTATCTTTTGTTTTTCTACTGTAATTTTACAATTTTTTTTATAAAAAGCAATGCCATAGCATAGTACTTCACGGTATCCATCACGCAAAAATTCTTCTTCATAATGCTTCATTCTGATTTGCTCCACTGCTTTCAAGCTACATTTTTCCATCTGGTGAAAGCTTTCAGACACCTTCAGCTCAAAAAGGATCACCGGTTTCTCTACATCCATACTTTTCAGGCAAATATCATATCTTCCATCACCGGACTCACGATTGGAGTAAGAATAATAGTCTCCCATTCCGCCAAAAATACCCATGAGAAATCCGTGATAAAAAGCTTCTTTTGTGTCGTAAAAACTAATCCCTTCACGCAAAAGCTCTGAAATCGTTTTTTCTAATCCAATTACCTCGCCCTCTGTTACATATCGATACAACTCTGAAAAATCTTTCTTTTTTACTTTTTTCCCAAACCAGGAAAGCACCGTATTTTTATAGATATAGAGAATCTCTTCATTCGGAATACTCATCGAAATATAACGAATCCCATCTCTCAGCGCCTCATCCACTTTCTTTAAGTAGCCTGTAAAAAACAAGAAATTCCAAATATTTTCCTCTGATTCCTCCACTCCGATATCCTCATACGTAATATCTTCGTGAATTGGTTTTTCAATGCTTTCCCCCTGGATCAGCAGCTCTATCTCCTGTTTTACTTTTATATCCGCCTTTTCTACTAAAGTTTTCACAATACTGTTCGAACTTGTATTTGCCCAAAATGGTCTTGGTAAAGATGTCATATCTGCCCAAATCAACTCCACATAATTCAATACACTCCAGGGATTATATACTTCCGTCCGTCCAAATACATATCCATCATACCATCTTTTCACTACATCCGCGAAATCACTTCTATCATAAAATGCAAGAATCTCATCTACTTCTTTTTGTGTAAAACCAAAATGCTCTGAATACATTGGATTCGTAATGGAGATAATCTTCAGATTGTTCAATCCTGTAAAAATACTCTCTTTCGAGATTCGAAGACAACCTGTGATCACAGCAAACTCCAAGCTGTCATTCGTCTTCAACGCTGACTCAAAAAGAGATCTGATCAGCGGAATCATCTTCTCATAAAAGCCTCCAAAATAAGAGTTCTCCAGTGGGACATCATACTCATCGATCAGGATAATTACTTTTTCTCTATAACTTTTCGCCAGACAAGCTGACAGAAAACGCAGTGCATCCAGATAATCTGCATCCGTTCCCTTAACATCGCGTATTGCAAGAAAGCGTTCTTTTTCTTCTTCCGTCAATTTCCCAATTTTCAAAAGTTCTTCATGTCTGCCAAATTCCTCGGCAATCATTTTCTTCATCTGTATATAAGACAAGTCGAAATTCGCCTGCTTCATTGTTTTTAGTGAAATACTGATCACCGGATATCTCGATATGTGCTTTAAATACTTTTCCCCGGCAGCCATAATTTCCAACCCCTGAAAAAGCTTCCGAGCATCACAGTAATCTTTTTCAAAAAAGCACTGTAACATGCTAAGTCCCAGTGTCTTACCGAAACGCCTTGGTCTTGTAAACAAATTAACTTTTCCCCGCATATCCAAAAGTTCTTTTATCAACAACGTTTTATCTACGTAATAATACCCCTCTTGTATCATTTCCTTAAAATTGTCCACTCCGATTGGAAACGGTTTAAATCCCACTTTCTCACTTCCTTTCCGCATCATTATTTACTAATATTATAGCTTGTTATATACTCTTTTAGCAAGAAAAAAGATGTCCGTAATTAAACAGACACCTTTTCAGTCCACTGCACACCTTCGGCAAGCACTGTGATCTTCTCCTGCAGGATTTCCACAAAGCCACCAGACACAGTTACTTTTTTCATCTCTGTGCCCTTGTGTATCTTCATCACACAAGGCTCCAGAATTGTCGTCAGCGGGATATGGTTCTTGTAAACTCCCATATCGCCGCCCACAGATGTGAATTCCAAAAAGCTTGCTTCCCCTTCGTAGAACATCTCCTCCGGAGAAATAATTTTCAACTCAAACATATTATTTTCTGCCATGCGCACACACCTCTACTTTACTCTGGCAAGTACGTCATCAATATTTCCCGCATTCAAGAAATAACCTTCCGGAATATCATCATGTTTTCCTTCCAAAATTTCTTTGAATCCCTGTACTGTCTCACTGATTGGCACATATCGCCCCTCAAGCCCTGTAAACTGTGTCGCGACAAAGAATGGCTGAGATAAAAATCTTTGTATCTTTCGCGCACGTGATACAGTGAGCTTATCTTCCTCTGAAAGCTCATCCATACCGAGCATTGCGATAATATCCTGTAATTCTTTATATTTCTGCAGCACTTCCTGTACACCGCGCGCCACCTTGTAATGCTCTTCGCCCACGATATTCGGGTCGAGCATTCTCGACGAAGAGTCAAGTGGATCTACTGCCGGATAAATACCAAGCTCTGTGATTGCACGGGAAAGTACGACTTTCGCATCCAGATGGGCAAATGTCGTAGCCGGAGCCGGGTCAGTCAAGTCGTCCGCAGGCACATAGACAGCCTGAACAGACGTGATTGATCCGTTCTTTGTCGATGTGATACGCTCCTGCAAAGCCCCCATCTCCGTCTGCAATGTCGGCTGATATCCTACCGCAGAAGGCATACGTCCCAAAAGCGCGGACACTTCCGATCCTGCCTGTGTAAAACGGAAAATATTGTCGATAAACAAAAGTACGTCTTTTCCACCTTTGTCACGGAAATATTCTGCCATCGTAAGACCTGTAAGCCCTACGCGCATACGCGCTCCAGGCGGCTCATTCATCTGCCCGAACACCATCGCCGTCTTATTGATTACTCCTGATTCCTGCATCTCATAATAAAGGTCATTTCCCTCTCTTGTACGCTCTCCGACACCTGTAAATACAGAATATCCACCGTGTTCTGTCGCAATATTTGTGATCAGTTCCTGAATCAGCACTGTCTTTCCCACACCAGCTCCACCGAACAGACCAATCTTTCCACCTTTCTGATATGGGCAGAGAAGGTCTACGACTTTGATACCTGTCTCAAGCATCTCCGCCTCAGTTGCCTGTTCCTCAAACGAAGGAGCCTTTCTGTGAATCGGCTCATATTCAACATCTGTCGGAGCCGGTTTCTCATCAATCGGTTCACCGAGGACATTAAAGATACGCCCCAGTGTATTCTCTCCTACCGGCACGGAAATTGCAGCTCCTGTGGCAACCGCTTCCATCCCTCGGACTAAACCGTCCGTCGGTCCCATGGCGATACATCTCACCACATCATCTCCCAGATGCTGTGCAACCTCCACCACAAGTCTGCTTTTATCCTGTCTTGTGATCTCGATTGCTTCGTTAATCTCCGGAAGATGTCCGTCTGCGTATTTGATATCTAAGACCGCACCGATAATCTGAGTGATTTTTCCTATATTTTTTTCTGCCATTTTTTCACTCCTCTATCCGATAGCTTCCGCTCCGGCTATAATTTCTGTTAATTCCTGTGTGATCGCTCCCTGACGGGCGCGATTATATTTTAATTCCAAATCATCAATAATCTCTTCTGCATTGTTTGTTGCAGAGTCCATCGCCTGCATACGGGCGCCGTTCTCGCTTGCAACCGCCTCCACAAAAGCGCCGTACAAAATACTCGTCATATACTTCGGAATGAGAAGACTGATCGCCTCCTCTTCATTCGGCTCAAAATTCATCAATACGGACTCTTTCTTTTCTTCTGCAGGCACAGTTTCTGCACTCACCGGAAGCAGTTTCATCAGCTTCGGAATATGACTGACCGTATTTTTAAACTCTGTATACGCCACATAGATTTCTCCGACTTCTCCTTTTGAGAAATCATCAAGCAGTCTCTCCCCGATCCGGCGTGCATCTGCATACGTCGGTTCGTCAATGATGTCCGAGTAATCCTCTGCAATTTGATATCCTTTTCTTGCAAGACTTTCCACGCCTTTTCTGCCGACTGTGTAAAGCCGGATACGTTCTTTTTCTATCCCGCTTTCCACGATTAGTCTTGCAATATTTGCATTGTATCCGCCCGCAAGACCGCGGTTTGAGGTCACTGCCACAACCGCAACATTTTTGGAATCACTTTTTCGCAAATACGGATGCTCTATATTGCCCGCCTTCGCAAGCATGGAAGTCACTGTCTGATACATATATTCAAAATACGCCTTCGAGTTCTCTGCACGCATTCTTGCTTTTTGCAGCTTTACAGTCGAAACAAGCTTCATGGCTTTGGTGATCTGCTGCGTACTTTGAATACTTCCGCGGCGTCTTTTTATCTCTCTCATGGATGCCATGATCGTCTTCCTCCTTTTTTACTGATGTGTGAACTGTAGCTTGAACTCTTCAATCGCTTTTACAAGCGTAGCTTCATTTTCTTCTGTGATAACCTTTTCCGTCTTAATTGATTCCGGAATCTCCGGATATTTTGTCTGGATAAATTCAAACAGTTCTGTCTCAAAACGTAAAATATCTTCCACCGCAATGTCAAGCAGATGTTTTCTCGTCGCCGCATAGATGATGATTACCTGATACTCTACCGGCATCGGCTTGTACTGCGGCTGTTTTAATACTTCTTTGATTCGTACTCCCTGTGCAAGTCGTTCTTTTGTATCTGCATCTAATTCAGATCCAAACTGTGCAAATGCCGCAAGTTCACGGTACTGTGCAAGATCGATACGAATCGGTCCCGCAATCTTCTTCATCGCCTTGATCTGTGCCGAACCGCCTACACGCGACACAGAGATCCCCGGATTGACCGCAGGTCTAAAACCGGCGTTAAACATCTCTGTCTCAAGGAAAATCTGTCCGTCCGTGATTGAGATGACATTCGTCGGAATGTAAGCAGATACATCACCTGCCTGTGTCTCAATGATCGGGAGCGCAGTTAATGAACCACCGCCTAATTTATCTGATAATCTGGCTGCTCGTTCCAATAATCTGGAGTGCAGATAGAATACATCTCCCGGATAAGCCTCACGTCCTGGCGGTCTGCGAAGAAGTAAGGAAAGGGTACGATAAGCTGTCGCATGTTTGGATAAATCATCATACACGATCAGTACGTCCTCTCCATTTTCCATCCACTCTTCTCCCATCGCACATCCTGAGTACGGTGCGATGTACTGAAGCGGCGCAAGTTCACTTGCCGTTGATGCGACAACGGTTGTGTAATCCATCGCCCCGTATTCTTCAAATACCTTCACAATATTTGCCACTGTAGATGCCTTCTGGCCAATGGCAACGTAAATACATTTTACTCCCTGCCCTTTTTGATTGATGATCGTATCAATCGCAATCGCAGTCTTTCCTGTCTGTCTGTCCCCGATGATCAGCTCACGCTGTCCTCTTCCAATCGGAACCATAGAATCAATCGCCTTGATTCCGGTCTGCAGCGGCGTATCTACAGATTTACGCGCAATAACTCCGGAAGCAACTCTTTCTATCTGTCTGAAATTTGTCGCCTGAATCGGTCCTTTTCCATCAATCGGCTGTCCTAATGCGTTCACGACACGTCCAAGCATGCAGTCCCCTACCGGAACCTCCACTACTCTTCCCGTCGTCTTTACCGTATCTCCCTCGTTGATATTTCTCTGATCCCCTAAAAGAACTGCACCTACATTGTCTTCTTCCAGGTTCAGCACCATACCATACACTTCGCCAGGGAACTCTAACAGCTCTCCCTGCATCGCATTTTCCAGTCCGTGGATACGTGCAATACCATCGGCTACCTGAATAACCGTTCCCACATCCGATACTTCTAACTCCGATGCGTATCTTTTAATCTGTTCTTTAATGACAGAGCTGATTTCTTCTGGTCTTAAGTTCATGGAGCGAATCCACCTTCCTTCTGTTTTATAGTTGAATTTTTCTTAAATTTTTCGACAGCTCATATAATTTTGTCCGAATACTGCTGTCAACAATGCGATCCCCGATCCGAATGACCATGCCGCCAATCAGCGACGCATCCACTTCATAATTCATCTCGAACTTCTCATAAGAGGTCGTCTCCAAAAGTTTTTGTTCTACCTTTTCCTTCTGCTCCCCGCTCAGTTCAATTGCTGTCACCACACGGGCACTTCCAATCTTCTTCTCTTCTTTCACAAGTCCGATAAAATATTTGAACACGGCGCACATATCTTTCGCATGCCCTTTTTTGATGAGAAGCGTCATCAGTCCGATGATCTCTTTTGGGATCTTTTGCAAAAATGTCTCCTCGACAATTTTTATTTTTTCTTCTTTTCCAATATTGGGATGATTCATCAGTTTGCTAAATTCTTCATTTGCCCACAAACTATTCACCACACACACTGCCGCCTCAAAGAATTCGTCAGTGCGCTCTTCTTCACAGGCGACTGCAAACAGTGCATCTCCATATGTCTTCGAAACTAACTTAGCCATGTATGATCACCCATCTCTTTCAACGTCTCATCAATAAGACCTTCTTGTACTTTTGTATCAATCGAAGCTGCTACCACTTTTCCTGCCATCATAGATGCAATGGTAATCATTTCCTGTTTCATATCATCCAACGCCCGTTTTTTCTCTAACTCAATCTGGGCATTGGCATGCTCTATAATACGGGCTGCCTCTTCTTTTGCCTCCGCAACGATCTTTGCCTCATTCTGCATCGCTTTTTTGCGCGCAGCGCTTAAGATCTCCTGCGCTTCTTTATCTACTTCTTTCAGCTTTCTGTCATACTCTTCTTTGTATGCGATTGCCTCCTGTTTTTCCCGCTTTGCAGTCTCCTGATCATCCAGAACACGCTGTCTGCGCTTTTCAAGCAGACTCCTGACCGGATTAAACAGAAGATACGAAAGAATCGTAAATAAAAGCAGCATACTCAAGCCAAGCACAACCGCATCAAACAGAAACTGTGCGTCGAGTGTAAATAAACGATCCAAGGTTCAGCCTCCTTCCTTCTCGTTTTCTTTTTTATTTTTCTTACAACTTTCCTAACAGTGGGTTTGCAAACAAGAGAATCAATGCGATAACCAGACTGTAAAGACCTGTCGTCTCCGCAACTGCCTGTCCAAGTAACATTGTAGATGTAATATCAGATTTTGCTCCCGGATTTCTTCCTACTGCTGCCGCACCGTGTCCGGCTGCCACACCTTGTCCGATACCAGGTCCGATACCTGCGATCATCGCTAGCCCCGCTCCAATTGCTGAACAAGCTAAAATTAATGCTTCGTTTGTAATTTGACTCATAATAAATTCCTCCTAAAAATCTTCTTCTAATTTTACTCTTAAATTAATCCGGTATCTTATCACTTACAAATACCATCGTCAACATACAAAATACGTATGTCTGAATTGCCCCTGAAAAGACGTCAAAGTAGGCATGCAGAAAACCTGGCCATATGATTGCAATCTGCGAAAGCAGACCATACAGCAAGGCCATGATAACCGTTCCTGACAAGACGTTTCCGAAGAGACGAAGTGACAACGAAAACGGAACGGCAATCTCCCCAATCAGGTTGATCGGGAATAAAAACGGCAGTGGTTTGAACAAGTTGGTGAACGCTCCAACTTTGTTATACCTGATATTGTTAAACTGTATCAGGAAAAATGTGATCACACCAAGCGGAAATGTAACTCCATAATCTGCTGTCGGTGGTCTCAATCCCAAAAGTCCCGAGAGATTACTGAACAAAATAAACAAAAACAAGGTCCCTATATAGTTTCGGTAAGGAATCCCTTTTTTGCCCATGCCACTTTTCACCATGCCATCCAGCATCTCCACAACGTATTCCACTGCATTTTGAAACCTTCCCGGCTTCCCGTCAGTATCCTGCAATTTTACCCTTGCAATAAGTGCAAGTATAATCAGTCCCAGACATATGAGCAGTATACTGACATGCGTCGTCGTAAGGTATAGCTCCTGCCCAAACAGTTCAAACTTCAAAAGGCTGTGTATCATAAAGTCAGCCTCTTTTGCAGCAGCTATCCCTAATCCATTTCCCACATAATTCCCCTCCTTTACTTAGATTTTTTTAATTTTAAAAATAGTTTATGCATATACGGCTGTAAATACGCCGATATTTTTAATGCAATCAGTCCGGCAAGCAGAGTAAGAGGATTCCCCAAATCAAAATAGAGTACGCATCCCATCAAAATCAAAACTACCGTTATCCTCAGTGCATACGTCATTCTGATATGTTTTACCGCGCCTGTCTCTCCAAGATCCAATGCATCCTCTATGGAGCGCTTCATATGAATTGCCATTCCGCTTCCAATTGCCACTCCACTCCACAATCCAATCGCATTATACAGATCGTTCGGAAAAGCAATCAGGCAGACGATCTGCACTGCCACGCCTACCAGAATAATTCCGGTAACCAATTCCAACAATGTATTATCTTTTTTCATCTTTGCCTTCCTCTTTCTTTTCTTCCAGGTCTTCATTCGCATGTCTTACAAGCAGATAAACATTACGCATCCCTGCCAATACTCCCAATATAATAAAAGGGATCGTAACCGGAAGTTTGAACTTTTCTTCCAGCCATCCGCCCACCCAGACACACAGCAGAATCGGAACGATCATGCTGATTCCCAGCTGAGTAATCAATGCAAATGTCCTGTGCACACTTTTTTTGTATTTCATAGTGTCACCTCAATCTTACAACATATAATTATCTACGTCCAGTAATTTGTCGTATTTTTTTATTTTTTATTGTTAATTTTTACACAAAAAAGATAATTTTCTGTCGTCTATATTATTTTTTATATATTTCAAAACAAAAGAGGGGCTTTAATCCCACTCTAAACGGTGTAAATGCCCCTCTTTTGTCATATTCTGAAATCCATTTTGTCTCAGTGCTTCATATAATACAATTGCCACGGAATTCCCGAGATTCAAAGATCTGATATCTCCCACCATCGGAATACGGATACTGTCCTCCTTGTGGTGTATCAAAATCTCCTCCGGAATCCCTGCGCTCTCTTTTCCAAACATAATATAGCAGTCCGGCTCATAATTCACATCAGTATATACATTCGGTGCTTTTGTCGTTGCCATATAAATTTTTGCTCCTGGATTTTTCTCCATAAAATCCTGAAAATCAATATACGTTGTCACGTCCAGATCATCCCAATAATCCATTCCTGCACGCTTGATCGCTTTTTCATTCAATCGGAAGCCTAGTGGCTCGATCAGATGGAGACGTGTGTTTGTAGCAACACAGGTTCTCCCGATATTTCCGGTATTTGCCGGAATCTCCGGCTCAAATAATACAATATTCAACATCTTACATTACCTTTCATTTCTCAGTCGGTCAATAAATCTGCCAAGACGCCCAATCGCCTCTTTCAGGTCTTCCAAAGAATATGCATACGAAATACGAAGGAATCCCTCACCACAGTCTCCGAACGCAGTTCCCGGAACGACCGCCACCTTTTCTTCTTCCAATAATCTTGTCGCGAATTCTTCTGACGTCATCCCAAACTCTTTGATATTTGGGAAAATATAGAATGCGCCAAACGGCTCAAAGCATTCAAGCTTCATCCGTTTGAATTCATGCACAAGGAAGCGTCTTCTCTGATTATAAGACTCACGCATCTCCTTTACTTCTTCATCACAGTTGCGAAGTGCTTCCACCGCTGCATACTGGCTGTTTGTCGGCGCACACATAATCGCAAACTGATGAATCTTCACCATCTGCTCAATGATGTTCGCAGGACCGCACGCATAACCAAGCCGCCAGCCGGTCATCGCATACCCCTTCGAAAATCCATTGATCAAAATCGTGCGCTCTTTCATTCCCTCAAAACTTGCGATTGACACATGCTCCCCTTTATAGCTGAGCTCTGAGTAGATCTCATCCGAGATTACGAACAGATCATGCTTCTTCACAAGTTCCACAATCGGTTCCAAATCTTCTTTTGTCATAATAGAACCCGTCGGGTTATTTGGAAACGGCATGACAAGAATTTTTGTCTTCGGTGTAATAGCGGCCTCAAGCTCCTCTGCTGTGAGCTTAAATTCATTCTTATGCTGCAGCGGAATCACGACCGGAACTCCGTCTGCAAGAATTGTGCAAGGCAGATAGGAAACGTAGCTTGGCTGTGGAATGAGAACTTCATCCCCCGGATCCAGCATGGCACGCAGTGCAATGTCAATCCCTTCGCTTCCCCCTACAGTTACGATCACTTCATGATTGTAATCATATTGTACATTCACTTTTCTATCTAAGTATTTACAAATTTCTATTTTTAATTCTTTCAGACCGGCATTCGATGTATAAAATGTGCGCCCTTTTTCCAATGTATAGATTCCTTCTTCCCGAATACGCCAAGGCGTATCGAAGTCCGGCTCTCCTACTCCAAGTGAAATCGCATCTTTCATCTCATTTACCACGTCAAAAAATTTACGAATTCCTGACGGCTGAATGCCAACCACTTTCTGTGATAATGGATTTCTCATTACGGTGTCACCAACATCCTTTCTGATTCTGCTTTTTTCACAAGTATCGTTCCATGATCCTTATATTTTTTCAGGATAAAATGTGTCGCCGTGCTGATTACAGCCTCAACCGGAGAAAGCTTTTCCGATACAAACTGGGACACCTCTTTTAATGTTTTTCCATCCAGTGTCACCAGAAGATCATATCCTCCGGAAATCAGATAGACTGCATTCACTTCCGGATAATTGTAGATACGCTCTGCGATTCTGTCAAATCCTTGATTTCTCTGTGGAGTCACTTTCACCTCAATCAGTGCAGTCACTTTTTCCGTTCCGACTTTATCCCAGTCGATCAACGTATGGTAACCGCAGATAATCTTTTCCTTTTCCATCTGTGCAATCTCATTTGCCACAGTCACCTCATCTGTCCCAAGTAACACTGCCAGCTCGCCCAAATCTACACGACTGTTCTTTTCGATATATTTTAAAATTGTTGTTCTCATAAACTCTCCTTACTTTGACTCATACATCTTTAATAATTCATCCGGCGCCGGTCTGTCAAGATATCTTTTCTCTTCGCCGCCCAAAATGACTCTTGCAGTATCTACAGTCGTCCTTCCAAGAACGACCGCCTGTCTCCCTTCTTTTTGGAATTTCTCTACAAGCTTCTCGCCATCCTCTGCAAAGATCAAAACACTTCCCGCCGATGTAAGCTGATACGGATTCAGATGAAAATATTCACAAATCTCCACCGTCTCCTGTCTGATCGCCATCTTTTTCAAATCAACCTCAATCCCCACACCGGAGCTTTCCGCCATCTCCCATAAAGCTGCCAGAATCCCGCCCTCGGTAATCTGGTGCATCGCTGATACCCCCGCTTTTTTTGCAGTCTGCAGTTCATCGACAGAGAACAGTTCTCCTTCCATCTGTCGAATCGGATTCAAAAATGCCGGGATAAACCGTCTTGACAATTCTTCTTCTTTTTCCCGCATCACGCGCAATGTTCCTTCCAGCGCAATCCACTTTAAAAGCACGATATCCTGTCCCGGTTTCCCCATACAGCTTCTTAGAAGTTCTTCCTTCTTTAATACGCCCATACCATTCACATATACGATTGCCTGATTGATTGCGGGACTTGTCTCCGCTTTGGCACATATAATCTGAATACCATGCGCGCTTCCCGCTCGTTCCACATACTCAATCATCGCTTTCAGACGCGATTCATACGCATACGGCGGGAGCATAATATATACTGCTGCCGCCACAGGCACTGCCCCGCGGGTTGCAAGATCATTCGCCGCCTGCGCAAGCGCAAACACGCCCAAATCTTTCTCGTTTCCATATAGAACAGCGATAGAAGATAACACTTCCTCCCCCTCTCCTGTTTTTATCCCATAACACATCTCTTCTACAGACGGAGGAAACATCGATTCTTCTCTATGAAATTGTAATGGTTTTAAAAGCGAACGCTTTAACACGGTCTGAGATACTTTTCCTACCTTCATAACTTCCTCCTTACTCTGTCGGCGCTTCCGGCGGTGTCACATTCTGTGTGTTCTGTGCTTCCTCTTCCGCCTTTTGTGCCGCCTCCTCAATCTTTGCCTTCGCCTCGGCAATTGCATTGTTGATCTGCCCTTCATCCTGCGTGGCAATTGCCGCCTTGACGAGCGCCGAAGCCTCCGCATTATCTGATGCCGTTCCCACATTCACTGTAACCGGTGATGCGCTGTATGTGCTGTTGTTGAAAATATCTCGGCTCACTTCCTGTCCATTTTCATAGACAACCTTCCAAAGTCTCGCCGTCTTTCCCGTATGTCCTGAACCACTCTTTGTCATCACGCCAAGTGAGTCCCCGGACTCGACAAACTTCTTTCCTGCCGGTGTTGTGCTCAGCGTCTCGCTGACAAACTCAATACTCCGGTTCGCATTTCTTGTCTCTTTTCCATAAATTGTAAATGTAAGATTCCCGCCCGATATATATCCTTCAATATAAATCGGTGTCTCTGTATTATTCTTGAATTTTAAATCTTTATAGTCACCTGCGATTGCAGCATCCATAGATGGCTTCACATAATCTACCAGCATGGAATGTGGCTGTCTCTGCGTCACCTCCAGTTCCGCAAGGATCACGGCATTGTAAAGTGTTGTGGACACCTGGCAGATTCCGCCGCCCATACTCTGCACAACCTTCCCATTCTCATAAGAGCCCGCTTCTGTAAACCCATTCTCAGTTGTATAAGGCTCCATCGCTGCGTTGGCAGAGTATTCCTCGCCCGGCATCACCACAGCTCCATTGATATGCGCTGTTCCGGACTCAATGTTCTGGACTCTTCCGCCTCCGCTTCCACAATATGTCGTAAATGTTCCAAGTGTATCCTGAATCGTCTCGAGCTGCTCCCGCGTAACATCCGGTACATCTGAGACAGACACAAGATCTACAGATGCCTCTTTCTTATTCCATTTCTTATTTAAATATGTCTCAATGGCTTTTACTGAGGCTTCTGCATCAATCGTCTTTCCCTGAACTTCATCTGTAATGACAAATGCGCCGTTCTCACGAGTAATCGTCGCATTTGTTGCCGCTTTTTCCAGTGGCTGTGCCTTTGCTTCAAAAACTGCTTTTGCCTTCTCGCTGTCAATCTGATATGCTGCGGAAATGACTTTCTTTTCTTTGTCAAGCTTTTTCACTTCAAAGTAACGACTCCAAATACTTCCACCTTTTCCGTAAGCAAGAGCCTTTTCTACAAGCTTATCCACATCTTTTATCGTAAAACCAAGCTCACCCAATGTCACCTGTACATTCTCTTCTTCTATGCGAAGCGAAATGCTCTGCTCCTGATATTTTTTAATCTTTGCTTCCACTGCTTTTTTGGCATCTGATTTTTTCATACCGGACACATTCACCGTCTCAATATAGACATTGTTATAAATCTCATTGTCCGCAGTGCTCTTCACCCGGCTTCGAAAGACAAAATAAACAGTTCCCAACACAACAAGAATCGAAAACGCAATGATTCCCGCTGTCGCAAGCACTTTCCGTCTCCTTTTTACGCTCATTTTCCGCTTTCTATTCTTTGTCGTTTTTTGCATAACCAATCCTCTCTACACTAAATATGGAATCACACTTGTTGCAACCATCGCCACTATAATAATCATGATCGTAATCGCCATGATTTTTCTTACTTTTTTGTCATAAAAATTCATTGATCACACCTCGATTTTATACATTTCTTTACATTTTAAACTCTTTACTGTATTTTTGCAAGAAACATTGTTGAAATCTTATTCCGTCTCGATTTCAGTTACTGCTGCCTGGTGCGTCAGCCTGCTTCTATTCTGATAATCAAATAAAATGAATTTCTCTTTTTCTTCACATGTCCCAAGTACATCATAATGGAATTTTTCAATATGAGTCATTTTTCGCAACTGTCTTTTATCGTATGCTTCGTATCCGATCAAATATTGATGCTCTTTTGATTCCGTCTCATAAAACGCATTCAGCCAGTCCTTTGACACTTCATGCTCTCCCGCAAATTCCGGTCGTTTTTTGACGTTCTCGCGAAAATACAGATCAAATGTCAAAAGTTCTCGGTAAAGTCTCTCGCGTTCTTTATGTTTCTCTCTGACAAATCCAAGTAAAATCTCATATCTTGTAATTCTGGAATGACTCATCAGATGCAGTTCATGATTCTCATAATATCTGCCAAGTTCCTGATACAATACAAATGGTGATGCATACTCTTCTTCCAATTTTCGCAGGCAATACGAAAACTGCCCGCTGTTATAGTAGACCTCCACCATCTCTTCCACGCTCTTTAACTGCATCATCTCCTCATATGATAGCCAGTTTGTGTAGAGCACCTCATACGGCGGCCGGCTCTTATATACAAGTCCATAACGTTCCTTCTGCGATTCCATATAAGAACCTTTCAGCACTTTCAAAAATCCAAGCTGAAGCTGTTCCGGATGGAGCCGATACACATCATCAAAAGATTTTTGAAAACTCTCCATACCTTCATACGGAAGTCCTGCGATTAAGTCCAGATGCTGATGCACATTTTCCCCCTGATTGATGCGCTGCACAATACGTGCCACTTCCTCAAACCGCATCGTTCGCCGAATCTCACGAATCGTCTGTTCATTTGTAGACTGCACCCCGATCTCAAGTTGTATCAATCCCGGACGCATCGACTCAATCAGCTTCAATTCTTCTTCATTCAGCAAATCCGCCGCCACTTCAAAATGAAAATTCGTGATCCCTTTGTCATGCTCCTTGATATATTTCCAAATGGCAATCGCATGCTTATGGTTACAGTTAAAAGTTCGATCCACAAACTTCACCTGCGGCACTTCCTCATCGATAAAAAACTGAAGCTCTTTTTCTACCAATTCAAGTTTGCGGAAACGCAAACATTTGTCTATCGAAGAAAGGCAGTAACTGCAGGAAAACGGACATCCTCTGCTCGACTCATAGTAGATGATCTTATTCTTAAAATCTGCCATATCATGGTACACAAACGGAACCTCACTCAAATCCATAACTTCACGCCATGAATTCTGTAAAAATTCTCCCTCTTCTCCACGGTAGGCAATTCCTTTAATCTCCGAAAGCTTTATATCTTTTCCGTGATAATACTCCACCACTTCCAAAAATGTCTTTTCTCCCTCTCCGAAGATCACTCCTGTCACTTCCGGAAGACGTTCCAACACATCTTTTGTATCGTAGGATACCTCTGGACCACCCACCCAGATTGGAACACTCGGGAATATCTTTCCAAGCTCCCGAACCAGCTCTTCCACATAAGACAGGTTCCATATATAACAGGAAAAACATAAGATATCCGGTTTTTTCTTATATAAATCCATCAAAATATCGTCTATCTGCTGATTGATCGTATATTCTGCAATCTGTATCTCATCCTTATACTGCTGCGCATACGCTCTCAGACTGTACACAGCCAGATTCGAATGAATATATTTCGCATTAATCGCCGCCAAAACAATGTTCATAACATATCTCTCCTTTTCTTTTTGTATCTGAAAATCAAATTTCCTGATATAGTAAAAATGCTATTGTATAGACAATCTCAAACTGTCCATACAATAGCATTTTTCTTTTCGTGCGTTACACTTCGAACTCGCTCCATGAACGTTACTTTTGCAGTTAACTCAGCCCAGGCACCCTCACGGCACCCGGAAGGTTCTGCTTAGTGCTGCTTCGTTCCCGACCTGACACGGTTCACAGATTCCCGTCGCGTGAGACCCAAACATCAACGCCACTTTCAAAAGGCAGCTCCACAAATAAAAGCCCTCCGTGTAACATCACCCCTACTATAGCGGATTGTAGGTACAAGGCACCGCTAACGCCCCGGCTGCACGAGTCTATATTATACTCTCCAGACAGTATATTTGTCAATGCCATTCATTAAAATCGATAAATTCTATCATCAGAATGTTATTTCACCTCAGCTTTTCGTTTCTCCCTCAGTTCTTTAAAAAAGTTTTTCATCAGCGCACTGCATTCTTCTTCCAGCACACCTATTTCCAATTCTACCTGATGGTTGAATTCTTCCATCTGCAGTAAATTAAGAATCGACCCCGCGCAGCCCGCTTTTGGATTCATACATCCTACAACAACCTTCTTCATTCTGGACTGTACAATCGCTCCCGAGCACATCTGACACGGCTCCAGTGTCACATACATTGTGCAATCCTCAAGTCTCCAGTCGTCCATTTTCTTGCTCGCTTTTTTGATTGCCATCATCTCCGCATGTGCAATCGTATTCTTATCAATGGTTCTGCGATTGTATCCGCGTCCGATAATCTTATCTTCGTAGACGATCACACACCCGATTGGAACCTCTCCAAGTGCATATGCCTTCTTCGCCTGTTTAATCGCCTCTTTCATATATTTTTCATCTTTATTCATCATACACTCACCTTTTGTATTTTGCAAATTCAGACTTCCAAATAGAACTCGTTCTTAATTATACTGATTTCTTCTAAATCTGTCGACACCAATATCCAAAATCATCAAACGTATTCTTCTCTTCTGCTGACAATTCAAGGTCCGCATCCATAACACGGTGAAATTGCGGAAATCCAAATGCTCTTGCTGCTGCCTGTTCTTTTTCATGATAAATTCCAGGCACACCGATCCATCGATTTTCCCCTTCCTCAATATACAGAAGATGATGGTAATTATAAAATCCATGCAGCAAAAAACTGTTATTCGCAAGATGCCACTGTGTTCTCGGAAGTCTTGCAATGTCCTGCCTCTGAATCTTCTCATATGTTCTTGTCTTCGGCGGGATATATTTTTCTATTTCCTCCTGAAATTCCTGCTGTTCTACCAGTTTCTCCACATGCTCGATCAGACTCTCTCTTACTTTCGGTTCCTCTGATTGTTGTCTCTCCTCCGGCACTGCTTCAGTTGCTGCCTCCTCCGGCATAGCTTCAGTCGCTGCCTCTTCCAATACTTCCCTCTGCCCGGTCGTCATATGTTCCACATCCGCCGCTTCTTCTTCCCACATCGCAGCATATGTTTTTTCCGATGCATTTCTCAAAATAATCCCTGCAAGCTTGTCAAACATTTCCTGTCCACCTGCATCTTCCGGCTCAAATTTCAGGATATAATTAATCATCGGAGCCTCTCCTTCAATTACCCCTTGCGGGATTCCGATACAGTCTCCTCCTTGCACATAGAATACAAACACCTCCAATTTCTTTTTCTGTCCAAAATCAAGGTTCTTTCCATGTATATGAATCGCACATTTATCCATTCGTTTTTCTAGCTTTATAAAACCGACATTGCGGATTCTGTTTCCATTCTCATACTCGTACAAATAGCGGATGACCTGTTTCATAATTTGATTCCTTTCTTCTTGTCTCTATAAGACACTTTATTCACATCGACAAAAGAAAAGAACTAAAAAGCGACGGCATACCGCCATCGCCTTATCTATATAATTGCATTCATCTCCTGATAAAGCCGTTTTGCATAGCTGTCTGTCATTCCACAGATATAATCCGTCACAAGGAGAAGTCTGAGATACAGCTTTTCCTGCTCACTTTTCCCCTTTGCATGACAATGATAAGCACTCTTATAATTTTCTGAGATAAACGAGACAATCCGTTTATCAATCTCGCTCAACTCCTCATCTGTATCATAATCAATCACTGCTTTTACAAATTTATCCAACAGAAAATCAAGCATGACCGACTCTGCCATCTCCATCTTATAGATGACCGATGTAGAAAACACTCTTCGATACGCAATATCTCCCAGAAGATTCATCAATTTTTCTCCATATGTCCCGTGGAACAAATCATAACCATACTCTCCGTTCATAATCTTCTCATAGTTCGAAGTAAATCCATATGTTGCACAATTGATCAAAAATCCCTGCATCTGCACAATCCAGTTCTTCACTGCATATTCTTCTGGATTTTCCACTTTTCTTCTCTGCCCACTTGCATATTTTGCTTCTAATTTTTCCAATGCATGAAAAGAAACGGCACTTTCCTCTTTTTCCAAAGCTGCTAATTCTTCTTTCAGTTGATGATAGGAAAGAAAACCTTTTATAAAGGCATCTTCGATATCTGCTGTTTTGTATGCGATATCATCCGCAGCCTCCAATATATATGTGAGCGGATGACGCCTTCCGTTCGTTCCGGTCTCCTTGGAAATCGCCTCATAAAGTTCCTGATCGGCATAGTAATACCCAAGCTTTTTATCCTTGATATTTCCCGTTGTTTTATCGATTTTCAGAGAAGAAACCGGATATTTTACAATCGTTCCAAGCAGTGCATATGTCAGGTTCATCCCATGCTCATCCACAAGATAGTGCAGTTTACTGACCAATCTGAGCGCCTGTGCATTTCCTTCAAAATGATAAAAGTCCTGACACATCTGTTTCTCCAAGACCTGATCTATCCGCTCTCCACGAAACAGCAGCGCCGGCAGGTTTCTCCTGAACCAATCCCGAATCACCGTCTCACCAAAATGTCCAAACGGCGGGTTTCCAATATCATGTATCAGGCCCGCGCACTGTAAAATATTACATATCTCTTCCTTCATCTTCGGTGTAAAATCCGAATCTTTCTGATATGCCAAAATCGATTCTCCAATATTCTGTCCCAACGATTTCCCAAAAGAAGACACTTCCAAAGAATGTGTCAGTCTTGTCCTGATAAAATCACTTTTATCCAGCGGAAATACCTGTGTCTTATCCTGAAGTCTTCGAAACGAGGCACTCCCAATAATGCGATGATAATCTTTTTCAAACTCACTTCGAAGGTCCGCCGCCTTACTCCGACCGCCAAACTCTCTGTTTCTTTTGCTGGATAATAACTGCTCCCACTTCATACTTTCACCCCTTTCTTTGCCAATTGACTGTTTCTCTAATCCAAATAAATCGGCGGGTCATAATCTTTTCCGAGAAGCGCTTTTTTCCTCTCCTGATACCCTAGAAATGCCCACTCTGTCATATCTGTCCATTTATGCTGTTCCTGATCATATACCTGTACATAGCCGATCCGCTTTGGATGCATTCGTACACTGTTTGTCTGGTATTCTTTTCCCGTATACGGATTGATCTCGCCAAGAACCGGTGTTTCCGGCTCTTTCTTCTCTGACTCTTTCTTTGTATCCGCAGTTCGAAACTTTGGTTTCCGCATATAGCCTCTGATTCCGCTAAATCCGGTTCTCTTCTCCTTTTCTTCCACCTTTTTCGGAAGTTCTTTAACAGGCTCTGGCTCTGACACTGGCTCCAATTGAAGTTCCTCGCTCATTTTCACTAGCTCGCCAACCGTAATATCTCGTTCGGCGGCATGCTTCTGCGATTGTGGTTTTCCTTTCTTAATCTGTTCTTTTTCCGTCTCCATTTCTATCTGTTCCATTATACTCAGCCGGAAAGAACATCCCAATATCTCTGCAATCATACGCATATCCTGTTCCTGAAAATTATCTCTTTTGAGCCGCTGCGTCATATTCTGTCTGGACATATTTTTCCCGGTTCGTTCCTCAATCTGCTCTGCCAGCTCTTTGATCGTCATCCCCTTGCGACTTAAGATAATTTTTACCTGTTCACCAAATGTCAGATTCTCCATGTCCGATTCCTCCTTAGTAACTCTCTTCCAAATACTCTTCCAATGTCACACCTGATTCCATAATTTCCTTTGCGGCTTCCTGGCCTACATACCGATAGTGCCAAGGCTCATAGATAATTCCTGTCTCGGCTGTTTTTTCCGGCGGATAACGAAGAATAAACCCATACTTATAACAGTTCTCTTCCAGCCATTTTGCCTCTTTTGTCTCCGCCTGTTTTTCATCCAGCTCCGAGTATTGATTTGAAATAAGATCAAGCGCAAGTCCAAGTCCATGCTCACTTGTCCCCGGAAGCGCAACACTCATAGCAGTGTCACTGTACGCTTCCCAGTAATTCATCCCTGTATTCAAACGATCCTGAACAGATGAGTTAAATACCTGCTCCTGCTTTTCCACCGAACGATACGCAGAACAGATAATAATGTTCATTCCATCCGCCTCCGCTGCCTTCAACATATTATTGAGAGGCTCTGCGATTCTTGAATCCACACTATATCCATCCGCCACCTCCGTAAGCTCCGGAACATATCCTTCCGTCATTGGATGCGATGAATTCACAAGCACCATATTCCACGGCAGTTCCTCTTCTTGCTCTGCCTGTTTTTGCTGCAGCTGCTCTAATTCTTTTTGTACTGCCTTTGTCTTTTTCTGCTCTTCCTTTTGAACCTGCGCTGTCACCTTTTTAATCTGCTTTTCTGCTTGTTTCTTTTGTCTTATACCGCCAAATATATTTCCAAACACCAGCCCCAACACCAGACAACTCGTTCCGACAACTATGATCTGCTTTCTCTTTCGGCTCATTCGTTTTATTTTTCTTTTCACCAAACCGCCATAATATCTCAACACTTTGGAAATCTGCATAATTTTCTCCTCTTTTGCCTCTATAATTCAATCTTTTCTATTGTTTTTGAAAACTCACTGCAATTAGAACACACTGCAATTTTATAAGGAATATCGGCTATCGTATACTCTTTAAAATAATATCTCTGAGGAAACTCTTCCGGCTGTTTTAGCAAGTACGGACTTCCCTCTTTCGAAAATCCAATCTCAAACTGATCCAATCCTAATTTCATCCCAAGCCGGGTCGCTTTCATAAAACTTTCTTTCAACACCCAGTAGCGATAAAACTCCTCCGCTCTTTCCACTTCCGTATTCTGTTCTACAATTCTTTGAAATTCGGACGCACAAAAAAAACGTCTGGCAACATCCAGTCTCACCTGCTTGACACCTTCGATATCGCATCCGAGATGCCATATTTGACGTTCACTGTCCACAACAGAGCAAAGTACATACTGTCCGGAATGTGACAGATTAAAAACCGCATTTTTCGACAATCCATATGTTCTGCGCATCTTCTCATACAGTACCCACACGCCCACGCTCAGAGCTTTCCCTTCCTGGTAAACAATTTTATCCGCCTTCTCTTTCCGAAAATCCGGAACTATTTTATAGTATTGTAAATATTTTTCTTTCTCCAGCAGAGATGTTACATCTGCAATCCATGTTCTAATCATATGTTTAATTTCCTCACATCATATAATACCACATGTTATATTTTCTTTACTATAGAAATTTTTTTATTTCTATACCAAAAAGGACAGATTATTCTCTGTCCTCACTTCATAACTTTACTTCGCAATTTCCCCCAGATAAAAATCTGAAAATACATATACGCTTTATCAAATACAAACAGACCTGCCTGTGCTCCGATCAAGACAATCCAAAACATCTTTTCTACTGCTTCTTCTGCCAAAATCAAAGTCGGAAAAATGAGCAGCACCGGAATAAACATGGCATTAAAGATTATGTATTTTCCAATCCACACCGCAACTGTCTTTTTCTGAATCTTGGAACTTTGGGCAACCTTCTCCCAAAGGATCTCGCTCAACACCAAATAAATTCCCATTGCAAGAAATGTAATACAGTACAGACGATTCGGCGCCACAATCAGCCCCACCAGAAAACTTGCCGTCAAAAACGCTGCACCTGCCCTGATTCCCCATTCCCGCAATACAATCCCGACACAGAATGCCGCCGCTGCGATCAGGAACAGGCTGCTTGTCTCAATCACTGCACTCAACACAAGTAAAATGACCGCAAATGCTGCGAGCACTCCTGTGAATGCCATTTTTTTCGCATTTACATGCATGAGCAAAGATCGCCTCCCATACATTCGCACAGTGTGTCTGCACACCATAAATCACAACATAAGTTTCCCGTTCCATACGATGGACGACCATAGCCATATCCCGTATTCTGATAACGCTGTCCTCTAAACTGCAGCTGATTTGCATAATTTACATATTCCATATTGTTCGGCTCCATTGCCGCAGCCTGTTTCGCATGATCTACCGCCACGAGATTATTCCCCAAACCCATGTTGGCTATCGAGCTGTAATAATACCACATCGCATTTCGATTCGGTATATTAGAAAGCACATTTAATGCCTCCCGGAAACGCCGTGTATTAATATAGTTTCTTGCCGCCTGAAGTTCCACAGTCTCCTGACTACCTCCGGAATAAGACTGCTGCTGACCACCTGTGTAAGATCCTGAAAAACCGCCCTCCCGTTCCTTCATAATCTGATCATACGCTTCCTGAATCTCTTTAAACTTTTCCTCTGCCAACCCTGACAGCGGATTGTCTACATACGAATCCGGGTGATACTTTCTGCTCATCTCCCTGTATGCTCTTTTTACTTCATCGTTACTTGCACTTGGTGAAACACCTAACACCTCATATGGATTTGCTATCATAATCTTCTATTCCTCTTCTTTATTTTTTTCCAACTGCTTTTTATCATACTTTTCCCACACGCCTACATACAAAATATTCCTCAGTATGTCCGCATCTTCAATACATGGCAGACGTTCAAACTGACTGGTACATTCTGCCAACACATAGGTCATCATCTCTTTACATCGCTCATCAAAGTCCGGTTCCCCGTACAGCGAAATCAACGCATTATAACTGCCGCTTTCTAAATCTTGCTCAACATCGTCATACGCATCTAAAATATAGATAAACTTTCCAAGATAAAATCCCATCCTACGCAGAGTTTTCGTCCACACATCCTGTCTGTAAGTCAATAGTTCTGCCATTAACTCCCCAAAATATCTTGCCGTAATATCAATATTCTCTTCTTTCTGCTCCTCACATGCCTGCAGTTTTTTAAGACAGCTTCGAATTATCCGGCATTTCTTTGGATATTTTTTTTCAATCTCAAGATATGTCTTTCGGAATGCCCGAACTCCAACAAGTCCCGCCTTGCTCTTCTCATCTTTCCAATCATCCACAAAATGAAAATAGGTCAGCACAATATTCATGTCTGCCGCGTATTCGGTAATCTCATTATATAGCATCTTCTGCTTTTTCGCCGGATGCACCACACATCGGTGCTCCTCAAGATTCATGTCACTCTCATAAAGAGAATGTAACAGAATCACAAGAAATGTCATATCATAGGTCAACGTCAACTGTCCTAAAAATCCATGCTTTTCTCTTAAGGCTTTGCACAGTCCACAATAATACGCCTTATATTTGTAAAAATCTTTCATCTTCAGTTCCGGCTTATACGCTGTCACATATCCAAACAAGATTTTTCCCTCTTTCCAATCAAATCATTTTCAAAAGTATTATTAACTCAAACTTCCCACACCAATAAGGTGTGATTAACCTTGAAAATTCAATATTTCA
>OIZR01000010.1_pt1 | contig 186507 bp, 164 predicted proteins | sample 1588591 | NCBI WGS metagenome assembly OIZR01 (sample SAMN03283249) | human gut metagenome | biome: human-associated habitat; material: feces | host: Homo sapiens | place: USA | collected 2013 | reverse complement strand
GGTTAAGATGAGGAAAAACTCATTTTAACTTGTACTAAATCTTGACATAGGACCAAATCAATATAACAATATAATAGAAAAAGAAAAATCTGAATTTAGAAGCTATTTAAAATAAAAAAATAAAGAGCCAGAGCCTAAGAGCCAGAGCCAATGATTTGTAGTGAAAAAACTATGAGTTGTTGGCTCTTTTTTTGTTTGAGGAGAGAAATTAATTGATATCAGGAAGAAATAAGAGAATTATTAATGCAATACAAAAACAGAATCCGGAATATGAAACATTGAATGACCTTTTCGGAATGGCTAGAACTGTATATGGAGAGGATAATTGCGAATTGCCATATTGCTTGCAATTGACGAAATATGTAAAAGACATGGTTGTGTACTTGCCAGTTTCCGATAAACTGAATGAACTGTATTGGAATATTTTGCTGTGGGAAGCACCAAATCTTTTTGAGAGTTTTTTACTGTATATGGAGAAGAACCGACCGAATGAAGAAAAGTTTTATGAGCCTAGAGTGAATCCTTTAAAAAGGGTTGTCGACGCGATACAAGAGCTTGCAGATGATGAGCTAGATGAATTGTTCATTAATCAGCCACCAAGAACTGGAAAAACGCAGATTGTAAAACTCGCTTTTATCTGGTGGGGTTCCAGAAATACCGAACTATCAAATTTGTATACAGCATTTTCAGATAAAATTACGAAAGCTTTTTATACAGGATGCTACGAGCTTATGACAGATCCGACGTATACATATGCTGAAATATTCCCTGAAAATGTTATCAAAAAGATGAATGGTGATGATGAAACTATTGATTTGAACCGAGTAAAAACATATCCTACGTTTACATGTAGAAGTATTTACGGAACTTTGAATGGTTCATGTGACTGTAATGGACTTGCAATCGATGACGATTTGTTTAGCGGTATTTCAGAAGCAATTAGCACAGATAGGCAACAAACTGTTTGGGGCTTGTTTGATAACAATTTCATGAAACGTCTTAAGAAAAAGGCGAAACTGATTAACATGGGAACTAGATGGGCACTAGGTGATTGCCAAGGAAGAAGAAGGTCGTTGCTCGAGGATAACCCAGAGTTTTCAAACAGAAGATTTAAAATCATTTCTATACCGGCATTAAATGAGCATGACGAAAGTAATTTTGATTACCCTTATGACGTTGGATATAGCACGGAAGATTACAGGATGATGAGGGCTTCGTTTGAGGCTAATGATGATATGGCTTCATGGTTTGCGCAGTGTCAGCAAGAGCCAATTGAAAGGCAAGGAGCATTGTTTAGTCCAGACTCCATGAGATTTTACAACGGGATATTACCGGATGGTGCTCCAGACAGAATATATATGGCTGTCGATGAAGCGTTTGGTGGCGGAGACTATGTGGCAGCACCGATTTGTTATGAGTATGGCGATGAGTGCTATATCGTTGATGCTGTTTTTAATAACGGAGACAAATATGTAACTAGACCTTTGATTCGAGATAAGATACTGGAACATAAGATACAGGCAATTCAATTTGAGGAAACAAAGACAACAACAGATTATCATGAATGGATTGATAACCAATTACAATCTGTTGGGTACAAGACGAATATTACATGGAAAGCCCCTGGAAGTAAGAAATCAAAGGATACAAGAATTAGAGACAAAGCTCCAGAGATTAGAGAAATGTATTTCTTGGAAGATGGATGCAGACATAAAGAATATCAAAAATTTATGCAGAATATTTTCTCGTTCAAGTACGAAGGAAAGAACAAACATGACGATGCTCCTGATGCTATGGCTCAATTGTGCGATATGCGTTATGGAGGTTCTTATGCAAAGTGTGAAGCGTTTACAAGACCGTTTTAGGAGGAAATTATGAAGAATATACACTCTAAAAAAGATAATTTAAAATTATGGACATCATACCATGACATGAAGAAAAGATGCTTGAACCCAAATGAAAAAAGATATAAAGATTACGGTGCGCGAGGAATTACCATTTGCGATGAATGGTTAAAAGGATTTGATGAATTTGCAGATTGGGCTTTATCTAATGGGTACGAAGATGGGCTAACCATAGAGCGAATAGATGTGAATGGAAATTATTGTCCAGAGAATTGTTGTTGGATAACAAGAGAAGAGCAGGCATATAACAAAAGAACATCTGTAAAGGTTGAGTATCGAGGTGAGAAAAAAGACTTAATGGTTTGGTGTAAAGAATTAAACCTGAAATACGACACGATTCATCATAGAATCACGCATGGTTGGAACGCGGAAGAAGCTTTCAATACTCCCACTACAAGAAAATCATTTGCTTCAATTTGTCGAGAGCACGGGATGAAACCTCAAACTGTTTATGACAGAGTCCATAAACTTGGATGGAAACTAGAGGATGCTTTGACGATTAAGTCTTTAGGAAGTGGAGCTAATCAAAAAAGTTATGTGCATTAGGAGGGAATATGACTACAAAGGAATATTTGAAACAAATTCAAAATTTGGAGCGGAAAATAAAAAATAAAACAAAAGAAATGTTTGAAATGCGTATGCTCGCAAGTAGTATTTCAATTTCAAATGATGCAGATAGAGTGCAAAGTTCCGGGAGTAAAGATAAATTAGGAGATTCAGTTGCAAAAATTGTAGACTTGGAAAAACAAATTTCTGAAATTATAGAAGAGTACGCGAAAAAAAGACAAGAAATTATTCAGCAAATTGATATGATGTCTGAAATGAACTATTATGACGTTTTATACGAAAGATATGTAAATGGTGCGAGTTTTGATTGTATAGCAAATAGTATGGGGTATTGTACAAGACAAGTGCTAAGAATACATGGGAAAGCTCTTTTAGAATTTGAGAAAATATATGGTGAGAACTATCTTGTCATGTAATGTCATTGAATGTCACTATCATCTTATGATAATGTTATAATGTAAAAAACGCGAAATACATAGAGCCATGCAAGAGTTTCTTGTGTGGCTTTTTTATTGCGGAAAGTTGGTGATATCGTGGCAAGTTTAAGGCATGAAAATAAAAAGGCATTTCATAAAGTATGTGGCGGTGCGTACGGACGAAAAGTTATTCATACTAACAAAAAAGAAGTGAATAAAGACAATGTGTTAGATATTTTTGAAAAAGCTATCGAGATACATAATCAGAATCGAAGAGAGATTGACTATCTGTATCATTACGTTGCGGGAGACCAACCAGCATTATATAGAGTTAAAGATGTAAGAGCTGAAATCAAGAATGATATTGTTGAGAATCATGCGTTAGAAATTGTCCGATTTATGACTGCACAGACTTATGGAGAGCCTATTCAATACGTGAGCATGAAAGGTAAGGAAAGCCTATCGAAAGAAATTGACAAGATAAATGATTACATGAGAGCGATTGACAAATCGTATTATGACGTACTGATTGGTGATTGGCAAAGCACATGCGGAACTGCATATAGGGAAATATGGAGTAAGAAAAAAGGCGATTATGAAGATGGCGAGCCGGCAATGAGAATTGATGTGGTAGACCCAAGAGATAATTTCATTGTTTATTATTCCGGCAGAGGACATGAGCCTTTAGCTTCTTTTTCAAGATGTTATGATGAAAAAGACGAGGAATATTGGCTATGCACTACCAAGAAGAGAGTGTTTGAAATCAAAAATGATGAAGTTGTAGCGGACGATCCGAATGGACATAGGAAAATTCTGTTGGTAGAGTATCCAAATAATGTACGTAGACTGTCAGATGTAGAAATTGTAATTACAATGCTTGATTCAATCAATAAGATTCAATCTAACCGAGTTGATGGGATTGAACAGTTTGTTCAGTCCTTTATTAAATTTGTGAATTGTGAGATTGATGAAAACACGTTTTTGAAAATGTGCAAGATTGGAGCGCTAAAAGTAAAAACGGTCAATGCGTCAATGCCGGCGGACGTTGGAATGGTTTCTTCGCAGTTAGATCAGCAGCAGACGCAAGTTTCAAAAGATGATTTGTATAAGAATATGCTTATCATTGAGGGAATGCCTAGTCGGGAGCAGAATACCGGCGGAGATACCGGACAAGCCGTTTATTTGCGTAATGGTTGGGATTTTGCAGAGCAGAGAGCAAGAATTGATGAACCAGTAATAATCAAGGCTGAAAAAGAGTTTTTGCGGATTGCCCTCAATATTTTAAAAACAAAACAACAAATATCAAATGACATAAATGTTACTGATATAGATGTTAAAATCACTAGAAATAACACTGACAATATGCTTGTCAAAGCACAGGCATTAATCTATCTGTTAGAAAAAGGAATTCATCCGAAAATAGCTATTCGTACAGTCGGTTTGTGGAGTGACCCTGAAAAAGTATACATTGAAAGCAAGCCATATTTGGATGCGAAATACAATGAAACTGAGGGAATGAAGAAAAAATTGGAAGTATTCATTCAGTGTTTGAACGCCGGATTTAGTGTCCAAGAATCAGGTGAGAAAGCGGGATTAGACATTTCCAATACAGACAATCCAAACTTCTCAAAATGGGACTATAACCAAAGTGAGGAGTGATAGTTAGTGTATGAATTTATAGATGGCTCAATTAGCAAATTAAAAAGAAGAACGCAAATTGCTTTTAATAATTCTCGTTTGGAATTGCTGAAATCTGATGAATTAAACCTATTGCAAGTCAAGAAAGAAACGAACAGGCTGTATAAAAAGCTCAGAGAAGAAAGTGAAAAGTTTTTGAAAGAATTGTTGGAAGATTTGTCGGATAGGCTTCATTTTAATAAAGATGAATTTCCTTTAGAGTATTTTTTAGAAGCAATTAGTCCTGTTCTTTTATATTCATTCAATACAGAGACAGAACGAAAGAAATCAAGGCATTTTGAGTCGATTGTTGCAATTAGTGACATGAGCGACCCGAAAGCATTGGAAGAGCAGAAGAAAGAAACACGGTACTGGAATACGCAAGTAGAAGAAACTGCTGTAGATATTGAACGAGAAGTTTTCATTCAATCAGCTAAGAAACGAGGAGTGAAAAAGGTTCAATGGATAGCAAGAGAAGATGGCAAGGTCTGTGAGTGTTGTGGCGATTTAGACGGTAAAGTGTTTGAAATCGACAATATTCCACATAGACCACACATTGGTTGTAGATGTTGGTTGAAAGAGGTTGTATGATGATGTGCGGGAAAATAGAAAAGAAACAAAGGAGTCGTGACGACCCCAAAGAAAAGAAGAAGAGAAAACCAGTTTATTTGAAAGATAGAAAAACTTCAAGCGGTGTAACGTTTTTGGGTTAGCTATCTTTTTTATTTTATTGCAAGTCCGAGCGTAAGAGGACAGGAATTGTGCGGAGCGACCCGCGTCAACAAAGTGTAGATTCTGAAAGAAAGGAAGATTAAAAATGACAAGAGATGATATTAGAGGACAGTTTCCAGATGCGACAGAAGAACAGATTACAGCACTTCTGAACATTAATGGAGCTGATCTAAACAATGCAAAGAAAAACAATGTAGACCCAGCAACTTTGAAGAAGCTACAAGAAGATTCGGAGGCTTATGAAAGATTAAAAGAAGCCGGTTTGACTGATGAAGAAAAAATGCAGAAAGCGTTAAATGATGCAGAAGATGCAAAGAAAGAATTTGCTAGAAAATCCAATAGACTGGATGCGGAAAAAATCCTTGTTGGAGCAGGTTTAACAGCAGATGACTACAAAGATTTAATCGAAGGTATTGTGTCTGATGATTCAGAGGTTACAAAAACAATGGCTACAAACCTTGCAAGCCTTATCAGCAAACAGAAAGACGCAGCTATTCAGAAGACAAAAGAAGAACTAATGGATGGAACGCCAACTCCGGGTGGTGGAAATGGCAATCCGGAAGAGAAAACACAAGCAGAAAAGCTTGTAGAAAAATTTTTAGGAGAACCTGAAAATACGAACAACGATATTTTGAAGAATTATATTTAAGGAGGAATGTTATTATGGCACTTTCAAATATGGGATTTGAAAAAGAAACAATTGCAGCAGACGTACAGATTTTAAAAAGAAAGCCTTTTGAAGCAATTGCGATGACATTGGATTTTACAGGCGTAAGTGCTGGTTCTGATGGTAGAAAAGTTATGAAAGCTGGAACACCAATCGGAGCAAACGGTAAAGAAGATAATACAGCTACAGTAAAAGGTATTCTCTTGCACGATGTAGATTCTGCAAGACCACAGGGAACAGTGCTTAAAAAAGCATATATCGACAAGGCTGTTGCTGAAAAACATTGGGGTAAAACATATGAAGCAGCAGTTATTACAGCACTCCCAATGATTATTTTTGAATAGGAGGAATAGAGAATATGTTAGTAAATGAAGTAGTAAATTCTAAAGCTATTGCTCTTGCAGCTACAAAAGATGCGAGTAATGATATTCCGTTTTTAGGAAAAAGATGGTTTCCGGAAGCTAAGAAAGCGGGATTGGATTTAAAGTGGATTAAGACACACAAAGGGCTTCCAGTGTCCCTTGCGCCTTCCAATTTTGATTCTTTACCAGTATTAAGAGCTAGAAAAGGTTTGAAAACTGAAAAAACACAGATGGCATTCTTCCGCGAGCAGATTATTGTGACAGAAGAGGATGCGCAGGAAATTGACAGAATTAAGGACGATAACGACCCATATTTACAGGGTGCGTTACAGTCAATCTATGATGACACTAATACTCTAGTGAGTGGAGCAGAAGTTGTTCCAGAGAGAATGATTATGTCACTTCTTTCAACAACTAACGGTCATCCAGTAATCGGTATTGAGAGTGATGGCGTGAAATATGCTTATGACTATGATCCTGACGGCGAGTATACAAAAGAGCATTACGCGAAACTCACAACTACTAATAAGTGGAGCGACACTGCGCAGTCTAAGCCTTTAACAGACTTAAACAATGGAAGAAAGGCGTTGCAGAAAAAAGGAAGAATTGCAAAATACGCATTAATGAATAGTAATACATTCCAGTATTTACTTGACAATGCACAGGTTAAAAATTCTTTACTTGCACAGAATTCAACAGCAATCATCGAATTAACAGATGAAAATGTAAAAGCAATTGTTAAGGCTAGAACAGGACTTACAATCGTTCTTTACGACAAAATGTATATTGATGATGCAGGAAAAGACCAGTATTTCTACCCAAACGATAAGGTAACTCTTCTTCCAGAAGGTACACTTGGGAAAACATGGTTTGGAACAACACCAGAAGAAAGAACAGCTGGACAAGTTGCGGATGTTGACGTTTCTATGTATGGAGTAGGAATCACAATTGCAACAAAAACAGAATACGGTCCACCAGCTCTTACATCCGTCACAGCTTCCGAGATTGTATTACCTTCTTATGAAAATATGGACAGTACATTTGTGCTTGAAGTTCATTCAGCATAAGGAGGGTTTATTATGGCTAAATATCCTTATATCGTAGTAAAAAATGACATTTGGTATCCAGCCGGAGCAGAAGTTCCGGTTGATAAACCAGTTGTTGAAGAGAAAGAAGAAACTTTAGTTGAAGCTAAAGAAGAGACTCCAGTTAAGGAGTTAGAGGAAACCGAGAAAGCAACGAGAACGAGAAAAAAGTAGGTGCAATGTAATGGAAGATATTCTGAATGAAGTATACGAAGATTTAGTAGTAGAACTGAGATTGGTAGACGAACCCGATAAAGGTCAACTTTACATTAAAGTAAAAAATGCTATTCGAGAAGTAGTAAATCGTAGAGCGTATCCGTCACATTTTTCTAAGGAAGATATCAGAAAAGACTTAGAAATGCTTTATTCAAATATCCATGATATAGCACTTTATGACTATAACCAAATAGGTGTAGAAGGACAGGTAAGTCATTCTGATAATACAAACACAAGAACATGGAAAGACAGAGAAGAATGTCTGAAAGGAGTGTTTGCATGGGCAGGATTTTAAGAAAGGGCATGGTGATCCACTTATCTCCCAGCTATGGGTTAAATAGTAAAGTAGATTGTGCGTGACGAAAGTCGCAGAGGATGCTCAGTATATCGGTGGTGGGAGGAGCATGGTATGAGAGATTTGAAAAAGAATCAAAGAAAATTATGGTATTCATTATATGAGGGCAAAAAGCCTATTCTTGATGAATTTGGAGACGAAACCGAAGATTATGAGGTTTGCTATACGAAACCCAAACAATTTAGTATAAGTTTGTCAGCGGGGCATGGTTCTGTTTATTCTAATGTTTTTGGAGCAGATATTGATTATTCAAGAACAATTATGACAACGGATATGAAATTGCCGATAACGGAAACGTCACTTATATGGTATGAGACAAATCCATTATTCAATGAAGATGGTACGGTAGATGAAAATTCTGCTGATTATGAAGTTTCAGCACCGCCAGCAAGTGGGTTAGATGTTTTAGTTATTGCATTAAAGAAGAGGAAAACAAATGGCTAAGAAGTTTACAACAGGACTTTCTCCTAGCGGTTTTCGCAATATTGCAAAGCAGATACGAGAATATAGAGAAAACCTTACTGATAAATGCGAAGAATTTGCTTATCGCATGGCAGAAGAGGGTGTTTCTATTGCACAGTTAAAAATCTTATCATTTGATGCTGTGATGACAGGGGAACTATTAAACAGTATAAACTTAGAAGCAGGGGATATTGTTTCAAACGGTTCATCTTATTATATCTATACAGATTGCCAGTGGGCTTCTTTTGTCGAATTTGGTACTGGTGTTGTTGGGTCGGAAAATCCACACCCAGACACAGGAAGTATAAACTGGAAATATGATGTGAATAAGCATGGAGAAAAAGGTTGGTTTTACTTGTTAGACGGTAAGTGGCACTGGACAAAAGGTATGCCTTCAAGACCATTTTTATATGAGACAGCTCAGGAACTAAAAGATATGAGCACTGTTTTACATATAGCTAGGGAGGTGTTTGGCAGTGATTGATGTTTCAAATCGTGTAAGAGGTAATGTAAAAACTTACATTTCAGACATTTGTCAAACTGTGCAGAATAAAAACAAAACGCCTACAAGTTTTCCGGCTGTAAGCGTAAAACAGATTGACAATTCAGATGTTGCAGTTGATTTGGAAAATTCAGAAAATGCGGTTCGTTCTGTTATTGAAATTCAAGTATTTTCGAATAAAAGTCTTACGGAAGCAACAAAAATTATTCATAAAGCGTGTGATGCAATGCGAATCATGGGGTACGAAAGAAATTATGGGCCTACAGAGATTAAAAATGCATCAGATACAAATATTTATCGAATGACAGCAAGATTTCGAAGAATTGTTTCGTCGGTAAATGAAATAGAAAAATTTGTTACTGAGAAAGTGTAAAACGCTTTCTTTTTATTTTGCACCGGATATCAAAAGAGATATTCGCTGACCGACAGCAGTTAGTCGGTAGAAAGGTAGGTAAATTATGGCTGGTGGAAAAAGTACAATTAACACTGTATTAAAATCAGGCACAACAGCATCTGCATTAACACAGTTATGCAGAATCAAATCTTATCCACAGTTAGGCGGAGAACCTGAACAGATTGAAACAACAGATTTGGAAGATGTAACACAGACATTTGTTCCAGGAGTTCAGTCTGTTGAGGCTATGGCTTTCAAAGCAAATTATACAAAAGAAGCTTATGAAAAAGTGAAAGCAGGAGTTGGAAAAGAGAATGTTTACGAGTTGAACTTTGGTGAGGAAGGTGCCGATGGTGTGTTCTCTTGGAAAGGACAGCACAACGTATTCGTAAATGAAGGTGAAGTAAATGGAGTAAGGGAAATGACAATCTCTATTACGCCATCTACGGAAATCAAAGCCGAAAAAGCAGCTACTGCATTCGCTGAATAAAAACCAAGGAGTAGTCGAAAGACCACTCCTTTTTCTTTTTATGCAAATAAGAGAAAGAAAGGAAGAAAAGAAAATGCAAATCAAAATTAACAATAAAAATTATACGGTTCCACAATTAACATTCAAACATTTCACAAAAATGGAAGAACAGGGACTTTCTATCGGTGATGTTTTTAGTAAGAGACAAACTATGCTAGCAGCTATGGGATTTGTTTGTGTTGTTGCTGAATGTGATCGTGACGAAGCTGAAAGATTAATCGAGCAGCATGTTTTAGGTGGTGGAGATTTAGAGCCAATCGCACACGCATTTTTTAATGCGGTAATGGATTCGGATTTTTTCTGCAAGATGCTGGGAATCGAGAAACCAGCGAAAGTGAAGAAGTCAAAAGCGAAAGCCAAAGTGAAAACACTAGAGGAAGAGATGGAAGAGTAGAAGTAATTCAATTTCAAACCTATACACAATTTATCATGGAATACTATCTTCCTAAAGCGATAAAATACGGAATCAGATACAAAGACTTTATGGATATGACGCCAAAAGTATTCAATGCGTATCGAAAAGCTAATGAGGAAGAACAACAGAAAAAGGTTGATTTGATTGATTATTCAGCTTGGTTGAATGGTTTGTATGTAAGACGTGCAATTGCTTCATGTTTCAGTAAGGATTCTAAATATCCTGAAAAGCCATTTACAGAAGAGGAAAGAGAAGAATCGTTTAGAGAAGAAAATCCAGATAAAGCAGCAGCTTTTGATTTTGGAATTTATGCAGATGCCTTTAATGCGTTGAGAAAGAGTGGTGAGTAAAGTGTCAAATGAAATTGATAGACTGGAAATAGCAGTTGAAGCCGAAGCCAATAGAGCGAATCGTACTTTAAGTGGAATGGAAAAAAGACTGAATAAAATTGCTGATAGCCTAGAGAAAGTAATTTCACTTTCATCAGCCATTAATAATACTGGAAAATTTGATTTTTCTCAGTTTGAGAAGATAAATAAGGCATTTGATGATATAGCCGATTCAAAGAAGAACATAAGTAAAAAAACAAGCTCGCCGAAGATAGACGATTCAAGCATTAAAAAGGCTTCAAAATCTTTAGATGATTTATATGATAAATTCCAATCTGCCGGAAAAGGCATTGATGTATCCGGAATGAACTCTACGGAGTTAGAAAATGCTTTGAAAAAGGCGGAAAATGAAGCAAAAAGATTCAATGACAGATTGAATAAGAAGATTTCATTAGAGGGTACGGACAAGCTTGGAAAGTCGTGGGAAAGTTTAGTTTACGATATTCAAAAAGCAACGAATCAAGCAGAAACTTATAGAGAGGCACTTGATAAGATAAAAAGCAATCAACCAGACATTACGATTAATCGCGAGAAAGAAAGTGCAACTAGAGAACCTATAGAAAATCCAAAACCTAACAATAGCTCTGTAAAAACCAAAGAGTATAATCCAGAGGATATTTATAAACACATGGATAATGCTTCAAAAAAGGTGAACACTTTTTCAGCTCGGATAAATAGGCTAAAAAAAGAATTGTCTGATTTGGCGTCTAGTGGATATACAGAATATGATCCTGAATATGACGATGTTGCAAAAGAACTCGCAGAGCTCACGCAAGCTAAAAAAGAATATGACAAAGCAATGAGAGACTCTGTATCTCCAAAAGGAATAAAAGAAGTCAATAAGGAAATAAAGCAAACCGATAAACTTTTAAATTCTACAAAAAGAAATATTTCTAACTTTGGAAAGAAGATTTCTGACACGATGAAAAAAGCAACAAGAGGTATTGCAAAAGTAAAAAAAGCTATACATGGAACAAAAAAGCAAGCAAATAAGGGAATGCCATTTGGTAGAATGTTAGGTTCATCAATTGCATTCTCTTTTGTGTTTCAAGGAATTAGCATGATTCAGCGAGCCATTAAAGAGGGTTCAGACAATCTTGTACAGTACAGTTCGGAATACAATAATAGCATTTCATCTATGGTGTCATCGTTGTTGTATTTGAAAAATGCTTGGGCGGCTGCTTTTTCTCCGATAGTGAATGTTGTCGCACCTTATATCCGTGCATTTATTGATATGCTTGCAAGTGGCTTGAATGCTGTTGGGCGTTTCATGTCTGCATTGACTGGAAAAGGCTTTGCAGTGCAAGCAAAGAAAGTTTGGAAAGATTATGGTGCGGGCATTAAAGAATCTGAAAAAGGTTTGAAAGATGCGGGAAAAGCAGCGAAAGAGTTGCAGTCATATACACTTGGTATAGACGAGTTGAATGTGATAGACCCTAACAATGGTTCGGGTGGTAGCGGTTCGGGTGGCGGTAGTGGTGCTGGCGCTACTGAAATAAATCCATCTGATATGTTTGAAACAGTTGAAACAAAAGGAGCAATCGCAAACTTTGGAAAAAGATTGAGAGAAGCATTTCTGTCAGAGGATTGGGTAGGACTTGGAAAAATACTTGCTGACGGTGTGAATAGCGGATTAAAACATCTTTATGCTGTCCTTAGTTGGGATAATGTTGGCGGTAAAATCACAGCTTTTGCAAATGCATTCACGATTAGTTTTAACAGCTTAGTTGATAACATCAATTGGGATTTGATGGGAAGAACCGTTGGAGCAGGAATCAATTCTTTGACAAATACAGTGAAACTATTTGTTGAGGGGATAGACTGGAAAAACCTCGGAAAATCATTCGCAAATGGGCTAATGGGATTAGTGAAAGAGGTTGACTGGAAAAACTTGGGAAACACAATCGGTTCATGGTTCATGGTGGCTTTTGATGTGTTTTACGGTTTTGTTTCAAATCTTGATTACAGCGCAATTGGTACAGCAATAGGAAACGGAATAAATGGATTTTTCGAAAGGTTTGACGGAAAAACCATTGCGACAGGAATAAACAATTTTCTTTACGGAATTTTTGATTTAATTACAGAAAGTGCATCTACAATTGATTGGTCAAATATCGGAAAAGAGATATCAGACTTTATTTTTAAGATTGATTATGCTGGAATTTTAAAGAAATTTTGTGTTGCTTTTATGGAGCTATTTAAAGGCGTTGACGAAGCGGTAGCCGTTATATCAAAAGAGCTTGGCGATGTCGTGGAAAGCGTATTCTCAAAAGGGTGGGAGAGTATCAAAAAAGTATTCGAACCAGTTTCAGATTTTTTCTCCAAAAAGTTTTCAGATGCGAAAAAATCAATAGAGGATGCGTTTGAAAATATTGATTCTTGGTTTAAAGAAAAATTAGATTCCATCAAAAAAATATATTCAGATATAAAAGGGTATTTTAGCAAGAAATTCGGCGAAGCATACGACGGAATTAAAAATATATTCGGCGGTATAGGCGATTTCTTCGGCGGTGTTTGGGAATCTATTAAGTCAAAATTCTCTGATATTGGTGCTATGGCTGGTGAAGCCGTAGGAGGTGCATTTAAAAGTACAATTAATGGAGCTATTCGATTAATCGAAAAAACAATCAACAACGGGTTCGGTTTTATCAATGGAGCGATTGATTTTATCAATAAAATTCCGGGAGTTTCAATTCCGAAGTTTGATATGGTTTCACTTCCAAGGCTTGCTAATGGCGGTATGTTAAACAGCGGACAAATGTTCATTGCAAGGGAAAAGGGTCCTGAGCTTGTCGGAACATACGGAAACAAAACAGCCGTAATGAACAATAACCAAATCGTACAGTCGGTAAGCAATGGTGTTAGATCAGCGATAGAGTATAGCAACGGTAAAGTCGAATACCTTTTGACACAAATCCTTGAATACCAGCAAATGCTATTAGAGAAAGACAATTCAACTAGAATTGATGGCAAGAAAGCCGGACAGTTGATTGACAGAGCGAGAAGCAATTCCGGATACAGTTTTAGAACAGTTTAGGAGAATGTGAAATGAGTAAATCATGTAATTTTATACAAATTAATGGAAAACCTTTTCCGGCTCCTAAACGGTATCCGGGAATGGTTGTTACAACAGCGGTTGACGCTGCTAGAAATGCTAACAATAAGGTTGTCGGGAATAAAATAGGAAGAGACAACTATAAAATAGACAAGTTGGAATGGCCGTATTTAGATGCAAAAACTTGGTCTGCTATGCTAAAAGAATTTAAAGAGTTCTTTGTCACTGTTAGGTTTTGGGATATGGTCGAGAATGACTGGAAAACACTTACGATGTATCCTGGGGATAGAACGGCTGATGTTTTTAAAATTGACAAAGATGGACGACCAACACATTACATAAATTGTAAAGTAAACATTATTGATACGGGGTGGTAGTTTGTACAATGTTTCTCAGAAATACAAAAAAGCAATAAGGCAACCGTTGAGGAATAAGCAGTACATGAAGATTGCACTTGGACTGATAAACCAAGGTGCTCAAATGTCTGCAATGGTGGAAAATCCATCTGTTTATGCTGAATATTCAGACTTAAAAACAGTGTTTGAGAAAAATGACACAGGAAGAACATATGCCACATTTGAAAAAGATTTCTTCAAAGCAGACGGTTCTATGTTCTTTCTTCCACGGGATAAAAAATCTTATAGAAAGAATGGGATTATATCTAAAAACTTGCTGACAAATCCACTTTCGATAAAGATATCTTTCGATTGTGGAGCATCTGATATAAAAGGATTGACAATACAGTTTGGAGAATGTTTCCCTACAAAGCTTTCAGTAATAACATCAACTGGAAGTGAATTTGCGTTTGAAAATAATTCAAGCTATTTTGAGACATATGAGGTTTTTGAAAACACTGAGTTTATTGAAATCAGAATAGATGAATTAAATATTTCAAACAACAGAGTAAGAATATATTTCATAAAATTTGGACTTGGTTTGGAGTATGACAACGAATGGATTATAAATGCAGATTTGCAAACGTCATTGTCAGCCATAAGTGAGTCTTTGCCGGAGGTAAGTTTTTCCGTCAACTTAAAGAACGAAAATCAAAAATTCAATGTAGATAATCCATCATCTGATATTAACTTTCTTGAAAGCGGTCAGCAAATGGAGATTCTGTATGGGTACGAAGTAGGTACTGACGAGATAGAGTGGATAAACTTACAGACACTTTTGGTATCAGAGTGGAGTGCAGATGATAAGACAGCAACAATCAAAGCTGTAGATGGGTTTAAAGCAATGAATGGAAGTTATTATAAAGGAATGTATTATAGCGACGGAATAAGTTTGTATGACTTAGCAGAGCTTGTATTGAAAGATGCTGGCGTCGCAAAAGAAAAATATTATCTTGATTCGTATTTGAAAAAGATAATTGTTCATAATCCGATTCCGAATGTTCCACACAAAGAGGCACTACAAATAATTGCAAATGCCGGGAGATGTATAATGGACTATGACAGGTATGGAAAAATCAGAATATATTCAGCGTTCACACCTGCTTTTGAAACAACTTCAAATGGCACGATGTATTTTTCAGATGTGAAGTCAGTAGATTCAAAAGAAGAAAAGAAGAAATATGCATCTTATGAAAAGGATTCTTGGAAAGCAGACGGTAACACATTGTTTGTTCCAAGATCGGGAGTTCAAAAAACAGGATATGTAAGCTGTCAAATAAGTGATGGCGTTGGGAAGTTTCAAGAAAATCCAGTTGTCACTAGAACACTTGAAGCAAAATATAAGTGCTTTGGAATGAAAATTTCTTTTACTGAAAGCATACCGAAGAAGTTTTTAATTAGAACTTTTGCTGACGGGACTTTGAATGATACCATTACAATACAGGAAAATATCGTCAAGGATTATGAGTTTCTGTATGAATTTAAAGAGTTTGATAAAATTGAAATTGAGTTTTTAGAAACTCTTATTCCGAACAATAGAATCCAAATAAACTCGATTGAACTTGGTGCGGAAACAGATTACAGAATTGAATATGATGACCTTTATTCAACCCCAACAGGAATGCAGCTTGAAAAAACTAGGAACTTGAAATGTATAAGAAGTATTTATTCTAAGTCAAGTGCCGAAGAAGAATTGATGAATGACGAAATAGAGTTTAGCGGAGACAACTTGATATATTATTTTTCAGAACCTAGTTATGGGTATTCTGTCAGTGTTGTCAGTGGTTCGGGGGCGTTAGCTATTGTTGACAGTGGGGCGTATTACCTTGAAATAAAAGTAAACGGAGTAAGGCTAGGAGAAAAGATAAATATTTCTGTAAAAGGCTTTAAATACAATATTTTCAAATCAATATATGAATTGCAAGTAAATAACCGTGGCACTGATTCCGAGTGGGGCAATCCTCTTATTTCTGATTTTAATCATTGCAAAGATGTTTCTGAATGGATAGCGGACTATTTGCTGTCATCTATTGAATATGAGTTAGATTTCAGAGGAGATGCTGCTTTGGATTGTGGCGATATTGTTTTCCAAGAAAATAAATATGTAAAAAATCTCAAAGTACTTATAGAAGAACAGCAAATAACATTCAATGGTGCGATAAAAGGAGCACTACGAACAAGGAGGAAAGAGCATGTGGAGCGAGCCAAAAACGAATTGGGTTCAGTCGGATAGATTTAATTTTTCAGACTACAACCGAATTAAAAACAATATTGCTTATTTGAAAGAAAGAGCGATAGAAATATACTTGGACTTTCCATTTGAAGATATGGGTGCTGATAAGGTTTCCTATGCAGATTATCCGTATGCTGACGAGTTTACAAAACTTGAAAGCAATCTTGAAAGAATCAGAGTAAATACATTCCGCTTTGATGATTCTGAATCAAAGACGTGGTATGAGAATCAAAGGACACCAAGTTATGAAGATTTTAACAGAATTGAAATGGCTTGTCTTAAATTTTATAAAGGATTGGAAAGCGTAAAAGCAAACAAAGGAAAGCTATCTTTACGCCTTGGTTCGGGCAAGTTTGTGAAATTGTAAAGGAGAGAAAGCATGAGTATTCAAGAATTAAGTACTGATTTTAAAGATGATGTTTTAGATGCTGTGGCAAATGAGAATAGAAAATATCAGATGACATACAATACTGACGGTACAGTTAGTTTTACAGATGTAACAAAATATTCTCAGAATGGCTCGTTATTTGGAGCGAAAGAAGTAAATGAAGAAAGAGCGAAAATCAATCAGTTGAATAAAAACCTTTCTGACGTGAAAGACCACATCGTCGAGAGTGGCAAGATAAATGTTTCGGGTAATATTTACAACTACTACGAAAAGTACGCAAGCGGAAAGCTTGTGCAGTGGGGGATAGCAAACTACTCTTACACAAGTGGGTATGGCAAGATAGATTATCCAATACCTTTTGTCGGGGGTACAGAAGATTACACGCTATTCGTGCAAGGCGGATATATCCCGAGTAAAATCGTTGAAATCATGGTAGCTGCGAAACAGTCAACAAGCTACGGCTATGCATACGCACTGCTTGTAAACAATACAAGACCGGATTCACACAATTTCGACTGGTACGCTATCGGTCGCTGGAAGTAGGTGAAAGTATGGTAGTAGCAGAGTTTAAAGGAAACGAAACAACAAAATATGTGGGTGATGTGTATCAGTATGATTTAGGGCAAGTGTTGTGCATAAAAGGGCTGAATCTTCCAAAATTCGTTGAAATTGATTTTGCGTTGCAAGAGACAGGCTCGACAACAGAAAGCGAAGTCGGAATCACGAGAAATGGCGTTACGGAAGTAGAAATACCGAATCATATGCTTATCAACAACGACACCAACGCAAATTATATGATATATGCGTTCGTGTATTTAACAGACGAAACAAGCGGAGAAACCATTCGCAAGATAAGAATCTCCGTTAAGGCTCGATCAAAGCCGGAAAACTTTACAGCACCCGAAGATGTTGAAATTTTCCACGAGGCAATAAAAGTAGTAAATGAATCCGCTGATCGTGCAGAATCCGCTGAACAGAAAGCGGCACAACACGCAGAGCAAACGAAAGCCGATGTACAGAAAACAACAGCAGACCGGCAGGAAGTAGAGAAACTGGTCGAATCTGTATCCGGCATCGGAGAACAGGTACAGGCTGTAAAAGAGTATAAGGAGCAAGCGCAGACAGCCGCAACTAACGCTTTGCTATCCGAACAGAAATCTAACGAAGCGAAAGAAACTGCTCTACAAGCACAAGCCGGCGCAGAATTAGCAGCGGACGAAGCAAAGCAGCACGCGACTGAAGCAGCAGGAGATAAATCGGAAGTCGAGAGACTAGCAACACAGGTGCGACAGGATAAGACAGCAGTAGATGATGCACAAAAATTAATAAAAGAATCGGAAATAACTGTAAATGAAGCAAAAGATACTGTAGAGAGAAAAGCGAACGAATTTGGACAAACTGTGCAGGATGTAAAAACACAGATAAGCGACGCTGGGAAAGAGCAGATTAAGGCGGTTGAGGAGGTGTTAAACATGGATGCAGAACTTACTGAGTATTATACAGTTGCGAAGAGGAATATTAAAGAAGCGATTGTTAATAAAGGTGTGCAGGTGGACGATAATGTAAGCCTAAATGAGTACGCGAAAAAAATTGGAGAGATATCATCTGCTGTAGTACCGACAGAAAATTTACCGGAACAGACAGTTATTACCGGATACGGATTACAGGAGACAGTTGGAATAAAATTGAGCTGGCGGAATGTAAATGCAGCAGGCTACCTCGTAAAGCGAAAACTTGGAGGAGTGCCACTTAGCACGGCGGATGGAGATACAGTCTGCGATATTGCCGACACTACCTACACGGATACTGGAGTGCAGAAGGGGTTAGAGTATTATTACCGGATATTTCCGTACAATACAAAGCGACAGTTTCAAGCGGAACTTGGAGCATCTGCTGTGAGAGTAGAGTATAAAAGTAGAGAGAATCAAGTTAGAGTACAAGATTTAAAAGTAGGAGATATGGTTAAATTTGGGCGATATGGCACAAGTGACTATTTTTGGAAAGTATGCGATACCCTAACCAAAGATAAGGGATACATAAGTGTTGCAGCGGAACAGAATCTAGGAAATCTACAGTGGGATGCGCCGGAAAACGCAAAAGACAATCCGAATCCGATTACAAACCGAAAAAACCAAGGAAACAACCGGTATGCATTTAGTAATGTAAGGCAGTTACTTAACACAGACAAAGAAAAAGGTACTTGGTATATAAAACAGCATGATTATGACGTGGCGCCGAGTTATGCAACATCTTACAATGGATTTTTGCACGATTTTACGGATTATGAAAAAGAAATAATTTACACAAGAAGCATCGCATGTTTGCTTGATGAAGCAGATGGAGGTGGATCGGAAACTGTAGAAGATAAAATTTGGTTGCCAGCATCATACGAAATGGGGTTGGAAATCAAAACAGCGGAAAGCGATCACGTATTTGATGGATTTTCGAATACAGAAAGTAGAAAATATCAAAGCAACTACTGGTTACGCACAATGAATGGAAGCGCATCATCCGTTCGTTTCGTCTATGCGACGGGCATGTTGGGCAGCCTCAACGCCAGCAGCAGCTATGCGGTTCGCCCGTTTTGCTCGCTTCCCACTTCCGCTTATTTGCGTTGGAGCGATAGCGACAAAGCATATGTATTCGCGGACGATAGTACGCGGAATCCTATGTAAAAGGAGAATGAAATGTCTGCAAAACAAACAATACCAGTTCAACTCGATGCTGAGAAATTGTGTAAACACACACTTGCAATCACGAACAACTTAAATAACTTTCCAAAGAAATATCGCTTTACATTAGTAGATAGAATTCTTTCTATCACATTCGATATCCACGATCTGATCTGTGATGCAAATAATACATTTGACATGCAGGAAAGAATCGATTTATTGAACAAATCTGTGTCTGCTTGCAGAAAGTTAAAATTTTATGTGCGGATGTGCCACGAGATAATAAAACCGAAGTGCAGCATAGAATACTGGAATGAGACAATCTGCAACATCGAGAAGCAGCTTTTAAACTGGAAAACGGCAACAAAGAAACTATAATATTTTAGGTTGCGCGCTGTAGCGTGATCGTTACGTCAATACGACCGGCATGTTGAACAACAACAACGCCAACAACAACAATGCGGTTCGCCCGTTTCGGTGGAATGTCAGAATGAGTAGGAAACGAAAACAGCACACCATCATCAAAAGAGTGCGCAACCTTTCCGAAAGGATAAAAATGGAAAATGAAATAATCACAGATTTTAATTATCTGTATAAAGCGTTTTTAAAGAGTAAAAACAGAAGAAGTTACAAGAAACCGGCGATGTACTTTGAATTAGATGCAGTGAGTGAAATCAGAAAAATACAAAAGGAATTAAAAGAGAAGACCTACAAAGTATCCGGATATTCGAAATTTGAAGTATTTTATCCAAAGCGAAGGGAAATAAAAGCTTGTAAGTTTCGGGATAAGGTTGTGCAGCATGTTTTGTGCGACAATATCTTAAAAACATACATACCTCAGATTTGCATTGCGGACAACTATGCAGGACAGGAAGGAAAAGGAACGCTATATGCGAGAGAACGGCTCAGAGGTAAGATAGAACAATTTTCAGCAGAGCATGGAGCGAGCGGATATTTTTATAAGGGAGATATTGAAAAGTTTTACTATAATATTGACCACGAAAAAGCGACTGACATCATGCAATATTATTTTCCGGAAAACGTCCATTGGCTGATAGAGGAGTTTATAAACTCCACAGAAGGAAAAGGAATTGCATTGGGGAATCAGATTAATACGATTGTGTCAAATTTGTATTTGGATGGACTGGATAAGTTCATTACTGGCGAGCTTGGAATAAAATACTACGGAAGATATGCAGATGACTTTTATTTGATTCACGAATCAAAAGAATATCTAAAATATTGCGAAGAATGCATAAAGCAATACTTGAAGACGCTCGGACTAAAACTGAATAAGAAATCACAGATCATGCCGTATAAGAATGGAATATCATTCATAGGATTTCATTTCTATCCGGAAGGAGATGTGAAACTTTTGAATGAAAAAAGACGTAACTACAGAAGAAAATTTAATAAGATGGTAAAACTTGTAAGATGCGGAAAAATACGGATTGAAGATTTGGAAAAGTCTTATCAATCATGGAGAGCTCATGCATCGTATGCTACAGATAATATATTTGGATACTACGAAAACAAAATAAAGGAGATGAAAGAAGATGTTAATTAAAGATGGCTATTATGTATCAGAACGAATCTCGAAAGAATTCCCGGTGTCGAAAATTGATGGTAATACGTTGTACGTGCCATTTAATGTAACTGAGACGGAAGAAGGTTATGAGTTTGAGGAATATAGAATTAATTTGCCGATTAAAAGCGATATAGATACAGAAATCCTAAAAAAGATAGTGGAGTCCGTACCAGACATGCAAAGGTTCGTCGGAAACACACTACAGGAAACACTTGGAATCGGAGATATGCAACAATGTAAAGCTGCTATTGGTTTTGCAAAAGAAACAGCGATGAAAGAAGATAATAAAACACTTGGGATTGCCTTTTCGTTTGCATTTGAGGTTTGGAAAAACGGAATCTATAAAACTGGAGATGTGAGACTTGATCCGGAGACGGGGAACCCATGCGAATGCATTCAAGACCATGACAGCATAAAAAATACAAACTGGACAATTAAAGAAAGAACGCTTTGGAAACCTTGGCACAGTCGTAGTCCGGAATTTGCATTGCAGTGGGAAAAACCTACAGGAGCACACGATATCTACAAAACAGGAGAGTATATGGTCCACACGGATGGGAAGATATATCTGTGCAAACAGGATACAAACTTTAGTCCGGAAGAATACGCACAAGCGTGGCAATTAGCAGAATAGAGGTGACAAATATGGAAATCAGAGCGAGACCGTAAGGGTCTTTTTATTTTGCAATAATTTTTTGGAGGGAAATATGAATGAGACAGAAGTAGAAGTGGCTCTTGCGGAGCATGGAAAAGAAATCGGCTCGTTAAAACATAGAATGAAAGATGTTGAGCGAATAGTCGAATCCGTACATCAGCTCGCAAATGAGATGGTAGGTCTTACAAAAGAGATGCACCACACGAATCAAGCAATCGAAAAATTAAATGAAGATGTAGCAGAGTTAAAAAAGAAACCGGCACAGCGTTGGGAATTGATTATCACGACAATTATCTCAGCACTCGCCGGTTATTTAGTTTCGATGATTTTTTAGGAGGATAAGATATGTTTAAGAACAGTGTTTTTAAAACAAGTGTAGACACAAAGAGATGGTTAAAGGCAGCGGGCATCCGTGCAGTGAAGACAATGGCACAGGCTGGTATTGCTGGAATTGGTGCAGCAGCTGCGATGGGACAGGTAGACTGGAAATATGTATGCTCGGCTGCGGTGCTTGCTGGAGTGGTGAGCGTGCTTACATCAGTTGCTGGTATTCCGGAGGTAGAGGGCGAGTAATCGCCCTCACACATAAAATGAAAGAGAGGAAAAGAACATGAAGAAATTATTTATTAGTCAGCCAATGAAAGGAAAATCAGACGATGAAATTCTGAGAGAACGTGAAAAGGCGATTCAGAAAGCGAAAGAAGTGTGCGGGGAAGAAGTAGAAGTGATTGATTCTTTCTTCCAAGCTGCTCCGGCGGATGCGAAACCCTTGTGGCTCTTGGGAAAATCATTAGAACTTTTATCAACCGCAGATATTGCATATTTTGCAGCAGGATGGAATGAAGCACGTGGCTGTAAAATCGAACATGAGTGTGCAGTGCAATATGAAATTGATGTAATCGTAGAATAGAAAGGAGAATTATTATGGGAACATATAATGTACATGCCGGGCACTGTCCTCAAGGACAGGGAGCATCCGGAGCAGTCGGCATCTTGCAAGAATCCGTAGAGGACAGGATTGTAAAAGACGAGGTTATCCGTCTATTAAGAGCGGAGGGAAACACCGCATACGACTGTACATGTGATGAAAATACAACGCAAACTGGTTGCCTGAACAAAATTATCGCGAAATGCAACGCACACAAAGTAGATGGAGATTATTCCATCCATCTTAATTCAGGGCGGAATGATTACCACGGCGATGCCAAAACGGGAGGCGTCGAAGTAATTATATACGACACCGAAATGAAAGAAATTGCGGAACGAATCGCCAAAAGTATTGCAGAAGAATTTGGATACACCCTACGAAGTGACAGCACATCACCTTGTCCGGGCGTTAAAATTAACAAGAGTTTACGCGTGCTAAAAGATACAAAAGCACCTGCAACATTAATCGAGTGTTGCTTTGTCGATGATGCAGACGATGCGAAAGCATGGGATGCGAAACGATGCGCAAAAGCAATCGTAAGGGGGATTTTAAACAAGGAAATTAGCGGAACAACAGGAGGTAATGGAGTGAATACAGTAAGAAAAATCGGACCGGGGTCAGCACATCTTAACAGTGACTGCCCTATTTATGATGCAACATGGAAAAATGTGATTATCAATGCAAAGAAAGGAGATCACATCACCGTACTTGATTCGGGTACAGAGGGCGTAAAAGTAAGATACAACAGCACAGTCGGCTACATGCATTGCAAATATGTGATGCCGGATATTAAGCGAGGAGATAAGCTTAAGCTTGTGGAGGATATCACCGTCACAATCAAAAAAGGTACTCAATTAGTATCGCAAGACGGCGGTTATATGGGTAATATCGTAAACGGCAACTTTATTATCAATTCAAAATCAGTCGAGAAAATCTAATAACACAGCCCCATCTCAGAAGAGATGGGGCGAAATATTGACACATCAAATAGACGATGCTATATTATAAGTAAAAATAAACAAAAGAGACCGTTCCTTACCCTAGAGAAGTGAGGAGTGGTCTCTTTTTTGATAAAAGCGAATAATTTCTTCTATATTATATGTTTTGACAGTTTGGAGGACCTGACGGCGAATTGGCTGCTTCTATGAGATATTTGTCGCAGCGTTATACGATGCCGTATAAAGAAGTGACCGGAATTTTGACGGACATCGGCACGGAAGAGCTGGCCCACATGGAGATGATTTGTGCCATTGTCCACCAGCTCACCAGAAATCTTTCAGTAGAAGAGGTTGAAAAATATGGTTTTGACAAATATTATGTAGACCACACCCTTGCGCTTTGGCCACAGGCGGCAAGCGGAGCACCGTGGACGGCGACGTATTTTCAGTCAAAAGGAGATCCAATTACGGATCTACATGAGGATATGGCAGCAGAGCAGAAGGCGAGAACGACGTATGACAATATTTTACGTCTCGTAAAAGATCCGGAAGTGTGTGATCCGATTCGTTTCCTGCGAGAGCGTGAAATCGTGCATTATCAGAGATTTGGGGAAAGTCTTAGAATCGTGCAGGATGATTTGGACAGTAAGAATTTCTATGCGATCAATCCGGAATTTGATATGAGAGGGAACTGTAATTGTAAGTAGACAGAGTGTACAAGGAAAGTTTAACAGGAAAAAACAAGTTGTTTTTATGAAAAGATGTGGGTATAATGTTAAAGTAACGTCGGTGTGGCAGTTGCGGCACCGGCGCTGCGTGAACAAAAGACAGCAAGAATGAAACAGAAGGAAAATAGAAGGAGAACAATACATGTGCGGATTTACAGGATTTGTAGGAGCAATCGAGAATAAAGAACAGGTGCTTGAAAATATGATGAATACCATTGTACATCGTGGACCAGACAGTGCAGGGACGTTTTTAGATGACGATGCAGCGCTTGGATTTCGACGCTTGAGTATCATCGATATCTCTTCGACAGGTGACCAGCCGCTGTATAATGAAGATAGAACAAAAGTACTGGTATTTAATGGAGAAATTTATAATTATCAGGAATTGAGAGAAAAATTAATTGAGGCGGGACATGAGTTTAAGACACATACCGATTCAGAGACACTTCTTCATGGATATGAGGAGTGGGGAGAAGCGTTGGTTGACCGTCTTCGTGGAATGTATGGGTTTGTAATTTGGGACAGAGAAAACAAAAAAATGTTTGGTGCGAGAGATATTTTCGGTATCAAACCATTTTACTATGCACAGATGAACGGAAGTTTTTTATTTGGTTCCGAGATCAAATCGTTTGTGGAACACCCGAAATTCGATAAAGTATTTAATGAGGAGGCACTGGGAAATTATTTATCATTCCAGTTTGTGCCTACAAATGAGACCTTTTTTAAAGGGGTATATTGTCTCCAGCCGGGACATTATTTTACTTACGAGGATGGAAAGCTTGAGGTTACAAGATACTTTGAACCGAATTTTACAGGAGATACGGACAAGTCATTTGATGAGGTTGTGGATGAAATCGAGAAAGTGATGAAAGAGTCTGTAGAGATGCATAAGATCAGTGATGTGGAGGTTGGATCTTATCTTTCAAGCGGTGTGGACTCCAGCTACATGGCTTATTTAGGACAGGTTGACCGCACGTTCACAGTCGGATTTGGGGAAGAGAAATACAGTGAGATTCATGATGCAAAAGAATTTGCAAAGAGTATTCATATGAAGAACGACAGCAAGATTATTGAACCGGATGAGTATTGGGATGCGCTTTCTGATATTATGTATTATATGGACGAGCCTGTGGCGGATCCGGCAGCGATTGCGCTTTACTTTTTGAGTAAGGAGGCCGCCAAAAAGGTAAAAGTAGTTCTGTCAGGAGAAGGTTCAGATGAGTTGTTCGGTGGATATAATATTTATTGTGAGCCTCTTGAGTACACCGGATTTAACAAAGTGCCGTTATTTATCCGCAGGATGTTAGGGGCATTTGCGGAAAACTGCATGCCAAGGTCGATGAAGGGACGCGGATTTTTGATGCGTCACGGAAAAACGCTAGAAGAGCGTTATATTGGAAATGCGAAGATATTTACAGAAAAAGAGGCGAAGAAAGCGATTAAAAAAGGATTTGAACCGGGTTGCATGAAAGTGACTGCTCCGATCTATGAGAGAGTAAAAGGAAAAGATCCGGTCACAAAGATGCAGTACCTGGACATTCATCTCTGGCTTGTGCATGATATCCTGATGAAAGGGGACAAGATGGGAATGGCAAACTCTTTGGAAGTGCGTGTCCCATTTTTGGATAAACAAGTGCTGGAATTGGCGCAGACGCTTCCGCTTCAGTATAAGGTGGACGCGCCAAAGACGAAGATTGCGCTTCGTGCGGCAGCGGAGAGAGTCATTCGCAGCAAGACTGCAGAAAAGAAAAAACTTGGTTTCCCGATTCCGATTCGTGTATGGCTCAAGGAAGAGAAATATTATAATAGGGTAAAAACGCAATTTTCATCAAAAGAAGCACAACAGTTCTTTAATGTATCGTATCTTCTGAAACTTTTGGAAGAACATAAAGCAGGAAAGCAGGATAACAGCCGTAAGATATGGACGGTATATATTTTCTTATTGTGGTATGACAGATATTTTGCAAATGGGAAACCGATACATCCATCTATGAATAACGGGCAGTAAGAATTCGATGGGGAGTGTAAATGTGACTACTCGTAAAAAACAAAGGGAAAAACGAAAAGAAAAAAAGCAGGTAGAAGAAGGTGTTGTTCAGTATTTCGATTACAGTCTGCTGGCAATTGTCATTTTTCTCATGTGCTTTGGGCTTGTCATGCTTTATAGTACAAGCTCTTATCGTGCGCAGATTAAATATGGGGACAGCATGTATTTTTTTAAACGTCAGGCGCTGATCAGTCTGGCGAGTGTGTTCGTGATGCTCGTAGTTGCGAAGATTAACTATCACTGGTATGCAAAGCGTTCAAAGATTTTGTATATTGTGGCGTTTGTCCTGATGGCGCTGGTGCTCACGCCTCTTGGAATTGAGGTGTACGGTGCAAGAAGGTGGATCAGACTGCCGCTTGGGCAGCAGATGCAGCCTTCAGAAGTGATGAAGATCGCAATTATCCTATTTATCCCATACCTGATTTGTCAGGCGGGAAGCAAGGTGAAACAACCAAAGGAGGCGCTTAAGATATTTGCGTGGGGAGTGGCAGCTGCGCTCGGAGTGTATAAGCTGACAGATAACATGAGTACGGGAATCATCGTGCTTGGAATTGTGAGCATTATGCTGATCATTGTGTATCCGAAATCAGCTCCTATTGTTGTACTTGGAATTGCTGCCTGTATTGTTGGATATGCGGGACTTCACCTTTTAGGCGAGTATCTGGAATCAAGTGGGAGTTTTCGTATGGAGAGGATTCTTGTGTGGCTGGATCCGGAGAAATATGCCTCAGATGGCGGACTTCAGGTTGTGCAGGGGCTTTATGCGATTGGTTCCGGCGGATTTTTTGGGAAAGGGCTGGGAAACAGTGCGCAGAAGATGATTATTCCGGAAGTACAAAATGATATGATTCTGGCTATTATCTGCGAGGAGCTAGGTGTATTTGGAGCGATTATCGTATTGGTATTGTTTGCAATACTGTTGTACCGGTTGTTGTTTATTGCACAGAATGCTCCGGATTTATATGGATCTTTGATCGTGATTGGAATTTTTGCACACATTGCATTACAGGTTATTTTTAATGTGTGTGTTGTGCTGAATCTGATTCCGACAACAGGAATTACACTCCCGTTCATCAGCTATGGGGGTACTTCGATTTTGTTTTTGATGATAGAGATGGGAATCGCTCTTGGTGTGTCAAGTCGTATTCGGTTTGAAGAATAAAGAAAGGTCTTTTCAAATATACATAAATATGATAAAATGATATGTAGTATTAAAAACTATATCGTACGGTGCTTTGGAGGAAAAGATTGATGAGTTATAAAATTATTGTAGACAGCTGCGGCGAATTGACAAAAGAGATGAAAGAGAGCGGGATTTTTGAAAGTGTTGCCCTTGGTATAGAAGTGGGAGGACATCATATTGTAGATGATGAGACATTTGATCAGGCAGATTTTTTAAAAAGAGTGTCAGAAAGTCCGGAATGCCCAAAATCATCCTGCCCATCCCCGGAACGATATATGGAAAGTTATCAGTGTGATGCACAGCGTGTATATGCAGTGACATTGTCGGCAGAACTGAGCGGTTCCTATAACAGTGCGGTTTTAGGGAAGAATTTATACACAGAAGAACATGGCGAAAAGCAGATTTATGTATTTAATTCCCGTTCCGCTTCAATCGGGGAGACATTAATCGCACAGAAGATTGCAGAATGCGAAGAGCAGGGAATGGAATTTGAACAGGTTATCGCAGCTGTAGAAGAATTTATAGCGAGACAAAATACATATTTTGTGTTAGAATCATTAGAGACGCTTCGCAAGAATGGACGGCTAAGCGGTGTGAAAGCGCTTGTGGCATCAGCATTGAATATTAAGCCGGTTATGGGCGGTTCAGAAGAGGGAACTATTTATCAGATTGGTCAGGCAAGAGGAATGAAGAAAGCGCTTGTAAAGCTTGTGGATACTCTTGTTGAAAAGGTGGAAGATCCGGAGAATAAGATACTTGCGATTGCACATTGCAATTGCAAAGAACGTGCCAATGATGTGAGAAAGATGATTGAGGAAAAGATTCATGTGAGAGATGTTATCATACTTGACACAAAGGGAATCAGTTCCATGTATGCAAGCGACGGAGGAATTATTGTCTCAATATAAGAAAGCGGACGGAGGATGAAAGATGAGTCAGGAAAAAGTGTCACGTTACAAGGAAGAAAAAGCAAACCGAAAAGCGATAATGAAGAAAGAAAAGAGAAAGCATTTTTTTAGAAAATGTGTAGTAGGAATAGTAGCACTCGGCTTGGTTGGATGGATTGGATATTCTGCATATAGCATGTATGAAAGCAGCAGACCGCGCCAGACAGCAGAAGTAGATTACAGTGCGATTGACTCTTATATAGATAGTTTGAACGGAACAGAGACAGAATAGAGAATGAAAAAAGAACTGCGTGTCAGTTCTTTTTTATTATGGAAGAAAAGTTTGTGAAAAGTTTGTGAAAGGTTTACACAAACTTATAAAAAATGCTTGAAATGGCAGGGAAAGTAGTTTACAATGGTTTTAAGTGGTAGAAAGTGGTGAATAGTGGTGTGAAATGGTAGACAAGTGGCAGTACCATTTCGAAAGAAGGTGTTTTCATTGTTGACAGGAGAATTTAATCACAGTATCGATGCGAAGGGCAGATTAATTATCCCTTCTAAATTTCGTGATATCCTCGGTGAAGACTTTGTCATCACAAAAGGATTGGATGGTTGCCTGTTCCTGTACCCAAACAATGAATGGAAAATCTTTGAAGAAAAGCTAAGAACCTTACCGCTGACAAATAAAAACGCCAGAACTTTCACACGTTTCTTTTTGGGAAGTGCAGTGGATGGCGGCCTTGATAAACAAGGCAGGGTATTAATCTCTTCTGCCCTCAGAACTTTTGCGGGATTGGAAAAGGAAGTCGTTTTAGTAGGAGTACTAGATCGAGTGGAAATTTGGGATAAAGCAAAATGGGATGAAAATAATGCTGTTGTAGAAGAAGATATGGACGAGATCGCAAGTCAGATGGAGGAGTTAGGACTTGGAATCTAAGGCTTTGACTACATTTGGAGGTAATTATGGTATTTGAGCATAAATCAGTATTGTTAGAAGAGACAGTAAATGGTCTGAACATCAAGCCAGATGGCATTTACGTAGATGGAACGCTTGGTGGCGGCGGACACGCTTATGAAGTGTGTAAGCATTTAAACAACAAGGGGAGATTTATAGGAATAGATCAGGACGAAGCTGCGATAGAGGCAGCGGGCAGCCGACTAATCGACTTCGGGGAGAGAGTTACGATAGTCAGAAGCAACTATTGTGATATGAAGTCGAAGCTTCAAGAATTAGGCATTGACAAGGTAGATGGGATTGTGCTTGATTTGGGCGTATCCTCCTATCAACTGGATACGGCAGAACGGGGATTTTCCTATCGGGTAGATGCTCCTTTGGACATGAGAATGGATAGGCGTCAGAAGATGACGGCCAAAGACATCGTCAATGAATATAGTGAGATGGATCTTTTTCGGATTATTCGTGATTATGGGGAAGATAAATTTGCGAAAAATATTGCAAAGCATATTGTGCTGGAGAGAGAAAAAGGTCCTATCGAAACTACCGGACAATTGATAGAGATCATCAAACGTGCCATACCGATGAAATTTCAAAAAACAGCAGGACATCCTGCAAAGAGAACCTTTCAGGCAATTCGTATTGAATTGAACAGGGAGCTGGAAGTGCTGAGAGAAAGTCTGGATGACATGATTGAGTTATTGAATAAAGATGGAAGGATATGTATCATTACCTTCCATTCATTAGAAGACAGGATTGTAAAAGGGATTTTCAGGAAGAATGAGAACCCATGTACCTGTCCGCCTCATTTTCCGGTATGTGTATGCGGGAATGAGTCGAAGGGGAGAGTTATTACAAGAAAACCAATTTTGCCAAGTGCAGAAGAGTTAGAGGAGAACAGCCGATCAAAAAGCGCAAAGCTGCGTATCTTTGAGCGCACATAGTGCAGGGCTTATAATTTAATGAAAGTAACAGGGAGATAAATAATCAGAAATGGGGTGAGTGATATGGCATATGTATATGGAAATACCATACGAAAAGAAACACTTCCAAAGACAAAAGAACATATTTCTCCGGACAAGCCCAGGCAGACAAGCCGGCAGGTGCGGAAGAATAGAAATAAGGCATTACATATGAGCGCCGGATATGTTGTGTTTTTGGCGATTGCAGCAATTGCGGCATTGATTGTCTGTACAGGATATTTAAAGCTGCAGTCTGAAATTACCAGTCGCTCAAGAAATATTGCGTCTCTTCAGGAAGAGCTTGCAGATTTAAAAGAAGACAATACAACGAGATATAATGCTGTTTTGAATTCGGTCAATCTGGAAGAAATCAGGGAGAAAGCAATCAATGAACTGGGAATGGTGTATGCCAGCCCAGAGCAGATCATCAAGTACAAAAGTCCGACAAGCAACACAGTAAAACAATATGAAGATATACCGAAAAGCGGTGTTCTTGCAGGTTCAGATAAAGTAGAAAAATAAGGGTGAAATGATGTCAAAGAAAAAACGAGGAGTGCGATATACGAGACAGAAGTTTCCCAAAAAGATGCAAAAAAAGCTAGTAATGTTGTTTGGGGCAATCATACTAGCTTTTGTTTTCTTAATTGGAAGAATTACGTATATCAATGCAGCAAATGGCGAAAAATATACAAAAATTGTATTGGAACAGCAGCAGTATGACAGTAGAGTGATTCCGTTTAAAAGAGGGGATATTTTGGATCGAAACGGAACGAAAATCGCAACGAGTGAACGTGTTTACAATGTGATTTTGGATGCAAAGGTCATGCTGGCATCTGAGGATGAGAAGAAAAAGAACAAAACGATCAGTCAGACGAAGAAGGCGCTTGAAGAGTGTTTTGGCATAACGGAAGAAGCGGTCGACAAAGTAATTGAGGAAAATCCGGACGGGCGTTACAACATTATGCTCAAAGGCGCCACATATGCACAGGCACAGGCGTTTGAAGCGATGGAAGAAAATGAAGATGACAAAGAAGAGTATGCATATATTTCGGGAGTGTGGCTGGAAGAGGATTATGTGAGAACGTATCCGTACAACACGCTTGCATCGGATGTAATCGGCTTTACCGTGTCCGGCAATGTCGGAAACGGGGGGCTGGAAGCATCTTATAACAGTATTTTGAATGGGACAGACGGAAGGGAATATGGATATCTGGATTCGGATTCTTCACTGGAGCGCACCGTGAAATCTGCAATCAATGGCAACACAATTGTGTCTACAATTGATGTCACACTGCAAAGCATTGTGGAGAAACATATCAAAGCATTCAACGATGAACATAAAGGTGGGGAAGATGAGAATGCACAAGGCAGTTTGAATACAGCTGTTATCATTGCAAACCCGAATACCGGAGAGATTTTGGCTGAGGCATCTTATCCAAATTACGATTTGAATAATCCAAGAGATTTGTCAGCGTACTATACTCAGGAAGAATTGGATGCAATGACAGATGAAGAAAAGCTCGATGCGATGAATTCACTTTGGAAGAATTTCTGTGTAAGTGATGCATTTGAGCCGGGCTCGACGATGAAGCCGTTTACCGTTGCAGCGGGGCTTGAGACCGGAAAGCTTACAGGAAATGAAACCTACAATTGTACAGGTTCATTGATGATTCCGGGATATCCAAGTCCTGTAAAATGTCATAAGTTAAGCGGACACGGCATTCAGACAATAGAAGATGCGATAGCCAATTCCTGCAACGTGGCGCTTATGCAGATGGCAGAGACAATTGGTGTAGAAGACTTTGTAAAATATCAGAGTATTTTTGGTTTTGGAGAGACAACCGGAATCGATCTTCCGGGAGAAGCAGAGGGACTTCTTTTTTCAGCGGAAGATATGAAACAGATTGATCTTGCGACAAGTTCATTCGGACAGAGTTTTACCGTGACAGCAACTCAGATGGTAGCAGGATTTTCGTCTCTGATCAATGGTGGAAATTATTATGAGCCACATATTGTGAAACAAATTCAGGACGAGAATGGAAATATCATTGAAAACAAAGATCCGGTATTGTTAAAAAAGACCATCTCGGAAGAAACCAGCAAGACGCTGAGAGAATATATGAGAAAAACAATGACGGAAGGAACCGGAAAAAATGCACAGGTGGAAGGATATGACATCGGTGCGAAAACCGGAACGGCGCAGAAAATTCCGAGAACAAGTGGGAAGCATCTGCTTTCTTATATGGGATTTGCGCCGGTGGATAATCCGGAAGTGCTTGTATATGTCATCATTGATGAGCCAAATGTGGAGAATCAGGCAAACAGCAGTTATGTGACAGATTTGGCGAGAAATATTATGACGGAAGCATTTCCATATTTGAACATTACGAAAGCAACAGAAAGTACAGAAGAATAAAGGTAGAATAACCTCATAAAAGCGTTAATAAATTATAACAATAACTTTTATGAGGTTTTTTATATGAAAAATAAGACGTATAACCGTAAAAAGATTATGGTCGTCTTTGTATGTGCGATGCTTGTATTGCTTGGGTTGATTGGGAGACTTGTATATCTGATGATATTTGACGCAGAATATTATCAGGAGAAAGCAGAAGCGCTGCACGAAAGAGAACGAGAAATCAAGGCGGCGAGGGGAGAAATTATTGATCGGAATGGGACAGTGCTTGCAACCAATAAGACGGTGTGTACCATTTCCGTAATCCACAGTCAGATCAAAGACAAAGAAAAGGTAATTCGGGTATTATCAGAGGAATTGGAACTTGAACCGGAAATCGTCCGCAAGCGTGTGGAAAAGGTTTCTTCTATGGAGCGTGTCAAGACGAATGTAGACAAGGAGATAGGTGATCGGATACGGGAATATGAGCTGGACGGAGTGAAGGTGGATGAAGATTTTAAACGCTATTATCCATATGATGAACTTGCCTCAAAGGTGCTTGGATTTACAGGAGGAGATAATCAGGGGATTATCGGTCTTGAAGTGAAATATGAGGAGTATCTAAAGGGAATCAATGGCATGATTTTGACAACAACCGATGCGAGAGGAATTGAACTGGAGGGAATCGCGGAGGATCGAAAAGAGGCAATTCCGGGAAATACATTGCAGATTAGTCTGGATTATAATATTCAGAAATACGCACAGCAGGCGGCAGAAAAAGTGATGGAAGAAAAGGCGGCAGACCGGGTGTCTGTTCTGGTTATGAATCCGCAAAATGGGGAAATCCTGTCAATGGTGAATGTGCCTGAGTTTAATTTGAATGATCCTTTTTCCTTAGAGACGACAGGGGTATCTGATGAAAGTGTAAAAGCGGAAGAAAAACAGGATCTTCTGAATCAAATGTGGAGAAACGGCTGTATCAATGACACGTATGAACCGGGATCTACATTTAAAATTATTACATCATCTGCGTGTCTGGAAGAAGGGGTAGTGAAGCTTGACGATACGTTTCACTGTCCGGGCTACCGGATTGTAGAGGATCGAAAAATTCGATGTCATAAGGTCGGCGGACATGGGTCTGAGACCTTTGTGCAGGGAGTACAAAATTCTTGCAATCCTGTATTTATCGACATCGGACTTCGTCTTGGGGTAGATAAATACTATGATTATTTTAAGCAGTTTGGGCTGATGGATAAGACGGGAGTAGATCTTCCGGGGGAGGCGGGAACGATTACGCATAAAAAAGAAAATATCGGGTTGGTGGAACTGGCAACGATGACTTTTGGACAGTCATTTCAGATTACACCGATTCAGATGGCGACCACGGTCAGTTCTCTGATTAACGGTGGCAGGAGAGTGACTCCGCATTTTGGGGTAAAAGTGATTAATGAACAGGAAAAGCATGAGAAAATATTTGAGTATAAGGAACGAAAAAATGTGGTGTCAGAAGAGACGTCGGAGACGATGCGGACGATATTAGAAAGCGTCGTGTCGGAAGGTTCAGGAAAGAATGCCTATATTGAAGGATACAAAATCGGCGGGAAGACAGCGACGTCTCAGACACTTCCGAGAAGTGCAAAGAAATATATTTCCTCATTCATCGGATTTGCACCGGCAGATAATCCGCAGGTGCTGGCAATGATTGTCATACATGATCCACAGGGAATCTATTATGGAGGTACCATTGCGGCGCCGGTTGTGAAGGACATTTTTGAAAATATCCTGCCGTATCTGGGGATTGAAAAGGAAGGGGAATAGTTGTATACTGTATAAGGTTATAGAAGAATAACTAAAGAGATGAAGAGGTGTGGTATGGATTATAAAATGGTGATACCGGTACTGGTGTCATTTGCTTTGAGTGTGATTATGGGACCGGTTGTGATCCCGATACTTAGAAAGTTGAAGATGGGGCAGACAGAGCGAGAAGAAGGTGTGCAGTCACACTTAAAGAAAGCGGGGACGCCGACAATGGGAGGCGTGATCATTCTTGCGAGTATCGTTTTGACGTCTCTGATTTATATAAAAGATTACCCGAAAGTGATTCCGATTTTGTTTGTGACACTTGGATTTGGGATGATCGGATTTTTAGATGATTATTTGAAAGTTGTGATGAGACGGTCTGACGGACTGTATCCAAAGCAGAAAATGGCACTGCAGATTTTGGTGACGGGAATATTTGCTTATTATATTGTTCGGTTTACAGATGTGCCGCTCACATGGCTGATTCCGTTTTCGGAAGGAAAATATTTGGATTGGGGAATTTTTGCGCTTCCGCTTTTGTTTGTTGTAGTGATTGGAACGGTCAATGGAGTGAATTTCACAGACGGACTGGATGGTCTTGCATCCAGTGTGACGGTTTTGGTGGCAACGTTTTTTACAGTTGTGGCAATTGGAACAAAAAGCGGGATTGAACCGATTACTTGTGCAGTCGTGGGCGCGTTGCTTGGATTTTTGTTGTTCAATGTATATCCGGCGAGTGTGTTTATGGGGGATACAGGTTCTCTTGCACTTGGGGGCTTTGTCGCATCGACGGCTTATATGCTGCAGATGCCGTTTTTTATAGCGATTGTAGGGTTGATTTACCTGATTGAAGTACTGTCGGTAATGATTCAGGTAACTTATTTTAAAAAGACCGGTGGAAAGCGCATTTTTAAAATGGCGCCAATCCATCATCATTTTGAACTTTGTGGCTGGTCTGAGACGAGGGTTGTGGCCGTGTTTTCGATTGTTACGGCAATCTTATGTCTTATTGCACTTATGGCGATATAGAAAAATGCAGGAGGAACGATATGGATATGAAAAATAAAAAAGTACTTGTATTTGGTTCTGGAATCAGCGGAATCGGAGCAGGAAAATTATTAGAACAGGTTGGAGCATCGGTTGTTTTATATGACGGAAAAGAGACACTCGACAAAGAAGTGTTAAAAGCACAGCTTGGTGACGATACAAAAGCAGAAATCATTTTGGGAGAACTTTCAGAGGAGGTTATGGAGACGCTTGATCTTGTTGTGATGAGTCCTGGAGTGCCTACAGACCTTCCGGTTGTCTTAAAGATGCGTGATATGGGAATTCCGATCTGGGGAGAGGTCGAGCTTGCCTATACATATGGAAAAGGCGATGTGCTTGCAATCACAGGAACCAATGGAAAGACGACGACGACTGCACTTTTGGGAGAGATTATGAAGAACTATAAAGAGAGTGTGTTTGTGGTTGGAAATATCGGAAATCCATACACGGCAGCTGCGTTAGAAATGAGAGAGGACAGCGTGGCGGTGGCTGAGATGAGTAGTTTTCAGTTGGAGACAATCCATGAATTTCGCCCGAAAGTCAGTGCAATTTTAAATATTACACCGGATCATCTAAACCGTCATCATACGATGGAAGCGTATATCAAGGCAAAAGAAGATATCGCTAAAAATCAGACGAAAGAAGACACTTGTGTACTGAATTACGAAGATGAAGTGACAAGGAAAATTGGAGAAAATGTAAAAGCGAATGTTCTATATTTCAGCAGTCAGCGTAAACTAGACAGAGGGATTTATTTAGATGATGGGAATATTATATTCAGGCAGGACGAAGAAATACTGGTCTGCAATGTAAATGAGCTGAAATTACTTGGGACACACAACTACGAGAATGTGATGGCAGCAGTTGCTATGGCTGCGGCATATGGGACACCGATGGAGGTTATCCGCAGGACGATCAAAGAATTTGCGGGAGTGGAGCACCGGATCGAATTTGTGCGTGAAAAAGACGGTGTTGCATATTACAATGATTCCAAAGGTACGAATCCGGATGCGGCGATCAAAGGGATTCAGGCGATGAACCGACCAACAGTTCTGATCGGCGGCGGATATGACAAAGACTCTGAGTACGAGGAATGGATTCAGGCGTTTGACGGGAAGGTAAAACTCCTCGTATTAGTCGGGGCAACAAAAGAGAAAATTGCAGAAGCAGCCGAGAGAGTTGGATTTGTGTCATATGTTATGGCAGACTCTTTTGAGGAAGCAGTAGAGAAATGTATTGAGGCGGCAGAGCCTGGGGATGCAGTTTTGTTATCGCCGGCATGTGCAAGCTGGGGAATGTTTAAAAACTATGAGGAACGAGGAGATAAATTCAAAGAACTTGTAAATTGTCTATAAGTGGGGAGTGGATTTATATTGACGCGGCAGAACAAAAAGAGAGGATATGATTACAGCCTTCTCGCAGTTGTTTTCCTGCTGGTAATCATAGGGTTGGTTATTTTGTACAGTACAAGTGCCTACAACGGACAGGTAAAATTCCACGATCGGTTTTATTATTTGAAAAAACAGGCATTTGCGACGGCGCTTGGACTGGCACTGATGTTTTTTATGGCGAATATCGATTATCATATCTGGCAGAAATTTGCAGTGCCGGCATATATTACGGCGCTAATGCTGTCTGTAGCTGTTTTGCTTGTAGGTGATGAGTATAATGGGTCCAAAAGATGGTTATCTTTCGGACCTTTGTCATTTCAGCCTTCAGAATTTGCAAAGATTGCAGTGATCTTATTCTTGGCATGTGTGATCACAAAGAATGTGCGAAAAATGAAACAAATGCGATATTTGCTGTTTGTCATGCTTCTGATTTTGCCGATCGTAGGACTTGTGGGGGCGAGTAATTTAAGCACCGCAATCATTATTCTTGGAATTGGCGCTGTGCTTGTGTTTGTGGCAAGTCCAAAGTATGCACAGTTTGTATGGCTCTGTGTCAGCGGCGCCGGATTTATGGGGATTTTTCTGGCGCTTGAGAGCTATCGACTGGAACGGCTGGCAATTTGGAGGAATCCGGAAAAATACGAAAAAGGCTATCAGACATTGCAGGGATTGTTTGCAATTGGCTCGGGAGGTCTCTTTGGAAGAGGACTTGGGGCAAGCGTGCAAAAGCTTGGATTTGTTCCGGAGGCGCAAAACGATATGATTTTTTCCATTGTCTGTGAAGAATTAGGTCTTGTGGGAGCGTCATTTATTATTCTTTTATTTCTGATTTTAATCTGGCGTTTTTTTATGATTGCCACACATGCAAAAGATTTGTTTGGGGCGCTGATCGCGTCCGGAGCGATGGCGCACATGATGATTCAGGTCATACTCAATATTGCAGTTGTCACCAACACGATACCAAATACAGGAATCACGCTGCCGTTTATCAGTTATGGGGGAACTTCGGTTATGTTTCTTCTATTAGAAATGGGGCTTGTCCTGAGTGTATCGAATCTGATAGAATAGAAAAGAAACGACAGGAGGAAAAAGATGGAGCAGGAAAGAGAAGAGATCGAAGAAAGACCGAGAAAAAAAAGAAAAAAGAAAAAAAGTAAAATTGGATATTATTTATATGCGGTTGTTGTGCTGATACTGACGATCGCTATCATAGTAGTAGCTACATTGATTTTATTTCATGTGCAGAAGATAGATGTAAAAGGAACGCAGTACAGTGAAAAGAATGAGGTGCTAGAGTGGGTTCGGGAAGATAAATACACTTCGAATGCGTTGTATGCACTTTGGAAATTTAAGTTTGGTTCCTATAAGATGCCGCCATATCTGGAAAAGGTAGAGGTAGGGCTTTCGGCTCCGTGGGCATTAAAAGTAAAAGTGACAGAGAAAAAGATGATTGGCTGCATAGTATCAGACAATGAGTATGTATATTTTGACAAAGAAGGGCTTGTGCTTCTGAAAAGTACTGAGAAGATGGAGGGGGTACCGGTGATAGAAGGACTGGAAACCGAAACGATCGAACAGTACAAAAAGCTTTCTGTGGATAACGAGAAAGTATTCTCTTATATTGTGGAGTTGACAAAAGAGATAAAGAAAAATAATTTGGAGCCGGATCGCATTGTGTGGGAAGACAACAGCATGGATCTGTACTTTGAAAATGTGTGTGTGCGTCTTGGAAGAAGCCGTTTTGACGAAAAAGTGGTTCAGCTTCCACCTATTTTAGAAAAATTAGAGGGAAAAACAGGCGTGCTCGATATGGAATATTACAATGAAGCAAGTTCAGATATCAGTTTTAAAGAAGAAGTTACAACAAACGAGTAAAAAAATGAAAAAATAAGGAAAGTTTCTATTGATTATTTAAGGAAAAGCCGATATTATATAACTATGTGACAAGAAGCATATAAAGTATAATCCAGGGATGTATAAGATAAATAAGGAAACAAAGGAGGAGAAACTCTTGTTAGAAATCAAAACAAATGAATCAGAAGCAGCAGCAAAAATAATTGTAGTAGGTGTCGGTGGCGGCGGTAACAATGCGGTGAACCGCATGATCGATGAGCAGATTGCCGGAGTTGAATTTATTGCAATTAATACAGATAAACAGGCGTTACAGTTGGCAAAAGCTCCAACATTGATGCAGATTGGGGATAAGCTTACAAAAGGTCTCGGTGCAGGAGCAAAACCTGAGATTGGTGAAAAAGCAGCAGAAGAAAGTGAAGAAGAGATTGCAGCAGCATTGAAGGGTGCTGATATGGTATTCGTGACATGTGGTATGGGAGGCGGAACCGGTACAGGTGCTACACCGGTTGTTGCACGTATTGCGAAAGAGCAGGGAGCGCTTACAGTTGGTGTCGTTACAAAACCATTCCGTTTTGAATCAAAGACACGTATGAACAATGCTCTTGCAGGAATTGAAAAGCTCAAAGAGAATGTAGATACACTGATTGTAATCCCGAACGACAAGCTGCTTGAAGTGGTAGACAGAAGAACGACTATGCCGGACGCGCTGAAGAAGGCAGACGAGGTATTGCAGCAGGGTATTCAGGGAATCACAGACTTGATCAATGTACCTTCTTTGATCAATTTGGACTTTGCCGATGTGCAGACAGTAATGCTTGACAAAGGTATTGCACACATTGGTATCGGATATGGAAAGGGAGATGACAAGGCTCTTGAGGCAGTGAAGGAAGCTGTTTCCAGTCCACTTTTAGAGACAACAATTGCAGGTGCATCTCATGTTATCATCAACATTTCAGGTGATATCACATTGATGGATGCAAGTGATGCAGCTGAATATGTACAGGATCTTGCAGGCGAAGAAGCTAATATTATTTTCGGTGCAATGTATGATGATACAAAGACAGATGAGGCGACAATCACAGTTATTGCGACAGGTTTACATAATACAGGCGGAACAGCTTCTAAATTAAAATCAAGATTAGAGAAGACTGTTATGCCGACTATCCAGAATGTAGAAAGACAGGAAGCTCCTGTAGCTCAGCAGTCAGCGAACAAGTTTGATCTTGGAGCAGATGCCGTGAATGCAGCACAGCCAAAGACTGCAGGTGGAACGATGCCTACATTACAGGTTCCAAGAACACCAACGAGCCATGTAAAGGAACAGTCTATTAAGATTCCATCATTTTTGAAAAAATAAGAGATTGATGAATAAAAAGAGATATGCAAGAGCATGTCTCTTTTTTTGTCGAACGAAAGGGGCAGTTTCCCAAGCGTATTTGACAAATTTTTCGGAGGACATTCCGTATAATGAGTTTTGCTTGAGTACCAAATCGATTTTGCGTCGAAAGAGAAAGAAGGTGGGACGTGTACTATGAATTGTATATAGACGTGCTGTTCCTGGTAAATTTTATGATGGACTATATACTTTTGCTTTTAGTTCGAAAGATGTTAAAGTGTACTGCCACGCACGGTAATATCTGTATAGGAGCAATGACAGGATCTTTTCTGACGTGTCTGGTCATCATATTACCGGTCTTACATCCGTTTTTGAAATTCATACTGTTCCATGTAGTTGTAAACACAGCAATGATCAAAGCAGGGCTTAAGATCAAAGATATGAGAAATTTTGTAAAAGCGCTTTTGATGCTTTATACGGGTGGATTCCTGCTGGGAGGTGTGATGGAGCATTTCAGACAGTACATAAAGATTGGAAGTATGTTTCTGCTTGTCGCAGTCGCTGCATATTACGTTGTTACATGGATATGGAGTTTTATCGTTTCCGTTCAAAGAGTGAATCAATATCAATGTAGAGCGCAGTTGTATCTGGGACAAAAGAAATGTTGTATAAAAGGCATGATTGACACTGGCAACGGACTGAGAGACCCTGTCACAAATGAGCCTGTCAGCATATTGGACAGAAAGACGGCGATGAAATTTTTGGGAGAAGAAAAAATGGGGAAGATCAGATATGTTCCGTATCATTCAATCGGAAAGCGGGAAGGGGTTCTTCCGGTTGTGCGGATTGACAAAATGTGTGTGGAAAATGATGAAATTCACTGGATTAAAAATCCGTTGATTGGAATCAGTGAGGAAGAAATTACGGCAGAAGATACATATCAGATGATTTTAAATCCTGACATATTTTAGGAGGAGTAAAAATGGTTATCAACACAGTGATGTCACATCAGTTTAAATTTAAATTTATACCGGGATTTCGAACATTTTTGTTTCCGGAAAAGAAGGATATACATTACATAGGGGGCTCTGAAGTGCTTCCGGCTCCACTGGCGGTGGAGGAAGAAGCAGAAGCAATCAACGAGCTCGGCTCAAAAGACGATGAGTATGCCAAGAAAGTTTTGATTGAACACAATCTGAGACTTGTCGTCTACATTGCAAAAAAATTTGACAATACAGGGGTTGGAGTAGAAGATCTGATATCGATTGGGACGATTGGTCTGATCAAGGCAATCAATACATTCAATCCGACAAAGAATATAAAGCTTGCGACATATGCCTCCAGATGTATTGAGAATGAGATTTTGATGTATCTGAGAAGAAATAATAAGACAAAGCTGGAAGTGTCAATTGATGAGCCGCTAAATGTTGACTGGGATGGAAATGAGCTTTTGTTGTCCGATATTCTGGGGACAGAAGAGGATACGATATATCGTGATCTGGAAAATGAGGCAGAGCGAAAATTACTTGTTAAAGCAATCGGCAGGCTTTCCAACAGAGAGAGGATGATCGTGCGGATGCGTTTTGGGCTTGGAACACTTGACGGGGAGGAAAAAACGCAAAAAGAGGTCGCTGACCTCCTTGGCATTTCACAGTCTTATATTTCAAGATTGGAGAAGAAAATCATGCAGAGATTAAAGCGGGAAATGGTGCGTTATGAATCTTAAAAATTGGTAAAAAGACTATCGAAAAGAAGGAAAAAGTGGTAGGATAAAAAGAAAAGGGGTTGATTGTATGAAATTAACGTTTATCGGAGCAGCCCACGAAGTGACTGGAAGCTGTCATTTGCTGGAGACGAATGGTAAGCACATTTTGATTGACTGTGGTATGGAGCAGGGACCGGATTTGTATGAGAATCAGGAACTTCCGATTGCACCGGGAGATATTGATTTTATACTTCTGACACATGCACATATTGACCATTCAGGTTTGATTCCGCTTATGGTGAAAAATGGATTTAAAGGACAGATTGTCACCACTTTTGCAACCGCGGATCTCTGCGATATTATGCTTCGAGACAGTGCCCATATTCAGGAGTTTGAAGCGGAGTGGAGAAATCGAAAGGCAAGACGTTCCGGTGAGCCGCTGTATGAGCCGCTGTATACGATGCAGGATGCACAGGATGCAGTGGAACTTTTGGCACCGTGCGATTATGAGCAGCGGATAGAGCTGTGCAAGGGCGTGGAAGTGCGTTTTACTGATATTGGACATTTGCTTGGTTCTGCCTGTATTGAGATTTGGATTACAGAAGAGGGGCTATCACGGAAAATTGTATTTTCAGGAGACGTCGGAAATATCAATCAGCCGATTATCAAAGACCCGAAACAGATAAAAGAGGCAGATTATGTTGTGATTGAATCGACTTACGGAGATCGTCTGCATGGAGATGAGAGACCGGATTATTTGGGAGAGTTTACAAGGATTTTGCGAGATACCTTCCAAAAAGGAGGCAATGTGGTGATTCCTTCTTTTGCAGTGGGAAGGACGCAGGAACTACTGTATTTTATCCGTGAGATCAAAGAGAAGAATCTGCTGAGTGATTTCCCGAACTTTGATGTGTATGTGGACAGTCCGCTTGCGATTGAGGCAACCAGTGTGTTTACAAAGAATGAGAGAGATTGTTTTGATAAAGAGGCAATGGAATTGGTGGATCAGGGAATTAACCCGCTTGTATTTCCGGGTCTGAGGCTTTCTGTGACGAGTGACGATTCCAAATTGATCAATTTTGACAGCAGACCAAAAGTCATTATATCCGCTTCCGGAATGTGCGAGGCGGGCAGAATCCGGCACCATCTGAAACATAATCTCTGGAGAAAAGAATGTACGATTCTTTTTGTAGGTTATCAGGCGGTCGGCACGCTCGGACGAAAACTGATCGAGGGAGCGCCTGTTGTCAAGCTGTTTGGCGAGACTATTGAGGTGGCTGCCAGAATTGAATCGTTGAAAGGAATCAGCGGTCATGCGGATATGAATGGACTGCTTGATTGGCTTGGCGGATTTGAATCGGATATCAAGCATGTATTTGTCGTGCATGGAGAGGATCAGGTGACCGATTCCTTTGCAGAGACAGTGACCAAGAGATTTGACATACCGGCATTCGCACCGTATTCAGGCGGATATGTAGATCTTGCGACGAATCAGATTCTGTCAAAAGGAAGTCCGATTGTGAAGAAGAAAGTGGAGAAACCAGAGAAATTGAGAGCAGAAAGTGCATTTAACCGCACGGTAAACGCGGGAAAATATCTGCTTGAAGTTATTATGAAAAATGAAGGTCTCGCAAATAAAGACCTTGCGAAATTAGAAGCTCAGATTAAAAATCTGGCAGATAAATGGAACAGGTAATCAACTGTTTGAAATAATAGTTCTTGAACAAGTGTCAAGGACTATTATTTTTTTTATTTCGTCCAAAATAGTATATTTACACCACACAATGCAGAGAATCCTACTAGAAAGAAATCGTGGGAGGATACAAAGATGGCACTGAATAAAGTGGAAATATGTGGCGTGGACACGTCGAAGCTGCCGCTGCTTAAGGAAGAAGAGAAAAATGCACTATTTGCAAAGATTAAGGCAGGAGATGAGGGAGCGAAAGAGCAATATATAAAAGGAAATCTAAGACTGGTATTAAGCGTAATCAAGCGTTTTACGAATAGCAATGAAAATCCGGATGATCTGTTTCAGATAGGATGCATCGGGCTGATCAAGGCAATCAATAATTTTAACACAGAGCTGGATGTCAAATTTTCTACCTATGCAGTTCCGATGATTATCGGGGAGATCAGAAGATATATGAGAGACAATAATTCGATTCGTGTAAGTCGTTCGCTGCGGGATACGGCATACAAAGCAATCTATGCAAAAGAGGGATATATGAAACGGAATCTAAGGGAGCCGACACTTCAGGAAATCTCAGAAGAGATTGGCATAGCAAAAGAAGATATTGTGTTTGCGATGGATGCGATTCAGGCGCCGATGAGCTTAAATGAGCCGGTCTATAATGACGGTGGAGATGCACTTTATGTGATGGATCAGATCAGTGACAAAAAAAATAAAGAAGAGAACTGGATTGAGGAACTGGCGCTTCAGGCAGCGATGGAACATCTGGGAGAGAGAGAAAAATATATTATCCGATTACGTTTTTTTGAGGGGCGCACCCAGATGGAAGTTGCGGAGGATATTGATATTTCCCAGGCACAGGTGAGCAGACTTGAAAAACACGCATTGAAGGTGATGCGCCAGTATCTGATGGCATGAGAGGGGAGAAAAACATGGGCAGTGTGCGAGGAGAGAAGTATACTGCCTTCACTACTTTTTGGAGGTTGTAAAAAAAGATATTGAAATTTCAGAGTGTTCATACTATACTGATGCTATAAAAAATTAAGGAGGCACACAATGTATAAAGCATGCATATTTGATTTGGACGGGACATTGACAGATACATTAGAATCCTTAACATATTCAGTTAATGAAACGTTGAAAGAATTAAAGCTTAAGAAAATTACACAAGAGCAGTGCAGAAGCTTTGTCGGAAATGGTGCGAGATGTCTGATCGAACGTGCCTTGGTGGCAGGAGGAGATTTAGAAAAATCTCAGATGGAGCCGGCAATGGAGATATATGGACGTATATTTGGAGAAAATTGTACATATCATGTAACACCATACGATGGAATCGCAGAGATGCTTGAACAGTTGAAGAAGAGTGGAATCAAGCTGGCGGTGCTGTCGAACAAGCCGCATTTGCAGGCTGTTGATGTGGTGAAGGAATTTTTCGGGGAAGATGTTTTTTCATATGTTCAGGGACAGATAGACAGTGTACCGAGAAAGCCGGATCCGAGCGCAGCGCTGATGATTGCAGAGAAGCTTGGATGTAAAAAAGAAGAATGTGTGTACGTCGGAGATTCTGAAGTGGATATTAAGACGGGGCATGCAGCGGGTATGAAGACAGTGAGCGTATCCTGGGGATTTCGCTCAAGAGAAATACTTAAGGAAAATGGTGCAGAGCATATCATTGACAGACCAGAAGAATTAATTCATATGATAGGAAAGGGTATATAGGAGGAATTTTAAAATGTATGAATATGATGAAGAATGTTTAAAAGTTTTTTTGGAGAAACAGTTACAGTTATTTGACGAACCGGTTGCGGAGACTCTTGAGGAAGCAGAGGCATTTTTGGAGGACTGCATGGCAGTTGTCGTGGATTCGTTGGACGAAGTAAGAGATTACTTTGAAGAGAACGGAGCGGATATCGCAGAGATGACAGATGATGAGCTTGAGGAGGCTTCGGAAGTATTTCCGGTTTCTGACGGACGCTATCTTGTTGTAGAAGGCTAAGAGAAGCAAAAAGCCACGGTTTTATTTGACCGTGGCTTTTTTTAATGCATCATCAATTGCGTTTATGATGACCTGAGAGGTGTAAGGATTATCTTCCGGGAAGGATATATTTTCCAGAGACTGGGAATCATAGACCTGCTCTGCAATATTTTCGATTGCAGGCTGAATCAGCGGATACATTGTTGCAACTGTTTCATCCAGATTGCTGAACCGGATGGAGTTGATGTGTGAGCTGTCCACTGCAACTTCCACTTCCAGAGAAGTGTTATTTAAAGTGACGGTGGAAGTGTAGACACCGGGCATATATTCTTGTTTTTTGGATGTATGTTTTTCATCATTTGGGAGGAACATAAAGGTTAGCAGCAGGATCAGCAAAATTCCCAGCACGACGAACACTACAGTATAAATCACTTCTTTCATGTGTAAGACAACGATTTTGGTCTTGGAACTCATAGAGGCCTCCTAATCTATCGAACGATAATTGTTTACTTTTTATAATGTATGAAGAAGTTTGGAAAATTATTCATGGCTTTTGCGTGACAAACGAGGATAGTTCTTGTAAAATAAGAAAAGCAGTAAAAAGAAGAGGTGAAATGATGTTTGTTATAGTAGGGTTAGGAAATCCGACGGCTCAGTATGAAGGAACGAGACACAATGCCGGGTTTGATGTCATAGATGTGTTGGCGGAGAAATATAATATATCAGTGGATGCAAGGAAGTGTCGGGCATTCTGCGGGAAAGGAATTATTGCGGGGCAGAAAGTACTTCTTGTAAAACCGCAGACTTATATGAATTTGAGCGGAGAGAGCGTTGGGGGAATTGTAAATTACTACAAGATTGATCCGGAGTCTGAGCTGCTTGTCATTTATGATGACATCAGTCTGGATGTAGGACAACTTCGCATCCGCAAAAAAGGAAGTGCGGGCGGTCACAATGGAATCAAGAATATTATCGCTCATCTTGGCACAACGGTATTTCCGAGAATTAAAGTAGGAGTAGGAGAAAAACCGAAGAATTACGATCTGGCAGACTATGTGCTCGGTCATTTTTCTAAACAGGAAAGAGAATTGATGGAAGAAGGATATGAACATGCATCTGATGCAGTAGAGCAGATTGTGCAAGGTGAGATTGAGGCTGCGATGAATGTGTTCAACAAAAAAGTAAAAGCATAGAAGGAGGAGAACATGCAGTTTTTTGCAGGACCGCTGAAAGAATTGGCGGAGTATGAAGAGATTCAGAAAAAAAGAACGGAAAAGCAGGGAATGATACAGATATCAGGTTGTGTCACTTCCCAGAAAACACATTTGATGTATGCGCTGGGCGATGGTTTTAAACGAAAAATCATCGCTGTTTCCAGTGAGCTCAAGGCAAAACAAATTTATGAAGAGTACCGTTTTCTGGATTCTGATGTATGGATCTATCCGGCAAAAGACTTATTGTTTTATCAGGCAGATCTTCGTGGCAAGTTTTTGATTAAACAGAGAATGGAAGTGTACCAGGCATTGCTTGAACAGGAACAAGTCACTGTGATCACAAGCTTTGACGGCTTTATGGATTCTTTGCTTCCGCTGGAAGAGATGGAAAAGAGGGTCATCTCTTTGGAGGCAGGACAGGAGCTTGACTTTGAGAAATTAAAAAAAGATATGGTGCTTCTTGGATATGAGAGGGAAGAACAGATCGAAGGTCCCGGACAGTTTGCGGTGCGGGGAGGTATTTTAGATATTTATCCGTTGACGGAAGAAGTACCTGTGCGTATTGAGATGTGGGGAGATGAAATTGATTCTATCCGTACATTTGATGTGGAAAGCCAGCGCTCTATTGAGAATCTGGAATCGATTCGTATCTATCCGGCAACAGATTTTCCGGAAGAACAGGCAAAACGTGTTTCATTTTTAGATTATTTTGATAAGAAAACAAGTATGCTGTTTTTGGATGAGCCGGTGCGCCTGATTGAAAAGGGAGAGTCTGTGGAGGAAGAATTTGTGCAGGCACAGGCAAACCGTATGGAATGTGGGTATGCGGTCTCGGACGAGGAGATGAAACTGTTCTCCACAAAAGAGATTGCCGACAAGATGAATCAATACTATAGTATCGGGATGTCGGCATTGGAGATGAAGTGCAAAGAATTTAAGACGCGTGGACTGTATCATTTGCAGGCAAAAGGGGTAAACCCGTATAATAACAGTTTTGAGATGCTGACACGGGATCTGAAGCAGTTAAAGAGAAAAGGGTACCGTGCGATCTTGCTTTCCGGTTCCCGAACAAGAGCAAAACGTTTGGCAGAAGATTTAAGAGATTATAATCTAAGCAGTTTCTACAGTGAGGATGTAGAACGAGAGGTTAATCCAGGAGAAATCATGGTGACTTACGGGCATGTGACGGAAGGATATGAATATCCGATGATCAAATTCATCGTCATTTCTGAAACGGATATCTTTGGGCAAAAAAAGAAAAAGAGAAAGCGTAAAGTATATGAGGGACAGAAAATACAGAGCTTTTCAGAACTGAAGGTCGGAGATTATGTAGTACATGAAAATCATGGATTGGGGATTTATCAGGGAATCGAAAAGATTGAGGTGGATAAAGTTTCCAAAGACTATATGAAAATTGCTTATGCGGCGGGCGGGAATCTGTATATTCCGGCAACTCAGCTGGATCTGATCCAAAAGTATGCAAGCGCAGATGCAAAGAAACCAAAGCTTAATCGGCTTGGTGGACAAGAGTGGACGAAGACGAAGACAAGAGTTCGCGGGGCAGTAAAAGAGATTGCAAAGGACCTTGTCGAACTGTATGCGGCAAGACAGGAAAAACATGGATTTGTCTATGGAGAGGATACAGTATGGCAGAGAGAATTTGAGGAGATGTTTCCGTTTGAGGAGACGGAGGATCAGCTGCTTGCAATCGAGGCGACGAAAAAAGATATGGAGAGCACCAAGATCATGGATCGCCTGATCTGTGGAGATGTTGGATACGGCAAGACAGAGATTGCGATCCGCGCGGCATTTAAGGCGGTGCAGGAGAATAAGCAGGTGGTGTATCTTGTTCCGACGACGATACTTGCCCAGCAGCATTATAATACGTTTGTGCAGCGCATGAAGGAGTTTCCGGTGCGAGTCGACCTGATGTGCCGTTTCCGTACTCCGGCGCAGCAGAAAAAGACAATTGAGGACACAAAACGCGGTCTGGTGGATATCGTGGTAGGTACGCACCGTGTGCTGAGCAAAGATTTGGAGTTTAAAGATTTGGGACTTTTGATCATCGATGAAGAACAGCGTTTTGGAGTGCAGCATAAGGAGCAGATTAAAAAATTAAAAGAGAATATTGATGTGCTGACGCTGACAGCGACACCGATTCCGAGAACCTTGCATATGAGCCTCATCGGAATACGTGATATGAGCGTGCTTGAGGAGGCTCCGGTTGACCGTATGCCGATTCAGACGTATGTCATGGAATACAATGATGAGATGGTGCGCGAGGCGATACAAAGAGAATTATCCCGTCAGGGACAAGTGTATTATGTGTATAACAAAGTGAAAGATATCGATGAGATTACGGACAAGGTGCAAAAGCTTGTGTCGGAGGCAAATGTGGCATTTGCGCATGGGCAGATGAAAGAACGGGAGCTTGAGAACATTATGCTTGATTTTATCAATGGGGAAATCGACGTGCTTGTGTCGACGACGATCATAGAGACGGGACTTGATATTTCCAATGCAAATACAATGATTATCCACGATGCAGACCAGCTCGGACTTTCGCAAATGTATCAGCTAAGAGGACGTGTGGGACGTTCCAATCGAATGGCATATGCGTTTTTGTTATACAAAAGAGATAAACTCCTGCGTGAAGTGGCAGAGAAACGCCTGTCAGCAATCCGTGAGTTCACAGATCTTGGTTCTGGTTTTAAAATCGCCATGCGGGATTTGGAAATCCGCGGAGCAGGGAATCTTCTGGGGGCAGAACAGCACGGACATATGGAGGCTGTCGGGTATGACCTGTATTGTAAGATGCTCAATGAGGCAGTTAAGCAGCTGAAGGGTGAGATTGAGGAGGAGCCATATACAACAACAGTAGATTTGAATGTAGATGCGTTTATTCCGGCGTCGTATATTCCAAATGAATACCAGAAACTCGATATTTATAAGCGGATTGCAAGTATTGAAAATGAGGCGGAGATGGATGATATGCTGGAAGAATTGATTGACCGATATGGAGATATTCCGAGAAAAGTTCAGCAGCTTTTGCAGATTGCGCTGTTGAAATCACTTGCACACAGTGCATATTTAGTTGCTGTGGAGCAAAAAGGGGAACAGTTCCGGTTTACAATGTATGAACGTGCGAAGGTGCATGCAGAGCGGATTCCGATGCTGCTTGATCAATACAAAGGGGCGCTCAAATTTACGGTTGATACGAATCCTTATTTTGTCTATGAAAAGAAAGCAAGAAATAAAAAAGAGAAAGACGATGATGTGCTGGAACTTGTGAAAAAAGTGTTAAATGATATAAAAACATTGATAGAATAAGGAAAAACCGCTATAATTAAGAATTAGAAATACAAAGGAGGCAGTTATGAGGAATCTGAAAAAGAAAGTAGTCGTATTTGCGACAGCGGCATCTCTTGCAGTAGTCTCAATGACAGGATGTGCAAGCTTTGAAAACGCAGATGCAGTGGCAACTGTTGGAGGGGATAAGATACCGGCAGGAGTTGCAAATTTTTATGCGAGATACCAGCAAGGAATGATTGAGACAAACTTAGGCTCTATGCTTGGAGACAACATGTGGACGCAGGAAATAAGTGCGGGAAAGACTTATGAGGACAATGTAAAAGACAGTGTGATGGATGCGCTCCAACAGATGTATATTCTGGAAGACCACATGGCTGAATACGAGGTTGCGTTGACAGATGAAGAAAAGAGTGCGATTCAGGAAGCGGCAAAAAAATTCGATGAGGGCAATGAGCTGGAAGCCAAAGAATTGGTATCCGGAGAGACGGAGTATGTGGAAAGAGTGCTGACTCTGCTTACGATTCAGAAGAAGATGACGGATGCGGTGACAAAGGATGTAAGCACAGAAGTTTCGGATGAAGAGGCTGCGCAAAAGAGTATGCAGTATGTAAGTTTTCCATATACGACAACTGATGAAGAAGGGAATTCTAAGACTTTGACAGATGAGGAAAAGGCAGCACTGAAAGAGACGGCAGCAGCTTTCCTGGAAGGTGCAAAAGCGGCGGAAGATTTTGCGGCTTATGCGACAGAACAAGGCAAGGAAGCGCAGACAGCTACCTTTGATTCAGAGAGTACATCGCCGGCTGCGGAGTTGATCGCAGCAGCAGATTCTTTGGGAGTGGGCGGATTTACAGATGTCATAGAGACAGAGAATGGACTCTACGTCTCAAAGGTGACAAGTCTGCTCGACAGAGATGCGACAGATGCGAAAAAGGAGACAATCGTAAATTCTCGGAAAAGTGAAAAGTTCAATGAGGTTTATGATGGCTGGAAAAAAGACACTAAGATAAAAGTGAATAAAGACGTATGGGCAAAAGTAGATTTTCAGGATGTCGGAGTAACTGTCAAACAGAATGAAGAAGAGCCATACACAGAATAATTAAGGAGACAGCTTTCTTTCACGGAAAGCTGTTTTTTTCATATAGTATCAGCAGAGGTGATCGTATATGAATGGAATTTTAATGGCACTATTTGGAACACTTGGAACCTTTCTCATAACAGCTTTAGGAGCTGCGGGGATTTTCTTTGTCAGACGGGAAGTCAGCGGAAATCTGCAGTGTGGATTTTTAGGATTTGCCGGGGGAGTTATGATAGCTGCGTCCGTGTGGTCGCTGCTGCTTCCGGGGATTGATTTTGCAGAGGCAAACGGGCAGGTTGGATGGCTTGTCATGACCGGTGGTTTTTTGTTGGGAGTCATCACATTGCTTGTGGCAGACGGGCTGATGAAAGCATGGTATGAGAGAGAAAAAAGTACACAGCTTACATTGGGAAAAAGTACGGCAATGCTGATCATAGCAATTACAACTCACAATATTCCGGAAGGAATGTCAGTCGGGCTTGCATTTGCACTGGCGGGACAAAATATGCAAGATACGGCGTTGTTGTCAGGTGCGGTTGCACTGGCGATCGGAATTGGAATTCAGAATTTCCCAGAAGGGACGGCAGTTGCATTGCCGCTTGTGAAAGAAGGGGTAAGTAAAAAAAGAGCATTTGTCATTGCGAGTATGACAGCGGTTGTAGAACCTCTTTTTGGTGTGTTTGCAGCAGTATTTGCGAGATTTGCGAATGCATCGATTGCAATATTACTTGCGTTTGCTGCTGGAACAATGATCTATGTCGTTGTGGAAGAACTGATTCCACAGGCTCATATGGGAGAAAACGGGAAGATGGGCACACTCGGATTTGTTGTCGGTTTCCTTGTAATGATGATATTGGATGTTGCACTTGGATAAGAAAAGTGCTATTTAGAAGCGAGTGTGGTAAAATGGAGAAAGGATGGGGAACGAAAGTAATGTTCACCCATCTTTTTGGCTTTATGGCATCTGGTCCAGAGATTTGAAGGTATATCCCATTTCTTCCCATTTTGTCAGCAACTCATCTAAGATTTGTCCGTTTGTGGAAGAAGTGTTATGCAGCAGAACGACAGCGCCGGGATGTATTCTTCCAAGTAGTTTGTCAAATGCCTCTTCTTTTGTCGGTTGTTTATCCTGATACCAGTCAACATAGGCAAGACTCCAGAAAAACGTCTTATAGCCGAGTTCTTTTGCCATTTTTAAGTTTTCTTCACTGTATTTTCCTTGCGGAGGGCGATAAAATTTTATCATTTCTTTTCCGGTGATTTCCTGATAGAGTTTTTCGACATCCTGAATTTCCTTTGAAAAGCTTTCCATCGTGGAAATTTTGGACATGTCCGGGTGCGTATAAGTATGATTTCCTACGATATGACCTTCCTCGACCATACGCTTGATCAGATCGGGGTTGTCGGAGAGGAAATTCCCGACGACAAAAAATGTAGCCGGAACATTGTGTTTTTTCAGTGCATCTAAGATGGCTGGCGTGTTACCATTTTCAAAGCCGGCATCGAACGTAAGATAGATTACCTTTTGGTCGGTATTTTCGGCGTAGTAAGCATCATATTGCTTTAAGTCTTCGTAGGTCGCATTTGCAACGGGAGGTTTTCCGTCCTCCTGAAAACTCAGCCCCCAATTGCCGGTGGCAGATGTGGTGATCGACTTTGTCTGAAAATGTTCCACTGTCCGGGCAAAAAAGTGACCGACGAGGAATGCGGCGATAAATAAAAGAGAAGTACCGATTATTTTTTTGTGTGAGAATGGCTTCATAAGAACCTCAAAAATAGGATTTAGTTTAGTATATAAAAAAGAGGCTGTCTCTATTCCGGGGGAAGAAAAAAGGACAGAAGTAAAAACTTCTATCCTATCCTTACAATCATATATATCAAGTATTGTTATTCCAGTAATGATTAAAATGCTACACTTCCGGTCTCGGTTGTGTTGATTACATAATATACAGCGGCTTCTTCAGGTTTTACATATAATGTCATAGTCTTGATGTCGCCAATTTTTCTACCTGATTTCGTCCATGCCTTTTTCACTGCTGCAATCATGTCTTTGTCTTCCACTTGCTTTCCTTGGTGCTCTACGATCAAAGTCGTCTTCATCTCTTTTTTTGGAGCTGCTTTTCTTACTTTTTTTGCAGCTTCTTTTGTCTCTTCCACAACTTTTTCTGCAGCTTTCTCTACGGCAGGGGCAGTCTTTTCTACAACCTTCTCTACGGCAGGAGCAGTCTTTTCTACGACTTTCTCCACTACAGGAGCAGCTTTCTCAGCAACCTTTTCCACTACAGGAGCAGCTTTTGCTTTCATTGCATTTAATTTACTTTCTTGTTTTTTAACTTGTCTTTTTGTAGCCATAATCATACCCTCCTAACAAACTGTACGGCAACATAATACATTATTCTTTTCTATTATAGCATACTGTCAATAAAATTGTTGCCAATAATTTTGAATTTTACGAATAAATGATGTATTTTCTATACAATTCGAAAATATATTTTGTCCCGTCCCATGAAAAAATGGGAATCCTGAAGTTCTGGCTCATTGTCTGGAATGGCATCTACAATGTCGGATAACAAGATTTCTTGTTTGGCGGCTGGTGTGTGATATTGAAAATATTCAAGAATTTTTTTCGGAACACCTAATTTCACACGGCGCTTTTTGGCATATTCGTCTGTTTCGTCTTCATCTATGTTGAGTCCGAAAAGTTCCAACTCAATCTCCAGATAACCGTCAATATAATCAATGACACTGTCAAAAGGCCTCCGACGAAGAGATTCATCAAACAATTCACAGATATGTCGGTAGTAGAGAGTCAAAAACTGTTCTTTGTCAAAGTGGACATCGGCTTTTTTACCTTCCGGTGCATTGCGGAGAATTCCCTGAAGCTCATTGTGTTTGGTGTCAAAATAGGTCATAGATGCCATTGCAAATGCGAGTGCCTGCCCATTTACACTTTTGATACCGAGCACTTGATTGAATGCATCGCTTAATGCCTTCGGAGCATGATCACGTTTTCCTGTCGGCTCCCAGATACTCCATTTTTCATCGGCTTGTGTCAGACCGACAAAGGAGGGTTTTTTGCGCCCGTTGCAGATAAAAGATTCTTTCCCGTAGACCTGTTCAAAAAGTGTTGTGTTCAAAAAATAGTCTGTCTGAAATTCTTTCATGCTGAAAAGCTTTGTAAAAATAAGTCCCAGATAGTAGGAGGTAACACTTTTTTCGCTCGCATCTAAATATTCTGTCTCAGGAGATTTGATTAGATAGCCGTCGCAGACAGAAAGAATGGATTCAATCATCGATACTTTAAAAATAAATTCCTGGCTCCGCTTTTCATGATGCCATAAAGCCAGATGCTGAGATGGAGTCGCGCATGTCACAAGAGCGTGCAGCAGTTCCAGATTGTTGAATTCTAAAATCTTAGAAGAAAAAAACGGCCATTCCATCCCGTTACAGCCTGTAATTTCCAATGCTAGTTTGTAGCAGTTATCCTGTGTTAGTTTCATAGAGATTCCCCGGCTTTCGAAAAGAAAAATACATTGTTTCTATGTTCTTATTATATGTGATTTTTCTGCATGTTACAATAGTATTATTAATGAGACTTATAAACCCTCTTTAAAAATAATTAACTATCTTTCTTTGCACTTGCGGGCGATTCGTGCTAAACTTATTCTGTTAATGAGCTAATAAGATAATTGAAAAGAGGAGAAAATACATGGGTGGATTTTTTGGCGTTGCTGCAAAGACAGACTGCATATTAGATTTATTTTATGGCGTAGATTATCATTCACATCTGGGGACAAGACGCGGTGGAATGGCAACATTTGGAAAAGGCGGTTTTCACCGTGCGATTCATAATATTGAGAACTCTCCGTTTCGTACAAAGTTTGAGCGGGATGTCGAGGAGATGAAAGGAAATATCGGAATCGGCTGTATTTCTGATTTTGAACCACAGCCGCTTTTGATTCAGTCGCATCTGGGAAGTTTTGCAATCACAACAGTTGGAAAGATCAACAATCTGGATGCACTTTTGAATATTGTCTATGAGAATGGGCATACACATTTTCAGGAGATGAGCGGCGGGCAGATCAATGCAACTGAACTGGTAGCATCGTTGATCTGCAAAAAAGAGACGATCGTGGAAGGAATCCGATATGTGCAGGAGATCATTGATGGCTCCATGACAATGCTGATCATGACAAACGAGGGAATCTATGCAGCGAGAGACCGTTATGGACGTACTCCGCTGATGGTTGGCAAAAAAGAAGATGCATATTGTGTTTCATTTGAAAGTTTTGCATACATGAGTATGGGATACTCTGATTATAAAGAACTTGGACCGGCGGAGATTGTCTACATTACACCAGAGAGTGTGGAAGTCGTTTCAGAGGCAAAAAAAGATATGAAGATCTGTTCGTTCCTCTGGGTGTACTATGGATACCCGACTTCTTCTTACGAGGGAGTGAATGTGGAAGAGATGCGTTATAAATGCGGCAGTATGCTGGCAAAACGTGACAAAGGAACCATCGAGCCGGATGTGGTAGCAGGTGTTCCGGATTCCGGTATTGCACATGCGATTGGATATGCGAACGAATCGGGCTATCGTTATGCGAGACCATTTATCAAATATACACCTACCTGGTCCAGATCATTTATGCCTACAAATCAGGCACAGAGAGAAAAAGTAGCGAGAATGAAACTGATCCCGGTACCGTCTTTAATTGAAGACAAGAGACTGCTTTTGATCGACGATTCAATCGTGCGAGGAACACAGCTTCGTGAGACGACGGAATTTTTATATAACAGTGGCGCGAAAGAAGTTCATGTAAGACCGGCGTGTCCGCCGTTGCTTTATGGATGTAAATATTTGAATTTCTCACGTTCAAAATCAGAACTGGATCTGATTACCCGCAGAATTATTTTGGAACGTGAGGGAGAGAATGCAGAAAAGGTACTTGGTGAGTATGCAGATCCAAACAGTGACCGCTATGCAGCAATGCTGGAAGGAGTGCGCAAGCAACAGAACTTTACGACATTGAGATACCACAGACTGGATGATTTGATTGCGTCTATCGGATTGGAACCATGTAAACTCTGTACATATTGCTTTGATGGAAAAGAATAAGACTTTTTGAGCAGGATTTTAGGAAGATCAGCTGGTAATCGCTGGTCTTCTTTTTAATTTGGATAAGAAAGATGGTTTATTTAAGAAAAAATATATATTTTGTACACAAGAGTTTGCTATAATACTTTTAAACCGTTAAGAAAAGAGGAAAATATATGGCGATAAACATTCTTGTAGTAGATGATGAAGAGGCGATTGCAGATTTAGTAGAAGTATATTTAAAAAGCGAAAATTACAATGTGCTGAAATGTTATAACGGAAAAGATGCGTTAAAGTGTGTAGAGAAAGAGGATATTGACCTTGCAATTTTAGATGTGATGCTTCCGGATATCGATGGATTTGATATCTGTCAGAAGATTCGTGAGAATCATCACTTTCCGGTGATTATGCTGACTGCAAGAGACGAGAACATTGATAAGATTACCGGACTTACGATAGGGGCAGATGATTATATCACAAAGCCATTCCAGATGCTGGAGCTTGTTGCAAGAGTCAAAGCACAGCTTCGCAGAGTGACGAAGTATAATCAGCAGGATGTAAAGATGAATGAAAATGTGATCATCATCGGCGGTCTGGTTGTAGACAAAGAGAACCATGAATGCACGATCAATGACGAACCATTGTCTTTGACCCCGACAGAATTTTCGATTTTGTGGGTATTATGTAAGAATCGTGGTAAAGTTGTGGATTCTGAAAAATTGTTTGAGGAAGTGTGGGGAGAAAAGTATTTTGTGAACAGTACGAATACAATTATGGTTCACATCAGACATTTGCGGGATAAGATGAATGATTCGGCGGAGAATCCAAAATATATCAAGACTGTGTGGGGAGTGGGATACAAAATTGAAGGATGATGTTCGGGTATTTAAGAAAAAAATATTGTGGAAGACAGCATTTTTTCCCGGAGTTCTCACCATAATATGGGCAGTCAGTCTGTTTATTATATCTGATGGAGTACTTAAGGAGGAAAGGCAGAAAGAGATTGTCTGCATAGTCGGAACAATCCTGTTTTTTTTAACCGCATATTCTTTTTCGTTAAAGAAAATTATAAAATATTTTGATGAGATTGGAGCCGGCATCAATCAGCTTCTGGAGGAAGAAAACGACAAGATACAATTGGAGCCGGAACTGGAATTTATTGAGAAGAAAATGAACCGGCTGAAGATCACGCTGGAACAGCGAACCAAAGATGCAATCCGCACAGAGCAGAGAAAGAATGATCTGGTCGGTTATCTTGCGCATGATATCCGTACACCGCTGACTTCCATAGTCGGCTATCTGGAACTTCTAAATGACATGAAACAGATGGAAAGGACACAGCAGGAAAAATATTTGCGGATCACGTATGATAAAGCAAAGCGATTGGAAAAACTAATCAATGAGTTGTTTGATATTTCAAAATTAAATATGCAGACAGTTGCCTTAAAGAAGGAGCAGGTGAATCTGACTTTCATGTTGTATCAGATGGCAGATGAATTTTATCCGATGTTGGAACAAAAAGGACAGAGCATGAAGATGGAGATTGACGAGAAGATTTTGATATACGGAGAGGCAGACAAATTGGCGCGTGTGTTTGGAAATATTTTAAAAAATGCAATCGCTTACGGAGATGCGGGAAGTGAGATTACAGTGCAGGCGGCGAAAGGTGTGGAGAATGTTGTGGTCACCTTTGTGAACAGGGGAGCAGAGATACCAAAACATCAGTTGGAACATATTTTTGAGAAATTTTATCGTTCGGACAGTGCAAGATCTACAGATACCGGAAATGCCGGACTTGGTCTTGCGATCGCAAAAGAGATTGTCACGCTGCATGGTGGGGAGATTTGGGCAGTTAGCAATAAAGAAGATACAAAATTTATTGTAAAACTTCCGATTTTATGTCATTGCGACTTCGGAAGTGAAGATGTATAATGGGTATATAAAAAGAAAAGGGGGCTTATTTTATGAAGATAGATATGCATTGTCATGTAAAAGAAGGATCCCTGGATAGCAAGGTAAGTTTAGATGAATATATTACGATTCTAAAAGCAAATGGCTTTGAAGGGATGCTGATTACTGATCACGACACGTACAAAGGATACAGGTATTGGAAAAACAAGATGAAAGGAAAAAGCCATGAGGATTTTGTCGTCCTGAAAGGAATTGAATATGATACCTGTGATGCAGGGCATATTATTGTCATTATGCCGGAAGGGGTAAAGATGAGGCTTCTGGAACTAAAAGGACTTCCGGTCTCTGTGCTGATTGACTTTGTCCATCGGCATGGAGGTGTGCTTGGACCGGCGCATCCGTGCGGAGAAAAGTATATGAGCTTTACGAACACAAAGAGATTTTATAAAAATCCGGAAATCATAAAGCGATTTGATTTCATTGAAGTATTCAATGCGTGTGAGTCAATGGAGTCCAATGAAAAGGCGGCAAAGCTGGCTTATAAGTATCAAAAAGTGGGAATCGGGGGAAGCGACGCACATCGTCCGAACTGTGTAAGTATGGCTTACACAGATTTACCGGAGAGGGTGACTTGTGAGACAGAGCTGATTTCCCTGATTCGAAAAAAGGTGCCTTTGGAAGTCGGCGGAATGTTATATAATAAGACGACGAGGGAAAAGCTTGGAAAGGCAAATAAGATTCTGGTGTATTCGTTTTGGATCTATAACAAAACAGGTGGACTGATTAAAAGAAGCAAACGAAAGAGAAAGAGTATGCTGGAGAATCCGATAGATCCGATAGATCCAATCGAGATGGAATATCTTGCAAATTACAAAAGATAGCAGAAAGGAAGACAGTTATGTGGACAAGATATGATTTGAAGATGAATGCGAAGATGGCATTTAAGAGAAATTACTGGACGTGTGTGGCTGCAAGTCTGGTGGTAGGAGTTTTGAGTGGAAGTATGTTTGCCGGTTCCGGAAGCGGTGTGCAGACTACGCTGGAGGTACAGCATAATAATCCATATGCGTATGACAGTTACAGCGCATATTCTTATAACAGCAGCAATTCGATATTCGGGGGAGTTATTTTTTCTTCGATAGTAATCGCGATTTTGCTGGTGATTGCTTTGTTAGCTTCGTTATATACGATTTTTGTCGGAAATGCGGTATCGGTAGGCGGATGCAGATATTTTATGGAGAACAGAGAACATCAGACAAGTGCTTCAAAGGTGTTTTATGGATTCCAGAATGGAAGATATGGAAATGTGGTCAAGACAATGTTTTTCCGGGATTTGTTTATTTTATTGTGGACACTGCTTTTGATCGTACCTGGAATCATTAAAAGCTACAGTTACAGACTTGTTCCATATATTTTGTCAGAGAATCCACATATGGACAGAAAACGTGCGCTGGAGCTGAGTCAGCAGATGATGGACGGGCACAAGATGGAAGCGTTTGTGTTGGAACTGTCTTTCTTTGGCTGGTTCTTATTATCGGCATTGACTTGCGGACTGGTTGGTATCTTTTATGTAAATCCGTATTTGGATGCGACATTTGCAGAATTTTATGTGGCAATCCGAACAGAGAGCATCGGAAAAGGACTGGTGGCAGAAGGAGAACTTCCAGGTTATAGTGCTCAGACAGTTTAAAAGGAGAATCCTGCAGATGCAGGATTCTTTTTAAATTATAGGAAATTCCTTTGGAATCCTATAATTCAAAAAAATGCACTTTGTGCAAAGATACGCAGCTCGCGGGGGTGAAATTATCACTGCGTGAACCGCTCGCGCGCGAAGATTGCGCAATAGCGCAATCTTTTTAGGATAAAAGATGGAAAAAAGAGGACAGATATGGAAAAAATCTTTCTAATAGGAGTTGTTTGTGTTATCTTAATATCGATTGCAGTAGTGGATGCAAGAAAAAAGAAAATTCCCAATATACTTTTGGGAATACTTTTTTTCTGTGCGGTGCTTTCCGGCTTTACCTTTCCGGAGATATCGTGGCCGGATCGAATTGCGGGAGGGATTCTGGTCAGCGTAGTGTTTTTGACCGTGATATGGATTCGACCGGGAGCATTTGGGGCAGGTGATGTCAAGCTCATGGCGATAGCTGGTCTTATGCTCGGTGTGGGGAGAAATCTCACTGCATTTGGATTTGCGACAGCGTTAGCGGCATTATATTGTCTGCCGGGGATATTGCGCAGAGATAGAAAGAAAGAGTCGGAGATTGCCTTTGGACCATTTTTGTGTGTGGGAATTTTGCTTTCTATCTTTTTTGGAAAGGCATTTATCCGATGGTATATCAGTTAAAAGTGAGGAGAAAATAGATGATTATTGTGAGAGGAGCGGGAGATCTTGCGACAGGAACAATTTATGAACTTCATAAGGCGGGATATCGTGTACTTGCCCTTGAATGTGCAAGACCGACGGCGATTCGAAGAGAAGTTGCCTTCAGTGAGGCGGTCTATGACGGAGTGAAGAAGGTAGAGGGAGTCACTGCGCGTAAGATTAGTTCTGTAGAAGAGGTGGCAACGGTTTGGGAAAAGGGAGAGATTCCTGTTTTGATAGATGCCGAGGGAAAAAGTATTGAAGCATTACGTCCGTTGGCAGTGGCGGATTTAATTTTGGCGAAGAAAAATCTTGGTACAAGGCAGGATATGGCGCCGCTTGTAATTGGAGCGGGACCGGGTTTTACCGCAGGAGAAGATGTGGATGTAGTGATTGAGACGATGAGAGGTTATGAGCCCGGAAAGGCGATTTATCAGGGAAGTGCACTGGAAAATACAGGCATTCCCGGAATGGTAGGCGGATATGCAAAAGAGCGGGTGATCCATTCGCCGGCAGAAGGAGTTCTGAGACAGAAGCATCACATTGGAGAAATCGTGCAAAGAGGAAGCGTGATTGCTTTTGTTGGGGAAGAACCGGTGTATGCGACACTGACGGGAATTCTGCGCGGATTAATCCGAGATGGATTCGCTGTGAAAAAAGGAATGAAGATTGCGGATATCGATCCGCGACTGGACAAGCAGGCTGCATGTTATGAGCGGTCGGACAAAGCAATTGCAATTGCAAAAGGGATTTTAGATGTAGTGCAGAAACATTTGAGATTACAACACTTACTTCAGATACATCCGACACAAGACAGAGTGATCGCATTTGTAGGAGGCGGTGGAAAGACGACGTTGATATACGAACTTGCAAAAGAATTGGAGTCGGTTGGAAAAAGAGTAATTGTCACAACAACAACGCATATGCTGAGACCGAAAAATGAGTGGGAATTGCTTCATACAGTCGGGGTGCCGTGTGAGGAGGAACCAGAGAAAATTAGGGGACTTTCGGAGGAGGAGTACCGAAAACTGAAAACACAATGCGATGTGCTGCTAGTCGAAGCGGATGGAGCTAAGCGAAAGCCGCTCAAAGTTCCGGCAGAGCATGAACCGGTGATACCAGAAGATACGGATATGGTAATTGGGATCGCAGGAGCCTCAGCGATTGGGCGGACGATCAAAGCAGGCTGTCACAGAGGAGAACTTGTGGGGGAGTTACTTGGGAAAAAACTTAGTGAGATCCTGACAGAAGAGGATGTGATGACAATCCTGAAAAGCAAGGCAGGACAGAAAAAGCATGTGAAGCAGAAATATCGTATGGTCATCGGACAAGCAGATCTTTTGACGCAAGAGCAGGTGGAAAAATTCAAAAAAGAACAGGGGATTTGCCTGTATTCAAGGAAAGGAGGAGCAGATACCAATGGAGAAAATATCGGAATATCGTGAAATTGCAAGAATGTTAAAGGACGGAAAAACCGTGGTAAAAAAGACGAGGATTACAAAGGAGCGCTGTCTGGAAGAAAGTCTTAGCGGAGGATTTACACTGGTAATATGTGGAGGCGGACATATTTCGTATTCACTTTGCAATCTTGCGAAGATGCTTGGATATCAAGTGTGGATCATTGATGACAGAGAAGAGTTTGCCAATGAAGAACGGTTTCCGCAGGCGGATCACGTATATTGTATGGGATTTGAAGAGGCATTTGACAAGGTGATTTTTCCAGAGAGCGCATGGTATGTCATCGTGACAAGAGGTCACCAAAATGACTATGAATGTCTCAAAAAAGTGATGGAGCGAAAGAGCAGCTATGTAGGAATGATTGGAAGTAAAGGGAAAGTGCGAACGACACTTGAACGTCTGAAAAAAGATGGGGTTACAAAAGAACAGCAGGAGCAGATACATGCTCCGATCGGGCTGCCAATCGGAGCAAATACCCCGGAGGAGATCACAGTTAGTATCATGGCTGAGATGATACAGGAAAAATCAAAGCTTGGTTATACAGATTTGCCGAAAGAGATGATAGAGTGGCTTTTGAACAAAAAGCAACCGATGGTGATGACCACAATCGTGGGAAAGAAGGGCTCGGCTCCGCGCGGAGTTGGTGCGAGAATGCTTGTTGCAGCAGACGGCACGATGACAGGGACGATTGGTGGAGGTGCAATTGAGCATCTCGTGTTACAAAGGGCATGTATCATGCTCGAAGAAGAGAAAGAGTTTGCCTTAGAGGCTTATGATCTGACAGCGAAAGCGGCGGCGAGTATCGGAATGATCTGTGGAGGATATGTAGAGGTTCTGTTTGAAAAGGTCATCTAAATATGATAGAATATCAGATTGGGTAAAGAAGCATAAAATGACGAAGAGAAAGGGGAATATCGTTGTTTCACGCAAAAAATTATATAAAAGTAACAAGCCTTGAAGAGGCATATGAATTGAATCAAAAAAAATCAAATGCGATTATCGGAGGAATGCTCTGGCTGAAGATGAGCAACCGAAATATGCACACAGCAATTGATCTGTCGGGACTTGGTCTGGACAAGATTGAGGAACAGGAAGATGCGTTTTCCATCGGATGTATGTGTACACTTCGCCAGTTGGAAATACACGAAGCATTGAATCGCTATTTTGGAGGCGCGATGAAAGCTTGTACAAGACATATTGTCGGTACACAGTTCCGCAATGGCGCAACGGTCGGCGGAAGCATTTTTGGAAGATTTGGATTTTCGGATATATTGACTTGTCTTCTGGCATTAGATACATATGTGGAATTATATCATGCAGGTGTGATTGCGTTATCTGAATTTGTGGAGATGCCACGCGATAATGATATCTTGGTGCGCATTATTATAAAAAAAGATGGCAGAAAGATTGCCTATCGGTCACACCGTGAGGCGGCGACGGATTTCCCGGTGATCGCCTGTGCGGTGGCAAATAAAGACGATCAGTGGTATGTATCTGTCGGGGCAAGATCAGGAAAAGCGAAACTTCAGGTAAGACAGGCGCAGATTGAAAATGCAGAGACATTTACCAAAGAGGTGATTGCCGGATATACATTTTCTTCTAATATGCGTGGAAGTGAAGTATACAGAAGACATTTGGCAGAGGTGTATACGAAAAGAGCAGTGGAAGAAATACTGGCAAAAAACAGTGAGAAGGGAGCATAACATGGCGGAATTAAAATTGGTTTTAAATGGAAAGACAGTCCTGGAAGAGATTGCACCGGATATGCTTCTTTTGGACTTTGTACGTTCACAAGGATGTTATAGTGTAAAAAGAGGATGCGAGACTGCAAACTGTGGTCTTTGCACTGTTTTGGTGGATGGAACACCAATGCTGTCCTGTTCAACGCTTGCGATGCGTGCGAATGGAAAAACGGTGACGACAATGGAAGGCATGCAGGAGGAAGCGGCAGAGTTTGGGGCATTTCTTGCAAATGAAGGGGCAGAGCAGTGTGGCTATTGCAGTCCGGGATTTATCATGAATGTGATTGCCATGTCGAAAGAACTGGAAAATCCGGGTCTTGATGAGATTAAAGAATATCTGTCTGGAAATCTGTGCAGATGCACGGGGTATATGGGACAGCTTCGTGCGATTCAGAAATTCTTAAAGATGAAGAAGGAGGAGAAGTAGATGAAGTCTGTAAATGCACCAATTATGAAAAAAGATGCGATGGCTCTTGTAACAGGAAAGCCAGTCTATACAGATGATATTGCTCCAAAGGACTGTCTTGTCTGTAAGATTCTTCGAAGCCCACACGCACATGCATTGATTGAGGAAATCAACACAGACATTGCGATGAAAGTGCCGGGAATTGAATGTATTTTGACTTATGAGGATGTGCCGGATAAAAGATTTACAATGGCGGGTCAGACCTATCCGGAGCCAAGTCCGTATGATCGCCTCATTTTGGACAGACGAGTACGTTTTGTGGGCGATGCGGTCGCAATTGTGGCAGGAAAGACGGAAAAGGCAGTTGAAAAGGCACTGAAATTAATAAAAGTAAAATACGAAGTGCTGGAGGCTGTACTTGATTTTCACCAGGCAAAAGATGCCAAGATTCTTGTTCATCCAGAAGAGAACTGGAAAGCACTATGCGATGTGGGCGCGGATAATAAAAGGAATCTTTGCGCGACCGGTTCGGAACAAAATGGAGATGTGGATAAGATTTTGGAAGACTGTGATTATGTAGTGGAGGGAACGTATCATACGCAGGCAAACCAGCAGGCAATGATGGAGACATTCCGCACATATACATATATGGATACTTATGGAAGACTGAACGTGGTATCCTCTACGCAGATTACATTCCATGTGCGACGTATCCTTGCGAATGCGCTGGATATACCGAAGTCTCAGATTCGAGTGATCAAACCTAGAATAGGAGGAGGATTCGGAGCAAAACAGACAGTAATCACAGAAGTGTATCCGGCAATTGTGACAATGAAGACGGGGAAACCGGCAAAAATTGTCTATACAAGGGAAGAATCCCAAATTGCATCTTCGCCACGTCATGAGATGGAAGTGACTGTAAGAGTGGGGGCAAATAAAGAAGGAAAAATTCGTGCAATCGATGTGTATACACTTTCCAACACAGGAGCGTTTGGAGAACATGGACCGACTACAGTAGGCTTGTCAGGACATAAGTCCATTCCGATGTATGGGCAGGCAGAAGCATTCCGATTTGCATATGATGTTGTCTATACGAATAAGATGTCGTCAGGGGCATACAGAGGATATGGAGCGACACAGGGGATTTTTGCGGTTGAGTCAGCGGTCAATGAGCTTGCTGCCAAGATGCAGATGGATCCGGTAGAACTTCGCCTGAAAAATATTGTGCGGGAAGGTGATGTGATGCCGGCATACTACGGTGAGACTGCAAACAGCTGTGCGCTTGACAGATGCCTTTTGCGTGCGAAAGAGATGATTGACTGGGAGAAAAAATATCCGGCACGTGATATGGGAAATGGAAAAGTCAGAGGTGTCGGTGTGGCGATGGCAATGCAGGGATCATCAATCTCCAAAGTGGATCATGCATCGGTATCGATCAAGGTAAATGATGATGGGTTCTATTCGTTGATGATTGGAGCATCTGATATGGGAACCGGGTGTGATACCATTTTGGCACAGATGGCGGCAGACTGTATGGACTGCTCGGCAGATGATTTTATCGTGCATGGGGTGGACACAGATATTTCGCCATATGATTCCGGATCGTATGCGTCAAGTACGACATATCTGACCGGAATGGCAGTGGTGAAAGCGTGTGATTCCCTTCGGGAAAAAATATTGGCGCAGGGAGCAAAGTATTTGGAATGCGACGTGGAAGAGGTAGATTTTGACGGACAAAAAGTGTTCATGCGTTCCAAAGATGTATCCATTTCTTTAAAAGAAATCGGAAACAGAGTGATGACAAATAACGAGGAAGCACTGGTAGCTGCAGGGGCACATTCTTCGCCGGTGTCACCACCACCGTTTATGGTCGGAATGGCAGAAGTAGAAGTCGATAAAGAGACCGGAAAAGTAGAGTTGATTGATTATGCAGCGGTTGTAGACTGCGGAACTGTAGTCAATCCAAACCTTGCCCGCATACAGACAGAAGGTGGAATTGCACAGGGAATCGGTATGGCTCTGTATGAGAATGTTGTGTACAATGAAAAGGGACAGTGTCTGAGTAATTCTTTTATGCAGTATAAGATTCCGTCTAGAATGGATGTGGGAGATATACGTGTTGAATTTGAGAGCAGTTATGAGCCGACAGGTCCGTTTGGAGCAAAATCCATCGGTGAGGTTGTGATCAATACGCCGTCACCGGCAATTGCACATGCAGTATATAATGCGACCGGAGTGCAGATCAAAGAACTGCCGATCACTTCAGAAAAAGTATACATGGGAATGCAAAACAATGAAAATTAGTTTGATTTTACTGGCGGCTGGGGACAGCCGCCGTTTTGGCTCAAATAAATTATTGTATGAACTTCATGGAAAACCGATGTACAGGTACAGTGTCGATGAAGTTGCGAAACTGGATACGACGGTATTTGCGGAGAAAATTGTGGTGAGCCAATATGATGAGATCTTGGATACGTTGTCAAGGGAAGGGTATCTGACAGTGCGAAATACAGAGAGTTATCTTGGAATATCGCACTCGATACAGCTTGGTCTTGCGGCGTCTGAAGAAGAGGCGTGGTGCTTCCTTGTGGCAGATCAGCCGTACCTGAAAGCAGAGACGCTTGAAAGATTTGTGGAAGCATTTCAAAAAAGTGGGAAGAGCTGTGCCTGTGTAAGATATGGGAACAGAACTGGAAATCCGTGTATTTTTACGGCAGAATATCAAAAAGAACTATTGGAACTTGCCGGAGATATTGGGGGGAAGCGCGTCATAAATAAACATTTGGATGAAACATTTTTTTATGATGTGGAAGAGGAACAGGAACTGGAAGATATAGATGAAAACAATCTCCCGTAGAACGAGATGCTAAAAGCATTGCGTTCTATGGGAGATCGCTATTTTGCATGAAATTTATTTCCAGTATTCTTCTAAATACTTTTCAGCCTCTTCCTGTGACAGTGAAAATTCTTCCATCAGGTTTTGCATTACATCTTCTTTTGGAACATTAAATTTCATACAAGCATGAATAGTTCCTTTGATTCCTTTACTTAAACCGTTGTTCAAACCTTTACGGAATCCTTCATTCAATAAATCTTCTCTCCATGCTCTCCGAAATTCTTCTTCGTCATATTCTGTCAAAATCATATCCACGACCTCCGATCGATTTTTTTGAAGTATATCCGCAAGAATCCCATTGTGGATACAGAAATCCACTGCTTTATTCACTGCATTTCCAAAGTCCATCTGTTCCGAAAGATATTTTCGGATGATACTGATAAACTCTGCGTATTCCTTTAATGGTCTGCATTTCTCCATTAACTCTCGGTTTTTCCCTAAATTGATATTGAGTACAACTGCTGTACATTCCAAAGATGGAGTTGTTTCCTCTTTGTTTTCAAGAAACAAATCACTCAGCTTTAATTCCTGCCGCTCCGGTTCTTTCTTTGTTCCGTTGTAAAAAACAACATACTTTGGAAAGGGAATATGGAGCGGCGATGCTGTATACAGGCGGTGCTTTACCGGTTCGATATACTCTTTGTACAGAGATGAAAAATAGAATAATCCTCTCAATGGCAGGTTTGGACTGAATGAACTTTGATGCTCATACAGATTCATCACATCCCCGATGAGAAAGGACAAGTCATTTTTCATTCCCATGTAGACAACGTCCTCGATGGTAGTAATAGTTAAATCATCGGGATTTGTGTAATTACTGTTATTGACTGCGTTGTAAAGCTCCAAAAGCTCCTTTTTCTCATGGAAAATCATCCGGAATATCCTGTCTTTATACTTCTTATTTATCTTATGTTCTGTCAAATGTGTTCCTCCTTTATATCTTATCAAATTTATGTCTGTGAATCAATGGAAAGGGCATAAAGATTCATAGGCATCACCATCTTTCTTTAAATAAAATATGAATACAAATTGGGGTTCTTGTGACGGCTGTCACGAGATATTAGAAGTTATAGAATGTTTGATTTGTGGGACTAAGCATATCATAAATAATTTCTGACTGCAACCATAAACGGTTCATAAAAGTAAAAAATAATTCGGGATTTTACTTGAAAGATTGCCAGACTTATTATACAATTGATGCCAGCATGAAGAAGATATAACAGACAATTAGGAGGAAATAGTTTGTATTATTTAATCTTATATTTTTTTGTATATGGTTTTTTAGGATGGTGCACAGAAGTTGCATTTGCGGCATGCAAGGAGCGAAAATTTGTAAACAGAGGATTTCTAAACGGTCCGATCTGTCCGATATATGGAATCGGTGTAGGGATTGTTGTTCAGTTTTTGACACCATACAAGGAAAATCTGGTGCTGCTGTATATTGCATCTGTAGTGATGGTGACTGCTTTGGAATGGGTGACCGGATTTATTTTGGAGAAAATATTTCATAATAAGTGGTGGGATTACTCAAAGATGCCTCTGAATCTGAATGGTTATGTGTGCCTTTTGTTTTCTTTGATTTGGGGAGTAGCGTGCGTTCTGATCGTAGATTTTATCCATCCACTGATTCATAAAGTGTTGTCATGGATTCCGTTTCCAGTAGGAATGACCTTGATTGTTGTGCTGGGTATTGTGATGTTTGCCGATTTGTATGTGACAGCTTCCACAATTTTGAAGATGAACAAGCACTTAGAGAAGATGAAAGAGATTGCAACAGATTTACATCGTATCTCAGACGAACTTGGAGAGAACATTTATCAGGAAGTTGTAGAAGTGTTAGAGCGAAGAGATGAATGGAAATTAAAAGTGCAGGAAGCATCTGACGGAGTGAAAGGGAAAATACAAGATGTGTCAGATGAGGCAATGGAAAAAATTGCGGATTTGAAGAAAAAGTATAAAGAAGTTGGTGGAAAAGGAATACGAGTTTCGAGACGTTTACTGAAGGCGTTTCCTAGAATAGAATCTAAAAAGTACCGAGAGGCGATGGAGGATTTAAAACAGTATTTAAAACGAAAATAAAATGTGAGTGGGGTAAGAATAAGGAATGGAAGAGAGAATACCAAAATTGTTCCTGATGTGGAAAGAGTATTCGAAGGAACAATTTATAAAAGATATTGTGGCAGGGATTATCGTGGCAATCATTGCATTGCCATTGTCGATTGCGTTAGCACTGGCATCCGGCGTGAGCCCGGAACAGGGAATTTATACTGCGATTGTGGCAGGATTTGTTATAGCAATGCTTGGCGGAAGCCGGGTGCAGATATCTGGTCCGACAGCAGCATTTGCGACGATTGTAGCAGGGATTGTCGCACAGAAAGGAATGGCAGGTCTTGTCGCAGCGACAATTCTTGCCGGAGTGATTTTGATCCTGATGGGAGTCTTTAAGCTTGGAGGATTGATCAAGTTTATTCCGTATACGATTGTGACAGGATTTACAAGTGGAATCGCTGTGACGATTGTAATTGGGCAGATTAAAGACTTTTTGGGACTGGAATTTAAACATGCTCCGATTGAGACGATGGAAAAATTAAAAGAGTGCATAGACACGATTGGGACAATCAATGCGCAGGCGTTGAGCGTTGGACTGATTGCACTGGCAATCCTGATTGTCTGGCCGAAGATCAACGCAAAAATCCCACCGTCTCTGATTGCTGTCATTGTAACAATTGTGCTTGTGAAAGGGCTGGATATGGAGGTCAATACAATCGGAAGTCTGTATGAGATATCGAATAAACTTCCGGTACCGTCTATGCCCCAATTTAGTTTGGAATTGATCGAGAGTGTACTTCCGGATGCATTTACAATTGCAGTACTGGCGGCGATCGAGTCACTTTTGTCTTGTGTTGTATCGGATGGAATGATTGGAGACAGACATAATCCAAATGTGGAATTGATTGCTCAGGGAGCAGGAAATATTGCATCTGGTATATTCGGAGGAATTCCAGCGACAGGTGCAATTGCAAGAACAGCAGCAAACGTGAAAAACGGAGGGCGTACTCCAATCGCTGGAATGGTTCATTCCGTAGTATTATTACTAATTCTGATTGTGCTGATGCCTTATGCGGCATTGATTCCGATGCCTGCGATTGCGGCAATTCTTTTTATGGTTGCCTACAATATGTGTGGTTGGAGAGAGTTTGTGACTCTTTTGAAAACAGCGCCGAAAAGCGATATATTTGTGCTGGTGACAACATTTGTGCTGACAGTTGTGTTTGACTTGGTTGTTGCGATTGAAATTGGATTTATGCTGGCGGTGATTTTGTTTTTGAAAAGAATGTCTGATGTGGCAGATATCAGAAGTTGGGAATATGTAGAAGAGGAAAGAGAAGGACTTCGCATTGTGCCCAAAGGAACACTTGTGTATGAACTGGAAGGACCGATGTTTTTTGCAGCAGCAGACAAATTTTTGAGTGTATCAGCAGATAAAAATACGAAGGTTGTCATATTGAGGATGAGTGATGTGCCGGCAATGGACGTATCTGCATTACGAAAATTGGAAGAAGTATATCGTTCGTGCAAAAGAAAGAATATTACTTTGATTTTATCCCATGTGACAGAACAACCGCGTAGAATGATGGAAAAAGCAGGATTTGTAGTGGATGTGGGAAGTGAGAATTTCTGCGAGAGCATAGAGACGGCGCTTAGACGAGCAGAACAATTGTGTCAAAAACAAAGTAGAAAGAAGATGTAAAAATGCGAGAAGAGCAGTTTAAAATGGAACGAAAAAGTCTGGTAGAAGAAGGGCAGGAAGTTAAAGTGACTGAGAGAGTTAATGGAAGTCTTTACAGCTATATTGTAGAACCGTCGGTTGCGATGTCTGGAATTTATCGAAGCAATCAGAGAATAAAATCAGACAAAGGAATCATCAATCAGATCAAAGAGACCGAACGGGGATTTTACCTTGTTGTCGGATTTGATGAATAATCAAAAGGGAGTGAGCAAAAGAGCCAATATCATTAAGTTAAAATGATGTAAATGGCAATCCAAAACAAAAATATACAAATCAGAGTATATCTAATTCGGATATGCTCTGATTTTGTATTACAAGAAAAATTTCGTTTGATTTTTTGATAGCACAATAGCTCCTTCGGAATCGGAGGAGTAAAAAAGATTGAATTATTTCTGATTTATGCTAATCTATAATTGAATGAAACCACACATGTACTGACAGAAACTCGCTGTCGTTTTCGGTTGGGTCTTATTGGGAGTAAGAATCGTTGAATTGTGGCTTCAATATCATAAGGAGGCTCCTTTCCTTTGTACCTGAAAAAGTTCAAACAGATTTTGGTAGCCTGCGTGAAATTGATCTGTAGTTTATACTTCAGATCTTTTTCTTTTGGTTTTACATGTTGAGCAATCAACATGCTAAAGTTGTACATAACTAATCTTGCGTATATTTCCTGTAAAATAGAATTCTCCTGTTTAGAATGAAATGCTGACAATCCAAGAATATATTTCAATTCTCTGAAGCCAGTTTCTATTCCCCATATGCCGATGATAGATTTCTTTCAAATCTTCCATTGAAAATATTTCTTCTGGAAGGCTCGTTGCAATAACTTCATATGTATTGTCATCTAAAAGGAACCTGACAAACCGTATTGTTATCTCATAATCAGGACTTTTGCTATTTTCAATATAATCAAACCGGGACTTCTTTGAAAGATACTTATATTTTTCTGTGTTAATCGCAGCTGGACCAGAGAAATGTCTGGTTAATACCACCCGTTTTGTAATATCATATTCCTCTGTTTTAGGAAGATTTAACCCAGAAACCATACAGGAATTATCAGAATCTCTGACTCTTACAACATAATCAAAAAGTCTCTCTTCAATATGAGCGAAAAGATTATAGTTCTCATAACCACGGTCTGCCATGATTATAACAGGATGTTTTTCACTGATTCGATCCACAAGTTCACATGCTGCACCTGTTTCGTTTTCGTGCAATCCCTTTTGAACAATGACATCCAAAAAGCTTTTACTACAAACATCAAAAAGTGCATTCAAATGGAGGGTCGAAAAATGATTATCCCCCATAACATTATCTTCTTGAGAGTTGTAAGGTAGTGAAAAATCACTTCCATCAATTGCAAGTAAACGATAATTTTTATAAAGGACAGGTTTTTTAAATGTACATTCATTAAAGCGATAAAACAAATGTTCTAAGGCAGTGTAACTGAGTTTTTTTCTTTGTTGGACAAATGCTGACACAGTTGGAAACCCTTTCCTATATTCAAAAAATTCTCCTATCTCATGTCCAAGACTGTTGCTTCCAAAAGAAAGAATAAATTGAATCAACGTAGAAAAGTTAAATTTACTTTTACGACAAAAAGCCGGTTTTCCTGAAAGATTAAAGATGTCAGAAGAAAGCGCCATTTCATCAATAATCTTTAGTAAACAATTTTTAAGTTCATTAGCGTGTGTATTCACGACGTCACCTCCTATAAACAAGGGGCTTCGCCGCAATTTTTTTGGTATTTGTCAACCATTTTTTTTAAATCACAAAAAAAGAGCAGGGTACATTTTTCTATATACCTTGCTCTATAAGAGAATACATTTTTAATATCTTAACTTAATGACATTGGCAAAAGAGCTTGCTCTTTTTTAATTTCTTAAGAAAATCTGTAAAATCATCAGAAATAGAACTGAAATCTTTAAGAAGTCTTAATAAAGCCCTTATGATATTTTAAAATTGATTTGGTAACATTAATACTAGAAAGAAGGAAAGTTTCAAGATTGTACCTTTTCGAAAAATGGATATACCTTTTTTGGAACTTTAATTTTATAAAATAAGAGTACTAAGAGGAGGATGGAAAGATGCAGAAAGAGGGAATGAAAAAAGCAATTAATATTTTGACGGTACTTTGTACTGCGGCAATGGCTGCATTTGTCATATATGGTGTAAAGAGTGGAATTTTTACAGATCGGGCCATGATGGAAGAATTGGTTCGAAAAGGCGGAATATGGGCGCCGGTGACATTTATCTTAATTCAGATGGTACAGGTGGTTGTTCCGATTATTCCGGGAGGAATCACATGTGCAGTAGGTGTTGTCATATTTGGACCATGGTATGGACTGCTTTATAACTACATCGGAATTGTGGTAGGTTCCGGAATCAATTTCTATTTGGCAAGAAGATATGGACAATGCCTGGTGAAATTTTTTGTGAAGGAAGAAACCTATGACAAGTATATTACATGGCTTGACAAAGGAAAGAAATTTGATAAGTTTTTTGCACTTGCGATTTTTTTCCCGTGTGCTCCGGATGATGTGCTTTGCATGATTGCAGGATTGACAAAGATGTCGTGGAAGAAATTTTCAGCGATCATTTTATTAGGAAAGCCGGCATCTATCGCAGCATACAGCATGGCTCTGATTTACGCAGGCGGATTTTTAGGGAAACTCATAGCATAGATAACAAAGGAAGAGAAAAGGGGACAGCATTATGAAAGTACTAATTACAAGCGATTTATTTGATTCAACTATTAACGGAGTGGTAACTTCTGTAAAAAATCTGGAGAAAGAATTGACAAAGCAAGGACATGAAGTGAGAATTCTGACTGTATCTGATCAATATGCGTCCTACCAAAAAGATAATGTCTACTATATGAAATCTGTGCCGGCAAAGATATATCCGGATATTAGAATTCCGGTATCCAAGTGCGCGGATTATATAGAAGAACTGATTCGGTGGAAACCGGATGTGGTACACAGTCAATGTGAATTTTTCAGTTTTGGCTATGCAAAGAAGATTGTGAAAGCGACAGGCGCTGTGTTTATTCATACTTACCACACATTGTATGAACAGTATACAGAATATGTTCCGATTGGAAAGACATTGAGCCGGGCGGCACTTGGAAAATGGATTAAATTGAGATTGCGAAATGTAGATACCATCATCGCACCTACGAAAAAAGTAGAATATGCACTTTTGGAATACGGAATGGAAAACAACATTCAGATCATTCCATCGGGGATACAGATTGACCGTTTTTTCAAAAAGGAAGAGGCGGAGATAACAAAAAGATTAAAAGAAAAGTATCAGATTCAAGAGGACAAAACAGTTCTGCTAAGTCTTGGAAGACTTGGATTTGAAAAGCGAATTGATGAACTTCTGCGCGGAATGAAGGCACTGCTTTCAAAAAGGCAGGATGTTGTTCTTTTGATTGTGGGGGGCGGACCGGCAAGAGGAAGCCTGGAGCAGCTGGCGAAGGAATTAGGTATCGAAAGATCGGTTCGGTTTGCCGGTATGGTAAATCCAAACGAAGTAGCTGATTATTATAAATTGGGAGACATTTTTACATGTGCGTCGACAAGCGAGACACAGGGGTTGACTTATATTGAGGCGATGGCAAGCGGACTTCCGCTTGTGTGCAGAAAGGACCCTTGTCTTTATGGAGTGCTGGAGGAAGGCGGAAACGGATATTCTTATGAATCAATCCAACAATTTGTGTCCGGTGTACAAAGACTTTTGGAAGAAAAGGAAATATTTGAAAATGCGAGACAGCACAGCCGGAAAATCGCAGAAGAGTATGGAACAAAACGATTTGGAAAGCGTGTGGAAAGCTGTTATGAAAAAGTATTATTGGAAAGAGAGTGTGAGAAAAATGAAAGTGCTGTTATATGCGAAGAATCGACAGGTCGTCTTAAAAAGTGGAGTGGGGAGAGCCATGGTTATGCAAGAAGAATCTCTTAAGGGAAACGGTGTGGAAGTGACGACAGACCCAAAAGATGATTACGATGTAGTACATATCAATACGATTTTTCCGAGTGACTATTTTATGGCAAAGAAAGCAAAAAAATGCGGGAAAAAAGTAGTTTATCACGCCCATTCTACAAAAGAAGATTTTCAAAACTCCTTCACAGGTTCGAATCTGATCGCACCGTTATTCAAGAAGTGGATTATGAAATGCTATCAGACCGGAGATCTGATTTTAACACCGACAAATTATTCGAAGTCATTACTTGAGGGGTACGGCATCAAAAATCAGATTGAGGTCATCTCAAACGGTGTGGATACTACGTTGTTTCAAAAGAACATGCTTGTTCGTGAGAAATTCCGAAATAAATATGGGTTTAAAAATACGGATAAGATTGTGATGTCAGTAGGGCTTTATTTTGAGAGAAAAGGGATTTTAGATTTTGTAGAACTGGCAAAACAGATGCCGGAATATCAGTTTGTCTGGTTCGGTTATACACCGGATAGCCAGATTCCGAAGAAAATCAGAGAGGCTGTTCACACAAAGCTGCCAAATCTCAAATTTACCGGATATCTGCCAAAAGAAGAGCTGCAGATGGCGTATAGCAGCTGTGATCTGTTTTTCTTCCCATCTTATGAGGAGACAGAGGGAATTGTCGTGCTGGAGGCATTGGCGTCCCAGATTCCGGTACTGCTTCGTGATATTCCGGTTTACAGTGACTGGCTGGAAGAAAATAGAGATGTCTATAAGGGAAGAGATAATCAGGAATTCAAAGAGCGGATTGAAGAAATTTTGGAAAGAAAGATTCCGACGCTGACATTGAATGGATTGGAGCGGGCAAGAGAGAGAGATGTGTCACATCAGGCAGAGATTCTGAATCGATATTATGAAAGACTGGCAACCGTATAAAAATTGCCACAGTTGTAAGGAGAGCTCACAACTGTGGCAGTATTTTTTTACTATAGTTGAATATTTTTGAATAAGTCGCCGAGACTTGTACCAATCTCTTCGGATTTTGGAATCTCTACTTCTTCTACGACTTCTTCTTCCGGCTCGATAAGCGCTTTGATGCTCAAGCTGATCTTTCCATCTTTGATGCCGATTACTTTGACATTGACTTCCTCACCTGTCTTTAGAACGTCAGCAGGCGTCTTGATACGTTTTTCACAGATCTGAGAAACATGCACAAGTCCGGATAATCCATTTTCCAGACGGATGAAAGCGCCGTATGTCTGGAGCGTCTCTACGGTTCCGGTCAAAACAGAGCCAACCTCGACAGATGCAAGTAATTTTTCTTTTTCTTTACGCTCTTTTTCTTTCAGAAGTTCCCGTGCAGATAAAACAAGACGGTTGTTCGCCTGATCGACATCAATTACCTGAACCTCAATATCTTTTAATAAGTAGTCTTCCAAATCTTCGATATATGATAAAGATAATTTAGAGGCAGGAATAAATCCACGAAGACCTTCTACCATGGCGATTGCACCACCGTTTACAATTCCTTCTACTTTTACCGGAAGGACAGTTCCCTGTTCCATGTATTCTGTTACACGGTTCCATGGATTTGCATCGTCAAAATGTTCCTCGTAATCTGCCATTGTTTCTGTCTGTAATTGTTCTTCACTCATTTGTCACACCTCTTCGTTTTTATTTTATACTGTCCTTAGTATAACATATTTTTAGAAAGAAGAACAAGAAATGTCAGAAATTATTTGACAAATGCAAAAAAAAATGGCAACCTAAAAGAGCAAAAGGAAGTGAAGTAAATGGAAAATAAGAAATCAAAGAGAGTATATGTAGTAGGACATAAAAATCCGGATACCGATTCTATCTGTTCTGCGATTGCCTATGCGAATTTGAAAAATCAGATTTCAAACAATGAGTACACGGCAAGAAGAGCCGGGCAGATCAATGAAGAGACACAGTTTGTGTTGAGGCATTTTGGCGTAGAGGCTCCAAGATTGCTTGCAAATGTACACCTTCAAGTAAAAGATATGGATATCAAGAGAATTGAAGGAATTAAGAGCAGCACCTCGATCAAAGAGGCTTGGGCGATGATGAAAGAAGAAAATGTGCATACATTGCCCGTGGCAAGAGATCATAAGCTGGAAGGCGTGATCACAACAGGAGATATCGCGACTTCCTATATGGATGTATATGACAGTAAGATTCTTGCGACAGCAAGAACACAGTATCAGAATATTATCAATACGCTCGACGGTGAGATTGTGATTGGCAATCCGCATGCATATTTTGTAAAAGGGAAGGTAGTAATTGCTGCCTCCAGTCCGGATATGATGGAGAGCTTTATTGAAAAAGACGATCTGGTTATCTTAGGAAACCGATATGAATCACAGCTCTGTGCAATTGAGATGGATGCAAGCTGTCTTATTGTATGCCAGGGGGCACAGGTGTCAAAGACAATTAAGAAACTGGCAGAGGAGAGAAGCATCGTTGTGATCACAACTCCACATGATACCTTCACAGTGGCAAGGCTGATCAACCAGAGTATTCCTGTAAAATATTTTATGAGCACAGAAAATCTGACATCGTTTAACACATTAGATTATGTGGAGATGGTAAAAGAAGAGATGGCGAAAAAGAGATATCGGGATTTTCCTGTCATAGACAGAAAAGGAGATGTATATGGTCTGATTTCCAGACGTCGTCTGTTGGAGGCAAGTAAAAAGAGGGTCATTTTAGTTGACCACAACGAGAAGTCGCAGGCAGTAGACGGAATTGAAGAGGCAGAGATTTTGGAGATTATTGATCACCACAGATTGGGAAGCCTTGAGACTGTCGGACCGGTTTATTTTAGAAATCAGCCGGTGGGATGTACGGCGACTATCGTTTACCAGATGTATAAGGAAAACCAGATTAAGATCAATGAGACGATTGCTGGTCTGTTGTGTTCTGCAATTATTTCAGATACATTGATGTTCCGCTCACCGACCTGTACAGGAATCGACCGTATAGCGGCAGAAGAACTGGCAGAACTTGCGAAGATCAATATTGAGGAACTGGCACAGGATATGTTCCAGGCAGGAAGTAATCTGAAAGGAAAGACGGCAGAGGAAATCTGCTTTCAGGACTTTAAGAAATTTACAGTCGGCGATGTTACATTCGGAGTAGGACAGATTAATTCGATGAGCCGTGATGAATTACAGGAGATTAAATCAAAGCTTTTGCCGTATATAGAAAAGGCAAGACAGGCACAGCAGGTAGATATGGTATTTTTCATGCTGACTAATATTATTCAGGAATCAACAGAGTTGTTGTGCTGTGGAAACGGCGCAAGAGAGCAGGTGCTGGAGGCGTTTGATCTGTCTGATGATATAGAAGAGATTATGTTAAAAGGTGTTGTGTCTCGTAAAAAACAATTGATACCAGCTTTTGTAATCTCGCTGCAGCAGTAGGAGGGTACAGATGGGAAAACAGAGTTGGAAGCCGGGAAATATGATTTACCCGCTTCCGGCAGTCATGGTGAGTGCCGGAAATGCGGAAGGGCAGACGAATATCCTGACGATTGCCTGGACAGGAACAATCTGTACGAATCCGGCAATGCTATATATATCAGTGCGTCCGGAACGTTATTCGTATTCCATGATCAAAGAATCCGGAGAGTTTGTTGTCAATCTTACTACAGAGGAATTGGCAAAAGCGACGGATTACTGTGGCGTGCGTTCCGGCAGAGATGTGGATAAATGGAAAGAGATGCACTTGACGAGGGGAAAGGCAAAAGAACTTCAGTACGCGCCGATTATCGAGGAGTGTCCGGTAAATATAGAATGTAAGGTGGAAGAGATCAAAGAACTCGGAAGCCATCATATGTTTATCGCCAAAGTCATGGCGGTTCAGGTAAGCGAAGAGTATATGAATGAGACAGGAAAGTTCTGTCTGAATGAAACTGGACTTTTGGCATACTCACATGGAGAATATCTCGGGCTGGGAAAAACAATAGGAACTTTTGGCTACAGTGTAAAAAAGAAAAAGAAACGTAAAAAGTAAGAAGGAAAGTTTTAGAAGGGAAACTCCTTCTTCTTTTTTTGAAAATATATATGCTCTGTCAAACATATACATAGTGTTGAGGAAACAAAAGGAATCAGAAAAATGATGCGGTATAAAAAAGCAGCATTTGCATTTTCCATGCTATACGCAGTATGTCTGCTGGGAATAGCAGGGTATTGGAATAAGACAAAGCCTGTAGATGCGGCAGTGGAAGTGAGTGAGAAACCGAAAATTGCAATCACATTTGACGATGGACCGAGTGTCTATACAGAAGAGCTTTTGGACGGACTGAAAGACCGGGGGGTAAAGGCAACATTTTTTGTGATCGGAAAAAGCGCTGTCTCCTATCCGGATATTGTAAAACGAGAAAGTAATGAGGGACATCTGGTAGGAAATCATACCTATAATCATGTGGAAATCACGAAAATAGGGGACGAAAAGGCGAGAGAAGAAATTGAAAAGACCAATACTGTACTGAAAGAGATGCTCGGAAAGGAAATCGAATATGTACGTCCGCCGTTTGGGGCGTGGCAGAAAAAACTGGAGCAGGAGATGAATGTACTTCCTGTGATGTGGTCGATTGATCCGCTTGATTGGACAACCGAAAATGTAGATGAAATTGTGAATAAGGTAGTGACGGAGGCGAAAGAAAATGATATTATCTTATTGCATGACTGCTATCAAAGTTCGGTTCAGGCAGCGCTTCGTATTATCGATATCCTGCAAAAAGAAGGATTTGAATTTGTCACTGCCGACGAACTACTATTAGATTAGAAAAGAGGATTTTAGTTTATGATACATGAATATTCCAGAACAGAATTACTTGTCGAAAAAGAGGGCTTACAAAGACTGAAAGATGCAACTGTTATGGTGCTTGGAGTGGGCGGAGTCGGATCACACTGCATTGAGGCGCTGGCGAGAAGCGGAGTTGGGAGACTGATCTTAGTGGACAATGATAAAGTGACACTGACCAACATTAACCGCCAGTCTATCGCGTATCACAGTACAATAGGGCAGTATAAGACAAAATTGATGAAAGATCGTATATGGGACATTTCATCTGAAATTGAGGTCATCACACATGAAAAATTTATACTGCCGGAAAATCTGCATGAAATTTTTGATCGAAAAGTGGATTACATTATAGATGCGATTGACACAGTTACCGCAAAACTGGCGCTTGTGGAATATGCAAAGCAGCAGGATATCCCGATCATCAGCTGTATGGGAACAGGAAATAAACTGCATCCGGAGCTGTTTGAGATTACTGATATTTCAAAGACATCAGTATGCCCTCTGTGCAAGGTGATGCGAAAAGAGCTCAAAGAAAGAGGAATCAAACATTTGAAGGTGTTGTACTCGAAAGAAAAACCGGTGGATACATCTGGAAAATCAACCGGAGAAAATATGGGCAAACGGCGGGCACTGCCGGGAAGTATTTCATTTGTGCCGCCGGTTGCGGGACTTCTGATTGCGGGAGAAGTGATTCGGACGCTTGTGGGAGTAGAATAGAGGAGTTGAGAAAATGGATTTATTTGATTATATGCGTGAAAATGCAGCGCAAAAAGAGTCTCCGCTTGCTTCGAGAATGCGCCCGACAACGCTGGAGGAAGTGGTTGGACAGCAGCATATCATCGGGCAGGATAAGCTTTTATATCGGGCGATCAAAGCGGACAAGCTGAGTTCGATTATTTTCTATGGACCTCCTGGAACAGGAAAGACGACACTCGCAAAGGTTATCGCGAACACAACGAGTGCACAATTTACACAGATCAATGCGACGGTTGCAGGGAAAAAAGATATGGAGGAGGTTGTCCGTAAGGCGAAAGACAATCTTGGCATGTATGGACAGAAGACCATTCTGTTTGTCGATGAGATCCATCGGTTTAACAAAGGACAGCAGGACTATCTATTGCCGTTTGTAGAAGATGGAACGCTTATTTTAATCGGTGCGACGACAGAGAATCCGTATTTTGAAGTGAATAGTGCGCTGATTTCCAGATCCAGCGTCTTTGAATTGAGTGCGCTGACGAAGGAAGATATCAAAGTACTTTTAAAAAGAGCTGTATATGACGAAATAAAAGGCATGGGAAGTTACAGAGCTGATATCGATGACGATGCGTTGGAGTTTTTGGCTGACATTGCAGGGGGAGATGCAAGAAATGCGTTGAATGCAATAGAGCTTGGCATTTTGACGACAGAGAGAAGCAAAGAAGATGGAAAGATTCATATTACGTTAGACGTGGCTCAGGAATGTATTCAGAAGAGAGTTGTTCGATATGATAAGACCGGAGATAACCACTACGATACTATTTCTGCTTTTATCAAAAGTCTGCGTGGGTCTGATCCGGATGCGGCGGTATACTATCTTGCAAAAATGCTCTATGCGGGGGAAGATATCAAATTCATTGCCAGACGGATTATGATTTCTGCGTCGGAGGATGTGGGAAATGCAGATCCGAATGCATTGACGGTAGCAGTTTCGGCGGCACAGGCAGTAGAGAGGCTTGGTATGCCGGAAGCGCGTATTGTACTTGCGCAGGCAGTCACCTACATCGCATCGGCACCAAAGAGCAATGCGGCATATCTTGCGGTGGATGCCGCGCTTGAAAATGTGAGAAATTATAAGACAACTGTTCCGGCTCATCTTCAGGATTCGCATTACAAAGGAGCCGCAAAATTGGGACACGGGATAGGATATAAATATGCACATGATTATCCGGAGCACTATGTGGAGCAGCAGTATCTGCCGGATGAGATTAAAGATGCGAAGTTCTATTTCCCGACAGAGATTGGATATGAAAAGAATATGAAAGAACGTTTGGACAGACTTAAGAGCCGCAGACAGGATTCATAAAAACAGGAACAGGAGGTTTTTAAAGCCTTCTGTTCCTGTTTTGTTATTTGATATCTCGTTTTCGGAAAGAAATCAGTCCAATCGCTGTGGCAACGATAAAAAATCCGAAAGCTACGCAGATACTTCTTGCGGCCAGTTTTCCGGTAATATCGGAAGTGGCAATCTGTGTCATGTTTGTGTCAATCAGATAATTCGAGAGCGTGATAGACGTATCGAAAATCTTGTTAATGATCATCTCTCCGAACATGACGATGAGAGAGATAAATTCCAAAAAGAAGATATTGGCGGCAATTGCACCTCCACTTTGACGGATCAACATGCTGAACATGACAAACACGGCAGTGAATGCGCTTACCAAAAGAAATTCAATCCCAATACCTTTGCAAGCGTTAGCGACAAACGAACTGTCAACTTTGCCAAAGCCCCAGAGAGCTGTGCCAAGACCTGTAGCTACAACGGCGTAAAGGAGAGTCATGACGATTGCGGCGATGACAGAAACGATTATCTTGGAAAGATAAATCTGGGTGCGGGTATGATTTTTGGAAGCAAGATTTTTGATCGTTCCGTGTGAAAATTCTCCACCGACAAACAGTGACACAAAGATGGAGATCAAAATGGTTGTTGTTCCGGCAAACTGCATGAGGAGCATGCTGGAAGCATTTAGATCCGCAGAGCTCATCGGGATACCGTCGGTAGATATATTCAATCCGCTTTCTTCCAGTGCTGCCTCTTCCTGAGCTGCCTGCTGCGGTACTTTATCCATCAGTTTTACAGAAAAATCCATGATCAATACACTGAATACAGCGAGTGCGACAGCGAGAATCATGCATACCCAGAAAGATTTCGCTTTTCTTAATTTGTAAAAATCACTTCTTATCAAACTCTTCATAATTATTTTCCTCCAATCACTTTTAAGAAATATTCTTCCAGTCCAAATTCCTGACCATTTTCAGAAATACAACGTTTCCATAGTTCTTCTTCTGTAAATTCCTCGATAAGAGAGCCATTATGTATAATGCCATAGCGGGTGGCAAATTTGGATAGCTCGCTTAAGATATGGCTGGAAATCAATACCGTAATATGCTTTTTCTGATTTAGATGTAAGATTAGATCACGAATCTCTTTGATCCCTTCTGGATCCAGCCCGTTGGTCGGCTCATCCAGAATTAGAAATTCCGGATCTCCGATCAGTGCAATTGCAATGGCAAGTCTCTGGCGCATGCCAAGAGAAAAATTCTTTGCCTTTTTCTTTCCGGTATTGGAAAGTCCTACAAGTTCCAGCGTCTCGTCGACTACACGCAGATCTTTTACATTTGCGATGCGGCACTGTGTGATGAGATTTTCACGGGCAGTCATATTTGGAAAGAGTGCCGGAGACTCAATTACCGTGCCGATCTTTGCCCGTTCTTTTACAAGGTCACTGCTTCCAAATAATTCAATGGAACCGGAAGATGGAGTGGCAAGTCCGGCGATCATACGGATCAAAGTTGTTTTTCCGGCGCCGTTTTTCCCGATAAAGCCGTAAATGTCTCCTTGCTGAATGGTCATAGACAATTCTTTTACAACCTGCTTGCTACTATATGTTTTCGTTAATTGTGATGTTTTCAATACAGCATTCATAAGAATCCTCCTCTTGTATCAATGTATTATTGAGTTAATACAATAATATTCTTAAAAGTTTTATTTGTCAAGAGAAAAATAAAAAAAGAATGTGCATGGGCACATTCTTAATGTGTAATATTTTATAAAAGATGCTGCATAATGAGCGCATAGACTTCCTGATGATTTTTATTCCAGTTATTAGTGACAGCAATCGCTTCTTCTTCAGTTGGGACAGTGAGAGTCAAATCAATGAGAGGTGAAGCGTTTTCAATAATCTGGCATCTTACAGAAAATTCATGGCTCATATTTTTGTAATAGTCTGCCTTGACAGATACTTCATCTTTGAGTTCATACCGTTTTTCTTCGATAAAGGCATCGACATCTTCACGGATGGCGGAAGAGATGTTTGTCTTGAAATATTGTATGGTCTCAAGTCCCTCCTCTGTGAGATGATAAAGTGTGCGATTGTGAACAAATTCTTCGCGGATCAGATTGGATTCTACCATCTCGGAGAGTGCCTGCTGTAAGGTGAAGTAGGTAGTGTAACCCTTATCGAGAATAAATTCCGAAATTTGTCCGTTGGTAAGCGGAAAATCCAATTTTTCCAACATATATAAAACAATCAATTTATAAAGTGTAAATGGTTCTGACATAACTGCTCCTTTCTAAGCATGAGAAAGATAATCTTTCCCCTGCCAAATATCAGTATCCTTAAAATATTTTTGAATACTGTTCAGCACAAGACGCTTGTTCGCAGTCCATTTGGGCGCGATCAGTAAATTCTTTGGACCGTCTCCTGTGAGCCGGTGGACTACAATATCCGGACGAAGGTGGGAGATCAGAACCCCAAGTAATTCCAGATATTCCTCCAAAGAAGGAAGCCAAAATGGAGACTGTTCATAGTACTTGGCAAGGTCTGTATGTTTTAAAATGTGCAACAGTTGTAATTTTATGCCTTGAATCGGAAGCCTGTTGAGATAAGAAATCGTATCAAGCATCATCTGTTTAGTCTCATTGGGGAGACACAAGATGGTATGAACGATGACCGGAATTCCGATATGATGCAACTGAGTGACTGCCCGCTCAAACATAGAAAGAGGATATCCTCGTCGGATAAACTCGACGCTTTTTTCGTGTATTGTCTGTAGTCCAAGCTCAATCCAGACCGGTTTGATCTGATTCAGACAATTCAGCAAATCTAAAATATCGTCCGACAGGCAGTCCGGTCTTGTTGCAATGGACAGGACTTTTACATCCGGTTCCTGAATTGCCTCCATAAAAATCTGTTCCAAGTAGGAGACGGGGGCATAGGTATTCGTATATGCCTGAAAATAGGCAATATAGGAAGAGCCGGTGTGTTTGCGCTGGACAAGGCTTTTTCCGTCTGAAATTTGTTCTTTAATAGAGACGTTCCGATCACCGGCAAAGTCTCCGGAACCTCCGGCGCTGCAAAAAATACAGCCGGTGTTTCCGAGTGTTCCATCCCGATTCGGGCAAGTCATACCTCCGTCCAGTGCAATTTTATAAAGCTTTTCCTGAAAGGTCTGTTTGACATAATAGTCAAGCGAATAATATCGCTTGTCACCCCAGCGCTCCATTAGATCAAAGCCTTTACTGCAGCGCTTACTGCATCTGCAACGCGTGGATCAAACGCTTCCGGAAGAATATTGGTATCGCTTAAATCTTCCTCAGCTACAAGTCCGGCGATGGCATGAGCAGCCGCAAGTTTCATCTCTTCTGTAATCTGTGTGGCGCGTCCTTCCAAAGCGCCGCGGAAGATTCCAGGAAAAGCAACGACATTGTTTACCTGATTTGGAAAATCAGAGCGTCCTGTTCCGACAACCTTTGCACCAGCCTTTTTTGCAAGGTCAGGCATGATCTCAGGGACAGGATTTGCCATGGCAAAAAGGATGGCATCCTTATTCATGGAAGTAACCATATCTTCCGTCACGATGTTTGGCGCGGAGACACCGATGAAAATATCTGCGCCACAGAGAGCATCGGCAAGTGTTCCTTCTTTTTCTTCCAAATTGGTCACTTCGGTCATGTATTTCTGCATGTAGTTTAAATTCGGTGAATTTTTGGAAAGAATTCCATTGATATCACACATAGTAATGTGAGAAAAGCCATAAGTCAAAAGTAGTTTTGTGATGGCAATTCCAGCGGAACCGGCACCGTTTACGACTACTTTGCATGAGTCTTTTTGCTTTCCTGTCACTTTTAATGCGTTGATGATTCCGGCTAGCACTACAATGGCAGTTCCGTGCTGATCGTCATGAAATACCGGAATATCCAACAACTCTTTTAACCGTTCTTCAATTTCAAAACAACGTGGAGCAGAAATATCTTCCAAATTGATTCCTCCAAATGCCGGGGCAATATTTACGATAGTTTTGATGATCTCTTCTGTATCCTGTGTGTCAAGACAGATTGGAACTGCATTGACCTGACCGAACTCTTTGAAAAGAACTGCTTTTCCTTCCATGACAGGAAGCGCTGCATATGACCCGATATTTCCGAGACCGAGAACTGCACTTCCGTCAGAGATAACGGCTACAGTATTAGCTTTCATAGTATATTTATAGACTGCCTCTTGTTCTTTTGCGATGACTTTACATGGCTCGGCAACGCCAGGTGTATATGCGATTGCAAGGTCTTCTCTGGAGTTTACATGCGCCTTGGCGGTTGTCTCTAGTTTACCGTTCCACTGTTCGTGCATCTGTAAGGCTTTTTCGTTTGTTGTCATTTTTCCACACCCTTTTATTACATTTTAGTTTTTGTTTCGTATATTATCATACCATTGTGCGGAACTCAAATCAACTGAGATGAAAAAAATACTTTATCTTCTAAGAAAAGTAGTGTATAATAGGAATCAGAAAATTCAATGTAGTCAATTCAGACAGTGAAATCCCACAGTATGGTATTTGAATAGAGAAAGGATGTAAGTATGAGAGAAAAGTATGAATCTCTGTCACTAGCAGCATTAAGAGATATTGCGAAAGCAAGAAAATTAAAAGGTGTCAGCACTATGAAGAAATCAGAGCTGATAGAACTGATGCTGGAACAGGACGAAAAAGATAAAGCAAAAGAAGTAAAAGAGGAGATTAAGAATGAAAAAGCCGGTGTGGCAGATATTGAGCAGCTTGACAGCGGCATGGTGGCACACGGAATTATAGAGGTACTCCCAGATGGATATGGATTTATTCGAAGCGATAATTATCTTCCGGGAGAGAATGATGTGTATGTTTCCCCGTCTCAAATCCGCAGATTTGGCTTGAAGACTGGAGACATTATCTCCGGAAATACAAGGATTAAGACACAGGCAGAAAAATTCAGCGCCCTTTTGTATCTTACAAAGATTAATGGAGTTTCTCCGAGCGAGGCGACAAAAAGAGCGAATTTTGAAGATATGACACCGATTTTCCCGAATGAAAGACTGCGTCTTGAGAACGGACAGAGCAGTACGGCGATGAGGATTGTAGACCTGTTGTCGCCAATAGGAAAAGGACAACGTGGTATGATCGTGTCGCCGCCGAAAGCGGGTAAGACAACGCTGTTAAAGCAGGTGGCACAGTCTGTTTTGAAAAATAATCCGGAGATGCATTTGCTGATTCTTCTGATTGACGAGCGTCCGGAAGAAGTAACAGACATAAAAGAAGCAATCACAGGAGAGAATGTAGAAGTGATTTATTCTACATTTGATGAGCTGCCGGAACATCACAGACGTGTATCAGAGATGGTGATCGAGCGTGCAAAACGTCTGGTAGAGCATAAAAAAGATGTCATGATTCTGTTAGACAGTATTACAAGACTTGCAAGGGCATATAACCTTACTGTTCCACCGAGTGGAAGAACATTGTCGGGAGGTCTTGATCCGGCTGCGCTTCATATGCCAAAACGAATCTTTGGTGCGGCGAGAAATATGAGAGAAGGCGGAAGCCTTACCATTCTTGCCACAGCGCTTGTAGATACCGGAAGTAAGATGGATGATGTCATCTATGAAGAATTTAAAGGAACCGGTAACATGGAACTTGTATTAGATCGTAAATTACAGGAAAAACGAGTATTCCCTGCGATTGATATTCCAAAATCAGGGACAAGACGTGAGGATCTTCTGCTGTCTCCACAAGAGCAGGAGGCGGTTTATACAATGCGAAAAGCGTTGAATGGAATGAAGCCGGATGAGGCAGTGGACAACATTTTGAACATGTTTGCACGTACAAAGAACAACGAAGAATTTGTTCAAATGGTAAAAAAGACGAAGTTTTTATAAAAAATTTATAGAAAAACTTGCAAAGAACTGGCATCTGTGGTACAATGACAAAGCTGTTTAGAAAGTAGAAATCATCGCGGGCATCGTTTGAGATGTACTTGACAGACGATGGCCTACGCACAAATAAAATTATTAAAGAGGTGAAAATCATGAGAGAAGGAATACATCCAGAATACCATCAAGCAACAGTAACATGTAACTGTGGGAACACATTTGTAACAGGATCTACAAAAGAAGATATCCACGTAGAAATTTGTTCAAAATGTCATCCATTCTACACAGGACAACAAAAAGCTGCTCAGGCTCGTGGTCGTGTTGATAAGTTTAACAAAAAATACGGAATTCAGGAATAAGAGAATCCAAATGAACGGGTTGAGGTCAATGCATCTCAACCCTTTTGTTTCTTTATGGAAAGGCAGGAACTATGAAATCATCAAACATAGGCGGTCAGGCTGTACTCGAAGGAATTATGATGAAAAACGGCAAGGACTATGCGGTTGCAGTGCGAAAGCCTGACAAAGAGATTGAAGTCAAAAAAGACGAATATAGGAGTTTTATAAAGTGGGAAAAGCTCACTAAGATTCCGTTTATCAGAGGAATTTTTAATTTTATAGATTCCATGGTATTAGGTATGAAGACGCTTACTTATTCAGCCAGCTTTTATGAAGAGGAGGAGACGTCACGTGTCTTGACGGAGGAAGAAGCAAAGAAACAGGAGAAAAAGGAAAATGTGCTTATGGGAATTACCGTGGCAGTTTCGATTGTGCTGGCGATGGGAATTTTTATGGTGCTGCCATATTTTATTTCCGGTTTGTTTGACAAAGTTATTTCTTCCAGATTTATAAAGTCTGTCATAGAAGGTTTGATCAGAATTGCTATTTTTATCGGCTATATCTTGCTCATTTCTCGGATGAAGGATATACAGAGGGTTTTTATGTACCACGGTGCAGAGCATAAATGTATCAATTGCATTGAGCACGGATTAGAGTTGAATGTGGAGAATGTAAGAAAAAGTTCGAAGCAGCACAAACGTTGTGGAACAAGCTTTCTGTTTTTTGTGTTGTTTGTCAGCATCATTGTATGTTTTTTTATTACCGTAGAATCTCCGGTGCTAAGAGTTGTGCTCCGTATTGCGCTGATTCCGCTGATTGCAGGAATTTCTTATGAGATGATTCGTTTGGCGGGAAACAGCGACAATCTAGTCGTAGAGCTTTTGAGTAAACCGGGACTGGCGCTTCAGAATCTGACGACAAAAGAGCCGGAAGACGATATGATTGAAGTGGCGATCAAGGCAGTGGAGGAAGTGTTTGACTGGAAAGAATATCTGAGAGAAAATTTTGGAGCGGATGTAAGATGACATTGAAAGAAGCGTATGAATATGGCCGGGAGCGATTAAACGCAGCTGGGATTGAAGAGTGTTCTGTTGATGCATGGTATCTGCTTGAGTTTGTCACAGGGCTTGACAGAACAGCATATTTTTTGAAGTCGGATGAGAAGATCACGGATGAGCAGTGCTCTTTATATAAAGCCTATCTGGAGCAGAGGGCGCAGCATATTCCACTTCAGCATATCACAGGTGTTCAGGAATTTATGGGATTGGAATTTGCGGTCAATGAACATGTCCTTGTTCCGAGGCAGGATACGGAGACGTTGGTGGAATGTGTGCTGTCTTATGTTCAGCCACAGATGAAAGTGCTGGATATGTGTACCGGTTCCGGCTGTATACTGATCAGTCTGATGAAGTTAGGAAAGATCGCACAGGCAGTGGGAGCAGATATTTCAGACGAAGCTCTGAAGACAGCAAAAAAAAATGCCGAGAAACATCAGGTGGAACCACTGTTGATAAAAAGCGATTTATTTGAAAATGTTGCGGATAAGTATGATGTGATTGTGTCAAATCCACCATATATCAGAACAGCGGTGATTGAAGAATTAAAAGAAGAGGTGAGATGCCACGATCCGATTCTTGCTCTTGACGGAAAAGAGGATGGACTTTATTTTTATAGAAAATTGATAGAACAAAGTCCGATGTATCTGAAAAAAGGTGGAATGTTGTATTTTGAGATTGGACATGATCAGGGGCAGGATGTAAAATGTCTGATGGAAAAAGCCGGATTTGAGGATGTGATGGTGAAAAAGGACCTCGCAGGACTTGACCGGGTTGTCTTTGGCGTGTACAATATTGCAGAAGGTGAACACATAGAAAAAGGTATATAGTATAGAAGAAAATGTTGCCCGCCATGCGGGCGGATAAGAATATGGAGGAATGGACATGTTTGATAAATTAGATGATTTGCTTATTCGTTTTGAAGAGCTTATGAGTGAGCTGCAGGAACCGGATGTGGCAAACGATCAGAATCGTTTCAGAAAATTGATGAAAGAGCAGTCAGATCTTGCTCCGATTGTAGAAGCATACAATGAATATAAGAGTGCGAAACAGGCAATCACAGACAGTGAAGAGATGCTGGAGATGGAGTCTGACGAAGAGATGCGCGAACTTGCAAAAGAGGAGCTTTCTTCTTCTAAAAAGCGTGTGGAAGAGCTGGAGCATGAATTGAAGATTTTACTTCTTCCAAAAGACCCGAACGATGATAAGAACATTATGGTCGAGATCCGCGCGGGTGCAGGTGGAGATGAATCCGCATTGTTTGCGGCAGAAGTGTACCGTATGTATGTGCATTATGCGGAGAGCAAGCATTGGAAGACCGAGATGATTTCATTTAGTGAAAATGGGATCGGAGGATTCAAAGAAGTTGTATTTATGGTAAGTGGTCAAGGTGTATATTCACGAATGAAATATGAAAGTGGTGTACATCGTGTGCAGCGTGTTCCGGAGACAGAATCCGGCGGACGTATCCACACTTCTACAATCACTGTGGCAGTCATGCCGGAGGCGGAAGAAGTGGATGTTGTCATTGATGAAAAAGATATCCGTATCGATGTTATGCGTGCGTCCGGAAATGGTGGACAGTGTGTCAATACAACTGACTCAGCGGTTCGTCTGACTCACTACCCGACAGGAATTGTAATTTACAGCCAGACAGAAAAATCACAGTTACAGAACAAGGAAAAAGCGTTCCGTTTACTTCGTTCAAAGCTGTATGAGTTAGAGTTGGAAAAACAGCAGTCAGCAGAGGCGGAAGCAAGAAGAAGCCAGATTGGTACAGGAGATCGTTCTGAAAAGATCAGAACATACAACTTCCCACAGGGACGTGTGACAGAACACCGTATCAAATTGACGTTGTATAAGATTGATAATATTATGAATGGAGATCTGGACGAGATCATAGATAGCCTGATTGCGGCAGACCAGGCAGCGAAACTGGCGAATATGAATGAATAGATTATAAAAAGAAATAGAAATTGGCTTAAGAATGTAAGAAGAGCTGATTTCTATTTTTTTGATTGATATTTTTGTTCTGCCTCGTAGAATTCATTTATATCGAGCAGGATTGCACTTTTTTTCTTCCTATAGTATGATATTTGAGAAGAAGGAGGAGAAACATCTGATGAGAGAAAAATTAAAAAAATTATTTTCATATTATAAACCGTATCGGGTTTTGTTTTACAGTGATATGTTTTTTGCAATTTTGGGAGCAGTTATCACGTTAGTGATTCCGCTGATCGTGCGCTATATCACGAATGAGGTGGTTTATTTTAATCACCATAAAGCGATGCAGACAATTCTCGTATTAGGTGCGGTGATGATCGGACTCGTTATCGTCGAGTTTGGCTGCAATTATTTTATTGCATATTATGGGCATATTATGGGGGCTTATATGGAAGCAGATATGCGCAGTGACATCTTTGGGCATTATCAGAAACTGACATTTGCTTTTTATGACAATCAGAAGGTTGGGGCATTATTGTCGCGTATTACGAGTGATTTGTTTGATATTACGGAGCTTTTGCATCATGGGCCGGAGGACGTGGTCATCTCGATCATAAAACTGGTCGGTGCATTTGTGATTTTGATCAATATCAATGCACTGCTTACGATTGTTGCGTTTGTGTTCGTGCCGGTGATGGCTCTGTTTGCATGGTACTATAATCGAAAGATGAAGCGTGCATTTAAGCGCAACCGCGAGAAAATCGCGGATATCAACAGCCAGATTGAGGACAGTCTTTCAGGTATCCGTGTGGTAAAGTCGTTTGCAAACGAAGAGATTGAGATGAAGAAATTCAATCAGGGAAATAAGAATTTTGTGAATGCCAAAAAAGTAAGCTACCGGTATATGGCAGGATATAATTCCGGATTAAGTGCATTGACAACGCTTGTGACTGTTGCAGTACTTTTGGCTGGGGTAAGCTTTTTGACATCGGGTGCGATCATCGTGACAGATTTGGTTACATTTTTGCTGTATATCAATAATTTCGTAGAACCTGTAAAAAAACTGATGAACTTTACAGAGATGTTCCAAAATGGATATTCTGGATTTGAGCGATTTCAGGAAATTATGGCAATTGCACCGGATATCAAAGATGAAAAGGATGCGATAGCTGTAGATCATCTAAAGGGAGATATTACATTTGAAAACGTTTCTTTCTACTATGAAGAAAGTGCAGAGAAAGTATTAAATAATATTCAGTTAAAAGTAGATGCGGGAGATTATATGGCATTAGTGGGACCGTCAGGAGTCGGTAAGACAACGCTTTGCAGTTTGATACCGAGATTTTATGATGTGTCTGAGGGAAGCATTCAGATTGATGGAATGGATATCAGGCATATAAAATTGGCGGATTTGCGAAACAATATCGGAATTGTACAGCAGGATGTGTATCTGTTTGCAGGAACGATCATGGACAATATCCGCTATGGCAATCCAAATGCGACAGACGAGGAAGTCATTCGCGCGGCAAAGCGGGCAAATGCGCATGAATTTATCATGAGTTTTCCGGAAGGATATGATACCGATATCGGACAGCGCGGAGTGAAATTGTCAGGAGGGCAGAAACAGAGACTTTCGATTGCCCGTGTGTTCTTGAAGAATCCACCGATTCTTATTTTTGATGAGGCGACATCGGCGCTTGACAATGAGAGTGAACAGGTAGTACAAAAGTCGTTAGAAGAACTTGCAAAAGACCGGACGACGTTTGTGATTGCACACCGTCTGTCAACAATTCGCAATGCAAAGCGGATTCTTGTTCTGACAGAAAATGGAATTGAAGAAGAAGGAACACATGAAGAATTGATGTCAAAAAAAGGTGTATATGAATCACTTTATCAAATGCAGTTCCGCTCTTAGTCTATAAAAGAAATGTAAATTTTTTCAAGTCCGACTAAAAAAGTGGGAAAAATATGGTATACTTTTAAAGTATGAAAAAATAGCAAAGGAGAAGGGTAATTTTATGGAAGAAATTCAGTTTAAACGACCGGAAATAGAAGACCGCGAACTTATAGAGTCCTATTTTCGGAAATATCCGAGCCGCAGCTGTGAGAGAACATTTGTCAATGTATTTTTATGGTCCAGACACTATAAAGTGACATTTGCAGAGATAGAACATACGATTGTATTCAAATCAGAGGATCACGGTCTGGCGTTTGCCTATCCGGTAGGAGCCGCGGAGGATGTGAAACGGGTGCTTGAATTTTTGATGGAATATAGTGCAAAAAAAGAGGCGCCATTTGTGTTATATAATGTAACAGAGGATAACTTCAGACAACTGGAGGAGTGGTATCCGGGACAGTATCAGATTGAGTACAACAGAGATATTGCTGATTATGTGTATGAATCGGAAAAACTTGCGACATTGTCCGGCAAAAAACTTCATGCGAAACGAAATCATATCAACAAATTTAAGGCGTCATTTGATGACTGGTGTTATGAGCCGATCACAAAGGAGAATGTAGAAGAATGTTTCCAGATGGCGTTGAAGTGGAGAAATGAAAGCGGATGTGAGGAAGATGTGGAAAAGAATGCAGAGATGTGCGTGACACTCAATTCGCTGCGTTTGTTTGAAGAACTGGAATTGAAAGGAGGACTTCTTCGGGTAAATGGAGAGATTGTGGCATTTACCATGGGAGAGCCGATCAGTGAAGATACATTTGTGGTTCATATTGAGAAGGCATTTGCGGATGTGCAGGGAGCGTATCCAATGATCAATCAGCAATTTGTAGAGCATGAATGTATGAATTACAAATATGTCAACCGCGAGGAAGATACAGGAGCTGAGGGACTTCGCAAGGCGAAATTGTCTTACCGCCCGGTATTCCTTGTAGAAAAAGGCGTTGTTACAAAAAAATCAGAATCATAAAGGAGAACGATACGATGATAGCAGAAAAGATGAAAAATATGGTGGCAAACAGCTCCGCAATCCGTGCGATGTTCGAGGAGGGGAATCGTCTGGCACAGATTTATGGAGCGGAGAATGTGTTTGATTTTAGTCTTGGGAACCCGAATGTCCCGGCTCCGGAGGCTGTAAAGCAGGCAATGATTGACATTTTGAATGAAGAAGATCCGGTGGCGCTTCACGGCTATACGAACAGCAATGCAGGCTATGCAGATGTGAGACAGGCAGTGGCAGATTCATTAAATGAGCGGTTTGAGACAGCGTTTTCCGGAAATAACATTGTCATGACAGTCGGAGCGGCAGGTGGACTTAATGTAGCGTTGAAGATTTTGCTGAATCCAGGAGACGAAGTGATCGCGTTTGCGCCATATTTTGGAGAATACAGAAGTTACACAGCAAATTTTGATGGTGTGCTTGTTGAGGTTTCTCCTAATACAGAAAATTTCCAGCCGAAACTTGATGAGTTTGAGCAGAAGATTACGGCAAAGACGAAGGCGGTTATCGTAAATACACCGAATAATCCGACCGGAGTTGTGTATTCAGAGGAGACGATTCAAAAGCTGGCTGCTATCATGGAAGAAAAACAAAAAGAATTTGGAACAGATATCTATCTGATTTCCGATGAACCGTATCGTGAACTGGCATATGATGGTGTGGAGGTACCATATCTGACAAAATACTATAACAATACAATTGTCGGTTATTCTTATAGCAAATCGCTTTCGCTGCCGGGCGAACGAATTGGGTATCTTGTGATTCCGGATGAAGCGGCAGACAGTGAAGACTTGATTTCAGCGGCGAGTGTGGCGACACGGATTTTAGGGTTTGTAAACGCACCGACTTTGCAGCAGAAGGTTGTAAAAAGATGTTTGAATGAAAAGACAGATATTTCTTACTACGACAGAAACAGAGAGACACTTTACAACGGTTTGTCAGAGCTTGGATTTGAATGCATTAAGCCGGAAGGAGCTTTTTATCTGTTTGTGAAATCACCGGTGGCAGATGAGAAGGCGTTCTGTCAGGCGGCGAAAAAATATAATATACTGATCGTTCCGGGAAGTTCTTTTGCATGCCCTGGATATGTGCGTATCGCATATTGCGTATCGCATGAGACCATTGTAAATTCACTGCCGAAATTTAAAGAACTTGCAAAAGAGTACTTCTAAAGGAAGGATAAAAAGATGAGAGTATTTGAAAACAATATCAGAAAAGTAGAGCCGTATGTTCCGGGAGAACAGCCACAGGGAAATGTGATCAAATTGAATACAAATGAAAATCCGTATCCGCCGGCGCCGGGAGTGCGCACGGCGCTTCAGAATATGGATACAGACCTGATGCGCCGTTATCCGGATCCAACGGCAGGAGAACTCGTACATACATTGGCGGAATATTATGGTGTGAAGGATGAACAGGTATTTGTGGGGGTTGGCTCGGATGATGTGCTGGCAATGTGTTTTCTCACATTTTTCAATTCCCAAAAACCAATTTTGTTTCCGGATATTACCTATTCTTTTTACAAAGTGTGGGCAGAACTTTACCGGATTCCATATGAGTGTCCACAGGTTGATTCACAGTTCCGTATTGTAAAAGAAGATTACTACAAAGAAAATGGCGGTGTTATTTTCCCGAATCCGAATGCTCCGACTTCAATCTATGAAGAGCTGGATTTTGTGGAGGATATTCTGCAGCACAATCAGGATGTGATCGTGATTGTGGATGAGGCGTATATTGATTTTGCAGGGAAATCGGCGATGGAGCTGATTGACCGATATGACAATCTGATTGTCGTGCAGACATTTTCGAAAGCTCGTTCTATGGCAGGGATGCGTATTGGTTATGCCATCAGCAATCCGACGCTGATCAAATATCTAAATGATGCGAAATATTCTTTCAATTCTTATACGATGAATCAGACGTCGCTGGTCTGTGGTGTGGAGGCAGTGAAAGACAGAATATACTTTGAAGAGCAGACAGCAAAGATCATAGAGACCAGAGAGTGGTCAAAAAAGGAACTTTCTGCGCTTGGATTTGTATTTCCGGATTCCAGATCTAACTTTATCTTTGCAAAGCATCCTGAATTCGACGCAAAAGAATTGTTTGAAGCCTTGAAAAAAGAGGACATCTATGTTAGATTTTTAGGAGGTTCCAGAATCAAAGATTATTTAAGGATTTCGATTGGAACAAGACAAGAGATGGAAGTGTTGATTTCGTTTCTGAAAACATACATAGAAGAGCGTAAGGAGATTAAAACATGTTAAAGCAAGTATTACAGGGAATGGTAGTGGGGATTGCTAACATTATTCCTGGTGTGAGCGGTGGGACGATGATGGTTGCCATGGGACTTTACGACCGTCTGATCCATGCCATTACACATCTGAAAAAAGAATTCAAGGAAAGTATGAAACTTTTAATCCCAATTTTTATCGGAGCTGGAATTGCGATTGTCGCATTGTCAAGATTGTTTGAGTTCCTGCTGGAGACATATCCGATTCCGACGAATTTTGCGTTTTGCGGTCTGATTGCAGGAAGTCTTCCGTTTATCTTTAAAAAAGTGAAGGGACATGCGGTGACAGTCGGAAAGGTCATTCCGTTTTTGGTGTTTTTTGGAATTGTAATCTTGATGGCTGTGATGGGAGAGACAAGTGGGAATGCAGCAGATGTAAGTTTCAATGTAATTAATGTAGTGAAGCTGTTTGGAGTCGGGGTCATTGCAGCAGCGACGATGGTAGTACCGGGAGTCAGTGGCTCCATGATGCTGATGCTGCTTGGATATTATGATACGATTTTGAAAGCAATTAATAATTTTATTGATGCACTTATGGCATTTGACATGAATGGACTTTTAACAGGTGTCGGTATTCTTGCGCCGTTTGGAATTGGTGTCGTAATAGGAATATTCCTGATTGCGAAAATCATTGAGTTTATTTTCTCGAAGGCAGAGATTCATGCATACTATGCGATCATCGGTCTGATTCTTGCATCTCCAATTGCAATTCTGTTAAAGACAGACTGGAGCGGTGTTTCTGTGATTACAATTGTGATAAGCGTAGTTACATTTGCGGCAGGATGGTTTGCGGCAAGCAAGCTTGGCGGTGAGTAAGATGAATATCCGAATGAGATTAGAGAGTCTGGCAGAGCCAGACTTTCGTGCGTTTATGGCAAAATTGACACCGAATGTTCCGAAAGAAAATATGCTTGGAGTGAGGATCCCAAACCTTCGAAAACTTGCAAAAGAGCTTGCAAAAACAGATTGGAGAACTTATTTGGAAGAGGCAAAAGATGACAGTTTTGAAGAGATTATGCTGCAGGGACTGGTAATCGGATATATAAAAGCAGAACTTTCAGAGATACTTATTCAAGTGGAACAGTTTCTCCCAAAGATTGATAATTGGGCGGTATGCGACAGTTTTTGTGCGGGACTGAAGCTGCCGAAACAATATCCGCAGGAGATGTGGGAATTTATCGTACCGTATCTGAAAGATGCAAGACCGTATTATATTCGGTTTGGTGTTGTCATGCTGCTCGATTATTATACTGACCGAGAGCATGTAAAAGAAGGCCTCGCTCTGCTTGACCAGATACGGAATGAAGACTATTATGTAAAAATGGCAGTCGCATGGGCAGTTTCTATTTATTATATTAAGCTTCCCGATGAGACGATGGCATATTTGAAGAAAAACAACCTGGATGATTTTACATACAATAAAGCGCTGCAAAAGATTACCGAATCTTTAAAGATATCAAAAGAGACGAAACAGATGATTCGCAGTATGAAAAGAAAGTAGGAAAGGGGGAAGGTGAGAAAATATGGAAAAAGAGACAGCGTATAAACATGAGCTTGTCGTACCAAATGAAGATCTGCCATTCAAATTGTTTGTGTTTGAGGGCAAAGAAGGAAATTATGTGAGGGACAGACACTGGCATCGTTCAATTGAAATTTTTGCCGTGTTTGAAGGGAGTCTTACATTTATTTTAGATGAGAAAAAAGTGCCGCTCAAAGCGGGAGAATTTATTATCGTGAACTCGAATGAGGTTCACTCTGTTTTTTCACCGAAACCGAATCTGACGATAGTACTGCAGATTCCAATGGCAACGTTTGAAAATTACTATTCTGAGGAACGATTTGTATTGTTTTCCCATGAACCTGGTGTGGACGACAGTCAGATGATGGAATTAATTCAGAATATGTATGAGAATTACGTCAAGAGAGCATGCGGATATGAGTTTCAAGTACAAAGTCAGTTCTACATGCTTATGTACCTCATGATCACACAGTATCGTATTAATGAAGTGAGTGAGGATATGGTGAAAAGTCACAGGAAGTTGAATCGGCTTTCTTCGATTACTTCCTACATCCGAGATAATTATCAAAAAGAATTATCGTTGGAGTATATTGCAGAGATATTTGGGTATTCGCCGACGTATTTATCAAAAATGTTTCAGAAGTATGCAAAGATCAATTATAAAGCGTATTTACAAAGTGTGCGTGTAGAGTATGCTTATCAGGAGCTTGTCAAAACGGACAAGACAATCAGTGAGATTGCGGCAAAACATGGATTTTCGAATCAAAAGGCATTTGCAAAAGAGTTTCAGAAGAAATATGGAATGCTGCCAAGTGAATATCGAAAGAATATACGATGATCAATCGAATATTACTATATGAGGAGAAGGGATATGAAGAGAACAAAGTTAGCATTTTTAGTACTGTCAGCGATGCTGATAGTGACAGGGTGCAAAGAAAAAGAACAGGATTTGCTTAACAAAGACGATCCGGTCACGATTGAGGTCTGGCATTATTATAATGGAGCACAGCAAGATGAATTCAACAGGCTGGTTAGAGAATTCAACAAGACAGTTGGGAAAGAAAAGGGGATTGTCGTTGAGGGATCCGGGCAGGGAACCATCAGTGAATTGGAAGCAAATGTATTAGATGCGATTCAGGGAAAAGCAGGGGCGGATCAGATGCCGAATATGTTTGCAGCCTATGGGGATACAGCGTATGAAGTCGATCAATTGGGATATGCGGTTGATCTGAAACCTTATTTCACAGAAGAGGAACTGAGCAAATATGTAGAGGGATATATTACAGAGGGAAATTTTTCGGGAGAAGACTCGCTAAAGATTTTTCCGGTGGCGAAGTCGGTAGAATTACTAATGTTAAATAAGACGGATTGGGAGAAATTTTCCTCTTCAGTCGGTGTGACAACAGAAGAATTGAGTACGATAGAGGGCATTACAGAAACTGCAAAAAAATATTACGAGTGGACAGACAGTTTGACTGAGGAACAAAACGATGGGAAAGCGTTCTTTGGAAGGGATGCATTTGCAAATTATATGCTGGCAGGATATCGACAATTGTCAACTGATATGTTTAGTAAAGAGAATAATAAAATTGTACTTCATTTTGAGGAAGATGTGGTGAGAAAACTGTGGGACAATTATTATGTACCCTATATTAGCGGATACTTTGATTCATCAGGAAAATTCCGAAGTGACGATATAAAAGTGGGAAATATTCTTGCATGTGTCTCTTCGTCTTCCAGTGTTACATATTTTCCTGATCGGGTGATATTAAATGACGAAGAAAGCTACCCGATTGAATTGGAAGTACTGGAATGTCCAAAATTTCAAGGCGGAAAAGACTATCAAATACAGCAGGGAGCCGGAATGCTGGTGTTAAAAAGTAGTGAAAAGGAACAGCGGGCATGCGCCGAGTTCTTAAAGTGGTTCACAAGCGATGAACAGAATATCGCATTTTCGACGGCCAGTGGTTATTTGCCAGTCACAAAATCTGCGAATAATCTTGATAAAGTGACAGAAGTGACGAAAGTGGAGCAATCGGTAAAAAAAGTTCTGCGTACCAGCTTTGAAATCATTGCAGACAATCAGATGTACACATCGATTCCGTTTAAAAATGGAACAACTGCCAGAGCGTTTTTGGAAAAGGGAATGCGAGATTTGGTAAAACAGGACAGAGAGATTGTGGAACAGAATCTGGAAAGTGGGATGACGCTTCAGGAAGCAGTCAGTCAATTTGACAATGACGATTATTTCCACAAATGGTATGAAGATACAAAAATTCAGTTGGAATTGCTGGTGCAGCAGTAAAGGAGGAATTATGTTTCGAAAGTTTAGAAAAAACAAGTCTATTTTCTCCTATTTGCTGCTAGGGATGTGTATGCTTATCTTGACTCAGACAGTAATTTTAGCAGAGAGTCTCCGAGTGGGCGGAATCTATGAAAAACTAAACCAGAATGCAAAAGATATTGTGGATCAAAAAGTAATTAACCGAAGTGCCTATCTGCAAAACGAAATGGTGAACAACTGGTCGGACCTGTCAAAACTAGCCGACAATATTAATAAGATTGCGGAAGAGCTGGACAGAGAGGGAAGTATTGAATTTGAAACACTGGACGAAAGTTCGGACTCTGCGGAACCACTTATTTTAAAAGCAGTAGACCAGCTGATTTCGACGATGCGCTCACAGCGTGTGACGGGAGCTTATATCGTTCTGAATAACCATAATTTAGATGATGGGATTGAAGATAAACCGGGAGTATACTTAAGAGATTTCGATCCGATGTCTAAGAGTTCAAGTGAAAATGGCGATATATTAATCGAGCGTGCGCCTGCGGAAGTGGTGAAATCGCTAAATATTGCGACCGATTCTGCGTGGCGTCCTCGTTTTGAATTCCAAAAAGAAAATGTCACGTATTATGATTTTTTCTATACACCATATCAGCAGGCACTCAAAAGTAATGGAGAGTACCGTGCTGAGGAGATGGGATATTGGGGCGGAAAGTACAGATTGAATGGAACTAAATACGATGCGATCACATACTCTCTTCCGCTGATCAATGCCAAAGGAGTTGTCTATGGAGTTGTGGGAATCGATATCACATTAGACTATTTAAGTAAGATTTTGCCAAGCACAGAGTTGTTAGATGATGAAAACAGCTGTTATATGATTGCGCTCAACCAAGATGGTGAGTTGTCGATGGAAGGATTTGCTGTGAGTGGAAGTGCATGTGAAAAGAACACCTCGAAAGTGAATCTCACTAAGTTGGATAATGACTATTATGTATGCAGTGAGGGCAGAAAATTATACACGTCAAGGCAGCGCCTCAATATTTATAATGATAATACGCCATATGGCAACCAGCAGTGGATGCTGGTGGGGATTGCGGATACAGAATCGCTGTTTGCGTTTACTGGCAAGATAAAATCTATTTTGCTTTTTGCAATTGTTCTGACAGTAGCAGTGGGAATTGTTGGAAGCCTTATCTTTAGCTATATCATTTCAAGACCGATTAAAAAGCTGACAGAAGAGGTTGACCGGGCAAATGTAAAAGATGAGATTCGATTCAAGAGGACAAATATTGCAGAAATTGACCGATTCGCGCGCACGATGGAAAAATTGAATCAAAATGTGAGAGATACTTCCTCTAAGTTTACAAATTTGCTTCAGATGGCAAGTGTAAAGCTAGCTGGGTTTGAATATAATGACGATACTCAGGAACTGTTTTTATCAGATAATTTTTTCGAGATTTTCCTCAATAATGAAATCAATGCCGCATCTCTGACACTAGAGCAGTTTAAAAAAGCATTTGATCCATATAAGCAATATATTGTGTCTTCCGACTATAGTCAGAAACAGTACTTGTTTCAGATTCCGGATAAAAATAATGTGGTGTATGTGAATCTTCGCTTGTTGGAGAAGGGAAACATTTATACCGGAATCATTGAAGATGTGACAAATACTGTGATTGAAAAACAGGTAATTGAATATGAACGTGACCACGATACATTGACAGGGCTTTTAAATCGCGGTGCATTCATTAGGATTATGAATGACTTGTTTGAAAACCATAGAGCTGAGCTGAAAACAGCAGCATTATTGATGCTCGATTTAGATAATTTGAAATATATAAATGACAATTACGGTCATGAAAACGGAGATAACTATATTGCAAAAGCAGCAGAGATATTTGTCCGCAACAGCCCTGAAAACACGGTTATTTCTCGTATTTCAGGGGATGAATTCTATATATTCTTCTATGGGTATGAGAATGAAGCGGTGATTACAGAGTTGATTGCACATTTAAAATCAGCAATTCGAAAGACAACAATTCCGATTGGAGAAAAATCTTTCCAGATGGAAGTGTCGGGAGGACTGGCGTGGTATCCAAAAGACAGTGAGTCATTCGAAAAACTGCAGCATTTTGCGGACTATGCAATGTATAAGATCAAGCATAGCAGTAAAGGGGATATGACAGATTTTGATCGGGATGAGTATCTGAGAGATTCGTTCAAAAGAGAAGTGAAAGATGAATTGAAGATGATTATCACAAATAAAACACTGCAGTTTTATTTCCAGCCAATCATAAGCAGTAAAGATGGATCCGTCTTTGCGTATGAGTCTTTGATGAGATCATTTATGCCATCACTAAAGTCTCCGCTGGACATTTTAAAAGTTGCCAAAGAAGAAAACTGTCTGAATGCGATAGAAGAACTTACGTGGGAACTTGCGCTTGATACGTTTGCGACCCACGTAAACAATAATTTGATTGATAAACATTCAAAAATATTTATCAACTCTATTGCCAATCAAATCTTAAGTGACAAAAAGGTGAAGGAGTTAGAGGAAAAATATGCTGAATATCTGGGAAATGTAGTGTTGGAAGTCACAGAGGGAGAATGTGTTGATGAAAATCATCAAAATCAAAAAGCAAAGCTTATGAAAAAATGGCATGCAGAGTTGGCTTTGGATGATTACGGAAGCGGATATAACAGCGAAAAAATGTTGTTATCTATCTCGCCGAAATTCATCAAAATTGATATGGATATTATCCGTAATATCGACAGTAATCCGGATAAATGCAAAATCGTGGAAAATATTGTGGGCTATGCGCACGAGCGTGAGATGAAAGTGATTGCCGAGGGAATCGAAACAATTGAAGAACTGAAACAAGTTGTCAGGTTAAGGGTAGATTATCTTCAGGGATATCTGTTTTCAAAACCACAATATTTGCCGCCAAAGATACGAGATAACATAGTAAAACTGATTCAGGTAGTGAATGAAGAAGTATAAAAAAACAGAGCAGATGACACTTTGATGAGTGTCGACTGCTCTGTTTTTGCCATAGAAAAGTCTCCATGTGGGAAAGAAGAACATTGGGACTTGACTAGAGCTCCTCTTCATGACGTTTTATCCAGTCCTTTAAAACCATATTAACATATTGACTGAAATTTCGGTCGTCCTCTTCTGCCAAGTCTCTGATTTTTTCAATCACAGTCTCATCTAGAGTGATACTTACTTTGTTTTTTAATGGTTTCATAACATTTCCTTTTTTATGATAATATATCATTATATGCAATTTTATGTTGAAATATGCTATAAAGTGGGATAAAATACTACCGTAACGAAGGCGTATAATTTTTTGGATTGATAACTTAATATTGCTTTATTAAAATTGAGAAAATGCATATAAATTTAAACATAGTGGGTACGATGCCTCATAGGCGGATATTTCCCAGTTAGCAGGATGGTATACGATCCTGCTCCTATGGAGGCGGCAGAACCTATTTTTGTTGAAAGGTCTGCTGTTTTTTTGTGTAAAAAGAAATAGTTGATGTGTTTTATAAGAATCTCTCAAAATCATCTTCGGTAGAAATAAGATACATTCCAATGACTTCGTTGCAGTTTTTATTGGATATTCTAGAAAGAAAGGAGGGAAATGATGAACAAATTTGGTTTGAAAACCAATAGGATGCATCGAATGATTGCGGCAGCTCTTTGCGTCGCAATACTGATGGGAATGATTTTTCAAGTAACGTTGTTCTCGGCGCCGGAAGGGGAGAAAGAGGAGCCGGAGCAGGCAGTTACAAGAGTTGCTGATGAGAGTACGATAAACAGTTGGCAGGAGTATTTCGGAAGTGAGACGGATACGTCTAATGCAGGGAAGATATGGACGGATAAGACGGTTGTAGATGGAGATATCACATTGCAGTCAACTGAAGGCGATAACAATAGTACTACAATATCCAGAAAAGAAACGGATAATTTTTTGGTGGGATTGTCAGCACTTAGCTCAACGAAATCGGTTACACTAGAGGCGGCAATTCCGGTGGATGTTATGCTTGTATTGGATATTTCTGGAAGTATGGCGGAAGATGAGGATGACAAAAAAATTAGCATGCTGGTAAAGGCGGTAAATAGTACAATTCAGGAAATTTTAGATATGAATGAAAAAAACAGAGTAGGGGTTGTTCTGTATTCGGGTGCACTTAACTATGATGAAGATTCCAAAGTAGATACTGCAAGTTGTCCGTTGCCGTTAGACAGATATACAGCTAACGATGGAACATTTTTTTCAGTAATAAATTACCCGGGTAGTTCTAGGATTGAACTCGGAAAGAATGTAAAAAATTCTGCTGGAAACCCGATGTATAATGAAGAATTGTCTTATGTAGTGCAAGGGAACACTTATATTCAGAATGGTTTAATGGAAGCCTTTCAAAAATTAATTCCTGATTCGAATGGAAATAATAAAGGGAGAATTCCTGTTATCACACTTGTGAGTGATGGTGCACCAACAGCGGCAAGTGTTCATTATGCGGAGCAAGGAGATTCTACGGTAGGATATGGCAGGGAGACAGATATTCGAATGGCGTTTCTTACACAGCTGACAGGGGCATGGGTAAAAAAAATGTTGTCGGAATCATATTCTAAGACCCCATTATTTTATACAGTAGGGTTGTTAGCACAGCTTACTGGTGACGATAACAAGTATGCCCGCATGGTTTTAAATCCTTCTTCGGAGAATACAGAAGTTGAATTAGACAGTTGGTGGAATACATTTTTAGAGGCAGCGGAGGGAGAGATAGTACATTTAGAAGCGTTTAGAAAATCAATAGATGTTCCAAAGGTGGATAATAAATTACAAAAAGCGGAATCAGGAGAATGTACAGACCGATATTATGTTGATGAGTTTTTTAATGCAAGCAGTGCGGACGACTTAATCACAAAGTTTGAAGAACTTGTAGAGAGGATAAAAATTCAATCAGCAGAATTGCCAACGGAAGAGGAAGAAGACAATTCCAATTATTCAGGATATCTTACATTTGAAGATACGCTTGGAGAGTATATGAATGTAGCTGATATGACAGGAGTAATGTATGGTGGAAAACTACATACAGGAAGCACATTTGCAGAAAAAATGAAAAAAGATGGAAATGCCACTGCAGAAGAAAAGACAGAATTCCTAAAATCGTTAATAGAGCGCTTAACTATCACTGAAGAAGAGGCAGAGAAACTTTTAAAAAATGCACAAGATACCGGGCAAATTTATTATGATGCATCGAGTGGGAATGCCAGTAATTATATTGCCTGGTATGCGAAAGAAGATGGAACATATTTGGCACCTTGTGCATATGAGGAAGTAAAACCTGAGAATGCTGCCTTTATAAATAAGTCTTATTTTTATTATGGAAGTTCGTCTGGAACAATATCTGATGAAAAGTTGATGTATCTCGGTGTAAGAGTTGAAAACAATCTTACAACACATGTACAGACAGTAAGATTTTTCGTTCCGTCATCTTTGATTCCGCTTGTGAAATATAACGTGTCGAGAAATGCATCAAATGGCGAGGATAGCCATACTGAGAAAACAATAGCGTATCCGGTACATCTTTTTTATGAGGTGGGTCTGAGAGATGGAATCAACGAATATGATTTGAGTGAAGTAGATTCTGGATATAGATATTTAGAGAAGGGTGATATAGCAAAGACAGGAACATTTTATTCAAATGCATGGGAAGATAAAGCAGAAGTTCCAGAGGCAAAGACTTCGGTTCACTTTACTGTATCGGAAAAGAATGAATATTATTACTATACAGAGAATACTCCGATTTATATTAAGAACGGTGAAAATGACTACAAACTCTACACTGGGGAAAAGCCAAATGCAAATGATGGAAATGAGTATTACTATCAAAAGATAGTCTATGAATTGGATGGAGGAATGCAGGAATTTACTCCGATGGATAAAGCATCATTCAATTTGGTGACGGCTACAGATGAAAATGCAGGATGGGCTATTCCGCAGGGAACTTTCCGACAAGAAACATTGGGTGAGAAAGACAAAGGCACTAATGGAAATGCAACAGGAACAACTGGATATGTTTACAAATCAATACTTGAAGAAAATTCCGATACATATGAAATAAGTGGTGAGGACAAGATTTCAGAAAATGGTTCGGTTGTTGTATTTCTTGGGAATAACGGGAAAACGGTTGTCAAACAAGGTAAAATTGCAGTTTCAAAGACTGTAGATGAATTTTTTGAAGGAGACAATGAAGAGACGGAATTTAATTTTCAAATTAATTTAGATCCATCAGAAGGGGAAAAAATACCTACTTCAATTATTGGAGAAAAAACGGCAGTCGGCGGTGAGAAAGCGACAGAGCAAATTGCTTGTGCAGTTGAAGGTGGAATTCTTAAGTTTAATTTAAAATCAAAAGAAAATATAGAATTTTGGCTTCCAGCGGGAAAGGTTGTTTCAGTGGAAGAAATTGTTGGAAATGAAAAAACATATGACACAATCATGAAAGTTACACAAAATGGACAGACAGCAGAGCCTGTTACAACCAAAAAAGTGGAGAGTATTGGAATCAGAACACAATCAAAGTCCTCTGTAGATGTAGTGAATAATTATAATCCACCTTCCGAGGTAATTAGATTATATAAAATTGATGATTCAGATCATGCATTAGAGGGGGCTACATTTGAACTTTATCGATTGAAATGTGTAAATCCCAAAGAGCATAATGATGAAATTCATAATAAGGTTATCAAAAAAGGGGAACGACAAGAATGCTGGGAATGGATTGGAAAAGCGACTTCTGATAGATGGAGTGGATATTTGAATTTTGTAAACGATGAAAACAAAACTGTAAAATTTACAAAAGCTACTTATCGATTGATAGAGACAAAAGCACCAGAAGGGTATATGAGATCTGTTGGTCAATGGAATATGATTGTTGTTCCAGGAGGAGATAGAAGAGTTATTTTTAAAGAGGTGTTGGGGGAATATGGGGAAAAACCTACAGCAATAAAAGAAGCAGAAAATAGATTTTCTATTATAAATTACAAACCAATCAATCCACCAATTACAGGGGGACGTGGAATTGATCGTTTTCTTATTTTAGGAGCGACAGTAACAATAAGTGGATTGATGATTACAGTGCATTTAGTTTTACAGAGAAAACGAGGTAAATTATAAACATTTAAGTGTGAAATAAGAACAAAGGGAGAACTTTTATGAGAAACAAAGGGATGAAATTATTATCAAAAATAGTGGCAGCCTGTATTGCGTTGGTACTAACAATTTCAATGGGGGTGCCGGTTCAAGCAAGCATTGAAAAGAATGAGACACATACGATTACAGTAAATGGAAAAGAGACGGATGCAGGAGCGACTGTGGATGTCTATAAAATCATGGATGTAAAATTTGATTATGACAATCAACAACCAATCAATCCTACTTATGTATGGGCAGATGGAGTAGCAAGTTGGTTGATCAGTCAAAAAGGATTTGAAAGCTATGTGGAAAATAACAATGAAGTTCCAAAATCTTTTGAAGAAGTGACAGGCGCTGAGCTGAGTAATCTTATGAAAAAACTTGAAGATGCAATCATAAGTGGAGAAATTAAGTTAGATAAGGCTGCCTCTGCAACAATGAGAGGACAAAAACCTACGTTAATATTTGACGGTATGGAAATGGGTCAATATTTGATTTTGACAACTCCAGATGAAAGTGGAGAACATAGTACTTATGAATATGCACCAGCTACAGCTAATATTGTACCAGTCTATGATGAAACCAAAAAAGAATGGTTCGCATATGATGCAGAAGTGACAATTAAAGGAAGTCCGGCAGCGATTGAAAAAGAAGTTGATGATCACACAGTAGAGATTGGTCAAAAAGTGAATTATACGGTAAATGTACCTGTTCCATATTATCTGGAAGATGCGACAGCAAAAATTTTCCGTATTGGAGACTACCTTCCGATTGGTATTACATTTGGACATACATATAAGGAAAACAATCTTACTGTAAATGCTGTTTATGAGAATGGAGATAAAAAACAAATTGGTACATCAGAGGAAGATGTAGAAGCTTTTGAATTATATTATGATGCAAAAGACAATGGAAAAGATGGAGTGAAAGGAAATCTGGAAGCAGCAGAAGGACAAGAATTAGCAGATTTTATTTTAGACTTCGATTATGATGCTTTAATGGGAAAATATGCAACATATGAAAAAAATGGAAGCACATTTGCACTGAAAGCCATCGAGGTGACATACCAAGGTACAATCAATGAAAATGCGATTTTACGTCCGGGAGATCCAGGATATCCGGAAGATGCAGATCCGTTGGAAAACAAGGCGTACGTAGGACAGAATAATGATCCATATGATTGGGATTCTTATACACCATCCGAAGATAAAGAAAAAGTATATACTTATGCAATTGATGTGACAAAGGTAGAAGAAGATGGAAAAACACCATTAGCAGGTGCGGAATTCCAGTTATTAAGAGATGATCAAAAGACAGAAATGACGTTTGTGAAAATGTCAGATGGAAAGTATCATTTGGCAAAAGAGGAAGATACAAATACAACAACAACTTTAGTAGTTGACAGTGAAGGAAAATTAGATTTAGAAGGTTTGGCAACAGAAACATACTATCTGAAAGAGACAAAAGCTCCGGATGGATATGAATTGTTGGACGAGTTGATTAAAGTTGTGATCAAAGATGATGATGAAGATGGAAAAGTTGATGATGCAGGAGATTTTGATGGAAATGTAACAAATATTGTTTACAAAACTGTAGTCAACAGAAAACCTCCAATCATGCCAATCACAGGTGGTATGGGAACTGTTATCTTCTCAATCGTAGGTATTGTTCTTGTAGCAGGCGGTATTATGCTGATTACAGGTTATCAGAGAAGAAGACGTGCATAGATAGAAATGAATACCGGGGTGGAGCGATACGTTCTGCTCCGGATTTTGTCATTTCTGGAAAGGATGATAGATGAAGACAGAAAATACGGAAAAAAGGGGAAGCGGAGTAATTATATGGGGAGTTGCAATTTTATCTATCCTTCTTGGTGTGGGAATCTTTTTGTATCCGTTTATCAGCAATTTTTTTGCAGAACTCAGTCAAAATAAAGTGATCGATATCTATAAGGCAAATGTGGAAGATACTTCAAAGGAAGAGATTGAAGCGGAGTGGGAAGAGGCAAAAATCTATAATGAAAATCTTTCCGGAGATCCTGTACATGACCCGTTTATCGTTGGGAGCGGATATGCGGTTCCGGACAATTATGATGAAGTTTTGAATTTGGATGAGGAGGGTGTTATGTGTTATCTGGAGATTCCCAAGCTTGATCTGAACCTTCCGGTATATCACGGAACGAGCGAGGAAGTTCTGAGAAAAGGAGTTGGACATTTGGAGATGACGGCACTTCCAGTTGGAGGCAAGAATCGAAGAACGGTTTTGACAGGACATAGAGGACTTCCGAGAGCGGAACTGTTTACCAGGCTGGATGAGATGAAACTTGGGGATGAAATTTACATTCATATACTAGATGAAACACATGCCTATAAAGTGAAAGAGATTAAGACAGTGGAGCCGGAAGAATTGCAGAATCTGACAATCACCCCAGATGGTGAGGATCTTGTGACGCTTGTGACATGCACTCCGTACGGGGTAAATACACATAGACTTTTGGTCACAGGAGAGCGTACTGAGTATGTAAAAAAAGAAGAAAAAGAGCAGACTCCATCGTTGATTCGAAAATTGATGCCGTGGCGGTACTACATTATCGGCGTGTCGATTGTAATAGGTGTATTTGGGACTGGTAAAATTACGATGACAATTCTTCGGTATCGTAAGTACGGAAAAAAGAGAAGGAGAAAAAGGAAATTATGAAAAAGGCTTATATTCTAGGTGTTATTTTAATTGTGGCAGGAATTTTGATTTCCCAGTATCCAAAGCTTACAGATTTTCTTTTTCGACAGGAAGCAAAAGAGAAAAAGGAAGAATTTGAGAAAGAAAAACGAAATTCGAAAATAAAAGTAGAAGAGTTGTATCATGAGCTGGTAAAGAGAAATGAAGCTTTGTATGCATCCAGACGAACCGGAGTGCGAGATCCTTTTTTGTATGAGCAGAACACAATTGATTTGAGTAGTTATGGAATTGAGGACGGTGTCGTTGGATTCGTGAAAATTGATAAACTGAATGTGGAGCTGCCAATTTATCTTGGCGCCAGCGAAAAGAATATGTCTATGGGGGCGGCTCATTTGGCGGAAACTTCGTATCCGGTAGGAGGCGAGAATACAAATTGTGTGATTGCCGCCCATCGGGGATTTCGAAAGACGGCAATGTTCCGGAATATTCAAAAGCTTCAGGTGGGAGATCCGGTAGTAATTGAAAATTTTCGAGAAGTGTTGAAATATGAGGTTTCTGATATCGAAATTATTGAGCCGTCGCAGACAGACAAATTATTGATTCGTCAAGGAGAAGATATGGTTACTCTTTTGACATGTCATCCATACGGATCGAATGCAAAACGATATCTCGTATATTGTAAGAGAGTAAATTAAGCAAGATTGTTAGATTCTATTTTTGAAAAATGACAAGAAATTGCCATCACATGGATAAGTTTTTGGAAGAAGCGACAAAAAAACGGTGCTAAAATGCAAGTAGAAATAAAGCAATTCAGGAGGAAGCGGAATGAAAATTCAGAAGATAACAGATGAAGCTTTTAAGAAATATGGAAAAGTGCTTGCTCAGTATGATTGTGCAGAACTTATCAGAGAGATGGAGCATACACCTCTTCCGGAAGATGTCATTTATGTGCCGTCTGTAGAGGAACTGGAAGTACTTAGTGTGGCGAGAGATTTTCAAAATAGTATGTATGGGGGACTCCCGATCCAAATCGGATATTGCAACGGTCACAACCATACATTAAATGCACTGGAATATCATAGAAGTTCTGAGGTAAATGTGGCGGTTACGGATTTGGTTTTACTGCTGGGTGCTCAGCAGGACATCAAAGAAGATGACACTTACGATACTTCTTTAGTAGAAGCTTTTCTTGTTCCGGCAGGGACTGCGATTGAAGTATATGCGACGACGCTTCACTATGCGCCGTGCAGCGTAGGAGAAAAAGGTTTTCGATGTGTAGTTGTACTTCCGAAAGACACAAACACAGAGATTACATTTGCATTGAAAGAAAAAGGCGAAGATCGCCTGATGACTGCGAAGAACAAGTGGCTGATCGCACATGAAGAGGCAAAAATTGCAGGTGCATTTAACGGATTAAAAGGTGAAAATATTACATTGTCATAAGAAAATGGAGGAAGAATCATGAACAATATGCCAAAATTAAAAATCGGTGTGGTGGCAGTCAGCAGAGACTGTTTCCCAGAAAGTTTATCAGTAAACAGAAGAGCAGCTCTTATGAAAGCTTATACAGAAAAATATGGAGATGCAGAAATTTATGAATGTCCAATTTGTATCGTAGAAAGTGAAGTTCATATGGTACAGGCATTAGAAGATATCAAAAAAGCAGGATGTAATGCGTTAGTTGTATATCTTGGAAACTTTGGACCAGAGATTGCAGAAACATTACTTGCAAAACATTTTGACGGACCAAAAATGTTTATCGCAGCAGCGGAGGAGACGGGAGACAATCTGATTCAAGGGCGTGGAGATGCGTATTGCGGTATGTTAAATGCAAGCTATAACTTAAAGCTTCGCAACGTAAAAGCATATATTCCGGAATATCCGGTTGGAACAGCCGAAGAGTGTGCGGATATGATTTACGAATTCCGTCCGATCGCAAAAACAATCATTGGATTAAATAGCTTAAAAATTATCAGCTTTGGACCACGTCCGCTGAATTTCCTTGCTTGTAATGCACCAATCCAGCAGCTTTACAACTTGGGTGTCGAGATTGAGGAAAACTCAGAGCTAGATTTGTTTGAAGCATTCCACAAACATGCAGGAGACGAAAGAATTCCGGCAATTGTAAAAGAGATGGAAGAAGAATTGGGCGCAGGAAACAAGAAACCTGAAATCCTTGCAAAATTAGCTCAATACGAATTGACATTGAAAGACTGGGTGGAAGAACACAGAGGCTACAGAGGATATGTGGCAATCGCCGGAAAATGCTGGCCGGCATTCCAGACACAGTTTGGTTTTGTACCATGTTATGTCAACAGCCGTCTGACAGCACAGGGAATTCCGGTATCCTGCGAAGTGGATATTTATGGAGCGCTGAGTGAATTTATCGGAACGGTTGTAAGTGAAGACACAGTGACATTACTTGATATCAACAATAATGTTCCGACAGATTTATATAAAGAAGATATTGAAGGAAAATTCAATTATACACAGAAAGATACATTTATGGGATTCCACTGCGGAAATACAGCGGCATCTAAATTGTCATTCTGCGAGATGAAATATCAGCTTATTATGGCAAGAGCACTTCCGGAAGAAGTGACACAGGGAACATTGGAAGGAGATATCATGCCTGGAGATATTACATTCTTCAGATTGCAGAGCACATCTGACAACAAACTACGTGCTTATATTGCACAGGGAGAAGTGCTTCCGGTGGCAACACGTTCCTTCGGTGCAATCGGTATTTTTGCAATTCCTGAGATGGGAAGATTTTACCGCCATGTATTGATTGAAAAGAATTTCCCACATCACGGAGCAGTTGCATTTGGAAACTTTGGAAAGGCATTGTTTGAAGTGTTTAAATACATCGGAGTGCCAGTGGATGAGATCGGATATAATCAGCCGAAAGAGGTTCGTTATCCAACAGAAAATCCGTGGCGCTAATGAATTGGGGACGTAGTAAAATTGAATTTTACTACGTCCCCAATTGAAAAATGCCCTGTCCCTTTTTGAATAAAACACAATATATAGAGGAGTAAGTGTATGTTATACATAGGTGTAGATTTAGGAACTTCAGCAGTAAAATTGCTTTTAATGGATGAAAATGGAAAGATAAAAAACATCGTATCAAAGGAGTATCCGCTTTCGTTTCCGAATCCAGGATGGTCGGAACAAAACCCAAAAGACTGGTTTGAAAAGTCAATGGAAGGAATCAGGGAATTGACAAAGGACTGTGACAAAAGTCAGGTGCAGGGAATCAGCTTTGGTGGACAGATGCATGGGCTTGTGGTGCTTGATGATGAAGATGAAGTCATTCGTCCGGCGATTCTATGGAATGACGGGAGAACAACAAAAGAGACAGATTACCTGAATACGGTAATTGGGAAGGAAACGCTTTCGAAATACACAGCGAACATTGCGTTTGCAGGATTTACAGCGCCGAAGATTCTTTGGATGAAGGAAAATGAGCCGGAACTATTTGCAAAAATAAATAAAATTATGCTTCCGAAAGATTATTTGGCATACAAATTATCTGGAACATTTTGTACGGATTATTCAGATGCTTCCGGCATGTTACTGTTAGATGTCCAAAATAAATGTTGGTCACAAGAAATGATAGACATCTGCGGAATCAGAGAGGAGCAGCTTCCAAAACTGTTCGAAAGCTATGAGGTGGTCGGAAGTTTAAAACAAGAAATTGCAGAAGAGTTAGGACTTTCTAAGACAGTAAAAGTTATTGCGGGAGCAGGGGATAATGCTGCTGCGGCTGTCGGAACAGGAACAGTTGGAGATGGAAGATGTAATCTTTCACTTGGCACATCCGGAACAATTTTTATTTCCAGTAAACAGTTTGGAGTAGATGAAAATAATGCTTTACATTCGTTTGACCACGCAGATGGCTATTATCATTTGATGGGCTGCATGCTCAGTGCAGCATCCTGCAATAAGTGGTGGATGGATGAGATTCTGCAGACAAAAGAATATGAAAAAGAGCAGGAAAATATTACAAAATTAGGTGAAAATCAGGTGTTCTATCTACCATATCTGATGGGAGAACGTTCACCGCATAATGATCCGCTGGCGAGGGCTGCATTTGTAGGAATGACAATGGACACGACACGTGAAGAGATGACACAGGCTGTTTTAGAAGGTGTGGCATTTGGACTTCGCGACTCATTAGAGGTGGCGAGAAGCCTTGGAATTCAGATTGAACGTACAAAAATTTGCGGAGGCGGGGCAAAGAGCTCACTTTGGAAAAAGATTATTGCAAATGTAATGAATCTGAAAGTGGATGTTATTGAAAGCGAGGAAGGACCAGGATATGGAGCGGCAATACTTGCGGCAGTCGGCTGTGGAGCGTATGAAAGCGTAGAGGCAGCGACAGAAAAATTGGTCAAAGTAGTTGATACAGTGGAACCGTCTCAGGAGCTTGTCGCAAAATATGAAGAGCGCTATCAGAATTTTAGAAAAATTTATCCGGCAATGAAAGGATTATTTCAGGAATTAGCGAAATAGGAAAAAGAGAAGAGCTGAAAAAAGCTCTTCTTTTGCTGCTTTAAAAGGTTAATTTTGCTGCGATTTGTGCTTGTTACGAATCCGCAGCGGCGTATCTCCAAAATGTTCGTGAAACATTCTGCGGAATAATTTATAATTTGTAAATCCGTGTCGTTCTAAAATCAAATGAATCGCGTCGTCTGTTGTGATCAGGTCACGGTAAATGTGAGAAAGGCGCAGCTCATTTTGATATTCTAAGAAAGTAATTCCCATATGTTTTTTGAAAAATCGGCAAAAATACCCAGTCTGTAAACAGGCTATACACGCGATTTCTTTCAGTGAGATCGGTTGAGCATAGTGCTTGGACACATAGTTTAAGATCAAATCCAGCCGATCACGGTCTTTGTTCTTCTGACTGAGATCTGATGGAAAAAGCTGGATGCTAAAATTGTGTAACAGTTGGAACAGCAACTCAAACAGCAGACTGTTAAAACGCAGGATAAATCCCTCTGGCCGGATGTCATTTGCAATCTGCATCTGTGTCAGAGTCTCTTTAAATCGTGCCATTTTTGTCTGACGCACCAGATCAGAGCTGTTTTCATCCAATAGGAAAAATAACTGTTGAATATTTGGAATGTAGATTTCCATAAATTCTACCGGAATCTGCAACAAAATAGCAGTGTTGGGCTGCGTGCACTTTGTCGAATGCATAATATTTGCATTGATAAGTGTACAATCGTCTGCCTGCATCAAAAATGTCTGAGATTCGATTGTTACTTCCAATTTTCCTTCAAGAAGATAGATGATCTCGACAGCACGGTGCCAGTGAGTTGGGATGTAGCTTCCCTCGTCCACGGAAGTGCGGAACATTACACCGGTTGCCTGCGGGACGTCGATAATCTCGTATAAATGTGAATTTTTCTGAGTGTTTTCCAAATTGTTATCCTTCATGTCATATGCACCTCTTTCTTATTTATCTCATTATACAATATAAAAAAGAGAATATCGACCGCTTTTTTAGATTTTTTAAGACCTACTGAACAAGGGAGAAATGTGATACTATATAAGCATAGAAGGTAGAAAAAATGAAGAAAAACAGATGTGCACAAACGTTTGATTCAAAAATAATGTTTTTAAAAAGTAAAAATATACCTGAAAAGAAGAAAGGTGAGGAATCAAAAGATGAATAAGAAGGCAAAGTTAAGTATGGGAAAAATCGTCGAACGTTTTTCCTATGGATGTGGAGATTTTGGATGCAATATCATCTATACGGCAATGTCAGCATTTCTTGTATTTTATTATACCGATTATGCAGGAGTAAATGCATTGGCAGTGGGAACGATTATGATGGTGTCAAGAATTTTTGATGGTATCAGTGATATCATCATGGGTGTCGTTGTAGACCGGACAAAATCCCGGTTTGGGAAGGCGAGATCCTGGATACTGCGTATGTGTATTCCGTTTGCGATATCTGGAGTATTGCTGTTTTCTGTGCCGACATCGTGGACATCTACACCAAAACTGGTTTATGTATTTATCACGTATAATCTTGTGTCAACGATTATTTACACTGCGATCAATGTTCCGTACTCTGCGCTCAATGCGCTGATGACACAGGATCCGTATGAACGGTCAGTGTTGAGTATTTTCCGAAATCTGCTTGCAACAGCAGGAACGTTGCTGATCAACACATTTACATTACGGCTTGTAGAATATTTTGGAAATAATGCGTCAGCAAGGACAAAAACATTCTGTGTGTTCGGTGTGATTGCGATCATAGCATTTTTATTTACGTTCTTTGGAACAAAAGAGCGTGTGGGAGCTGCGGAGTCAGCTGTGGATGAGGTTCCGTTTAAAGAAGGCGTAAAGGCGTTGTTCAAGAACAAATACTGGATGATGATGACTGGAATGCTTGCATTATTTTTCCTTATGTATTCTGTAAATGGAGGTTCTACGGTTTACTATGCGAAAGATATTTTAGGGGACAAAAATCTGGTTGGGACAATCAACGGAATTTTCAATATTGTACAAATTTGCGGAATGTTCTTTATCGCGATGCTTGTAAAACGGTTTGGAAAGAGAAATGTATTTGCAATCGGCCTTGTGTTTGACATTATCGGGATGCTCGTGCTGAATTTTTCAGGCGGCTCGCTTGCGATTATCATCGTATCCAGTGTGATCCGTGGTATTGGAAATGCGTGTGGAGGAGCAACCATGTGGGCGATGGTATCTGACACGATTGATTATGGCGAGTGGAAGACAGGATACCGAACAGAAGGGCTTGTGAACAGTGCATGTAGTTTTGGATATAAGATTGGAAATGGTATTGGTTCGGCGTTGCTTGGATTGATCCTGGAAGTCGGAGGCTATGCGGGAGAAAAAGCGGTGCAGTCTGCATCAGCGCTGTTTTCCATTGAAATCTGTTTTGTGTGGATTCCGATTGTTGTCTATATACTGGGGCTGATTATCATGAAATTTTATCACTTAGACAGGGAATTTGACGGCATTATTGCGGACTTGAAAAAACGCGCGGAAAAATAGGAGGAATGGAAATGTATATCAAAGGTGTAAATTTAGGAAACTGGCTTGTGCTGGAGAAATGGATGAGTCCGGCGCTGTTTGAAGGAACGACAGCAGAGGATGAGTATTACCTTCCAAGAAAACTCTCAAAAGAGGTATATGAGACACGAATCAAGGTGCATCGTGCAGAATATATTTCGGAGCGTGATTTTGTGGCGATCAAAGCAATGGGAATGGAGGCTGTGCGAATTCCGGTGCCATATTTTATATTCGGAGACAGAGAACCGTTTATCGGGTGCGTAGAAGAACTGGATAAGGCATTTAACTGGGCAGAAAAGTATGGGTTGCAGATATTGATAGATCTGCACACTGCACCGGAGGGACAAAATGGCTTTGACAACGGAGGTATTTGCGGAGTGTGCAAATGGTCTAAAAATCCGGAAGAAGTAGAATTTGTGCTGACAGTGCTTGAACGGCTGGCAAAGCGTTACGGCAAAAGAAAAGGGCTGTGGGGTATTGAAGTGCTGAATGAACCAATCACAGAAAGTGTGTGGGAGCTGTTTGATGTCCCAAACCGTTATCCGGCAGTCGACAAGGAGATGGCGGCCGGCTCCGGACCGAATACACTTGCGTTTTTAAGGACATTTTATCAGGAAGCGTATGACCGCATACGAAAATATATGCCAAAAGAAAAATATGTTGTCATTCACGACGGATTTGTGCTTACAGCGTGGAAAGACTTTATGCGGGAAGAAAAATATGTAAATGTTGTGCTGGATACACATCAGTATCTGATGATGGCAGAGGCAGCTGGATGCGAACAGACGATAGAAGGATACACATGTTTTGTGAAAGAACATTATGAAAAAGAAATTGAGGAGATGGAGAAATATTTCCCCGTTATCTGTGGAGAGTGGTGTCTGTTCAATTCTCTTGCATGCGGATGTGACACAAAAGGCGGTCAGAGTGTGTTAAACGGCGTGGATGGTGCAAAAGAGGAACGATTGACTTTAGAAGAAAAGAACGAAATCTATCGGGCTGTCGCTGATGCACAGCTTCAGGCATGGCAAAAGGGAAGCGGATACTTTTACTGGAGTTATAAGCTTTTGACGGACACGGTAAATGAAAACGGATGGCTTGGCTGGGACAGCTGGGATTTAGGGCGGTGTGTCGATTTTAAATGGTTTCCGACGCAAAAGAAGAATTAACAAAAAAGGGGGAAAAAACTATGATTTTAAATCCGATACTTCCGGGATTCAATCCCGATCCATGTATTTGCAGAAAAGGGGATGACTACTATCTGGCAGTGTCTACGTTTGAATGGTTCCCGGGAATTCCGGTTTATCATTCAAAAGATTTGAAACACTGGGAATTATATACACATATTTTGAATGATGATGAGGCGGTTGACTTGAAAAAATTGCCGAGTGCAAAAGGAATATGGGCGCCGTGTCTGACTTATTGTGAAGAGGAAGATATGTTCTATGTTGTATACGGTGTGATGAATTCCATGAATGCGAGATACTTTGATGTAGATAATTTTTTGGTGAAATCAAAAGACATCAAAGGACCGTGGAGCAAGCCTGTATATCTGCATTCATCAGGATTTGATGCTTCAATCCTGCATGATGATGACGGAAAGAAATATATTGTCTCTTTGGAATGGGAGACAAGAGAAGGGTATGAAAAACCAGGATTTATCTGTATTGTTGAGTATGATCCAGAAAAAGAAGAGATTGTTGGATATCCAAAACCACTTTGGCGAGGCGGAACAGACAGGGGATGTATTGAGGCGCCGCATCTGACAAAGAGAGGAGAATACTATTATATTATGTGTGCCGAGGGCGGTACGGGGTATAATCACTGTGTGACGATGGGACGTGCTAAAAATGTATGGGGACCGTATGAAAAAGATCCGATGAACCCGATTGTGACAAGTGTGCCGGGAGAATCCAATGAGAGAAAAGACCCGGATCATTTAAAGCCAAAATATTTCAATCCGGATTCTGTTTTGCAAAAATCAGGGCATGGAAGTTATGTGGAATTGCCGACAGGGGAAGTGTATCTGGTACATCTTTGTGCGAGACCGTTTGTGCCGGAACTTCGCTGTACACTTGGACGTGAGACTGCAATCCAGAAAATGAAATGGACGAAAGATGGATGGCTTCGCATGGCAGATGGAACCAATCTTGCCAAGATTGAGGTGGAAGAAAGCACACTGCCTGAGCAAGAACTTCCGGCAATTCCTGCGTTTGATGATTTTGACGGAGAAGAATTGGGCAATTTTTATTATGCCCCGCGCATTATGCCGCAGCGTTTTGCAGATGTGACGGCACGGAAAGGGTATGTGAGAATCAGGGGACAGGAATCGCGCACGTCTCTGAATAAAGTAAGTATCTTGGCAAGAAAGTTGACAAGTGTGTATGCGAGGGTAACGACCAAGATGGAATTTACTCCAGAGATTCATCAGCATAGCGCCGGACTGATCATGTATTATGACAATATGAACTATGTAAATCTGAGAAAATATTACAGTGAGACACTTGGACAGAGTGCGCTTTCTATTATTCAACTGGAAAATGGAGAAAAGACAGAATTTTTAAACACCAGGATTCCGGTGGAAGACAGACCGATTTACTTGCGGCTCTATGTACAGGGAAGAGAATCTTGGTTTGAGTGGAGCTATGATGGAGAACAGTATGAGCGAATAGGCAGGGTTTTTGACACGACAAAATATTCGGATGAGTATTGCAAATATGGGGAATTTACAGGGACATTCGTCGGAATGACTTGTGCTGACAGGGTATTGCATAAGCATTATGCAGATTTTGATTTTTTTGAATATCTTGCAGATGAGAGCAGAAATGTAGAATAAGGAATGTGCGAAAGCACATTCCTTATTCTGCATTTTGAACATCATCACGCAACTGAAGTAATTCAATATATTTTAGGACATCCTGTTTGGATTCGAGTGATAGTTTCTGATAAGCCATAGCCACATCACGATCCAGTGATTTTTCGTTCGGCTCTTTTTTTAGAGGGATATCTGTGCTCGTGGTCTCTGAGCCGGAGACCAGATAGTCGATGGATACATGAAAGTAATTTGCAAGTTTCTCTAGTTTTTCAAAATCAGGTTGACGACTTTTTGTTTCATAACCTGCAATAGTAGGACGAGATACTTGTAAGTATTCAGCCAGCTGACCTTGGGTAACATTCCGTGTTTCGCGCAAGTCTTTTAAGTTATTCCCGAAATTCATATATCGTCCTCCTTGTCTTTGTTTTTCTATTTTATCAGTACTATTCTGTAAAAAGTGAAAAAGTGCTGATTCTCAACAAGACAAAGGAAAATAGTTAAAAAACGGAACAAAAAATAGGGCGTTGACATAAAAACACAAACTCCGTATAATTTAGGTATGCAATAAAGTTGAGGGGAATGATAGACATGATGATAGCAAAAAACGATGAAGAAAAAAGAAGTAAAATGTGGCGTTTTGTGACAGGCATCGCATCCGTAGTTATTGTATTGGTTGTTGTCTTTTTTATTACAAGACTTTTTGCGGGCAATCCATTAGACGGGAGATGGGAATCAGAAGAGAACAGCATGACGCTGATTTTTCAGGGAAATAATGATTTGACCGTAAATTTACATTCTGCCGATGAAGGAACAGGCATAAAAGTAAAGATGGATTATGTGCTTGACAAAGATGCAAAGACGATTACGATCAAGGCAGATGAGGCAGCGCTGCAGAAGGCAGCGGACAAATCGGATGGTCAGGTGACAGCAGAAGGTTTGAAAGCATCGCTTGGCGAGATTTTATCTACGTTTGATTATAGCATTGAACAGAATGTGCTGGTACTTGCAGAGCGTGAATATGGGGATCAGCTTGTATTTACAAGACAGTAGCAGAAGATAGAGGCAAGAATAAGCAAAGAGTCTGACATGTCAGACTCTTTGCTTATTAGTGGAATTGGGGAGAGTTTATGTTCTCCCTGAGTATGAAAGGAGAAAATATGAGACGAGAAGAAACAAAGGTAGTTCAGATTGGGAATTGCAAGATTGGCGGAGGAAATCCGATTGCCATTCAGTCTATGACAAATACAAAGACAGAGGATGTGGAGGCGACAGTTGCCCAGATATTGGCATTGGAGGCAGCAGGATGCGACATTATCCGCTGCGCTGTGCCTACGATGGAGGCGGCGGAAGCACTCACAGAGATAAAAAAAAGAATTCATATTCCGCTTGTTGCAGATATTCATTTTGATTATCGTTTGGCAATCGCAGCAATCGAACATGGAGCAGATAAGATCCGTATTAATCCGGGAAATATCGGAGATGTGTCGAGAGTGCGTGAGGTTGTGGAAAAAGCAAAAGAATACAATGTGCCTATCCGTGTGGGGGTGAACAGTGGATCATTGGAGAAACATCTCGTGGAAAAATACGGTGGTGTGACGGCCGAGGGCATTGTGGAGAGTGCGTTGGATAAGGTGCGTATGATCGAGGAGATGGGGTATGACAATTTAGTGGTCAGTATCAAATCTTCTGATGTGATGATGTGTGTAAAAGCACATGAATTGATTGCAGAGCAGTGCCCATATCCGCTTCATGTTGGAATTACGGAATCCGGAACAATTTTATCTGGAAATATCAAATCCTCAGTCGGGCTTGGCATTATCCTGTATGAAGGAATTGGAGATACGATCCGCGTATCTCTGACAGGAGATCCGCTCGAAGAGATCAAATCAGCAAAACTCATCTTAAAGACACTGGGGCTTCGCAAAGGTGGAATAGAAGTAGTGTCCTGCCCGACTTGCGGAAGAACAAAGATTGACCTTATCGGACTTGCGAATCAGGTGGAGAATATGGTCGCAGATATCCCGCTTGACATCAAGGTAGCGGTGATGGGATGCGTTGTGAACGGACCGGGAGAAGCAAAAGAGGCAGATATCGGAATCGCCGGTGGAATCGGGGAAGGACTTTTGATCAAGAAAGGTGAAATTGTGAAAAAAGTAAAGGAAGAGGAACTTTTAGATACTCTTCGGAATGAATTATTAAACTGGGAAAAATAGAGATGGAGAAATATGATGACAAAGCAATTCTTTGATGTGTTTCCGACTTTAAAAGTAAATAGTGATTGTAAAGTACTGTTTGAAAATGTGGAAGTGACGAAAGTTACGACAAATTCAGACAGAGACTACCTGCACGTCCATTTATTCAGTACGCATCTGCTTGCGAAGAGCTGGATTTATAAGATGGAAACAATGATTAAAGAACAGTTATTTGGGCGAAACCGGATTCGGATCAGGATTTATGAGGATTATCAGTTGTCCGGTCAGTATACACCGGAAAATCTGATGAATGAGTACAGGGAAAGTATTTTGCTGGAATTGAAAGAACGAAGTGTTGTCGAGCACAATATGTTCCTGAATGCGAAGTATCATTTTGAAAACGAAAACCATCTGTATCTTAAGCTGGATGACACAATTGTGGCGCAGGGAAAGCAGGACTCGATTGTAGGTTTGTTGAATGAAGTGTTCGAGGAACGGTGCCATGTTCCGATTCAAATTCATGTGGAATATCAGCAGGCAAAGACAAGCAAGATGCAGGAGCACAATGCCCGTATGCTTCAGCAGGCGATCAATGCGATCGTGGAAGAGAATGCAGCAAAACTTGAGACAAAAGAAACGAAAGAAGAGGTAAAAAAAGAAAAGAAAGAACAGAAAGAGACAGCGAAAACATCTGCAAAAGCTCCGGCAAAAGAGATGCCAAAGAAGAAAGAGTTTTATCGCCCGCTTAAGAGATCGGACGATCCGAATCTAATCTATGGACGTGATTTTGAGGATGAGACGATTGAACTGTCACAGGTGGTCGGAGAGATGGGAGAGATCACATTCCGCGGACAGGTGACAAGCTTTGATACACGTGAGATTCGAAACGAAAAGACCATTGTCATGTTTGCAGTGACCGATTTTACAGATACGATCATGGTAAAACTGTTTGTGCGAAATGATCAGCTTCCGGAGTTGCTTGGAGAGGTGAAAGCGGGAGCGTTTTTGAAAATCAAAGGTGTCACAACCATCGACAAATTCGACAGTGAACTGACGATTGGTTCTGTTGCCGGAATAAAAAAAATTCCGGATTTTCGAACGACCAAAAAGGATACAAGTGCAGAGAAAAGGGTGGAACTTCACTGCCACACGAAGATGAGTGATATGGATGGTGTCTCTGATGTGAATAAGATTGTAAAACGAGCACACGACTGGGGACATCCTGCGATTGCAATCACGGATCACGGTGTTGTGCAGGCATTCCCGGATGCAAATCATTTTATCGAAGGACTTGATAAAGATGATCCGTTCAAAGTGATTTACGGGGTGGAAGCATATCTGGTAGATGATCTGACAGATATCGCAGTGCATGCAGGAAATCAGACACTCGATGATACATATGTGGTGTTTGATATCGAGACGACCGGATTCAGTGCTGTGGAAGATCACATCATTGAGATTGGCGCGGTGAAGGTGGAGAATGGAAAGATTACGGATAAGTACAGTACATTTGTAAATCCGGAAGTTCCGATTCCGTTCGAGATCACGCAGCTTACAAGTATCGATGACTCTATGGTGATGGATGCCCCGAAGATCGATGTCATTCTGCCGCAGTTTTTGGAATTTGTCGGAGACGCCTCTCTTGTGGCGCACAATGCAGGGTTTGATGTCGGATTTATTGAGCAGAACTGTAAAAATTTGAATATTGAGCAGGAATTTGTGTCGGTGGATACGGTTGCACTTGCGAGAGTGCTTCTTCCAACGCTGTCGAAATATAAATTGAATATCGTGGCAAAAGCATTGAACATTTCACTTGAGAATCATCATCGTGCTGTGGATGATGCCGGGGCGACCGCAGAGATTTTTGTGAAATTTGTCGAGATGTTAAAAGAGCGGGAAATCACGACATTAAAAGGAGTGAATGCATTTGGTGCGACGAATCCGGATGCGGTGAAAAAGATGCCGACGTATCATGCAATCATTTTGGCGAAAAATGATGTGGGAAGAGTAAATCTATACCGATTGATTTCATTGTCGCATTTGACATATTATGCAAGACGACCGCGTATTCCCAAAAGTGAGTTCAACCGCTATCGGGAAGGTTTGCTGATCGGAAGCGCCTGTGAGGCGGGAGAACTTTATCAGGCGGTACTCAATAACAAGTCGGATGAAACAATCGCAAGATTGGTAGAGTTTTATGACTATCTGGAAATCCAGCCGCTCGGCAATAACCAGTTTATGGTGGACAGCCCGAAATACAGCCAGATTCGAAGCGATGAAGACTTAAAAGATATTAACCGCAAAATTGTAAAATTGGGGGAGGAGTTTCACAAACCGGTTGTGGCAACCTGTGATGTGCATTTCTTAGATGCGGAAGATGAGGTTTATCGAAGAATCATCATGACCGGAAAAGGATTCGGCGATGCTGACAGCCAGCCGCCGCTTTATCTTCGCACAACAGAGGAGATGATGGAAGAATTCGCATATCTTGGATCGAAAAAGGCGCATGAGGTGGTCATTGAAAATACGGTGAAGATTTCAGATATGATTGAAAAGATTTCTCCGGTTCGTCCGGATAAATGTCCGCCGGTCATTGAGGATTCGGATCAGATGTTAAGGGATATCTGTTACAGCAAAGCGCACAGCATGTATGGCGATCCCCTGCCGGAGATTGTAGTGGAGCGTCTGGAGAGAGAGTTGAACTCGATTATTTCCAATGGATTTGCCGTGATGTATATCATCGCGCAGAAACTGGTATGGAAATCCGTTGAGGACGGTTACCTCGTAGGATCACGTGGTTCGGTTGGTTCGTCGTTTGCTGCGACGATGGCAGGAATTACGGAAGTAAATCCGTTGAGTCCTCACTATTATTGTCCGAACTGTTTTTACAGTGATTTTGAGTCTGAGGAAGTCCGCGCTTATGCGGGGGGCTGTGGTTACGACATGCCGGATAAGCTTTGTCCGAACTGTGGGAAACCGCTTGTTAAAGATGGGTTCGATATTCCGTTTGAGACCTTCCTTGGATTCAAGGGAAATAAAGAACCTGATATTGACTTGAACTTCTCCGGAGATTATCAGAGTAATGCTCACAAATATACGGAGGTTATTTTCGGGGAAGGTCAGACGTACCGTGCGGGAACGATCGGTACACTGGCAGATAAGACGGCATATGGATTTGTGAAAAATTATTATGAGGAACACGGACAGGGAAAACGAAAATGCGAGATCGAGCGTATTTTACAGGGATGTACCGGAATCCGAAGAAGTACCGGACAGCATCCGGGAGGAATTATCGTTCTCCCACTTGGTCAGGATATCAACTCTTTTACACCTGTGCAGCATCCGGCAAATGATATGACAACAGATATTATCACAACGCATTTTGATTATCACTCCATCGACCACAACCTGCTGAAACTTGATATTCTCGGCCATGATGATCCGACGATCATCAAGATGCTGGAAGAGTTGGTGGAACAACTCACGGGAAAACCGTTTAAGGCAACAGACATTCCGCTTGACGATCAGGGTGTGATGAAACTGTTTCAGGATACAAGCTCTCTTGGGATTACGCCGGATGATATCGGTGGATGTCCGGTGGGGTGTCTCGGAATTCCGGAGTTTGGAACAGACTTTGTTATTCAGATGGTGGTGGATACGAAACCAAAGACACTTTCAGATTTGATTCGTATTTCCGGTCTGTCGCATGGAACGGACGTATGGCTCAACAATGCGCAGGAATTGATCAAAAGCGGTAAGGCGACGATTTCCACCGCAATCTGTACCCGTGATGATATTATGACGTATCTGATCAACAAAGGAATGGACAGTGAGGAGTCGTTTACGATTATGGAGCGTGTCCGTAAAGGTCTTGTGGCAAAAGGGAAGTGTAAAGACTGGCCGGAGTTTAAAAAGGACATGATTGAGCATGGAATCCCGGACTGGTATATCTGGTCATGTGAAAAGATTAAGTACATGTTCCCGAAAGCGCATGCGGCCGCTTATGTCATGATGGCATTTCGCATTGCCTACTGCAAAGTTTACTATCCACTTGCCTACTATGCGGCATATTTCAGTATCCGCGCCAGCGCATTTTCTTATGAGCTGATGTGTCAGGGAAAAGAAAAGCTGGAGTTCTATATGAACGATTACAAACGCCGCAGTGATTCTCTGAGCAAAAAGGAGCAGGATACATTGAAGGATATGAAAATCGTGCAGGAAATGTATGCAAGAGGATTTGAGTTCCTGCCACTTGATATCTATCGAGCAAAGGCAACGAAATTTCAGATTATCGATGGAAAACTTATGCCGCCACTTTCAAGCATTGAGGGTATGGGAGACAAAGCGGCGGATGCGGTTGAGATGGCTGCAGCAGACGGTCCATATCTGTCAAAAGATGACTTCAGGCAGCGGACGAAGGTAAGTAAGACGGTGATTGATTTCATGGCGGATTTGGGAATGTTTGGAGATTTGCCGGAGACGAATCAATTGTCATTGTTTGATTTTTCATAATAGAGAAAGATGCAGGTCGTGAGGATTTGCATCTTTTTTTTGAATTTTGCGATGCAATAAATTAATGCTTTAATTTGAAAAAGCGTTGTGCTATAATAAAAACATTAAGCGATTTGCTAAAGGAATGCAGTGAAAAAGGAGGATGAGGGAATGATTTGGGCGAAGGAAGAGACACTGCCAAGAGCCGAGATTGAGAAGATTCAGTTAGAGCGATTAAAGGAAAGTGTTGCATATATTTATGAGAGAGTAGCGCCTTATCGTGAAAAGATGGATGCAGCGGGCGTGAAGCCGGAAGATATTCAGACATTAAAGGATTTACAGAAATTGCCATTTACAAATAAATCAGATTTTCGGGAGCATTATCCGATGGGATTGTTTGCGGTAGATAAAAAGGAACTTGTTCGATTTCATGCCAGTTCCGGGACGACTGGGAAACCGACTGTTGTAGGATATACGAAAAAAGACTTGGAAATCTGGCTGAACAATGTAGCGCGAGTGGCGTGTATGGGCGGCGCGACGGAGGATGATGTCTGTCAGATTGCGTTTGGGTATGGAACATTTACAGGAGCGCTCGGATTGCACGGAGGTTTGGAGACACTTGGTGCAGCTGTGATCCCGATGTCCTCGGGAAATACAAATAAACAGATTATGTTTTTACAGGATATGGGTGTGACACTTTTGGTGGCGACACCATCGTATGCATTGCACCTTGGAGAAGAGATTCGAAGAAGAGGACTTGATCCGGCAAAAGATCTGAAAGTTCGGATCGGTTTGTTTGGAGGCGAAGGGATGACCGAGCCGATGAGAGAAGAGATGCGTAAAGTGTGGGGAGACCAATTTGTCTGTACACAAAATTATGGAATGAGTGAGCTGTGTGGACCTGGTGTGTCAGGAGAATGCACGGAGTTGAATGGCTTACATATCAATGAAGACTGGTTCATTCCGGAGATCATTGATCCGGAGACCGGGGAAGTGCTGCCGGAGGGTGAACTTGGCGAATTGGTTGTCACTTGTCTTGGAAAAGAAGCGCTTCCGATGATTCGTTATCGCACAAAAGATTTGACGCGATTGCATTATGAACCTTGCAAATGTGGAAGAACGACATGCAGGATGGATAACTTATCTGGACGTTCTGATGATATGCTTGTCATTCGTGGTGTCAATGTATTTCCGACACAGATTGAGGAAGTGCTTCTTCAGATTGAGGAGATCGGACCACATTATGAGATTCTTGTGGAGAGAAAGAACAGACTCGATGTGATGACGATTTCCGTGGAATTGATCGATGACAGATTACTTGACAGTTATGCAAAATTGAGTGAGTTGGAGCAGAGAATCAAAAGCAAGTTAAAATCTGCGCTTGGTCTTGCATCTAATATCAAGTTGGTAGCACCACATACATTACAGCGTTTTGAAGGGAAAGCAAAGCGTGTGACTGATTTACGAAAGGATGGACTATAAAATGGCAAATATGAATCAAAAAGTAATTATGCTCGGCAATGAGGCAATTGCCCGTGGAGCGTATGAGGCGGGCGTAAAGGTGTCTGCTGCGTATCCGGGAACGCCAAGTACAGAGATCAGTGAGAATCTTGTAAAATATAAAGATGATATTTATGCGGAGTGGTCACCGAATGAAAAGGTGGCAACAGAAGTTGCGATTGGAGCAAGTGTGTCAGGGGTACGTTCTATGGCATGTATGAAACATGTGGGACTGAATGTGGCGGCAGATCCGCTCTATACAGTTTCTTACATGGGAGTTAACGGCGGTCTTGTTGTGATTGTGGCAGATGATCCTGGGCTTTACAGTTCTCAAAATGAACAGGATACACGTATGGTCGCAAGAGCAGCTCAGGTGCCGGTGCTGGAGCCATCAGACAGTATGGAAGCAAAAGAGTTTATGAAACTTGCATATGAGATCAGTGAAAACTTCGATCGCCCTGTTGTTTTTCGCACAACGACAAGATTGGCGCATTCGCAGGGGCTGGTGGAATTATGTGACCGCGTGGAGCCGGAGGATAAGCCGTATGAAAAAGATATTCGTAAAAATGTTATGATGCCGGGCAATGCAAAGCTTCGCCATATTGAGATTGAAAAGCGAAATCTGGAGCTTGCAGAGGCGGCAAACACAATGGCGATCAATAAAGTGGAGATGAATGATACAAAAATTGGTGTTATCACAAGTGGAATTCCGTATCAATATGTAAAAGAGGCGATTCCAAATGCGTCTGTGTTAAAACTTGGCATGGTGAATCCACTTCCGAAAAAATTGATTGAGGAGTTTGCACAGAAAGTGGAGACACTCTACATTGTGGAAGAATTGGATCCTGTTATTGAAGAACAGGTGAAATCATGGGGTGTGAAAGCGATCGGGAAAGAAATTTTTACAGTGCAGGGTGAATATAGCGCCAATATGATCCGTGAGGCGATTCTCGGAGAAAAGGCAGATGTGAAAGCCCCTGCACAGGTCCCGGGAAGACCTCCGATTTTATGTCCAGGATGTCCACACAGAAGCGTTTACCATGTGCTGAATAAGTTGAAGATCCATGCGGCAGGAGACATCGGCTGCTATACTTTGGGGGCAGTTGCACCACTTAGTGTTGTGGACACAACAATCTGTATGGGAGCAAGTATTTCAAGTCTTCATGGAATGGAAAAGGCAAAAGGAAAAGACTATATCAAGAACTGGGTAGCTGTGATCGGGGATTCTACATTTTTACATACCGGCGTGAATTCACTTATGAATATGATGTACAATAGAGCGACGGGAACCGTGATGATTCTTGATAATTCCACAACCGGAATGACCGGGCATCAGGACCATGCGGCGACCGGAAAGACACTTCTTGGCGAGCCGACATATGCAATCGATATTCCGGCGCTTTGCAGGGCAATTGGTGTGAAAAACGTAGTGGAAGTAAATGCGTTTGATATTGAAAAGTTAGAAAAAGTGGTAAAAGAAGAAGTGGCAAAAGACGAGGTGTCTGTCATCATCACAAAATCACCATGTGTCCTTTTGGATAAATCAAAGAAACCGGTTTATATTGCACATGAAGACAAGTGTAAAAAATGTGGTATGTGTATGAAACCGGGATGTCCGGCAATGACAAGAAATGCGGACGGAACGATTCATATTGATGACACGATGTGCACCGGATGTGGACTTTGTGAGACATTGTGTAAATTTGAGGCGATTGAATTAGTGGAGGCAGGTGACAGATAATGACGACAAAAAATATTATGATTGTAGGTGTGGGAGGTCAGGGAACACTTCTCACGAGCAGGATTTTAGGTGGGCTTGCGATTGCGGGCGGATATGATGTGAAGCTTTCTGAGGTGCACGGCATGGCGCAGCGAGGCGGAAGTGTTGTGACATATGTGCGTTATGGAGAGAAAGTTGCGGAGCCGATCGTGGAAGAAGGGCAGGCAGATGTCATTATCGCATTTGAACGATTGGAAGCACTCCGGTATGCACATTTCTTGAAAAAAGACGGTGTGTTGATTGCAAATGACTGGAGAATTGATCCGATGCCTGTTGTGATCGGGGCGGCTCAGTATCCGGAACACATTTTAGAAGATTTGGCGAAAGAACATAAAGTGTATACAGTGAATGCGACAGAAGAGGCGAAGAAACTTGGCAATCCGAGAGTGTTTAATATGATCGTGCTTGGAATTGCTGCACAGCACATGGATTTTACAAAAGAGCAGTGGTATGACGTGATTGAACATACGGTACCGCCAAAGACTGTGGAACTAAACAAGCAGGCATTTGATGTCGGCTATACATTGTAGGAGGTGTCTTATGATTAAGCAGTTATCCGTATTTGTGGAAAACAGGCCGGGAAGCCTTATGGATGTGACGAGTCAGTTGACGGAAGCACATATCAATATCCGGGCGGTGTCTTCGTTTGATGCACCGGAGTTTGGTATTTTGCGTCTCATCGTTGACAAACCGATGGAGGCAAAAGAATATCTGACATCAAAAGGATTTGTTGTCCGTGTCAGTGAAGTGCTTGGCGCAGAGTTGGAAGATAAGAAGGGGACGCTCAACAATATGCTGACGATTCTTGCGGAAGGAAAGATTAACATCAATTACATTTATTCGTTTATTATCCGGGATGGACTGGCGCCTGTCATGGTGTTCCATACAGATGATTTTGACAAAGCGATTGAAAGGCTGAAAAAGGCAAACGTGAAGATTGTAGACGAAAACGAGTTATAGAGGAGATGAAGTGCGATGGAGTGGAAGGAAAGGATCAGAGATCCGAAAGTGGAATGTATGAGCAGGGATGAGATGACGGCTCTGCAAAGTGAACGATTGGTAAAACTGGTGGAACGGGTATATAAAAATGTTCCGTTTTACCACGAGAAGATGAAAGCGCTTGGAGTAGAACCGGGAGATATCAAAGGAGTGGAAGATATCGATAAACTTCCATTTACAACGAAAGAGGATTTGAGAGAAAACTATCCGTTTGGGCTTTTGGCAGTTCCGAAATCTCAGGTAGCGAGAGTACAGGGAACTTCCGGAACGACGGGAAAACTGACACTTGCATCCTACACACAGAATGATGTGGATCTCTGGGGAGAGTGTGTGGCAAGATGTCTTACGATGGCAGGACTTACCGAGGAGGATATTATTCATGTCTGTTATGGATATGGTCTCTTTACCGGAGGAATGGGACTTGATTTTGGCGCAAGAAAATTAGGTGCGATGGCGATTCCGATGTCTGCTGGAAACACAAAGAGACAGATGATGTGTATGGAAGATTTTGGAGCGACAGCAATCGCATGTACGCCGTCCTATGCACTTCATTTGGCAGAATCACTTCAGGAAGCCGGACTTGTAGAAAAATTGAAATTAAAGGCGGGAATACTTGGAGCCGAGCCATGGACTGTGGAGATGCGTCAAAAGATTGAAAACATACTTGGAATCAATTGCTTTGACATTTATGGACTTTGTGAGATCATGGGACCGGGTGTTGCGTTTGAATGTATCCATCATAACGGATTGCATATTTTTGAAGACCATTTCTATCCGGAAATTTTAGATCCGGCAACGGGAAAAGCATGTGCGGATGGAGAGACAGGGGAGTTGATCTTTACAACTCTCACGAAAGAGGCGATGCCTCTTCTGCGCTACCGGACAAAAGATTTGACGAGCATTGACCACAGTACATGTGCATGTGGAAGAACACTCCCTCGAATTTCAAAATTCAAAGGACGTACAGACGACATGAAAGTCATTCGTGGTGTCAATGTGTTCCCAACTCAGGTGGAAACTGCACTTTTAAGTATGGGTGGAGATGTCGCACCACACTATCTGATGATTGTTGACCGCGAGAACAATATGGATACGCTGACTGTCATGGTGGAAGTAGATGAACGTTTCTTCTCGGATGAGATCCGTGCGTTGGATGGTTTGAAAAATAAAATCGGTGCAGTGTTAAAACAGGCGCTTGGAGTGGCAGTGAAAGTAAAGCTGGTTGAGCCGAAGACAATTGAGCGGAGCGAAGGAAAAGCGAAACGTGTCATTGATAAGAGAAATCTATCTTAAGAGGAGGGAAAATATGAGAATTCAACAATTATCCGTATTTTTGGAGAATCGAGAAGGGCGTCTTGATGAGGTTTTGACAGTATTAGGGAAAAATGATGTCAATATTGTGGCGTTAAGTCTTGCGGACACTGCAGACTATGGGATGCTGCGCATGATTGTATCAGATCCGATGAAAGGAAGAATGGTCTTAAAGGAAGCGGGGATTACAGCGATGCTGACAGATGTGGTTGCAATTCGTGTGCCACATGCGACCGGTTCGCTTAGCAAAGCAATGCATGCATTGGTGGAAGCAAAAGTGAATGTGGAATATATGTATGCATTTGCCAATGGAGCAGACGCCTCGGCGGTGCTGAAATCAGATGAACCGGAAAAAGCAGTTGATGTTTTACGGGAAAATGGATTCGATGTGTGGAGTGCGGATGAAGCGTACAAGGCAAATTGTTAAGAACGAGGAGTGTATCATTGTGATATGCTCCTTATTTTTTTTGTGAAAAGACTGAAAAGTATACAAAATACACATACCGAGAAAGTGAAAACAAAATATATAGGTAAAAATTTACAATTATAAATGGTTATAACAGAAAAAATATGTTATACTGAACGAAATGGCTTGAAGCGGTCAGGAAAGAGAGGAAAAAGAAATTGAAAAGGAAAAAGGTAATTGCAATCTTATTGGCGGCGGCACTTTCGGCAGGAAATCTTTCGGGTCTTGGTATGTTATCAGTTGCGGCAGAAAATACTCAGACAGAACAGGCGGTGGAAAAAGAAAATGAGCAGACGAATATTGCTCTGAATAGAACTGCAAGAGCATCCAACTCATTAGGAGCATCTGCTGAGCATCCTGCAAGAACACCGGAACTGGCGTTTGACGGAAAAGGGGACAACACAACAGACAATATCAACAGTCGCTGGCAGAGCAGTGATGTTCAGGAGTTTCGGGAGGAGTGGCTGGAAGTCGACCTCGGAAACTCAGCAAAAATTTCAAAGGTGACTGTGAAATTCTTTGCAAAATTATATGGAAACTTTGTTATTGAGACATCGGACAGTCAGGCGGAAGATGCGAAATGGACGGAAATTAAATCTGTGGAGATGCCATCCGGCAATGATGCGAATATCATAAAAGAAGTAGATGTAACAAAGGATGGGGAACCGGTGGAAGTATCCCGTTATCTGCGTTTGCGTTTCACATCAGGAAACACGCAGGCTGCAAGCCGTGGAATCGGTGTGTATGAGTTTGAGGTGTACGGAGATTTGAGTGAGCCGGACAAGCCGGAAAAACCAGAAAATCCGGATGCAGTTACCGGAAATATTGCGAAAGGAAAACGTGCCACGGCATCCGGAGTGGAAGTTGGAATGGAGTCCTGCACACCGAATTTAGCAGTCGATGGCGATAAAGAGACAAGATGGTCTGCACCTCAGATGAAAACAGGAACAGATGCGAATCAGAAACAGAATATGCAATGGCTGGAATTAAATCTTGGAAATAATGTGACAGATATCACAAGCATTGATATTTCTTTCTTTAAATTAGTATTTTCTACAGACTATACAATTAAGACGAGAGCAAGCGAAACAGATAATTGGAGAGAAGTCGCACATATTACACATGAGCCAAGTGCAGAACAGAATAAGGTAGATTCTATCAAAACAGTAAAAGAATTGGATAAATATGTCCGTTTTGAGTTTAACAAGGTAAACACACAGGCAGGCGGAAACAGTGTCTCTGTGCGTGAAATTGAAATCAACGGAACGCAGGTTCCGATACCGTATGAGCCGGAAAGTGCAAAAGAAGTGCTTGACACGGTGAAAGGTCTGGATACAATTACAACAGACATGACAGAAGTGCCGCTTCCGCAGGTGCCGGAAGGATATGAGATTCAAGTAATCGGAAGCGAATATCCTCAGGTCATCACAGATGACGGAAAAATCAGCGAGTACAATATGTACGATTATAAGAGCATGGAGATTATGCTTCAGGTTGTGAATAAAGAGGATGAGACGGATGTCGCAAAGAAAGCCTTTCAAGTGGCTGTTCCGAAAAAGACACAGAAGCATTCCGATTTATTCCCGGAGGTACAAAAACAAAATGCAGAGCCAAAAGTAATTCCGAGTATTCAGGAATGGTACGGCTATGACGGAGAATTTAAACTGACAAAAGATTCACGCATCATTGTGAAAGATGGGGCGAATCTTGGCGCAGACAAAATTGCAAAACAGTTTCAGGAAGATATGAAAGAGATTACCGGAATGGAACTTGCAATTGTAAGCGGACAGGAATCAGTTGCAGATGACATTTTGATTGAGTCTGCGGTGGAAGATACATACACACTTGGAGACGAGGGATATCTTCTGCAGGCAGATGACGATGGAATCCATATCATTGGAAATGGATACAACGGATGTCTTTACGGTGCGATGACTTTAGAGCAGGTATTTTATACACAGAAAGATGAATTTAAATTCCCGAAGGGAATTGCCCGTGATTTTTCCAAATATGCAGTCCGTGGAGTGATGATTGATATTGCAAGAACACCATACCGAATGGATGCGTTGGAAGATATTGTGAAAGCGCTGGCGTTCTATAAGATTAATGAAGTACAATTTCATCTGAATGATAACCGACATGTGCCGGGAAATGCAGACCGTGATAAATATGAACATTGGGAAAACGTAGAAGGTATGTTCCGTCTGGAAAGTGATACCTTCCCAAGCCTTAAGACGACGGAGAAAAAGAACGACTATTACAACGAAGTGTTTGGCGGCTCGCCGCAATATACAAAAGAAGAATACAAGAATTTACAGAATTTGGCGATGGATTACGGAATTAATCCGATTTCAGAGATTGATGCACCGGGACATTCGCTTCTGTTTACAAAATATGTGAGAAATCATTTGGATGAGGCACAGAAGGCGGTTCCGGAAATTAAGGGAAATATCAATGCAGATAAAGACTGGGAATTGCTTGCGATGACCGGGGAGAAAAAAGATTCTGCGTTTGCGTTTATGGATGCATTGTTTGATGAGTATCTGGAAGAGGATGTATTTTTAGGTGGCACGGTCAACATCGGAGCAGACGAGTACTGGAATATCAATGATCAGGAACGACCGGGTGTACAGGAGTATATCCGTAAAATGGCAGACAATGTAAAGGATCACGACAAAAAGGTTCGTATGTGGGGATCGACAAGCCAGTTTTTCAAAAATCAAGATCAGGCAAAAGCATATAACGATATTGAAATTGATTTCTGGTCAAATTCATGGGAAAATGCAGCGAATAGAATTGAACAGGGATATAAAGTAGTCAATGTAGATTCGTTCCATCTGTATGGAAATCCTGGGCGCGACAAACGAGATGTTGTCAATGTGGAGCATGTGTTCAATAACTGGGACCCGACAGTGATGACAGGAAGCAAAGTAAGCAAGTCAGAGCCGAATCTTCTTGGAGCAAAGACGGCGCTTTGGGCAGACATTGCAGATATGGGTGTGACAGAAAGAGATAATTTTGAACGTATCATGCGTCAGGCAGCAGTGTTGAGTGAAAAGACATGGGGCGGAACAGATGAGACACAGACATTTGAAGAGTACAGTTTCAAGTATGACAGATTACAGCAGGGACCGGGCGTGTCTTTGGGGGCAGATGTAGACAGTGAGACCGGGCTTGTGCTGGATTATGATTTTGCAAATGTTAAGGACGGAAAAGTATATGATGCCAGCGGAAATGGATATAACGGAAATATTTCGGATGCAAAGATAAAAGAAGAAGCTGGGACAGCGTGGCTTCAGCTGAACGGAGATACAGAGGTGCAAACGGAGCTTCGATCTATGGATTATCCATACACGGTACAATTTGAACTTCGACTTGCAAAAGAGGGCAATGGTGATGGAGAGACATATATTTTTGACGGACGCGATGGAAGATTGTCAATCAATGACAAAGGGAACTTGCAGATTAATCGTTCTTACTTTACACAGGACTTTGGTTACCAGATTCCAACAGACAAACCGGTGCAGATGACAATTGTCGGGACGCAGCAGGTGACGAAGTTGTACATTGATGGAAAATTAGAAAAGACACTTTTGCGAACTACGAATTCAGAGACGGATTATGAGCATCTGTTATCGACATTTGTATTTCCGCTTTCTTCTATAGGAAAAGGGATAGAGGGTGAACTTGCAAATTTGAAAGTATATAACAAAGCGTTGTCACCGGAAAAAATCAAAGAAGTTTCAGAAAAAAAAGAAGTGACAGAAGTCAATGTGTCTCAGGGGACAGCGGCTGCAGGAACGGCGCAGCGAAAAGGTGACGGCAATCAGGATGTGGACTGGAAAAAACTTCGTGTCGGCTGGAAAGCAATTGATGGTGACGGCAATGCTCTGGATGGAAAGCATGGCGCAGATGTGAGTGAGAAAGATTCATATTTTGAGGGTGCATATGCGGACAGCGCATTTGCGGTAGATATGCTGGAAGAGCAAGACATCAGTAAGCTGGTACTGCAATGGGATCGAGCGCCAAAAAGTTTTAAGATTCAGATTTCAGAAGATGGAAGTGTGTGGAAAGATTTACAGACTGTAGATGGAGAAAGTGTCAATACAATCACATTTGCAGAAACGATTCACACACGTTACATTAAAATGCAGGGAGTAAGTCTGAATGGAAGCAATACGTTCAAATTGAGAGAATTCGAAGCGTATGAGGCAGTGGACAAGACAGCGCTGAAAGAGCAAGTGAAAGCAGCGAAAGAAAAATGCGAAGAGTTTGGTCTGACGTTTGCAGATGCAAAGGGATATGATGCTTTTATGGATGCATATATGAAAGCAGAGGCAATGTACGAAAACACACTGGCAGAACAAAATGATGTGGATCTTGCAACGAAGACATTGGAAGAAACGCTGAAAGACCTTCCAGAGAATCCGGAGCCAGGGGAAGTAGAAGTGGAATCAGTCAAAGTGACTGTAAATAAGACGGAATTGAAAGTCGGAGAGACGACAACGGCAAAAGCAGTGATTACACCGGATAATGCAACAGATCAGACAGTCTCATGGACAACTTCTGATGAGTCTGTGATAACAGTGGATAAAGACGGACAGATCACAGCAAAGAAGATCGGAAAGGCAAATGTGATTGCAACTGCATCTAATGGAAAAACTGACAAAGTAGAAATTACGGTTGTTGAAGAGAAAACGGATCCAAAACCGGATAATGGAGACGATGGAAAAGATAATCAGAATCAGACTCAGAATACGAAGCCGGAAGAGGATAAAAAGAAAGATCCTGTCAAGACGGGAGACCCACAGTCTATCGTACTGTGCCTTGGAGCAATGGTGGCAGCCGGAGTAACTGTCATTGGAAGAAAAAAGAAAAGAGATTAATTAAAAAGTAAAATTAAAAGAGCAAAAATCGGAGGCAGAAATGAAGAAAACAGTCAAAAAAAGGTATGGTAGTGACATTATCAGCATGTATGCTTGCAAATTCAGTTCCATTATCGAATTTTACAGTACAGGCAGCGTTAAAGCAGGAATTTGTTGAATTTACAAATGAACAAAACAGAGGTGGATGGTCAAAGGCGAGTGGAAACGGGAAAATCGAGTTTACAGACGGAGAGAACGAAAAAGGATATATGGTGTTAAGCTCAGATGATAATACGATTTTTTCGGAAAACCAGTCAGAAAAACGTGCAGACGGTTATGTGGAGATGGATATGACTCTGACGAAAGCAGACAATGGTGGCCGCATGGGAATTATTTTTCGGTATAACAATGAAAACGACTGGCAGGGAATCGGTATTGACAGTGGAAGCTGGAATTGGTTCAACGGAGCAGGTGAGTGGGGAAGCGTAACATCTGCGGCTAAAAGTTTTACAAAAGTAGGAGAAACTCATAGAATTCGAGTGGAATACCGCGGAAACAACGTGAAAGTTCTGCAGGATGGTGTGGAGATCATAAATCAGGAAATCGACAAGTTCAGCAACGAAAAAGCGGGGAATGTCGGTATGCGCCTCTGGGGAAAGGTGTCTGAAAACTATGATTGTGCTTTTAAAATCGACAATGTAAAGACAGGGGAAATCGCAAAAGAAGTTGTTCTTACACCGGATCATTTTACAGTTGATTATGAGGAAGCCGGAAAAGAAGATTTCAAAGTAACAATTGCTGAGGAGTCTTTGCAACTGACAGAAATTAAAAGTGGGAATGTGGCATTAGAAAAGGACAAAGATTACACATTTCATGCCAATACAGTTACGATAAAAAAAGAATATATTGCACAGATCAAAGATGCGGCATCCACAAATTTGACATTTGTATTTGAAGATGGACAACAGAAAACGTGCAGTATACAAATCAAAAAGGAAGAAGAACAAGTTTCTTATAATCGTGATTTCACAAAAGGGACAGAGGGGTTTGAAAAAGTTTCTGGAGACAGCGGAGTGCTGGAAGCAGGGAAAGATGGTGTGACTGTTCAGAAAGATGGTGTGTTCATTGATCAAAATTCTAAGGAGCTTAAGAATCAAGAAGTGGAATTTACATATGATCCGCTAAATAATAGCTGTAATTATGGCGTGGTGCTGCGCTATACATCTCCGACAGACTATATTTATGTGGGACCTTCTGCTCAAAATAACCAACATTATACAAAATGGGGGATTTATAATCAGAACGGAAGACTTGCAGAGATTGAGGACAGCGGTTTTGTACTTTCCGGACGTGACGTTCCGTATAAAGTAAAAGTAAGAGTTGTTGAAAATGTAGTGACAATCTTTTTGGATAACGAAGAGATTTACAATGGAGAGATAGGTGGACTTACAACGAATGCCGGAAAAGTTGGTTTTCGAACAACAGAAAGTACAGGCATGACAATTCAAGGATTTACACAGGAGACAGCAAGTGCGCCAGAAGTGGTGGAAAACACGTCGGAAGCTGAGATTGCTTCTGAGCAAATGACAGTGACGCTGGATGCAAATTTCCCAAGAGTGGTCGAGTATACCTTGAAAGAGGGAGGGCAGACTGTCAAGGGGCAAGAACTTGCATTACATCAGGTGGAATTGAACAATAAACTGTACACACCGAAGGTTACATCAGATATTTCCGGTGCGAAGGCGACCTATCATGTTTCGGAAGAGTCGACAGGGATTTCGTTTGATGTCATCATGGAAGTAAAAGAAAATGTACTGTCTATGCATGTGGAAAATATCAAAGATGATAAGACAAAGCTATATACTTTGAATTTCCCGGAACACAGCCTGATCTCTATGTCGAGCAAGGATGCAGGCGGCATGCTCACGGTAAATGATTATCGCTCGGAATCAAAGGTAGAACTTTCAAAAGCAAATGCCGCAAATGCGTACAGTGAGACAACGCTTGCCGTGCTGAGTAATCAGAATGTGGCGGCAACTCTGACAGGAGAATCCTATAAGAATCGGCATGAGGTGGCGTATCAGACATTTGATGCGGGGGATCACACTTCCACGGGACTTTGGATGAATGAGTTTACATACAGAGGTCTGGATGGAGAAGTAATGTATGAGCCGGCTGTGAAAGTGGCTATTACAGCGGATCGCAACAAAGACGGTAAGGTGGATTATCAAGATGGTGCAATTGCACTGCGTGATGACTGTATGACAAGAAAAACAGGCGCAGATGTTGTGACGGATACATGGACGATGGTTGCAATGAATGTGGGGTCTGAGGCACAGTATCCGTTTCTTCGTATTTTAGACAATGTAAAGAAGATGTCACTTGCGATGGATGGATTTGGTCAGAATATAATTATCAAAGGATATCAAAGTGAAGGGCACGACTCATCACATCCGGATTTTGCAAATTACAATAAACGTGCCGGAGGTTTGGAAGATTTTCAGACCTTACTTGAAAACTCTGAAAAATATAATGCCAAGATAGGAATCCATGTCAATCATACGGATATTTATCCGGAATCGCCGCAGTTTGGAAGATTGTTCACAGATCAGGCAGCGTGGAGCTGGTATGATTCTTCAAAACAGATTATACGTGAAAATGATGATTTGGATAAGAGTGAAAATGGTCTAGATGGACGATTCGGACAGTTGTATGACAAAGATACCAATGGACAAATAGATTCGACCTATGTGGATGTATTCTTTGGTACAAGATGGCCGATGTATAAATTGATTGAAAATATTGCGGGGCGTGACATCGTTCTTGGAACGGAATATGCGGATGAGATGGCATCGCACAGTGTGTTCGCGCATGGAATTCAGGTGGAGCCAGTGGCATCGAATCTGAAAGCGGCAGGAAATCTGGTTCGTTTTGTGGAAAATAATCAGTCTGATATTTTTCAGCAGCATGATCTGTTCCGGGGTGTGAAGGATCGTAACTCAGATACAGCCGGGATCAATGGATGGCAGACGGCGAAAAATATGAACAATGCACTGCAGATTTTTTATGAGCAGATACTTCCGAACAAGTTCCTTGCACAGTATCCGGTTATGCAGTATACAAGCAATGAGCAGGCGGTGCTTGGTGAAAATAATGAAGTTGTGACAAAGATGGAAAATGGTGTCAATGTCATCACGAAAGACGGAAAAGAAGTTGCAAGAGGAAATAAAATATTTATTCCGTGGGAAAAAGACGATGATACAGAAGGAAAGATCTATCATTACAATGGCGATGGAGGAGAGAGTACATGGTCACTTCCGAATTCGTGGAAAGATGCATCGCAGGTTACGGTATACAAGCTTTCTGAAAGTGGAAAAAGCGATAAACAAACAGTGTCTGTGACAGATGGAAAAGTGACGTTAAAAGCAGATGCAAAAACAGGATATGTGCTTTACAAAGAAGAAGCGAAAAAGATTGAAACATCGGATACGATGGAATGGTCAACAGGTTCTCCGGTAAAAGATATGGGATTTGATTCCTATAATTTTGATGAGTGGAAGCGATCTTCTTCGGCAAAAAGTGTGGAACATATTACGATTGAAGATAATTCGCTTGGAAATGCGCATCTTTACATTAAAGGGAAAAAAGATGGGCAAGTGGAGCAGGTTCTGACAGGACTTGAGAAAGGACAAACCTATTCGGCATCGGTATGGTGTATTACAGATGATGGAAGAAAAGCATCTATCGAAGTCGAGAATGGGGACGAAGTTGTATCGAATTATATGGACAGCAGCAATGTAAAATATGGTGTTCATCACAATGACAAATACCAGACATATGCACAACGTATGCAGGTTCGTTTTACGGCAACATCTGACAAGGCGGTGCTGACTTTGGCTGCGGAGGAAGGAAAGACAGATGAATCGGTAGTGGATTTTGATGATGTACGTGTCATGAAAGTAAATCCGTCGACAAATCCTGAACCTGTAAAATACACATATTGGGAAGATTTTGAAAATGTAGACCAGGGATATGGTGTGTTTGTGTCAACGGAGTCTGACCAGTCGCATTTGTCACAGAAGAATGCAGTAGATCCGAAATATACGCCGGATGTAATCGATGGAAACTATTCATTGAAGGTACGTGCGGGAGATTACATGAGAACGATTCCTTCGACAGTAAGACTGGAGCCAAATACAGAGTATACAGTAGGAATCGATTATAAATCTCCGTCTTCGAATGCGTTTACATTCGCAGTGAAATCAGACAAAGCAAGTAAGGGAAATGATGCGCAACATGCTGTGGTTGCGAGTGAAGTGGCGAAAGATCAAGAAGGAAAGCTGGTATTGAAGTTTACAACCGGAGATTATGATGATTACTATGTAGATATTACAAAAAATGCAGCGACAGAATATTATGTAGACAATTTCTATGTGGAACAGGCTCGCGCTATGAACCAGGAAACACTGGGAGCGCTGATTGAAGAGGCAAAAGCGTTAGATGAAAAGGCATATACAAAAGAGTCTTTTGAAAACATGCAGGCTGCGTTGAAAGAAGCTGAGAAAGTGCATAAAAATCAAAATGCTTCGAAAGAAGAGATCGAAAAGGCATATACAGATTTAGAGACTGCGATGGAAAATCTGGATGCCTATGCAACGGCTGAGGATAAGGAACAGCTCTTGAAAGTGATTCGTGAGATGAAGAGTATTCTTGCGAGCGACTACAAGCAGGATGAAAAGTGGCTGGCGTTCCAATCTGCGCTCAAAGAGGCGGAGTCTTTATATGATTCAGACAAGGCGACCCAAAAAGAGGTTGCTCGGATGATTCGCGATTTGCGGGAAGCAAAAGAAAGGTTGAACCCATTAGTAGACAGAACAGCATTAAAAGCAATCATGGCAAAAGCAGAGAGAGTAGATAATAATTCTGTTGTAGATGGAAAAGAATTACAGACATTCTTAAGCGCTTACAGTGAAGCAAAAACAACTGACTTAAAACCGGGAGTGACAGAAACGGAGATTTTGCAGGCAACGCAGAAATTGACAGATGCATATAATGCAATTGTTTTAAAAGAAGATTCTAAAAATCAACTTGTAAGCACAGCGCTTGAAAAGGCGGAGCAGGATGTAAACTATTTTCTGGAAAAGGACTGGAAGGAAATTCAGGAGGCAAAAGCGGCGCTTGAAAAGATGAAAAATCAGACAGGTGTTTTGGTAAAAGATTACTTTGAAGTATTAGATCGTCTAGAGACTGCGCTGGAACATAAATTGAGCAGACCGGTGGTGCCGTCTGCGGTGGAAATTGATTCAAAGAACTTCAAGATTTCAGCAAACACAGAGCAGGCAGATAATGCGGCTCATAATGAAGGACCTGTCAAATATGCATTTGACAAAAATCCAAATACGATCTGGCACAGCAGTTATAATCCGATGTTTACGGTATCGGCAGACAATCCGGCAGAGATTACAATTGATATGGGAAAATCATATACGATTAATCAGTTTTCATATTTGCAGCGCCCTGCTGGAGGAAATAATGGAAAAGTACAGAAATACAATCTGTATGTCAAATCAAATCAGGCAGATGAATGGAAGAAAATTGTATCGGATGGAACATTTGCGGATAAACAGGAACTTCAAAAAGTGACATTTGATGAAGTGGAAGCGCAGTATGTCAAATTTGAAGTGACACAGGGATTTGGTAGCTTTGCGACAGCAGCAGAACTTGCGGTTTATCAGAAAGCTTCTGATTTTTCAAAATTGCAGAAAGCGATGGATGAAGCGGAGAAGTTGGATCGTACAAAATATTTAGAAGTATATTATTCACATATCGATCAGTTATGCAAAGAGGCAGAAGAGTTGCTGAAAGATTTTATGACGGAACAGGCAAAAATTGATGCGCTCACAGAACAATTGCAAAAGGCGTTGGATGCACTTGAGGCGCTGGCTGCAAAATCAGATATTAAATTGTTGGAAGAAGCGGTAGAGGCTGCACGAAACATTGATTTAGATCAGTACAAAAACACAAAAGAATTTGAAAAAGCACTGTCTGCTTCTGAGAAACTGCTGGCAGAATACAAAAAAGAAGAAAGAATATTACAAAAAGATGTGACAGAAGCAATTTTGAAATTGACTGAGGAACAAGGAAAGCTGGAAGAAAAGGATCCGGTAAAACCAGAAAAGCCAGAAGTGGATATAGTTGTGGTGAAAGCGGAACAAACCACATTGAAAGTTGGAGATGTCACAAAGGTATCTGCGACAATCACGCCGGAAGATGCCAAAGATAAGGCTGTGACATGGTCTGTATCAGATGAGAATATTTTGTCTGTGAGTGCAGATGGAACTGTGACTGCGAAAAAAGAAGGAAAAGCATATGTAATTGCAACTTCTTCAAATGGAAAAACTGGACGAGTAGAAATTACAGTTGTTTCAAAGGATACTGTTTCGAATCCGGAATCATCAAAAGATGAAGGAAAAGAAAATAAGAAAGAGCCTGTGAAAACAGGGGATACGCAGTCGACAGCGTGGTATATCGGCTTGATGGCGGCAGTTGGTGCAGTTGTATTTGGCACGAAAAAGAAGAAAGAAAAGGATGAAATGTAGTTAAGCAATAAAAGGTTCTGGATTTGGTGAAAACCAAATTTGGAACCTTTTTAAATGAAATTGTTAAAAATAACCAAAAATATAAAATTAGCACATTTAAAACAGTTGTTTTTGACATGAGAAATATACAAAATGATGAAAAATTTATATATTATACCTATAAAAATGAAAGTGTGCTAAACTAAAAGAGTGCATGATTGCTACAAAACAAACAATCTTGCAAATTTATCTAATCTGCAAAAAGACTTGGAAAGGAGTTTGAATTGCAGAGGAAAAGGAGAAGGTTATGAAAAGAAAACTTTTAAGTTCCATGCTCGCGGCGGCAGTAGTCGTGACGAGTACGTTCTCCACAACATCAGTCTCTGAGGCGAAGGAACCAGATGCCTCAAATGGCAAAGTTGAGGTTACGATGAAAGATAATTCCGTAACAATTGGAAACGATGCCATTGAAAGAACATTTTCAACAGCAGATTCAAAGTTATCTACTACTGAAATTGTGAACAAGAGAACGGATGGTGGAGAGACTAACTTTACACCGGAAGAAGGTAGTGAAGAATTTATTGTCAAGACGACAAAAGAAAAGAAAGACCCGATTAGTTTGGAGCCGATTGACAGAAAAGGATGGACAGCAGAGGCGGACAGTTATCAGAATGGCGCGGCAGGCGCTTCTGATGGACCGGCATCAAATCTGTTAGATGGGAAGATTGATACAATTTGGCACAGTAATTATGGTGGTGGAACAAATGGTGCGGGCGATCAGGATTACCCACACAATGTTGTGATCAAATTTGATGATTCTGAGACGTTTCAGTCATTTTCATATACGCCTAGAAAAGAAAGTGAGACGACAAACGGAAACATCAAAGGCTATAAATTGTATGCATCTACAGAGGCGGAAAAACTTGATTTTAATTCAGATAAATGGGGAGAACCGATTGCGGAAGGCGAATTTGAGTATGATGGCACCAACCCGATTTATGTGAACTTAAAGGAAACATGTACAGCAACACAGATTAAGTTTGTGGCAACATCGTCAAATAACGGCGAGAAGTTTGCGGGTGGCGCAGAATTTAATTTACATAAAGATAAAGTGCCGGTTGTTGCGGACGACAGAGCGTTTAAGACAAGTGACTTACAACTGGAAGATGGCAAGGATGCCGTGAGGGTTGAAGATACAACAGCAACTATCAACGGGGAGAAGAAGACAGGTAAGAAGGTGACGTTTTCCTTTGAACCGTATACACATAAAGGTGTAGAGTATACAATCGACGAAGTAGTTGTTATGTATGAAGGGGATCACTTCATGCGTAAATATTTGGAAATTGAAGTTCCGGATGAAGATATGGGAAAAGCGGAAATTGACTATATCGATCTGGAATCTCTGAAAGTAGAAGAGTCTGATAAACAGTGGACAATTCCGAGAGGAAAAGGTGGAATTGTTCAGATGGAAGAGTTTAAGGCGAATCTTGGACAGCCAATCTATATTCAGGGCATGTTTTTCGGATGTGAATTCCCGGCGGCAGATACGGAGATTGTAGACGAGACAGGATATATGCGTTACTATACCGGAAAAACATTCGAAAGAATGAAAGAGGATAATCAACTGACAACAGATGGAAAATATGTGACATGGCAGACGGTTGCCGGCGCTGCAAGAAGTACGGAAAACGAAGTTATTCAGGCAGATTTCTATGATTACATTGATTCGATTGCAACTCCATCAGAATTTCGAATTCAATATAATTCATGGTTCGACAACATGATGAAGATTGACGATGAAAATATTTTGGAATCTTTCATTGAAATTGATCGTGAGTTGAACAATGCGGAAGTACGTCCGCTGGATTCTTACGTTGTGGATGATGGGTGGAATGCTTACAACGATGGAACGCTAGGGGCTGGCTCTTATCCGCAATCGGGATCAGAGATTAATAAAGAAGGGTTCTGGACATTCAATGAAAAATTCCCAGATGAACTGACACCATCCAGCGAGTTAGTGCAGAAGTTTGGAAGTAATTTCGGTGTGTGGGTTGGACCAAGAGGCGGCTATAACTTCTATGGAACATTGGCAAATATCATAGAAAAAGCTGGAAATGGAAGCAAAGCCGGCGGTTCCATTGATGTTGCAGACCGGGTGTACGTAGAAAAATTTAAAGATATGGCAATTGACTGGCAGAAGCGATTCAAGGTAAATTACTGGAAATGGGATGGATTTGCGGATACAGGACAGTATAATCACTTTAATAATTCAGGTGGTGCGGACGGTGTTCCGGTATATAGCGAGACGAATCACCATATGACGGGTGGTTACCATCAGATGTACCATGTGACGGATTTGTGGGAAGCATGGATTGATCTTATGGAAGCAGTACGCCAAAGTGAAAAAGAGGATGGCATTAACAATCTGTGGATTTCATTGACATGCTATGTAAACCCAAGTCCTTGGTATTTACAATGGGCAAACTCTGTATGGATTCAATGTACACATGACCAAAAGGATGCTGGTTTTGGTACAACAAAAATGAACAAGCAGATCACTTACCGTGATGCATGTTACTATGATTTCCTGAAGAATCATGAGTTCCAGTTCCCATTGCAGAACATTTACAACCATGATCCGGTATATGGAAAAGAAGGAACCGGAATGAATGTGAATACGGCTACAGATGAAGATTTCCAGAACTACTTATATATGCTTTCTACACGTGGAACAGCTTTCTGGGAACTATACTATTCTGACAGTATCATGACAGATGGCAAGTATGAGATTACCGGAGAATTTTTAGAGTGGGCGGAAGAAAATTATCATATGCTGAAGAATTCTAAAATGATTGGTGGACGACCGGACAATACAACTTTGGGAAGTGCTTCTTCAAGTGAAGCATCAGCAGAAGCGTACGGATTTTCATGCTTTGATGGAAAAGAAGGAATCATTTCACTTCGTAACCCATCTGCTTCCGCTGATAAAGAAATTAAATTTACATTTGACCGAACTATAGGTGTTGCTGAAGGTGCAGGCACATTAGATTATTATTTGGAGCATAGTTATAAGCTTTCCGACGAGTCTGCTCAGACAGGAACATTGACATACGGACAAGAATATACAGTGAATTTGAAACCAAATGAAGTACGTATTTTACGAGTTTCTGCACAAAAAGATACAAAAGCACCTGAGATTGACCGGATTATGACAGACGGTAATTGTGAAGTTACGGTAAAATTCAATGAAAAAGTATCTGGAAATCTCTTTGCAGTGGATGGTTCCGGAATTGCTTCAATTGAAAAGAGCGCGGACGACACAACATATCATATCACTTTGACAAAAGCGCCGGAAGACGGAAAGACAATCACGGTGACGCCAAAAGATATCAAGGATATGTCAGGAAATGCGACGACAGCATCTGCATCAGTTGTATATCACAAGGGCAATGTAGTTGTCGAGAATAAGGAAATTGCAGAAGCCGGAGAAATTGCAGCGGCAGATAAGTCATTGAACTCTAATAACGGATTCAGTGTGGCTGCATCTGTAAATACAACAGGCAAGGATCAGACACTTGTAAAACAAAATGATCAGTATGAATTAAAAGTTACAGCAGACGGAAAAGCTTCCTTTACACTGAATGGTGCGACAGCAGTTTCCGGTAAAACGATCAACGATGGCAAACAACATGTAGTTGTCGGTGTGAAAGAAAACAACGGTATGCTGAAGCTTTATGTGGATGGCAGTCTGGAAGGTTCGGATTACAAGGAAGGCAACAGATACCATAAGGTAGAAAAAGCTGCAATTATAGTTGGAAATGATGTTTCAAAAGCCGGCGTATATGATACCGCATATGGCTATGATAAAGTAGATGAAATCTTCCAAGAAGGGTTCTCAAAATTAGAATTGACAAATGAGATGATCACAGTGTCAGGAACATCTGAAGGTGAGAAACAGAAAATTTTAGACGGAGACAATACATCATACTGGACTAGCCAGCAAGTTACAGAGGGTGATGTCAACAGTGAAAATGCTTGGTTGAAAGTGGATTTGAGTGCAACTTACAAGTTGGATCAGATTGACTATACACCACGTTTCCATAATGGACCTGATAATTACTGGTGCTGTACCGGTAATATCAAAAAACTGATTGTGGAGACAAGTGTGGATGGAAAAACATGGACAGCAGTGACAGAAGAAGGTGGCCGTGATCTTTCGAAAAAAATAGTGAAAGAGAATAACAGCTCATTCTTCCCGGAAGAGATTACATTTGAAGCAAAAGAGGCAAGATATGTACGTATCAGCGGTTCGGAATCTTATCATTGGGATTCACAGAAAGTGAATGATTATATTACTGTTGCAGATCTTGCAATCTACGGAGAGAAGGCAGGAGCAGAAAATATTGCAAAAGATAGTGATGTGACTGTGACTGCGAAATGGACAAAAGATGACACAGATGCAGCCAAAGGCGGAGACAGACCGATGTCTATGGTTGTGGATGGCAACAAGACAGATACTAACGGAAACTACGGTGAATTTGGTGCGGATAACAAAGCAGAATCTTCTTATATGCAGATTGATTTAGGAGAAGTGTGCGATGTAGATACATTGAATTTATATCGTTACTGGAATGGAAATCGTGTTTATGATCCATCTGTCGTTTTAGTTGCAGAGGAAGAAGCTGATTTTGAAGACGGAACAGCGACAGTTGTATACAATGCAGATAAAGAGAAAATTCATGGATTGAATGACAAATATTATACAGAAGTTAAAGATGAAACATATGAAGAAACTGCACAAGGTAAGTCGTGGAACTTACCGGAAAACACAAAGGCAAGATTTGTGCGTGTGTATATGCATGGTGTGAAAAATGGTGGAGACACAAACCATATCGTAGAGATGGAAGTGATCGGAACAAGACCTGACAAAGAAGAAGTGCCAGCAGTTGATCTTACAAAATTGATTGAGAGATTAACTGTATTAGCAGCAGTGGATACGTCAAATACAACAACAGACAGTGTGGCGGCATTTAAAGCACTTGTAAAAGAAGGATATGATCTTGTTGCATCTGGAGCAAAGACACAGGACGAAGTAGACGCTATGTTGAAGAAACTGGAAGGCGCAGAAAACAAACTGGTAGATACAAAAGCGCTGAAAAAAGCAATTGCAGATGCAGAAAAGAAAGTGGCAGAAAGTACAAAGACAAGTGCAGCAGCGACATTAGCAAAAATCGAAGAGGCAAAAGCGCTTTTGAAAAATGGTACAACAGAAACAATGAATCAGATGATCAAGGCTTTGGAAGATGCCATGAAGACACTTGTTGCAAGAGGTGATGTGAAAGAACTGAAAGCATTGATCGACACATATGAAAAAGAAGAATTGAAAGAGGCAGATTATACAACTTCTACATGGAGTGCTTATGAGACAGCCTTGAACGCGGCAAATGCTATTGTTAAAGACAACAGTGACAGTGACCAGACACAGGTAGATGCAGCGAAGAAAGCGTTGGAGGATGCACATAAAGCATTGGAAAAACGCGGAAATACAGATGCATTGAAAGCGTTGGTTGAAAAGTACAAGGATTTAAAAGAAGCAGATTATACACATGACACATGGGTAGTATTTAACGAAGCGTTTGATGCGGCAAAAGCAATTGTGGCAGACAACAGCGACAGCACCCAGGCGCAGGTGGATGCGGCAAAAGAGGCGTTGGAAAATGCTTATAATGCATTGAAGGAGGCTCCGGAGAATCCACAGCTTGACACAAGCAGACTGGAAAAAGCAATTGCAGATGCAAAGGCGGTTGTCAAAGAGTCTTATACAACAGATTCTTACAATGCAATGAAAGTGGTTCTTGATGAGGCGGAAGACTTGTTGAAAGAAGAAGCTCAGGATCAGGATACAATTGATGCCAAGACAGAAGCGTTGAATGCGGCAATTGAAGCGTTGGTAAAACGAGGCGATGTAAAAGAACTTTCAGAATTGGTGAAAGCATACGAAGAAGAGAAACTGAATGAAGAAGTATATACAACTTCTACATGGAGTGTTTACCAGACAGCATTGGATGCAGCGAAAGCGATCATAAAAGATAACAGCAATAGCGACCAAGAAAAGGTAGATGCAGCAAAAACAGTTTTAGAAGCTGCAAAAGAAGCGTTGGAAGAACGAGGCAATACAGACAGCCTTAAAGAGCTTGTAACAGTATGTGAGGAACTGAAGGAAGAAGACTTTACAGCGGATACATGGAAAGTGTTTGAGAATGCGCTTGATGCAGCAAAAGTAATTGTTGAAGATAACAGTGACAGCAATCAGACACAAGTAGATGCAGCTAAAGAAGCGTTGCAGAAAGCAAAAGACGATCTGAAAGAAGCAGAAAAACCTGTTGACAAGAGCAAGTTGGAAGAAGCATATAACAAGTATAAAGATCTGAAAAATGATGGTTATACAGAAAACAGCTGGAAAACATTTAAGAATGCGCTTGATGCAGCAAAAGCAGTTTTAGAGTATGAAGATGCGACGGCAGAGCAGGTAGATGCAGCACTTGCACAATTAGAAAAAGCAGTCAGTGGATTGAAAAAAGCACCAATTGATGGAAGTGGAAACAATCAAGGTGGACAAAATAACAATCAGAAACCATCTACAGGTGGTTCAGGCTCAAACGGAAGTGTAAAAACAGGAGATTCTTCAGATGTAATGCTGTGGGGAATCTTTGCGGCAGCAGCTCTTATGGCTGGCGTAGTCGTAAAAAAGAAAAAAGCTTAGTGTAAAATCAAAAAGAGCAGAGGCGGGAAAACCGCTTCTGCTCTTTTTCTAATCATTTCGCATAAGAATTGCTTTTTAAATATTAATTAAATATATATTATATACATAAACATAAATAAAAGGCACATCTACATTTTGATTCTGATTAAAGTTTTACGACGTTCACTGCCTGAGGTCCTTTTGCACCTTCAGTTACTTCGAATTCTACTTCCTGACCTTCTTCTAAAGATTTGAAACCTTCCATGTTAAGTCCAGAATAGTGAACGAATACATCGTTTCCTGCTTCGTCGGAAATGAATCCGTAACCTTTTTGGTTGTTAAACCATTTTACTGTACCTTTGTTCATGTTGATACCTCCATAAAAATAAATAATAAAGTTGTATATTACTTGCGTAATATTGAATTAGATTAGCATAATTTTATATAAATGTCAATATTTTTGAAAAAATATAATGAAAAATGCACAAATATAGGTTACAATAAGACGTAACAATGAAAATAAGGAGATAGAATATGAGAATTTCGACAAAAGGGACATATGCATTGGAAATAATAGTGGATCTTGCAATGCATTCTTCGGAAGAACATTTAGAGCAGCTGAAAAATATTGCAGCACGGAGAGGTCTGTCTGAAAAGTATTTAGAGAGGATTGTCAAAGCAATGAAGAATGAGAATCTGATTTTGAGTACAAGAGGAGCAATGGGGGGATATCGTCTTGCAAGACGACCGGAAGATATTACTGTTTTGGACGTGCTTCGCTCTGTGGAAGGAGAACTTGCGCCGGTCGAGTGTCTGACAAAAGAGACAGATTGTGGAATTGCGTGTGAGGATTGCGTGACACGGGGAGTCTGGGCTGATATGTGGAGAGAAATATTAAGTGTTACAGATGATGTTTCGGTCGCAGATATTACAAAAGAGGTAGTTGACAGAGCAGGAAAATAGGTGTATAACATAAAACATGTAATACTTAGCAAAGTGGTAGGAAAAGGAAAATTCTTATGAAAATATCGACAAAAGGAAGATATGGACTGCGGGCGCTGGTAGACTTGGCAGGTCATGACAATGGAGAGCCAATTGCGTTGGCAAGTATTGCACAAAGGCAAAAACTGTCATTGAATTATTTGGAACAGGTTTTTAGTGTGCTTAGGAAGGCTGGAATTGTAAAAAGCCTGAAAGGGGTGAACGGAGGGTACCGTTTGGCAAAAAAGGCTGATGATATCACGGTGAAAGAAGTTTTGGAAGTACTGGAAGGAAAGTTCTCGATTGTAGATGAATATGCACAAGAGAAGGGGACAGATGACGTGCAAGAAGCGATTAAAACTTTAGTCTGGGATCAGATTAATACACGGGTGAACCAGTTGCTGGAGGAGAAGACATTGAAGCAGTTGATGGCATCATTTGCCGATGAAAACAGAAAGCAGAAGTCTATTTGAAGGAGGAATTACTTATGGGAAAAGTATATCAAAATGTAACGGAATTAATTGGGCATACACCTCTTTTAGAAGTGCAGAATATCGAATCAGAGCTTGGGTTAAAAGCAAAGATCCTGGTGAAATTAGAGCTGTTTAATCCGGCGGGAAGTGTAAAAGACCGTGTTGCGAAAAATATGGTGGAGGAGGCTGAACGCCAGGGAATCCTTAAGCGTGGAGGGACAATCATCGAACCTACAAGTGGAAATACCGGAATTGGACTTGCGTCCATTGCGGCATCAAAGGGGTATCGTGCAATCTTTACAATGCCTGAGACGATGAGTGTAGAACGGCGGAAACTTCTTCAAGGTTATGGCGCAGAGATTGTTCTGACAGACGGGAAAAAAGGAATGGCTGGAGCGATTGCGAAAGCTGGAGAACTTGCAGAAGAGATTGATGGGGCAGTTGTTCTTGGTCAGTTTATAAACAAAGCGAATCCGGCTGCGCATACCGCTTCTACCGGACCGGAGATATGGGAAGATACCGAAGGTAAGGTGGATATCTTCGTTGCGGGAGTCGGTACCGGTGGAACAATTACAGGAACCGGGGAGTATTTAAAAGAGAAAAATCCGGCGCTGAAAGTAATTGCAGTGGAGCCGGCGGCATCACCGGTGTTATCAGGAGGAAAACCAGGACCTCATGGTCTGCAGGGGATTGGAGCAGGTTTCATTCCGGAGATTTTGAATACGGAGATTTATGATGAGATTGTGCAGGTGGAAAATGACGAGGCATATGCAGCTTCCAGAATGCTTGCCCACAAAGAAGGGGTACTGATAGGAATTACATCCGGCGCAGCGCTTCACACGGCGATAGAGCTTGCAAAAAGAGAAGAGAATGCAGGAAAAACAATTGTGGCAATATTGCCGGATACGGGAGAACGATATTTGTCGACACCATTATTTGAGGTATAATTTTCAAGAAAAAAAGTCATTGTAAAGTATGATACTTTGCAATGGCTTTTTTACGGCAATAAAGATTTTGCAGTATGCATAAAAAATAAAGGGAAAAATCGTGAACTATTTTGAATGAAATTGATTGACTTTGAACGAAAATGAATTTAAAATAGATTTAGAAGAGAGGTGTAAATATGCTGGCGGAAGAACGGTTTAACCGGATATTAAATATTGTAGAAGAAAAGAAAAGTGTCACAGTGACAGAATTGACAGAGCTTTTGGATACTTCCGAGTCTACGATACGAAGGGATCTGACAACGCTGGATAAGCGAAAAAAACTGATTAAGGTGCATGGCGGCGCGACGGCAGTCGATATGGAATATATGACAAAAGACTCTTCGGTTTCTGTGAGACAGGATTTGAACAGAGAAGAGAAGATAAAGATTGGAAAGTACGCAGCCGGATTGATCAGAAAAGATGATTTTGTCTATATCGATGCAGGAACAAGTACAGAATATCTCGTGGAGCAGATTCTGGAAAAGGAAGCAGTTTATGTGACGAATGGCATTTCTCATGCAAGAAAATTGCTGCATAAGGGATGCAGAGTATTTTTGCTCGGCGGAGAGCTGAAAAAAGAGACAGAGGCTTTGATCGGAGCGGAAGCACTGGAAAGCCTGGAAAAATATAATTTCACAAAAGGATTTTTTGGTGCGAACGGGATTCACAATGAATATGGAATCACCACGCCGGATCTCAATGAAGCTGCTGTGAAAGAAAGAGCGTTCAGACAATGCAGGAAAAAATATATTCTTGCAGATTCTTCTAAAATCGGACAGATTTCGCTTATTAAATTTGCGGAGCTGAAAGAGGCGGAGGTAATCACAACTAAGCTGAAGCAGGGAACCTATCAAAAGTACAAAAACATTGTGGAGGTGGATGAAGCATGATTTACACGGTAACATTTAACCCGTCTTTGGACTATGTGATTCAGGTGGATGACCTGACACTTGGGAGAGTCAACAGAACAACCAAAGAGGCGATATTTCCTGGAGGAAAAGGTGTGAATGTGTCGGTTATTCTCTCAAATCTGGGAATTAAGAGCAAAGCACTTGGATTTATCGCAGGGTTTACCGGAAAGCAGTTGGAAAAGATGTTGACAGACTTTGGGTGTTACACAGATTTTATTGAGCTGAAGGAAGGTCTGACCCGCATTAATGTGAAGGTGAACTCGAACGAGGAAAGCGAGATCAATGGTCAGGGACCAAACATCAGTGACAGGGCGATTACAGAATTATTTGAAAAGCTGGATTGTTTGCAAAATGGGGATATATTAGTACTTGCGGGAAGTATTCCGAACACATTGCCGGAGGACATCTATGAGAGCATCATGGAAAGACTACAGACAAAAGGGGTTCGTATCGTGGTGGATGCGACAAAGGATTTGCTGTTGAATGTTCTGAAGTACCATCCGTTTTTGATCAAGCCGAATAATCATGAGCTTGGAGAGATGTTTGGTGTCACATTAAAGACAGATGAGGAGATTATCACCTACGCGAAAAAACTTCAGGAAAAAGGAGCGAGAAATGTGCTGATTTCCATGGCGGGCGACGGAGCAATTCTGATCACTGAGGATGGAGAGATTCATAAAGGACTTCCACCAAAAGGAGAAGTGGTGAATTCGGTCGGAGCAGGAGATTCGATGGTTGCAGGATTTTTGACAGGATATCTGAATACAGGAGACTATGAAAAGGCATTTAAACTGGGAATTGCAACCGGAAGTGCGACTGCGTTTCTGGCATGGCTTGCAGAAAAAGAGGATGTTGTGAAGTTGTTAGACGAAGCAAAAGAGAACTTTGGATTGTAGGAGGGAAGTAACGTGAGAATCACAGATTTATTGAAAAAAGAAAGTATTGATTTAAACGGTGTCGTAACTACGAAAAAAGAGACGATTGAAAAGATGACGTTGCTGATGGAAAAAGGCGGGAATGTTAAAGACCTCGAAAAATACAGAGCCGGCGTATTCGCAAGAGAAGAAGAAGGAACGACCGGAATCGGGGAAGGAATTGCTATTCCACATGCAAAGACAGATGCAGTGAGTGGTCCTGGACTGGCGGCGATGATTATTCGTGACGGAGTGGATTATGATTCGCTGGACGGTGAGCCGGTACACATGGTGTTCTTGATTGCGGCGCCGAATACAGAAGACAATATTCATCTGGAGGTATTGAGTCGTCTTTCGATGCTGTTGATGGATGATAACTTCCGGGCAAACCTGATGAAAGCGTCTACAGTAGAAGAATTTTTAGGATATATCGATCAGGCGGAAAAAGAAAAGTTTGAAGAGGAGACGGAGGAAAAACAGGACAAAGAAGAGAAAAAGAGATATCAGATTCTTGCAGTTACGGCCTGTCCTACCGGAATCGCACATACTTATATGGCGGCGGAAAGCCTTGAAAACACGGCAAAAGAGATGGGATATACGATCAAGGTGGAGACAAACGGCTCCGGCGGAGACAAAAATGTATTGACGGCAGAGGATATCGCAAATTGTGACTGTATCATTGTGGCGGCCGATAAAGATGTAAAAATGGCGAGATTTGATGGAAAACCAGTCATTGTCACGAAGGTTGCCAATGGAATTCACAAAGCGAAAGAGTTGATTGAAGAAGCAGAGAGCGGAAAGGTTGCAATCTATCACAGCAATGAAAAAGGAGAGGCGACCGGATTTCAGGAAGAGCAGGAAAGTATCGGAAGAAAGATCTATAAAAGTCTGATGAACGGTGTGTCTCATATGCTGCCGTTTGTAATCGGAGGAGGAATCCTGATTGCACTGTCATTTTTGTTTGACGGCGCAAACGCAGGAACTGATGTTTTCGGTACCGGAAATCCACTTTCCAAATTCTTGAATTTGGTGGGAAATGTATCGTTTGGCATGATGTTCCCGATCCTCTCAGGATATATTGCGATGAGCATCGCAGAACGTCCGGCATTGATGCCTGGTATCGTTGGTGGTCTGCTTGCGAAAGCAGGAACATCTGTGTTTGCAGCTGAGGCGGATTGGATTCCATCCGGATTTTTTGGAGCGCTGCTCGCCGGATTTATTGCAGGATACCTGATGCTTCTTATCAAAAAAGCATTTGCAAAGCTCCCAAGGGCATTGGAGGGAACAAAACCGGTGCTGATTTATCCGTTCTTTGGAATTGTATTGATCGGTGCGATCATGGTATTTATCATCAATCCACCTGTCGGAGCATTCAATCAATGGTTGTATGACGGACTTGCAAGTATGGGTGAGGGAAGCAAAGTGCTGCTTGGAGCTGTTCTCGGCGGTATGATGGCAATCGACTTTGGAGGACCGTTTAACAAGGCTGCGTATGTATTTGGAACAGCAGCAATCGCAAGCGGACAGTTTGATATTATGGCGGCGGTTATGGCTGGTGGAATGGTTCCTCCAATCGGAATCGCACTTGCCACGACATTTGCAAAAAACAGATTTACAGAGAGTGAAAAACAGACGACTGTTACCAACTATATTATGGGACTGTCATTTATTACAGAGGGAGCAATCCCATTTGCGGCATCTGATCCTCTGCGCATTATTCCACCGTCAATCGTTGGTTCGGCAGTGGCCGGAGCGGTCTCAATGGCGTTTGGATGTGGTTCAAGAGCACCGCATGGAGGTATCTTTGTAGTTGGTATTATGGACAATGCACCGATGTTCCTCGCAGCAATAGCGATAGGTGCTGTCGTGACGATGTTTGGAATTATTCTGTTAAAAAAACCAATTACTATTGAAAAATAGTGAAAAATATTAGATAATAGGGAAAGGTAAATCCTAATATTTACAGAAAAGAAAAGGAGATTAATTATGAAAGAATTTAGTTATGTAATTACAGATAGTGAAGGAATCCACGCAAGACCAGCAGGATTATTAGTAAAAGAAGCTGCAAAATTCCAATCAGATATTAAACTGAAAAAGGGAGAAAAAGAAGCAGATGCAAAAAGAATCTTTGGTGTAATGGGATTGGCTGTAAAATGCGGTGAAGAGATCGTAATGACAGCAGAGGGTGCTGACGAAGCAGAAGCAATCGCAGCAATCGAGACATTTTTAAAAGAGAACTTATAAGAAAAATAATGTTGAGGAAGGTTAAGCTATGATTACATTAACTGGCAAAAGTGTATTTGGCGGTGTATCAATCGGTAAGATTGCCTTTTATAAAAGAAATGAACAGCAGATCAAAAGATGGCATGTGGATGATACAGAAAGCGAAGTAAAACGTTTTGAAGATGCAAAGGCAAAGGCGGTTGCAGAACTTCAGGAATTGTATCAGAAGGCGATGTCAGACGTCGGTGAGACGAATGCGATGATCTTTGAGATTCATCAGATGATGCTGGAAGATTTGGATTACATTGAATCTATTATCAATATTATCACTGCACAACAGGTGAATGCAGAATATGCGGTGGGAACGACAGCTGACAATTTCGCAGCGATGTTTTCCGCAATGGATGATGCATATATGCAGGGACGTGCTGCGGATGTAAAAGACGTTTCTGAGCGTATTTTGAACATTTTGTCCGGAGCAGAAAAAGTTGCATTTGCGACAGATGAACCTGTCATTGTTGCGGCAGATGATCTTGTTCCAAGTGAGACAGTCCAGCTTGATAAAGAAAAAGTATTGGGCTTTGCTACGATGTATGGTTCTTCGAACTCACATACAGCAATTTTGGCAAGAACAATGAATATCCCGGCAATCATCGGTTTGGGCGAAGAGTTGAAACCGGAATATGATGGTAAATTTGCTGTCATCGACGGGTTTGACGGAAAGATTTATATCGATCCAGATGAAGAGACACTCGCTGCGATGAAGAAAAAACAGGCTGAGGATATGGAAAGAAAGAAACTGTTGGAACAGTTAAAAGGCAAAGAGAATGTCACATTGAGCGGTCAGCACATCAATATCTATGCCAACATCGGCAATAGCTCAGATGTGGGAGCTGTTTTGAAAAACGATGCAGGCGGAATCGGTCTTTTCAGAAGCGAATTCCTGTATTTGGAGAATGAGACATTCCCGACAGAAGAGCAGCAGTTCGCTGTCTATAAGACAGTTGCTGAGAATATGGCTGGAAAGAAAGTTATCATCCGTACACTTGATATTGGTGCGGACAAGCAGGCAGATTATTTCAATTTAGATAAAGAAGAGAATCCGGCACTTGGATATCGTGCAATCCGTATTTGTCTGACTAAGCCTGAGATTTTTAAAACTCAGCTGCGTGCACTGTATCGTGCATCGGCATTTGGTCAGATTGCGATCATGTTCCCGATGATTACAGCAGTGTGGGAAGTGAAGAAAATTAAAGAGATTGTAGAAGAAGTAAAGGAAGAACTTCGCAAAGAAGGAATCGCATTCCGTGAGGATATGGAACTTGGAATTATGATCGAGACACCTGCAGCTGTTATGGTGAGCCGTGAACTTGCAAAAGAAGTTGATTTCTTCAGCGTAGGTACCAATGATCTCACACAGTATACACTGGCGATTGACAGGCAGAATCCAAAGCTTGACACATTCTATGATCCACATCATCCGGCAGTGCTTGCGATGATCCAGATGGCGGCAGACAATGCACATGCAGAAGGAAAATGGATTGGAATCTGTGGAGAATTAGGAGCAGATTTGGAATTGACAGAGACATTCCTGAAGATGGGAATTGATGAACTTTCTGTATCACCATCTATGATTCTTCCGGTTCGAAAGAAAGTCAGAGAGACAGAATAATATAGAAAGAAAGTGTGTTCTTGAGATGGAATGCACTTTCTTTTTTGTTGTGCTAATAAATGTTTATAAAAATAAGTAATGAATACTTTCATTTACTTTCCGGTAGTTGTCTGATAAACTTGTGAAGTAAAAAAGGAAATGAGAGGCAGGAAAATTTTATGCTGGAAAAATTGTTTAAGTTAAAAGAAAACAAAACAGATGTCAGGACGGAAGTGGTGGCAGGTATTACGACATTTATGACAATGGCGTATATACTGGCGGTAAATCCAAGCGTGCTGTCGGCAGCCGGAATGGATCATGGAGCAGTGTTTACGGCGACGGCGATTGCGGCATGTATTGGTACTTTGCTCATGGCTCTGTTTGCAAACTATCCGTTTGCACTTGCACCGGGAATGGGACTGAATGCATACTTTGCATATACGGTTGTACTGAACATGGGATACACATGGCAGGTGGCGCTTGCGGCTGTATTTGTGGAAGGAATTATTTTTATTCTGTTATCAGTTACGAATGTGCGTGAAGCAATCTTTAATGCAATCCCGATGAATTTGAAATCTGCAGTAAGTGTCGGAATTGGTCTTTTTATCGCGTTTATCGGTCTGCAGAATGCAAAAATTGTTATCAGCGGTTCTACATTAGTGCAGTTATTCTCGCTGGAAGGTTACAACAGTACTTTGGCAGAAGGCGCTGCAAAGGCGACGATGAATGATGTTGGAATTACGGTATTACTTGCGGTGATCGGCGTGATTATTACAGCGATTCTTGTAGTAAAGAACATTAAAGGTAATATTCTTTGGGGAATTTTAATTACATGGATTCTTGGAATTATCTGTCAGCTGACCGGATTGTATGTGCCAAATGCAGAACTTGGAATGTACAGCTTGCTTCCGGATTTCAGCAACGGTATTTCGATTCCGAGTCTTAGTCCGATCTTTGGAAAACTGAGTTTTTCAGGAATCCATATCGGAGAGTTTATGGTTGTAGTGTTTGCGTTTTTGTTTGTGGATATCTTTGATACACTCGGCACATTGATCGGTGTTTCCACAAAAGCAAATATGTTAGATGAAAACGGAAAACTTCCAAGAATTAAAGGTGCTCTGATGGCAGATGCGGTTGCTACAACGGCAGGCGCAGTGCTTGGAACATCTACAGTTACAACATTTGTTGAGAGCGCTTCGGGTGTGACGGAAGGAGGACGAACAGGTCTTACAGCAGTCACAACAGCGATTTTGTTTGGATTGTCGTTGTTGTTGTCACCAATCTTTTTGGCGATTCCATCTTTTGCGACGGCGCCGGCATTGATTGTTGTAGGGTTCTATATGCTGACAAATGTAGTGAGTATTGATTTCAGTGATTTTGGGGAAGCGATTCCTTGCTATATCTGTATTGCAGCAATGCCATTTTTCTACAGTATTTCAGAAGGAATTGCAATGGGTGTGATCTCTTATGTTGCAATTAATCTGTTTACAGGAAAAGCAAAAGAAAAAAAGATCAGCGTATTGATGTTTGTGTTAGCACTTTTGTTTATCGGAAAATATATCTTATTATAAAATATAGTTTTTTAGGGAAAGATGAGAGTCTTTCCCTTTTTTTAGAGCTAAAAACATGGTATTATCAATTCATACAAAAGCAGCAGATAGGAGAAGAGAATGGCAATTAATAAGGCAATGCGAAAAGTATTGAAAGCACTTTCGTTTGATGGAATTGAGGTGGAGGCGTCCAGGCATTTGGCAAATTTAAAGGCGTTGGATCCAATGCGAATTTTTCATAAGACGATTGATTATAAAATATATAATGGCACACATGAGATTCCTGTGAGAATTTATCTGCCTGGCGAAGAGATTGAACACAAATATCCGGTTCTTTTATTCTTTCACGGCGGGGGATGGGTCACAGAGAGCATAGATAATTATGAGAGGATCTGTGCAAGGATGGCATCGGCGACCAATCATATTGTTGTGTCGGTAGAATACAGGCTCGCTCCCGAGTATCCGTTCCCGACAGGATTGGAGGATTGCTACGCCGCAGCGAAGGCGGTCTATACGAATGAATTTATTTTAAATGTGCATCCGGACGATATCACGATCATCGGAGACAGTGCCGGCGGTAATCTGGCGGCTGCAGTCTCTCTTCTTGCAAAAGAGAGGGGAGAGTTTATGCCAAGACAGCAGATTTTGATCTATCCGGCGGTGAATAACGACTATACGGAGACTTCTAGATTTCCGTCCGTCCATGAAAATGGAAAAGATTTCCTGTTGACGGCTGGAAAGATGCAGGATTATATTGATTTATATGCGAGAGATGAATCGGACAAACAGAGTCCGTATTTTGCTCCGATTTTGCAGAAAGATCTCACAGGACAGCCGAGGACACTGATTATCACCGCGGAATTTGACCCGCTTCGAGATGAAGGAGAGGCTTATGGTAAGGCGCTTGAGGAAGCCGGAAATGAAGTGGAGGTTCATCGTATCAAAGATGCGCTGCATGGATTTTTTGCACTGGGGATCAAATATTTTCATGTGCAGGAGAGTTTTGAAATTATGAATCATTTTTTAGGGGAGGGGTAAGAGATGTTTCATTCGAAAAGGTCATATTGGAGAAAGCTTGACAATGCCGCAAAATTATTTCCGGCGACAAGTAACAAAAAGGACACTCGAGTATTTCGTTTTTATTGTATTATGAAGGAAGATGTAAAAGAAGAGATTTTGCAGCAGGCAGTGGAAAAAGCGCTTGAAAAATATCCGCTTTTTTTGTCGGTCATGCGAAAAGGCTTGTTCTGGCATTATTTGGAAAAGAGTAATTTAAAACCGGTTGTCACAGAGGAATTTAAAGAGCCTTGCAGCAATCTGTATGTGCGTGACAAGAAAAGTCTGTTATTTGAAGTGACGTACTATAAAAGGCGGATTAATTTTGAAGTATTTCATGTGCTGACGGACGGAACAGGTGCGACATGTTTTTTAAAGGAGATTGTCAAACACTATATTGTGCTGGCATATGGTGAAGCCGATATTCCGCTTGATAAGGAGCACATCACAATTCAGGATCAGGAATCAGACAGTTTTCGAAAGTATTATTCTGATTTACGGCGAGAGAAGAAGGAAAAGGTAAAAGCATATCAGATTAAGACACTTCGGAAGGCGAGAGGACCGCTGCAGGTGACAGAAGCGGTGCTGTCGGTAAAAGAAGTGCTGGCAAAGGCGCGGGAATATCAGGTGTCGATGACTGTTTTTTTGACGGCAGTATTCCTTTGTGCGATCCACAGGGAGATGCCGAAAAGACAGGAAAAGCATCCGGTTGTTCTGATGGTCCCGGTGAATCTTCGCAATTTTTTTCCTTCAGATTCGATGCTGAATTTCTTCGGATATATTGAACCTGGGTATCGTTTTCGAGAAGGGGACACTTTTGAGCAGGTACTTGCACAGGTGAAAACATATTTTCAGGAGGAGCTTACGAAGGAAAGACTTTCGATGCGCATGAATGAGCTGATCGCGCTGGAGATGAACCCAATTCTGCGGGTGGCGCCGTTGGAGTTGAAAAATTTGGGGATTTTGGCGGGAGCAAAGATGGCGGCAAGTGATGTGACTGCAATTTTCTCTAATATGAGCGTTGTAAAAATGCCACAAGCGTATGTCCCGTATATAGAGCGGTTTGGCGTGTATACAAGTACACCGAAGACGGAGCTTTGTATGTGCTCATTTGAAGACAAACTTTCCCTTGGGTTTACATCGAGGTATGACAGCATGAATATTAAGAGGAATTTTTTTCGGATATTGTCAGAACTTGGAATACATTCGAAAGTGGAAGAACCAGACTATCCGGAGGAGAGACTTGCAAGTGCGGCGGCTGTAAAATTTTTCGAGTGGTTCTCATTTGTCTGTATTGTTTTTGCGGTGATTGCGGCAGTGGTGAACATTACACTGACACCGGGAAAATATTGGGCGTTCATCGTATCAGGCGGAATCTTAAGTATGTGGACAGCGTTGGCAATCGGGTTTGTAAAGAGATATAATCTTTTGAAAAATGCAATGTGGCAGTTGATTCTGATCACGGTTGGATGTCTCATCTGGGATCTTGGAACTGGATGGCATAAATGGTCAATTGATTTTGTTTTTCCGGGAATTAGTGTTATAATAATGATATCCATGCTGATGATTACAAAGCTGCAGAGATTGGCTGCGAATGAATACATGATTTATTTTGTGATGGCGGCGGGATATGGATTTGTGATACCATTGGTTTTATTATTGACGGGAGTGCTTGGAGTTACATTTCCATCGGTTATCTGTGTGGGATTTAGTTTCCTGTTCTTTATGGCGCAGGTCATTTTTAGAAGACGGGAATTAGGGGAGGAATTAAATAAAAAGTTTCACATTTGATTAGTAAGGAGGAAGCAGTATGAAATGTACAAGATGCGGTAAAGAGATGACGATTAAGCCGGTGCAATCCGGCACGGACGAAAGTGGGGAGCCTGTTTTTACACGATATGCATTTTGCTATGACTGCAAGATAAAGGTGAATCTGGACAAGCAAAAAGAAAGAGACACGCAGAAAAAAGCGACGGCAGAAGATGTGGTAGAGACAAAAACAAAGAGAAAGAAAAAGAGAGGGAAAAAGCTTCCTTCTGTTTCGCTTCCGAAAAGACGAGGCGGAAGAGGAAAGACGAAAGCGAGGAAAGAAAGACGAGGCGGCGGATTGCTCAAGTTCTTACTCTTTCTGATCGTTGTTGCGGTACTTGGATTTGCAGCATATACCTATCGGCATCCAATTGCAAAATTCGCACAGCAGATGTATGACAAGTATATGAATCAAACAGAAGAAAATCAACCGGAAGATTCAAAGAATGAGGATTTGAACATAGATTCCGGTGATGACAATAATACTGCCACGCCTGATTCAGACACAACGGATGAACCGCAGAATCAAACTGAGCCGGCAGATCAAACACAAGGGGGCAATGGAAGCAGTACACCGGAAAGCAGTGATGATAAGACACAGGATACTCCGGCGACACCTTCTGACGGGACAGCGACAGAGCCTACATCATAGTGTATATAGAATAACAGAAGATGGAACATGTAATGTGTGAACGGGGAAGATTCCCCGTTCACGCATTTTTATTTTGCAGCCTTTTTGGCAAAATCAGTTGTTACAAGGTCTTCGTAAGGTGCCCGCTTAGTGAGTTCGTCAGCAGATTCCAAAATGTTTTGCAAAAGTTCAAAGCTTTCTTTTTCAAAAATTAGATTTTCTTTCCAAGTCTCCTGCTCATAGTAACGGGTCACAATCGTTGTGATAGTGGATAAGTCTGTCTCTTTGAACTGTGGTGCAATGATTTTTGCAATTTCTTCCGGAGTATGTGTCTGCACGTAGTCCATTCCTTTTTGCAGCGCATCCGTGAATCCCTGAATGACGTCTTTATTTTTTTCGATATAGCTTTTCTTTGCAGAAAATGCGGTGTAAGGGACATATCCACTGTCCTCGCCGAGAGAAGCGATAACATATCCCTTTCCGCCTTTTTCCAAAGTGGTAGCTCCTGGCTCAAATTCAACTGTAAAATCCGCCTGACCTTCTGAGAAAGCGGCGGCAGTAGAGCCAAAGTCAATATTTTGGTTGATTGTCAGATCTTTTTCGATGTCGATTCCCTTTTGTTTTAAGATATACTCAAATACCATTTCAGGCATGCCGCCTTTTCGTCCGCCGAGTACTGTTTTCCCTTTTAGATCCGTCCATGAAAAATCAGGCATTTCTTCTCGCGCTACAAGAAAATTACCGGCACGTTGTGTAAGCTGGGCAAAATTTACAACATAGTCGTTTGCACCTTCATTATAGGTATAAATAGATGCTTCTGACCCCATGAATCCGATATCTGCCTCGCCGGAGAGCACGGCGGTCATTGTTTTGTCGGCTCCAAATCCAGTGACGAGTTCGAGATTAATGCCCTCGTCTTCAAAGTATCCTTCTTCCATGGCTACATACATTGGTGCATAAAAGATGGAGTGAGCTACTTCGTTGAGAACAACTTTAGTAGAGTCCGGAAGAATTTCTGTTGATTTTTCTTTTTGTGGTTTGGCAGGTTTGATTTCTTCTTTTGAAGAGCATGCAAGCAGAGAAGTGACAGATATTGCTGTCACTAATGCGAGAGTAAGAAAACGCTTTTTCATAATATCCTCCTGATGATCAAATCTGATTCTTCTATAAATATATGAGAAAAATCAGAATGTGTACCATTAGCAGAGAACAATGACTATTTTGGTGGCTGTTCGGAATCCGGTGTCTTTACTTTTACCTTTGGCGGTTCGTAGTGATAGATATCCTCATAGGATTCCAACTCAGCTTTACTTGTCGGAGCTGCGGGAATAAGACCGGTACAGTCCTGTGTAGAAGCGGCGTTTGCCAGATAGTCGTAAGAATCAATGATTTTTTGATTTTTTTTATTATCAGCCATAATAAGTCTCCTTTTTATAAAAAATGTGGTAAGATATAAGCTTAGGATATGTAAATACAAAGATTCTATGCAGAAAGAAGGAAGATTGAGATGAATATAAAAGTAGATACACATTCCCATACACTTGTAAGTGGACATGCATATAGCACAATACAAGAGATGGCGAAGATGGCGAGAGAACATGGGATGGAAGCGATTGCATTTACGGAGCATGCGCCAAAGATGCCTGGAACTTGCGGAATATTTTATTTTGAAAATTTGAAAATTGTGCCAAGAGAGCGTTACGGGATCAAAATGCTTTTTGGAACAGAGCTCAATATTATGGACGGCGAGGGAACAGTAGATATGCGCGATGGGCTTTTAAAACATCTTGATATTGTCATTGCGAGTATTCATATGCCATGCTTTTGTGGAGAAAGAACAAAAGAAGCGGTGACGAGAGCCTATGTAAATGTGATGAAAAATCCGTATATCAATATTATCGGTCATCCGGATGATTCTCGTTTTCCGATTGACTATGAAGTGCTTGTCAAGACTGCAAAGGAGACAGGGACACTTTTAGAGGTCAATAATTCCTCTCTGCGGGAAGATAATAAAAGAGAAAATGCGGATGAAAATATCCGAGTTATGTTGGAGTATTGTAAAAAATATGAGGTTCCAATCACAACAGGAAGTGATTCGCATTTGGATCTGGATGCGGGAAAACTGAATTTGGCAGAACAAATTTTGACGGAATGTCATTTTCCGGAAGAATTGATCGTCACAACATCATTAGAAAAATTGAAACCATATGTGAATCGATACAAAAAAAACTAGACTTTAAGAGTTTACTGTGCTAAAATATAAAAATAGTACAACACTATAAAGGAGACTTAAAATGAGTAAAAAAATTAGAACAGAAGCAGTCGATTATCTGTTTGAAGCAATTTTGAGCTTAAAAGATAAGGAAGAATGTTATACTTTTTTTGAAGATATATGTACCATCAATGAGCTGTTGTCGTTGTCACAGCGGTTTGAGGTTGCCAAAATGCTCAGAGAACAGAAGACATATTTGGAGATTGCAGAAAAGACAGGGGCATCGACAGCCACAATCAGCCGTGTGAATCGTTCTTTAAACTATGGAAATGACGGATATGATATGGTATTTGAACGAATCAGTCTGGATGAAGATGAAGAATAAGAGAAGTAAGAAAAAGTGCATCAGGTCAAGTGATGCACTTTTTTCCACAGTGGAAAGGTTAAAAGCAGGGCTGTTATTGCTTATACTTGCAGTATTCTTTCAGTTTTTGGCAAGAAATGTGAATGGATTTGCGCAGTGGTATGCGACTTCAATATACAGAATACTTGTAACAATTATCAGCAGAGTCTGCTCTGTGTTTCCGTTTTCGATTGTTGAGATTTTGCTTTATGTGCTGCTCGTAGTTCTGGCGGTCGGGGTGATGAGCGGAATCTACAGAATCTGCAGAAAAACAGAAAAGATATCCACGATTGCTTTGAAAGGGAGTTCGTGGGTATGCCTGTTGGTAGGTGGATTGTTTTTTATCTACACAATGACCTGTGGGATCAATTATCACAGAACATCTTTTGCTGAGGAGGTGGGCATACCGGATGGGGAATACTCACAGGAAGAATTGGTTCAGCTGGCCGAGTATCTTACGGAAGAAGTCAATGAATTGGCAGATACGGTTCCGCGCACCAAAGCGGGAATCTTTGTGTTGAAAGGGAACACGAAAAAAGAGGCGGTAAGGTCGATGGAACATCTTGCAGAGACCTATTCGGTGTTGGAAGGATATTATCCAAATCCCAAACCTGTCTGGATATCGGAAATTTTGTCATATCAGCATCTGACAGGAGTGTATTCACCATTTACAATTGAGGCAAATTATAATGCGGATATGACAGACTATAATATCCCGTTTACGATGTGTCATGAATTGTCTCATCTGAGAGGGTTTATGTCAGAGGATGAGGCGAACTTTATTGCATATTTAAGTTGTATCAAATCGGAGTCAGAAGAGTTCAGATATAGTGGATTTTTGTCAGGATGGCTGTATGTGATAAACGCCCTTTACGGGGAAAATACAGAAAAATATGAGGAACTGTGTGAACGCCTGAATATAAATGCACTGAAAGATTTACAGGCGAATAATTCATTTTGGGATAAGTACGATGGCATAACAGCAGAAGTGGCTGACAGAGTAAATGACATTTACTTAAAGGCAAACAGACAAATTGACGGCGTAAAAAGCTATGGGAAAGTAGTAGATCTGATGCTTGGATATCAAAGAATTATGCAGTAAAAAAAGTAGAAGTGTGAAGCTTCTACTTTTTTTTCTCATAATAGTTAGGAAATTTTTCAGGAAGAGAATCAATAAGTTTTTCGATAATTTGTTTCTTGACATAAACATCGAAACTGAGTGTGCAAATGAAAGAAAACAATTGTAAAAATTCACGATCCTGTTCGTTCTCTTCTGAAAATGTCTCAGAAGAGGAAGCATACATTGCCTTGAGCTCTTCTTTTAAAGTATCAATGCGATCTTTTTCAAATGAACAGACCTCATCGTAAATATGCGTCAGGTTCAGCTTGCTGTCGGTATGGAAGTACCGATCGGTAACCGGTCTCAAAAGCATCTCGATATCTTTGATAGATAAGAAACTTTTAAAATAATAGATAAAAGTAAGAACGAGAAGATGTTCTTTTGTATACTTTTTCTTTTCCGGAGAAGGAAGCAGATTGTTCTTGGCATAATTGTTGATCATTGTCTTAGTAAGAACCTTGTCATCCTCATAGCGCTTGGAAGAAGCCATCTGCTTATCCATAAAAGTGGTAACCTGATCCATATATAAATCGATATTAGGAATATCAATAGATTTTACATAATCAATTCTGGAAAGGCTTTCCAAAATACTGTTTAATAAATCATTCGTATCAATTGTCATTTTATCACCTCGATAATTGCATTATATAGTAATAGAAACTATATGACAAGTATTTTGAAAAAACTTTTGGCAAAAAAGGAGAAAAAAGGAAGGATTGATATTTTTTTGACAAAACGTATTGTTCCTGTTGACTATAGATAACCTCTATGTTATTATAGGGTTACATCTATAGTTAGGGAGAAAACTATAGAAAAAATAATATAATAAGAGAGGATAAAATATGAGTAAAGCGACAAAAACGAAAAAGGCAGTAAGCCTTGAAGTCTTTATCTTTCTTGCAGTAATTATTGCATTCTTTGGATTGATAGGGGCGAAAATGGGCGGTGTAAACATGATGCAGACGATGATGAACACAGCCTATCAGTTACTTCTTGAAACAGTATTTTATATCATGGCGATTGCGGTTATAGCAGGAGCCGTATCTGGGTTATTTTCAGAATTTGGTTTGATTGCATTAATCAATAAAATAATTTCTCCCCTAATGAAACCAGTGTATGATTTACCTGGAGCAGCTTCAATGGGAGTCTTGACTACGTACTTGTCAGATAACCCGGCAATTTTAGGACTTGCAGAGGACACAAACTTTAAAAAATATTTCAAAAAATATCAATTACCGGCACTGACAAATTTAGGTACAGCATTCGGTATGGGTCTTATTGTTACAACATCAATGATCGGTATTACATCTCCAACAGGCGAGAATCTTGGATTTGCAGCTCTGATCGGTAATATCGGTGCAATTATCGGTAGTGTTGTCAGCGTAAGAATGATGATTTGGTTTACGAAGAAAGAGTATGGTACGACAGAATATTGTATTCCGCTTGAAGAAGGAAGTGAAAAAGATGTCTTTGAGCAGAGAGAAGTAAGAGATGGCGGAATTGGAGCGAGAGCATTGGAAGCACTGTTGGACGGTGGTAAGAATGGTGTGGATGTAGGTCTTGCAATTATTCCTGGTGTACTTGCGATTTGTACAGTTGTAATGATGCTTACAAATGGACCTTCCGCAGACGGTGTTTACACAGGCGCTGCTTACGAGGGAGTTGCATTGTTGCCATGGATTGGAGAAAAATTGCAGTTTATCTTATCTCCATTATTTGGTTTCTCTTCACCATCAGCAATCTCTGTTCCGATCACAGCATTAGGAGCGGCTGGAGCAGCTGTTGGATTGGTACCTAAGATGGTAGCAGACGGTGTAGCACATGCGAATGACGTTGCAGTATTTACAGCAATGTGTATGTGCTGGAGCGGATACTTAAGTACTCATGTTGCGATGATGTCAAGTTTGAAGTGCAGCAAACTTACAGGAAAAGCAATCATCAGCCATACAATCGGTGGTATTGTGGCAGGTATCGCAGCAAACTGGTTATTCCAGTTAGCATCTTTCATAATGTAATTTGAATAATGTTTAAAATGGAATGTGCGAGAGTACATTCCATTTTTGGCAGGAGGGAAGAACGTATGAGCGAAAAAATGAAAATATTTCAAAAGATTCAATATGTGACGGTGGGAATTGCATTTGCATCAATTGTTTTGCCATTGATATTGCTTATATTTATTCCTCTTGTTTTTATGCGGTATACCCTCTATAATGATTACATACTTGTGCAGTGCTATATTTTTGGAACGGAACGGATTCCATATGAGAGCATTACCAGTATAAAGAAGACGTGGAATCCATTGTCTTCGGCAGCGTTGTCACTTCGCAGGATTCAGATTGATTACACGGTAAACAGACGGCATGAAATCATGTTGATTTCGCCGGTAAAAAGAGATGAATTCTTAAGAGAAGTGGAAAAAAGAATGGCAATTCAGAACATAAAGAAGGAGAGTTTATGAGCATTTACGATACATTGAATAAAGAACAACGTGAAGCGGTCTATCATACAGAGGGGCCGCTTCTCATTCTCGCGGGAGCAGGTTCGGGAAAGACAAGAGTGCTGACACACCGCATCGCATATTTGATTGATGAAAAGGGAGTCAATCCATGGAACATTTTGGCGATTACATTTACGAACAAAGCGGCAGGGGAGATGCGTGAGCGTGTAGATCAGATTGTCGGATTCGGCTCGGAGAGCATCTGGGTGAGCACGTTTCATTCGACCTGCGTGCGGATATTGAGAAGACATATTGACTTACTTGGATATGATACTAGCTTTACGATTTATGATGCGGATGATCAAAAGACGCTTATGAAAGATGTCTGCAAATATTTACAGATTGATACAAAAGTCTATAAGGAGCGGAACCTTTTGGCGGCGATTTCTTCGGCGAAGGATGAGCTGATCACGCCGGAAGAATATGAACTGAATGCGGCGGGGGACTTCGGAAAGCAGAAGATCGCAAAGGTATATAAAGAATATGAAAAACAACTGCGGGCAAACAATGCACTGGATTTTGATGATCTTCTCGTGAAGACAGTACAACTGTTTCAGACACAGCCGGAGGTACTCGATTATTATCAGGAGCGGTTCCGCTATATTATGGTAGATGAGTATCAGGATACGAATACGGTGCAGTTTGAGCTGATTCGGATTTTGGCAAAGAAATATAGAAATCTCTGCGTGGTAGGAGATGATGACCAGTCTATTTACAAATTCCGCGGGGCAAATATCAAAAATATTTTGAATTTTGAGCATGTGTTTGAAGATGCAAAAGTGATCAAACTGGAGCAGAATTATCGTTCTACAGGTAATATTTTGAATGCGGCGAATGCGGTGATCAAGAATAATTTTGGACGTAAGGAGAAATCACTCTGGACAGAAAATGGTGAGGGGGATAAGATTGCATTTCGTCAGTTCGACAGTGGATATGATGAGGCAGAATACATTGTGGGAGATATCAAAGAGCATGTGAATAACGGAACACGCACATACAATGATCATGCTGTTTTGTATCGCACCAATGCGCAGTCACGTATGTTTGAAGAAAAATTTGTAACAGCCAACATTCCGTATAAAATTGTGGGCGGCATTAATTTCTATGCAAGAAAAGAGATCAAAGATTTACTTGCATATTTGAAAACAATCGACAATGGGAAAGATGATTTGGCGGTCCGAAGAATTATCAATGTGCCAAAACGTGGCATTGGGCTTACGACAATCAACCGAGTGCAGGAAAATGCACTGGAGCGCGGAGTAAGTTTTTACGAGACACTCCGAGCAGCGGATCTGATTCCAAATATTGGGAGAAGTGCGAGTAAATTAGAGTCATTTGTGGCGTTGATTGAACATTTTAAAAGTGAGGCAAAAAACATGTCTATCTGCGATCTTATGCAGGAAATTCTGGATATGACAGGATATATCGAAGATCTGAAATCGGAGGGCGATATTGAAGCGGAGACAAGAATCGAAAATATCGATGAATTGATGAATAAAATCGCAGCTTATGAGGAATCCTGTGAAGATGAAATGCCGACATTGAGCGGATTTTTAGAGGAAGTTGCACTTGTCGCAGATATCGACAGTTTGGATGAGGACAGTGATTATGTGGTCCTGATGACACTGCACAGTGCAAAAGGTCTTGAATTTCCGGAAGTGTATCTTGCAGGAATGGAAGATGGTCTTTTCCCAAGCTATATGACAATCACATCCGATGATCCGACTGAGGTGGAGGAAGAGCGAAGACTCTGTTATGTTGGAATTACAAGAGCAAGAGAAAATCTGACGCTGACTTGTGCGAGAAGAAGAATGGTGCGCGGAGAGACGCAGTACAATAAGATGTCTCGATTTTTAAAGGAGATTCCGGTGAATCTTTTAAGCACAGGCAATCTCATCGAAAAAGATGAGAAAGAAGTTCCAAAGCAGAATGCATATATGCAGGCAAAACAAGCATTCCGCACACAGGCATTTGCTATGCAGAAACCGAAGCAGCAGTTTACAGTTACGCAAGGGGAAGGTCTGTCTTATGATGTGGGGGACAGGGTCAGACATATGAAGTTCGGAGAAGGACTGGTGACTGGAATTACAGAAGGCGGACGTGACTATGAAGTCACGGTACAGTTTGATACAGCCGGTGTGAAAAAGATGTTTGCTACATTTGCAAAATTACAAAAAGTATAAGGATTTGCATAAAATGATAGAATCTACATATGGTAATATCAGTATGTAAGTGTTATAATGTGAAAAAGAGAACAGTGACTTCTGAGGAAAGTCGGAAAGGACGTGGACATATGAATAAATTAGAAGATATGATTGCAGCATCAAAATTAAATGAGTTACTGCACAAAAAAGATGATGAAAAAGCGAAAAACACATTGCTTTGGGTTTTGGCGATTGTAGGTGCAGTGGCAGCAATTGCAGGAATCGCTTACGCAGTATATAAGTTCTTTACACCAGACTATTTGGAAGACTTCGAAGAGGACTTTGAAGACGATTTCGACGACGATTTTTTCAGTGATGATGATGAAGTTTAATTAGTTGAGGGCGGTGGTAATGTGACAATTACTGCCGTCCTCAATTCAATAAGGGGGAGGATACATATGATAACAAGTGATATGCCGCTTAGAAAGCAGATTTTTTCTATCCCGAATATACTTGGATATTTTCGGATATTGTTACTTCCGCTGATCGTATGGAGATATGTGACAGCAGATTCGATTGCAGAGTTCCATATGGCGGCAGTTATTATTGGAATTTCAGGAATTACCGATTTTTTAGATGGATTTATTGCAAGAAAATTCAATATGATTACTAACCTGGGAAAGATTGTTGACCCGGTTGCAGATAAATTAACACAGGCAGCGATTGTATTTTCTTTGTCGTTCCGTTTCCAATGGCTGATTCCGGTTGTGGTGCTGTTTGTCATCAAAGAAGGGTTTATGGGAATCATGGGCGTGATTCTTCTGAAAAAAGGGAAAATGTTAAACGGTGCGAAGTGGTTCGGAAAAGTATCGACAGCAGTGCTTTATGTTGTGATGTTTATTTTGATTCTGGCGCCGAATATTCAGGAGCAAATTGCGAATATGTTGATTGTATTGAGCGGTCTTCTGCTTTTGATGTCATTTATACTGTATATTCCGGTGTACAAAAAAATATTGAGCGAAGCATAATTTCATGTAAAAAAGAGTTCGGTATGCGAAAGCAAATCGAACTCTTTTTTTCATGTGATCTGCAGTGCTTATTAGAGCCGATCAATGATGTCAGATGCGTGCAATGCCTTTTGGATAATATGCAGAATATCAGGCTGCACTTTTTGCGGATCGTCAAGCTGAAATGGCATATCGTCTAAAAACGCATTTGAAAGCCGGTAAATATATGCCTCTTCTTCAGGTTGTTCTGCAATCAGAACATCCCCCTGAGTACGCATCTCATCTGTATTTTTTTCATGCTCAAGACTCATCTCAGTCAGCATCGAGAGCATAATGCAGAAATGCTCTTCATCCCAAGCGGACAGATACATACATTTACAGAGCCCTTTGGTGAAAAATGGATAATCGGCGAAACAGTCTAAAAGCTCTTTGAAACGTGTCCGGTGGCTTGAGTTCTCGAATAGATGTTCTTTGTCTAAAGCGGCAATCCATTGTTCTTTCCAATTCATGAAATCCCTCCTCAATCTGTATTACTAAAATTATAGATGGAAAAAGGCAAGAACTCAATACATTTTGGAAAGATTGTTCACTTTTGGTTGGCAAAAAAGTTGGAAACTGATAGAATAAAACAATAAATGAAAAGTATAGAGAGGATTTTATATAGATGAAAAAGAGAGAAGTATATGAAGGCATTATTCAAAAAGTAGCATTTCCGAACAAAGGACTGGTGACTGTCGAGGGCGAGGAAAAATCAGTGATTGTAAAAAATGGGATTCCAGGTCAGAAGGTAAAATTCTGTGTAAACAAAATACGAAAAGGGAAAGCGGAAGGAAGGCTTTTGGAAGTTCTTGAAAAATCACCTTTGGAGACAAGAGAACCTGTGTGCAGCATTTTCCCTGCCTGTGGAGGTTGCATGTACCAGACGATGTCTTACGAGGAACAGATGAAAATGAAAGGTGATCAGGTAAAAGAAATATTGGATGCCGCCATTTTGGAAGATTATGAATTTGAGGGGGTAAAAGCAAGCCCAAAAGAGTTCGCTTACCGTAATAAGATGGAATTTTCCTTTGGAGATGAATACAAAGACGGTCCGCTGTCACTTGGGCTGCACAAAAAGGGAAGCACATATGATGTGCTGACAGCAGCTGATTGTAAATTAGTGCACGAAGATATGACAAAGATTCTCTTGTGTGTATTGGAATATTTTAAAGAGAGAAATGTGGCATATTATAAAAAAATGCAACATGTGGGTTATCTTCGCCACCTGCTTTTACGCCGTGGTGATCAGACCGGAGAAATTCTCGTAAACCTTGTGACAACAACACAGGAAGAACACGATTTATCTTTGCTTGTGGACGCACTTTTGGCATTGCAGCTGGAAGGAAAAATCGTTGGAATTCTTCATATTTTAAATGATTCCTTATCTGATGTAGTACAGAGTGATGAAACTCGAATTTTATACGGACAGGACTTTTTCTACGAGAAATTGCTTGATATGGACTTCAAAATCACACCGTTTTCATTCTTCCAGCCAAATACAAAGGGTGCGGAGATTCTCTACAAAACCGTGAGGGATTATATCGGGGATATCCACAACATGACGGTCTTTGATTTGTTCAGTGGAACAGGAACGATCGCACAAGTTTTAGCTCCGGTTGCAAAACAGGTAATTGGCGTGGAGATTGTCGAGGAGGCTGTGGAGGCTGCGAAAGAAAACGCAGAGCACAACGGACTTTCCAACTGTAGATTTATTGCAGGAGATGTGTTCAAGGTGCTGGATGAAATTGAAGAAAAACCGGATGTGATCGTGCTGGACCCTCCGAGAGATGGGATACACCCAAAAGCACTGCCGAAGATATTGGACTATGGGGTGGATAAGATTGTGTATATTTCCTGCAAAGTGACAAGTCTTGCGAGAGATCTGGAGATGATACAGGCAAGAGGATATCGGGTGGAGAAGTGCACGGCGGTGGATCAATTTTGTCAGACGGTACATGTTGAAAGTATCATGCTTTTGTCCCGAAAATAACCAGATAGTCATATCAACGTGAAAATTGAATTTGGGGAAGGTAAGAGTAAGGTGCCTTTGAACGCGATTGCAGAGCGGGCAAAGAAATATCAGCCGAAGCCTAAAAATGCATATAAAATGATACAGGAATATGTGGAGAAGAAATATGGATTTAAGGTGCATACTGCATATATTGCGGAGGTAAAGAGGTCATTAGGTTTGACAATGTATGATGCGCCTAATGTGGTAGAGAAATTGAAACAGTCGAGAAAACATCCACCGAAAGAAAAAGCAGAAGCGATAACGGAGACACTTAAATATTTTGAGGTAATCTAATGGATGAAAAGATTTATCAGATTGTAGAGCAGATAGTTGAAATACATCAAAAAGCCTATGAGGTTTATTTGCCGTTGGTTGAAGATGTGTGTAGTAGAACTGTGTCAGAGGCTGAATTATCGCATTTGTGGAAAGATGAAAATAAATGACTATTTGGAAGAATATATCTAAGAGAAGTAACAGTTATAGTGCTTGAGAAAGTTTGTGATAATATTACAGGAGGAGCAATGGGAAAAACAATTAAGGATACAATTCATGCGAATGGGATAGATATTGGTATTTATACACAGGATTTTGAAAATGAATTTATTTCATTGACGGATATTGCCCGATATAAGAGCGATGATCCAACGGCGGTTATTCAAAACTGGATGAGAAGCCGGGATGTTATAGAATTTCTGGGATTGTGGGAAAGACTTCATAATCCAGATTTTAAACCCCTCGAATTCGAGGGGTTTAAAAAGCAGGCTGGAGCAAATGCATTTACAATGTCGCCAAAGAAGTGGCTAGAAGCAACGAATGCCATTGGCATTGTTTCAAAAGCGGGACGTTATGGCGGAACATATGCTCATAGTGATATTGCTATGTCTTTCGCAACTTGGATTTCGCCTGAGTTCCAGTTATATATTATGAAGGATTACAGAAGATTAAAGACAGATGAAAACAGTCGATTGTCTTTGAACTGGAATTTGAACAGAGAAATTTCTAAGTTGAATTACAGGATACATACAGATGCCATTAAGGATAATTTGATACCGTCAGAATTAACACCGGCACAGGTGGCTTATACTTATGCTAATGAAGCTGATATGTTGAATGTTGTCTTGTTTGGAAAAACGGCAAGGCAGTGGAAAGATGAAAATCCAACAGTTAAAGGAAATATGCGGGATATAGCAACGTTGAATCAGTTGTTGGTACTTGCGAATTTAGAAAGTTATAATGCTGTTTTGATTAATCAGGGGAAGAAACAAAAGGAGCGAATGGAATTGCTTCGGCAATTGGCGGTACAGCAATTACAGACATTGGAAATGGTAAGTTTAAATAATTTGCCGAAATTAGGAACGGAATTATAGAAGAAAATCTGGAAGTGAAGATATATCCGCAGGAGAAGATGGATTATGTTTAAGATTCGTTGAAACATTTTGTAATGATTTAATATATGAAAGGAGAAAAATCTCTGATGTGGACTGGTAATAGTATTAGATTGAAAGTGACATAGAAGAGGAATTAGATAATAAAAGTGCAACGGGTGTTGCATAATTTAGAAGTGAGGTGTATATGTGAACAACCAAGCAAATATGGAACAGAAATCGAACATCATCATATATACAACGGAAGATGGTTTGACAAAACTTGAAACGACTTTTGATGAAGATACCGTATGGTTATCCATTGACCAGATGGCTGAATTATTCCAAAGAGATAAATCAACCATTTCAAGGCATATAAAAAACGTCTTTTCTGAAGGAGAGCTGGTGAGAGAATCAGTTGTTGCAAATTTTGCAACAACTGCGGCAGACGGGAAAATATATCAAGTTGACTATTATAATTTGGATGTTATTATTTCTGTGGGTTATCGTGTAAAATCTAAGCGTGGCACACAATTTAGAATTTGGGCGCTCAATATATTAAAAGAATATATGCGAAAAGGTTTTGCTTTAGATGATAAACGCCTGAAAAATGGTGGATCTGTGCTTACGACAGAGTACTTTGACCGTTTGCTTGAGTAGATTCGAGAAATCCGAATTTCTGAGCGCAGGTTCTATCAGAAGATAACGGATATCTATGCCACAGCTCTCGATTATGACCGAACTGCGAAAACAACAAAGCAGTTTTTTGCAAAGGTGCAGAACAAGAATCGGGACGATATGGTGGAATAACAGACCTAGTGAAGGCTTCTGTGCTAAATGCGGAGAACGGATTATAAGGTGCTGTGACTGATGAATAGGATAGAAACTGCAAAACGTGAAAAATGAGGAATCACCATGATATTAAGTGCAAGCAGAAGAACAGATATTCCGAATTATTATTCGGAATGGTTTATAAACAGAATAAGAGAGGGCTTTTTATATGTGCGTAACCCGATGAATGCACATCAGGTAAGCAAAATCAATCTATCACCGGACGTGATAGATTGTATTGTATTTTGGACAAAAAATCCAATCAATATGTTAGGAAAACTAGAAGAACTAAAACCCTACATGTATTATTTTCAATTTACACTGACTGGGTACGGAAGAGATGTGGAACCAAATCTTCCGCACAAGAGGGAAGTACTGATTCCCACATTTCAAAGGTTATCTGAGCAAATTGGAAAAGAGAGGGTGATATGGAGATATGATCCGATATTTCTAAGTGACAGATATACGGTAGAGTATCATATAAAAGCATTTGAGGAGATTGTGGCGAGTCTTGCTGGATATACGGATAAAGTTGTGATTAGTTTTATAGATTTCTACAAAAAAACGATGCGAAATACAAGAACTCTTGCAATTCAGCAGATGACGGCTCAGAAGACGAGAACTCTTGCTGAAAAAATGGCAGAGATTGCTTTAAGATATTCGTTGGATATTGAGACATGTATCAGAGAGAGTCTTGTGGTTGTTTGGAGAGTGTTGAAGTGGGAACATACAACACGTGTTTCAATGGTTGTAAATATTGCTATGCCAATTTCCATGAAACAAAGGTAAAAGAGAATGCGAGACAATATGATAAAAGTTCACCGCTGTTATGCGGAACGCTTACACAGTATGATAAGATTACGGACAGAAAAATAAAGTCTCTCAAGGATGGACAGTTTTCGCTTTTTAGAGAGTGACGATCTGTTAAAAATCTAACCATTTTGTTAAATAAACTACTTTTAGCAAAAATAATTACAAGCCTCTCGCTTGATGCTATAATAGCTACTATTACGTTACTACACTACAGTGAGCGTATTTGTAAAACAAAAGAAGGGATGGTAAAAGCAATGAGTAGATTAGAACTTGCGTCGCCTACACGAGCTGATATTATTATGGAAGAGCTCTATAAGGATTTGGAACGCAGAATTGAATCGAGCCCGCCAGGATTATGTCCGGTTGATATGGCGCGTGCATTTTTGGAACTATGTCATGCACAGACTTGTGGAAAATGTGTGCCATGTCGAATCGGTCTTGGACAATTGAATGGTTTCATCAAGGATGTGCTGGATGGAAATGCGACAATGGAGACACTGGATATTATGGAGCAGACAGCGCTTTCTATTATGGAGTCGGCGGACTGCGCCATCGGCTATGAGGCGGCTCACACAGTATATAAAGGATTGATCGGTTATCGTGATGACTATGTGGAGCATATAAAAAATGGGCGTTGTACCTGTACATACAGCCAGCCGGTGCCGTGTGTATCGTTATGTCCGGCACATGTGGATGTTCCGGGATATGTAGCGCTTGTCGGAGAGGGGAGATATAAGGATGCAGTTCGTCTGATCCGTAAAGACAATCCGTTTCCGACTACGTGTGGGTTTATCTGTGAGCATCCATGCGAGGCGAGATGCCGTAGAAATATGATGGATGATGCCATTAACATCCGTGGTTTGAAAAGAGTGGCGGCGGATTTTGCGGGTGAGGTGGACCCACCGGCTTGTGCACCGTCCACCGGAAAGCGTATTGCAGTTCTCGGCGGAGGCCCGGGAGGATTAAGTGCGGCATATTATCTGCAGCTTATGGGACATCAGACAACCGTCTATGAGATGCTGCCGAAGCTTGGAGGAATGCTTCGTTACGGAATCCCGAACTATCGTCTGCCAAAAGAACGCCTTGAAGAAGATGTGAATGCTATTTTAAAAACAGGTGTTGAGGTAAAATACGGTTTGAAGATCGGAATAGATATTACGATTCAGCAGCTTCAGAAAGAGTACGATGCAGTGTTAATTACCATTGGAGCAAGTACGGATAAAAAACTGGGCTTGGAAGGCGAGGATGCAGAAGGGATCTTTTCGGCAGTGCAGTTTTTAAGAAATGTAGGTCAGAATATCATCATGGATCTGACAGGGAAAGAAGTTGCGGTAATCGGAGGCGGTAATGTTACAATGGATGTTGTTCGTACAGCAAAACGTCTTGGTGCGAAGAAAGTCAGTGCCGTATATAGAAGAAGGGCTGCCGATATGACAGCGCTTCCGATAGAGATTGAGGGTGCAGTGGCAGAGGGCATTGAGATGCAGACATTAAAGGCACCGGCTTCTTTAGATGTGGATGAAAATCATCACATCAAGGGGATCTATGTGACACCGCAGATGATCAGCGCAATTAACAATGGTCGCGCAAGTATCAAACCGACCGGTGAGGAAGATGTGTACATTCCTTGTGATGTTTTAGTTGTTGCAGTAGGTCAAAATATAGAGACGAAACATTTTGAGGAGGCCGGAATTCCGGTAAGCCGCGGGAAAATCGTCACAAAGAGTAATGGTTCTATAGAAAATCTGCCGGGAGTATTTGCGGGTGGAGACTGTGCAAGCGGACCAGCTTCTGTTATCAAAGCGATTGCGGGGGCGAAAGTGGCGGCTGCCAATATTGATGAGTATTTGGGATATCGTCATGAGATTTCCTGTGATGTGGAGATTCCGGAAGCGCATTTAGATGACAGAACTCCTTGTGGCAGAGTGAATTTGACAGAGCGTGAGGCAAGCGAGCGTGTGAAAGACTGGGAAGGCTGTGAGAATTGCATGACAGAAAAAGAGGCAAAGCAGGAAGCCGGTCGCTGTCTGCGATGTGACCATTTCGGATATGGAATCTTTAAAGGAGGCAGAGAAAAAATATGGTAAATCTTACAATAGACGGAAAGCAGATTACTGTAAAAGAGAATAGCACGATCATGGAGGCAGCTGCCCAGAATGGGATTCCGATTCCACATCTATGTTATCTGAAAGGAATCAATGAGATTGCAGCCTGTCGCGTCTGTGTGGTGGAGTTGGAAGGAAAAGAAAGACTGATTACCTCGTGTAATAATGTGGCAAAAGAGGGGATGGTCATCTACACAAACAGTCCGAAGGTGAGAAGGCATAGAAAAACGAATGTAGAATTGATTCTTTCACAGCATAATTGTGAGTGTGTTACTTGCCCGAGAAGTGGAAACTGTATGCTGCAGACTGTTGCGAATGATTTGAACATTCTTGAAATCCCATACAGGATGCAATTAGAGAAACAGATGTGGAACAAAGAGTTTCCATTGATTCGGGATTCTTCCAAATGTATCAAATGCATGCGTTGTATTCAGGTTTGTGATAAGGTACAGTCATTGCATATCTGGGATGTGGAAGGAACAGGCTCCAGAACAACGGTAAATGTGTCTGGACATAAGACGATTGAAGAGTCAGCCTGTTCGCTCTGTGGTCAGTGTGTTACGCATTGTCCGGTGGGAGCTCTTCGAGAGAGAAATGACACGGAGAAAGTGTGGGAGGCTCTTTCAGATCCAAATAAGATTGTAGTGACACAGGTGGCTCCGGCAGTGCGTACCGCATGGGGAGAAGAATTTGGGCTGCAGCCAAATGAGGCGACAGTGGGCATGATCCTGGATGCACTCAAGAAAATGGGAGCTGATTATGTGTTTGATACCTGCTTCTCAGCGGATCTTACGATTATGGAGGAAGCAACGGAGTTTATTCAGAGATTTACCTCAGGAGAATTAAAGGAGCGTCCAATGTTCACTTCGTGTTGTCCTGGATGGGTTCGATTTGCAAAATCCCAGTTCCCTCATATGGTCAAATATCTTTCTTCAGCAAAGTCACCGCAGCAGATGTTTGGTACAGTTATGAAGACGTATTTTGCGCAAAAACTGGGCGTAAGTTCGGAGCAGATTTTCACAGTCTCAATCATGCCGTGTCTGGCAAAAAAAGGAGAGCAGGAGATGGAGTTGTTCCACGGAGAATATGCAGGTAAAGATATTGATGTGGTACTTACGACAAGAGAATTTGTGAAAATGATTCGAGCAGCGCATATTAGTCCAGAGACATTGAAAAATCGAGAAAGTGATCGTCCAATGCAGGAGGGAACAGGAGCCGGTGTGATCTTTGGAACGACTGGCGGTGTAATGGAAGCGGCGCTCCGCAGTGCATATTTTTTCCTTAAAGGTGAGAATGCAGCGGCTGATGCATTTCAGGCAGTGCGAGCGGAAGGCTTCAATGCAAACCACGGCGTGCAGGAAGCAGAATTTCAGATTGATGATATTACCGTGCGGACAGCGGTGGTAAGCGGACTTGGAAATACAAGGGCGCTGATGAAGAAAATTGAGAGAGGCGAAGTACACTATGATTTTGTAGAAGTGATGGCATGTCCGGGCGGATGTGTAGGGGGCGGCGGACAGCCGATCCATGACGGAGAGGAGCGGGCTTTTGAAAGAGGCAAGAGACTTTATCAGTTAGATGCAGATGCGAAAATCCGTTATTCACATGACAATCCGGATATCAAGCGCCTCTATGAAGAATATTTTGGTGAGCCGAATGAACATAAGGCGCACATGCTGTTACATACAGAGCATCTGGAGAGTATGGAACGATATGGAACCGGATATCGGAATTATAGAGAAGAATAAAATATTTGAAACAAGTCAAAGGGCACTTATTTGGTCGATATTACAATATGGCAAATTCTATTTTTCTGCTTTCATATGACAAAATAACGAAAATGTCATTGAGCAAAAAAAACGCTTACGAAGCAAAAAAGTACACGATATAATAATATCGTTGCAAAAAGAACATGAAAAAGGAGAAGAATAATGCCGCAGAACAAAAGAGAAAGTCTTATTTATACCGTGATGATGTGTTTCTTGATGGTGCTTTGGATGAGTATGTATAATGTAGCAATTCACAATGGAAGTCTGGGATTAGACACGGTTCGGGAAGGATGGTTGGGATTTCCGATTGCTTATATCTATGCGATGATATTTGACTGGTTTATCGTATCGACACCGGCAAAGAAGTTTGCGTTTCGTTTTTTAGTGGGACCGGAAAGCAGCACGATTAAGAAGGTACTTTCGGTATCCTGTTGTATGGTCATTCCAATGGTAATTGTCATGTCGTTATTCGGAGGTCTGGAAGCCTGCATAAGAACGGGGATATGGAGTAACCTTCCAGTCATCTGGCTGACAAATATTCCGAAAAATTTGATTATGGCACTGCCATTTCAATTGCTCATAGCAGGACCTGTTACTAGAAAAATATTTAGAAGTGTGTTTCCGGAAGGAAAAGTACTGGCGTAAAAGAAAAATTATTAAGCGAGCAGCAGTTAATCTGTAAGATTGACTGCTGCTCGTTTTAGAATGAAGTTTTTGGACGAATGTCTGAGGTGTAAAATATAATGACGAAATGGTTGTAACTATTGACAATACAACGGAAACGTGGTAGATTTGTTGTAACAAAAAATATTACAACAATTACTTGGAGGAATGGATATGAATGTTCAGAGATGTTTGGAAATATTACGTGAAGTAAAGGATGTTGCGTTTGCCACAGTTGATGAAAAGGGACTTCCTCAAATTCGTATTATTGATGTGATGCTGGTTGAAAATGAGAAACTGTACTTTTGCACCGCAAGAGGAAAAGATTTTTACAGCCAGATTATCAAAAACAGTCAGGTTGCCATTACTGGAATGAATCAAAATTTTCAAATGATCCGGTTAGACGGTAAGGCTGAAAAATTGGAAGAACACAGAAAGTGGATTGACAGGATTTTTGAGGAAAATCCGTCCATGAACACCGTTTATCCTAATGAGAGCAGATATGTACTCGAAGCGTTCTGCATTGAGAATGGTTCTGTTGAGTTTTTTGACTTGGGAAAAGAGCCGATTGTCAGAGAAGGTTTTATGCTCGGAAGTGCAAAGACAAAAGAAAACGGGTTTCTTATTACAGATGCATGTATTCAATGTGGAAAGTGCGAAGATATTTGTCCGCAAAAGTGTATTACAGAGTATGTGGTTGGTCTTTATAGAAAAAAAGGCTTTCTTTTTGAATCTATTATGGGAGCATTTAGAGATTTCTCTGGTTGCTATTGTGATAGCTGTTTTATTCGGTGGCATAGTCGGAATCCTGATCAGTGAATTTCAAAAGACAGCAAAACGGACTTTGGGAATAATAAATTTTTTATATACAATCCCATCTATTTCTATGCTTGGCTTTTTAATTCCTTTTTCGGGTGTTGGAAATGCGACTGCTGTTATTGCACTGACGGTTTACGCTCTTTTGCCAATGGTAAGAAATACCCACACCGGAATAGCAAATGTTGACCTTGCTATTTTAGAGGCGGCAAAAGGTATGGGAAGCACAAGAATGCAGATTCTTTTCAAGATAAAACTGCCGCTTGCGATGCCGGTTGTTTTGTCCGGAATTCGCAATATGGTTACAATGACAATCGCCCTTGCAGGTATAGCTTCGTTCATAGGTGCAGGAGGTTTGGGTGTTGCGATTTACAGAGGTATCACGACAAACAACGCCGCAATGACTATGGTTGGCAGCTTACTCATTGCTCTGCTTGCATTGATCATGGATTTTCTGCTTGGTTTTTTTGAAAAACGAATCAGCAGCCGCAGTATAAAAGCGAAAAAGACAAATCGTATAATAGCAATTGTCGTATGTTTACTTTGCCTGTGCATGGCGATTGGCACATTATTTCCTGTTAATAGACAGGATACAATACATATCGCGACAAAGCCGATGACAGAACAATATGTGTTGGGGGAAATGTTGGACATTCTGATCGAACAGGATACAGATTTAAATGTGGAATTAACACAAGGTGTCGGCGGAGGCACGTCGAATATTGAGCCTGCAATGGAAAGCGGTGAATTTGATATTTATCCAGAATATACAGGGACAGCTTGGAATATGGTTTTGAAAAAAGACAGTTTGTATACGGAAGACTTGTTTAAAACAATGCAGGATGAATATAAAAATTCGCTCGGTATGCAATGGGCTGGGATGTACGGTTTTAACAATACCTATGGTTTGGTGGTGCGCCGTGAGATTGCGGAAAAATACAATATCAAAACCTATTCAGACTTGAAAGCTATCTCGAATCAGCTTGTATTTGGAGCAGAATATGATTTCTTTGAGCGGGAAGATGGATATGATGCTCTTTGTGACGCTTATGGTTTCGCATTCAAAAAGACCATGGACATGGATATTGGATTGAAATATCAGGCAATCAATGAAGGGAAAATTGATGTAATGGTCATTTTTACGACAGACGGACAGTTAAGTGTTTCAGATGTTACTGTTTTAGAGGATGATAAAAATTTTTATCCGTCCTATCTGTGCGGAAATGTGATTCGTTCTGAAGTTTTAGAAGAACATCCTGAATTGGCGGAAATATTTAATAAGCTTACAGGGGTTATTTCAGATAAAGATATGGCACAAATGAATTACGCTGTCGAGAGCGAGGGAAAAGAGCCAAGAGAAGTAGCCGAAACGTTTTTGCGAAATGCAAATCTTTTGAAATGAGGTGACAAGAAATGAACACAGCAATTGAATTTAAAAATATCAAAAAAGTATATGGGAACAAAGTTGTTTTGGAAAGATTCAACTTTTCTGTTGCAAAGGGTGAATTTGTTACGATCATCGGTTCTTCCGGATGCGGAAAAACAACGGTTTTAAAAATGATAAATGGCCTTATCGAGTCGACAAGCGGTGATATTTTTGTAGACGGAAGTAATATTCTGGATAAAAACTTGACAGAGCTGCGGCGCAATATCGGATATGCAATTCAAGGGAGCGTTTTGTTCCCGCATATGACAGTAGAACAGAATATTTCTTATGTTCCGAATCTCATCAATAAGAAAAATAAGGAAAAGACCAAGCTTGCAGTTTCCAAATGGATGAAGCTGGTTGGTCTCGATGAAGAGTTGAAAGAGCGCTATCCGGCTGAGCTATCGGGAGGGCAGCAGCAGAGGGTTGGAATAGCAAGAGCACTGGCGGCATCTCCTGAGATTCTGCTGATGGACGAGCCTTTCGGTGCGGTTGATGAAATTACTCGTGGACAGTTGCAGATTGAGCTGAAACAAATCCATAAAAAAACGGGGATCACCGTTTTGTTTGTCACTCACGATATTTCGGAGGCGCTGAAACTTGGCACAAAGGTGCTTGTTAAGGATAAAGGTCAGGTGCAGCAGTATGCAAAGCCGGACGACCTTTTGCGTAATCCCAATACAGATTTTGTAAAACAGCTAGTGGACAAAGAGAGACGTACCTGCTATTTGCCTGATGAACGCTTGGAAGATTGTGAGTATAGCGGAGCAGCGAATAAGTAGTTCGGATGAGGCGGTGAAGAGATTTATAAATATTTTGATAAAAGTGGGTACAGCACGAAAAAACTGTGCTAAAATAGAAGCAAGATAAGCTGTTTTCCAAGTGATAAATATGTTAAAAAGTAAGGAGATGATTTTTATGAACAATAAGTATGTGGGAACAGAGACAGAAAAAAATTTAAGAAGTGCTTTTTCAGGAGAGTCGGAGGCAAGAAATAAATACACTTATTTTGCTTCCGTAGCAAAAAAAGAAGGTTATGAGCAGATTGCTGCATTATTCCAAAAGACGGCGGATAATGAAAAAGAGCATGCGAAGATGTGGTTTAAAGAATTAAACGGAATCGGAAATACGGCAGATAATCTGAAAGCAGCCGCAGAAGGTGAAAATTACGAGTGGACAGATATGTATGAGGGATTTGCGAAGACAGCAGAAGAGGAAGGATTTCCGGAACTGGCAGCAAAATTCCGTCTTGTAGCCGAGATTGAGAAGCATCATGAGGAACGTTATAGAGCATTATTGAAGAATGTTGAGGCGGCAGCTGTGTTTGAAAAAAGTGAAGTGAAAGTATGGGAGTGCAGAAACTGTGGTCATCTTGTAGTGGGAACAAAAGCACCGGAAGTTTGTCCAACATGTGCTCATCCTCAGAGCTACTTTGAAGTTCGGGCTGAAAACTATTAAAATGAAACAGAAAACGGCTTATCTGCGTTACTGTTCAGAGGTTAACTGGACTTAAGAAAACCGATGGTGTAGACTGATAACAGTCAAAGCCATCGATTTTCTTTATCCAAATATCTTGGACA